>Ga0055444_10000004_pt1 | contig 22581 bp, 24 predicted proteins | sample China_Galinas_Co_FD_57742 | JGI IMG/M metagenome (GOLD analysis project Ga0055444, IMG submission 57742) | Wetland microbial communities from San Francisco Bay, California, USA, that impact long-term carbon sequestration - China_Galinas_CordA_D2 | ecosystem: Environmental > Aquatic > Marine >...
CGCAACCCGGGGCGGTCGCAACGCTGCCCCGGGATACCGGCTGCCTGCAGGTCATGAATAACTCTTTCGCCTTGCCGCAGATCCCGGCCACCGACCCATACGATGGGTTCGACATCCCGACAGCCGTGAAGGGTTACGATCCAATCGGCTTCGCGTAGCATCGCCATGGCCAGCGGTTCGTCGAATCGGTAGCTGGCGATATGCAGGATCCGGTTGCCTTGTTTTTTGATACCCTTGAAACAATAGAATGAATGGTGCCGATCGGCCACGGCATCGGCGATATCGCCGGTTCCCGGTTCGATACCGCCGCCATGCGGCGCCATCAGCAAAATCCCGGAGTTTCCGACGCGGTGTAAAATGGTGTAATCGCGGCCTTCCTGTTCATGCTGTTGAAGCTGACCGAAATGACGGTAAGGATCCATAATGATTAAGTTCCCCGGCCGGCCGGCATGGAAGGGTGTTCCGCAAACAGGAGTGGCGTTCCTATGCGGTGAACCACTGTTCCAGCAGTGCGTCCATGACCTTCTGGTTGGGAGCGAAGCGATCCGTAACAGCACGCATGCTGGCGGCGGACTGGATAAAAGGACCGTCCAGACTCTCGTCGGAACAATTTTCGATCAGCGCAAAAAGGCTCTCAGGCGTGGTTTCCAGATGAAACTGAAGGCCGACAATCTGGCGGTTGAGGTAAAACCCCTGGTGGCGGCAGGCCTCACTGTGGGCCAGACAGCGCGCCCCATGCGGCAGATCGAAGGTATCCCCGTGCCAGTGAAACACCTCCAGGGATGAGGGTAAAAACGCCGCGGTGGCATCCAAATGGGCTTCCCGGGATTTGTGGACGGGAAACCACCCGATTTCCGGGGCAGGGTTTTTATACACCCTGGCCCCCAAGGCATCGGCCATCAGTTGAGCCCCTAAACAGATACCCAATACAGACTTTCCGGCATCGATAACATCATGAATAAAGCGTTTTTCTTCGGTCAGCCAGGGGAACTGGCGGTGATCATTGACGCCCATCGGGCCGCCCATGACGATCAGGTGCGTCACTTCCGGGAGCGGCGGCAAAGGTTCGTTTTGGAAGAAGCGTGTGACCTGGGGTGTCACTCCGGCGTTGTCCGCCCAGGTCTGAATACTGCCGAGTCCTTCAAACGGTACATGTTGAAATAGGTGGAGGCGCATCGTTATTGGTTTCCATCCATGGCGATCCGGTGTTCGGGGTGTCGCGCGCCACCGGGCCAACGTCTATTGTAATTCTCGGACGGCCGCGCGGATACCGAAAACCAGATACCCCAGGGCCAGGAGAAAGCCGCCCAGGCCCCACAGGGGCAGATAGATGTTCAGCAGCACCAGCAGGGCATCCAGTAGAAGCACCGGTGTCATGGCCATGATCGCGACGCTGACCGCGGCCCCAAATGGCAATGTGAATTTCTGCATGGATGCCAGCATCATGCCGATGCCACCATAAAGTAATGCTTGAATACTTCGAAAGATAAAAGAAAACCCCAAGACCAGCGGGAAAAGGATAAACGGCGACCATTTCTGGGCATCCCGCAACCACTGCGACACAATGGCCTGGTTTATCTGCAACGATTCGATCTGACTTAGATCCAGGACCCGGTAGTCATTGGCGCTCAGGCGTGCTGTCAGACGGGAGCCGGTAAGGAGCAGCACGGCATCGGTCTGTTTGAGGGATGTGATTTCGCCGGTGGTGTCAATAACGGCGAACAGTTTTCCGCTGTTCGTTTGATGGATAAAATACGGTTCTTCCACATCCACCTGAACGGTGCCGTTGTGGATGCGAATTTCCGGGATCTGGGCAATGATCGGGGGGGCTTCTTCAGCCATCAAGACAGTGACCAGGGTGTGGAAATGCATCATGTACACCCCGGTGGAAAGCAGGAGCACCAGCAGGAGGTGGACAAAGGCCAGCCTTCGCCAGTGCGCAGCGACATCGGCATAGAAGGCACGTGAAAAAAAAGCGAGATAGTAGGGCTGCCAAAGGCCGTATCGTCGTGTACCCGCGACAGGCGCCGTTTCTTTGGCGGCATGCGGGCGCGAAGATCGGCCGTTGCGACCCCACAGCGTGGTTCCGGAGGATGAGGGTTGCGCTTCCAGACGGCAAAGGGCCCCGGTGGCTTCGAAGCTGGCTTTATCCCTCAGGGCATCGTCGTAAGCCAGATCTTCTTTCAGAACAACCGGCGGTTTAGAAAAAAGCGCTTCGATCTGGTCCGGTTCGACCTGGAACAGATCGGCCAACTGCCGCTGGACATCCTCGCGGGAATTCTTCGGTTGAATATGGCCGTCGAAGATGAGTCGGTAGCGTGGCATGATGTTCCCGGGATCGCGTTATCCATGTCGATCAGACGGTCAATAAGCGCTTCTCTATATCAATAGGGTTGCTGATGCGCAAGCATCTTGGCGGGTACGATGGAAAACCCTTCTTGGCCGGGGGGTTTCCAGTAAAGCTGGATGGTCGCGGTGCCCTTGCGCTGAAAATACCGGGCGCGCAACGAATACCATCCGGGCTCCGCGATGGACAGTTGGGCCTCCGGGGAAAGGCGGTCGGAATGCCAGTTCGGGTCGTCGATCAGGAGATGGCCATCGATGTAGAGTCGGAATCCGTCGTTGCTGTTGGCCTGAAAACCATAGGTGCCGGGGCGATCAAGCCGGATGTAACCATTGATCTCCATGCCGAGGCCGCGATTGGTGCCACTGTCCAATATCGGGCTGCGGCCGAACTGATAGTTCAGGTAAGGGATGGGGGCGCCGGGTCGTCCCCGTTCCTTCGCGCGCTCTCCCTGGGGTAGGGCATCCAGATGGCGGACAAAGGTGTTATCAAAGTATAATACCGCCAAACCGGGCTCAAGCGTCGTCGTATCCGGTGGCAGCATTAACTGCGCGGGGCGCACGAAACCTTCATTGGGTGGCGTTGCACAGCCGACCAGCATGGCAAAAACGATCAATAGTGGAATACGAGCGTATTTCCGATAAACTTCCGACAGCATGGCGTCTCCTTTCAGGATAGTCACCTGCCTAAGGTGGTCGCGTCTTTCCGCTCCCGGCGTTCCAGGCGTCCGGCCGGGAGGCTTTCCGATCAAAGGGCAACGAAGGCTTAATCGGGGAATTTGATCGAAATTTTCTCCTGCCCCTCCTTGGATTTGACCTTGATGCGAAGATCGACGCTGCTATCGCGTAACCCCAGGGCCAGTAGCGTTTTTCCCTTGGCATCATCGATATGGGTGATTGCGCGCACGGTGTCGAAGATCCGTTCGCCGATAGCATCCCCCGGGGAGGGGAGTTCGGTTCGACGATATTCCGCCGTCACTTTGACCGTACCTTCCGGTGTTTTGCGAATCGTGATTTTACTGGCATTGTTGTTGATTCCGTGAAGCGCCGTCAGGGCCAGCCATTTAAGGGCGCCTTCTTCCTGGTCCTGGTCGCCCGGCAGTCGCGACATCTCCTGCAACGGGTCGGTAGTGGCATAACAGTCGCAAAGTTCCTGGACTTTGAGATGTAGATTGCGTTTTTCTTTCATGGTCGTCCTCCTTTCAGGAGAATCGTATCGGTCAGCGAAGGGATACGGGATGAATGCTTTCGCATCCGTATGGTGATTGAAGGATGAAGCGATCCTGATTTGGGCTCTAAGCTAAGGTCAAATTAGGAAAAAGCAAGGCGGGGAGCGTTGGAGGCAGCGGCTAAAATCGGATCGAAAGACAGGTCAGCCCACCGTCCATGCGATGGATCTGACTGGTCGCCAGTGTAAGCAGTGGCTTCCCGGTGGTTTCTAGCCGGGCGCGGGTTTGGGGATATCCTTCCGGCATGATCAGGTAGCCATTGAGCCAAAGCGTGTTGCAGGCGTGGGCTTCCGAAGGGTCCACCAGGATTTTGTCGTAGTCCTTGAACTCCGGGCGATCCGCCCAGGTTGCGATTAAAAGCAGTTGCTGGTCCCCAAGGCTGTTGACGCTGCTTTTAAGGTGCAGGCTGTCCAGCACCGGCACGTGCGTGCAATGATAGTCATAACGGGTCAGGATTCGAGTCAGTTGATCCGCCCCGTGTTGGTTCGTTCGTCCGGACCGCCCGATAAAGACATGCCGGTCGACGATCATAACGTCCCCGCCATCCAGTGTGCCGGGGGATCGAATCGCTTCTATTGTGCGGAAGTTTTGCAGCATCTGCGCCACGGCCTGCTCTTCCCCTCGCCGTTCCAGGGCGCCGGGACGTGTAATGACGGCAACTTCGGGTGTGACCACGGCGGTGTCTTCCACAAAATAGGCATCCGGGTAACCGGGTGCAGGCTCAAGATGGATAAGTTCCACATCGAGGGCGGCCAGCGCTTGGCAATAGGCGGCGTGCTGTTGCTGGAGTTGCTTCAGGCGGGGCACGGCACCCGTTTGGGTCGTCAGCCCCTCGGCGGCGTCGGGCCCGGGATTTCGTACAATCGCATGGAAAATTCGTTGTTCCATTCTTTTCGTCAGTCGGGCACTTTCTGAATCCGGTCGTCAATCGGTTTCCCGCGTATAAAGGAGGCGCCGATCCAGCACGAAACGCCGCATGAAACGATGGTATTCGGTGCGCAGGAATCGATCCAGATACCAGGGCTTGGTCGTTACCTGTTTCTCTCGCCCCGGGGCCACCATATAGACCCAAGCCTGGATGCGTCGGCCGTTCTCTTTGAATACAATCTGATGCCGGCGTCGGTATAAGCGACCTTCAAATCGATCGAGCACCTTCAACTCGATCGGTGTCACATTGTTGTACAGCCGTCCTATCGTTTTATTCCCGGGTGATCGAAGGAGTCCGGGATATTCCGCCCGGCGGACCTGGCAGGCGGCGTATCCGGGTAGGACCGCGCGAAGGCCCCGCAGTCGGTGCCCGATGACCGCTTCCAGCACCGCAGGGATTTGCAGCGTGCCATAGCAGAACAGCCGGTGATCGAATCCGGGATTGCCGGTTGGGTCTGTCGTGGTTGCCATAGGCGTGGCAGTGTTCTGCTGTAAAGGGGCTTTCAAGCGGTTTCCAGGGCATGCTGCACCAGCTTAAACCGATCGTCCAGGTACACTTCGGCCTGGCGCAGGGTCTGCTCGGATGTCGTATCTGTTTCCAGTTCCTGCAGAATCAGTCGGTAGCGGGAGATGGATTTTCCGCTCGACGGGGGTTGAATCGTCGGTCGGGCATAAAGATGGTCGTTGAAAAAATAATTGGCCAGGCGGTGATTGTCGGGAGATCGGAACGGCCAGCTGACCCGGAGAAGAAAAAGATACTTCAGTGCTTCCCGACAGTCCCGGTGGGCTGTGAAATCTTCGGCATAAAGGGGGCGATTGATCCGATCTTCCAGTTCTTCAAAGAAAGCGATTAGCAGTCGGGTTTCGGTCACGATCAGCCCATAGAGATACCAGTCATCCAGAACGCTGCGCACGATTTGTTTATAGCGCAACGGGAGCAGGCGGGTTGAAGGGCAAAAGTAGATATGGCAGGTCATTCCCCCGTAGTAGCTCACACTCCTGAAATCCATGCCGTTATTGCCGGCCGCCTGGGGGTGCAGCAGGCAGCCGACCGTCGATTGTGCAGCGCCAATGAGTCCAATAAAGGGGCAATGGTGAAAGTCCGGCATAGGACGATTCTGCCCCTCCCGCATTTCCACCTGCTTCTTGAATTGGAAAATGGCATCCACCGTCCGGGGGGTCGTCTTGAATTGTTTGGTGCGTGTCCTGAGGATCAGCACCAAGGCGTTGCGGGAGGGGACCGCTACGTTGTAGAGACCACAGCAGGCAGCGCAGGAAACATGGTCGTTTACCTGGCAGAGGGTGTCATCTTCCGAGGTCTGGGCACGCCTTGTAGCACAGGGCGACGCGGCGGGTTCTATGATCGAGGGTTTCGTCATTTTGTATAATGCGTTGAAAAAAACGCTATGGATAACATTCCGTAAATCAATAAATCGTGATTTCACCAACAAGTCAACGATTTGCGCTCAGATCTGACGGCAAGTGTTATCGTCCGGTTGAACAGGCGTGCGACTATGGCCCATTTGAGGTTCTGCCGCAAGGCGAAAAGCAGGCGTTGTGATGGTGCGGGAAGGGTGGCTTTGGCATTTTTTAGCGAGGAAACCTTGTTGGATTTACCATGCGTCTGGACAATCAGGAATTTTTCTTTAAACTCCGCGGCATCGTCGCGGCGATCATCTGCAGTCCGTGTTCATTATTGATGAGCTCCTGGATGGAGGTTTTGTCGTACACATTGTAAATGGCATCCTGGACCTTGTCCCACATGGGCATGAACGCACATTCGCCGTGCAGGGGGCAATTTTCTCTGGCGTCACAGGCATTACAGCGGTCCTGGGATTGGGCATCATCCAGGAAGCGGAAAATATCGCCCACGGTGATTTCGCCCGGAGGGCGAAGAAGGGTATAACCACCGTAATAGCCCCGCTTGGAGGCCACCATGCCGGACGGTTTGAGCTCGGCCATGATCACTTCCAGAAACCGCAGGGGAATGGCCTGCGCGTCGGCAATGTCGGCCAGCTTGATCGGCCCCTGGTCAATGTGTTTGCCGAGTTCGTAGATGGCCCGCAGGGCGTATTTATGTTTCTGCGTAATCAGCATGCTGTGCCTCAATAGGCCCCATCGACGTTTTCCCGGGGATCAAGCCAAGAAAGAATAATTCCATACCTAACGGAGATGGCCATCGTTGTCAAACAGGAAGCTTTCCTGTTTTTAGCTAAAACCTTAACTGATAAGGGGTCTGTTCAATTGACAATGCCAGCCTGCCTGGGATATACCCTCACCCCAAAAGCCATCATGACTGACTTATCTTGTCACATTATTCAATCCATTACAGGTCATACCGATTATGAAACCCATTGTTGCCCTGGTGGGGCGGCCCAATGTGGGCAAATCCACCCTTTTTAACCGCCTGACGCGCAGCCGCGACGCCCTGGTGGATGATTTTCCGGGGGTCACCCGCGACCGGAACTACGGTGATGCCGAATGGGATGACATTCCTTTTACGGTGGTCGATACGGGGGGCTTTTCCGGGCAGGTGGATGACAGCTTCGCCGAGGCCATCCGCGAACAAGTGTTCCAGGCCATCGAAGACGCGGATGCCGTGATCATGCTAATGGATGGCAAACACGGTCTGTCGCCTTTTGATCGTGATATCGTCGATTATTTGCGCAATGCTGCCAAACCCGTTTTTTATGCCGTCAACAAGATCGATGGTCCGGACCAGGAAAATGCCCTGGTGGAGTTTTATCGTCTTGGGATAGAGAAGCTTTATCCACTCTCGGCCGAACATCGCTTTGGTGTTGTCGATTTGCTGGATGCCATGGTGGCGACCTTCACCCCATCCACGGAAGCGCCCCGTGACGAAATCAAACTTGCGGTGGTGGGAAGGCCCAATGTCGGCAAATCGTCTCTCATCAACCGGTTGATCGGACAGCCGCGTCATCTGGTGAGCGATATTCCCGGCACGACCCGGGATGCGGTCGACTCCGTGCTCACGCACTATCGCCAGCAGTATCGACTGATCGATACCGCCGGTATACGGCGCAAGGGCCGCGTCTCACAGAAACTTGAAAAGTTCTCCATCTTGAAAGCCTTGCGCAGTCTGGATCGCTGCGATGTGGCACTGATCCTGATTGACGCCTCGGAAGGGATTACCGATCAGGATATCAGCGTGGCCGGCTATGCCTACGACCGGGGTTGTGGGTGTATTTTTCTGCTCAATAAATGGGATCTTGTTGAAAAAGATCACCGCACGGTCAAGGCATTCACCGAGCGCTTGCGCATGGAGGCCAAATTCCTGGCCTTTGCGCCGGTCATGACGATTTCCGCACTCACAGGACAACGGCTTCAGCGCATCTTCCAATTGGTGAAGGAAGTTTACGATCAATACACGGCCCGTGTTTCTACCGGCAAACTGAATCGCATCCTGGAGAAGGCCATGCAGGACAACGAGCCTTCCCTCCATCGCGGACGGCGCATCAAATTTTACTATGCCACCCAAGCCTCCTCACAGCCGCCGACATTCATTCTGTTTGTCAACTATCCGGAAGCCGTACACTTTTCCTATCAGCGCTACCTGCTCAACCAGATTCGCCAGGCCACCGGCCTGGACAAGACGCCGGTGCGAATTCTGCTGCGTCAGCGTACCGGACGGATTGAATTCAAGGACACACCGGCGGCGCGTGAAAAGAAACGCGCTGCCAGGAAGGGTCGCACACCCTCTAAACGCCGCTAACCCGGCTGTGGGAGCGGGCGGGGGTGCCCGGCCGTGAAAACGGTGTCAAACGTGACGCGCTAGGCATCTGGCGGCGGGACATGCCGACATTGACGCACTCCGGGGAGAAGCATGGGCCGTGGACCTTTTTGAATACAATGCCAGGGAAAATATGGCGGGCGATGCGCCGCTGGCCGACCGCATGCGCCCGCGCACCCTCGAAGAATTCATCGGACAGGCCGAGGCGGTAGGGGAAGGGAGCCTGATCCGACAGGCCATTGCAACGCAGCGGCTGTTTTCAATGGTTCTCTGGGGACCGCCGGGGTGCGGCAAAACGACTCTCGCGCGGCTGATTGCGCGGGCTTCCCAGGCGCGTTTTGTTGAATTCTCAGCCGTTTTGAGTGGCGTCAAGGACATTCGTCAGGTGATCCAGGAAGCGCGCCAACAGCGCGACCATCACCACCGACGAACCCTTCTTTTCGTCGATGAAATTCACCGGTTCAACAAGGCCCAGCAGGATGCTTTCCTGCACCACGTGGAAACCGGTTTGATCACCCTGATCGGGGCCACGACCGAAAATCCGTCCTTCGAGGTCATTCCGGCCCTCCTGTCCCGCTGTCGTGTCGTCGTTCTAAAACCCCATTGTCCGGAAACGCTCGCCGAAATAATTAAAACCGCCCTTGCGGATACGGAAAAAGGGCTGGGGACGTTAGACTATGGCATCGCGCCCGAGGCCCTTGATTTTCTGGTCGCAATCGCGGACGGCGATGCGCGCACGGCGCTGAATAATCTGGAGATGGCGGTCGCCTTGCGCACGGGGCAGAGTGACCGCGCGCCGCAATCGGGCCGGTTATGCCTCCAACTGGCGGATCTGGAGCGCGTCCTGCAGAAAAAAGCGTTGCGGTATGATAAAGCCGGCGAGGAACACTTCAACTTGATTTCCGCCCTGCATAAAAGCCTGCGGGGCAGTGATCCCGACGCCGCCCTTTACTGGCTGGCCCGTATGCTGGCGGCGGGGGAGGACCCGCGCTATATCGCCCGTCGCATGGTGCGGTTTGCCTCCGAGGATATTGGCATTGCGGATCCGCAGGCGCTCACCACGGCGCTTAACGGGATCGAGGCCTTTCGTTTCCTGGGTACACCCGAAGGTGAATTGGCGCTGGCCCAGGTTGCGGTTTACCTGGCCACCGCCCCCAAGAGCAACGCGGTCTACACCGCCTACAAAAACGCGCAGGACGCTGTCCGGCGCCATGGCACGCTGCCGGTCCCCATGCATATCCGCAATGCTCCGACCGAATTGATGAAGGACCTTGGGTACGGGGCAGACTACCGCTATGCGCATGATTACGACGACGCCTTTGTCGTGCAAAGTTATTTGCCCCGGGAAATCCGTAACCACCGGTACTACCAGCCGACGGAGCGTGGCTACGAGAAAACGGTTAAACGTCTACTGGACCGCTGGCGGAGCCTGACGCGGGAAAGTCGTTCGACGCACAATCGGCCTGGTCCCGAGGATCCTTGACAGAGGGGTTTTAAACCCTACTTTTTAGTGAGAATTAAATACCTTCCGTGTCTGTCCCGGATGGTGAGGGACCGCCCCGGTTTCAACCCACCCAGCGAAAGGGGCCGATATGCAAACTGTTCAAGATATCATGACCCGTGACGTGATTACCGTCACGCCCGACACCGACATCACGCAAGCCACCAAAATCCTGCTGGAAAACCGGATCAACGGGCTGCCGGTAGTGGATAAAAATAAGCGCCTGGTGGGCATTGTGTGCCAGAGTGACATGATCGCCCAGCAGCAGCGCATTCCGCTCCCGTCCCTGTTCACGCTGCTGGACGGCTACATCACCCTGACATCGGCCAAACATTTTGAAAAAGAAGTCCAGAAAATTGCCGCCACGCAGGTGGCACAAGCGATGACGGCCGATCCGGTAACGGTTAAACCGGATACGTCGCTCGAAGAGATTGCCCAGCTGATGGTGGGGAAAAAATTGCACACCCTGCCGGTGGTGGACAACGGCGAACTGGTGGGGATCGTTGGCAAGGAAGATATGCTGCGCACCCTTATGGGCCGGTCGTCCGAGGCCTGACGAACGCCTTACAAGGCAAAAAAGGAGGGGAGCATGAATATTCAAACCATTGCGTGCTGCACGGATTTTTCCGAAAATGCCGACAAGGCCGTGGCCGCGTCATGGGATCTGGCGCGCCGCTTCGATGCGACGCTTTATATCCTCCATGTTCTACCGCCGGAGGTCAATCCCGTATTGACGGAAGCCGAATGGATCCCCCCGGAAGAGGCACCGCGCGAAACCATTCTGATGCAGATTGAGGAACGCATGCAAACGCGTTATGGGGACGGTGCATCGCAAGGTGCCGCGCCGCCCCAATATGTCGTGCTCGACGGGCATGTTTCGACGGAGATTCTGGCCTTTCTCGAGGAACGCCATATCGACCTGGTGGTATTGGGGTCTTATGGTCTTTCGGGGATGGGGCTGGTCCTTTTCGGCAGTGTCACGAAGCGTGTTTCCCAGAAAGCGACCTGTTCGGTCATGATCGTCCGCGCGCCTCAATAACGACCGGCTGGCAACGGGCGGTTACGCCGGGAGCTGGAGTTTGCGTTCGACCTCGCCGGTAGGCCCAGTGCGGTCGAAGGTTCGCTCGCGCATGCGGGCCGCGCCATCTTTCGCCACCAGCAGCACGGTGGAAGAACGGGTGCCATAGATGTCGCTCTCAATGAAGATGGATCCCAGTCGCCGCTCCCATTCCATCCCAACTCCGGTGCGGGGCAGGTCCTCATCCGGTGGCACGGTGCGGTCCTGTAGAACCTGCATGAGATCTTCCGTATCGGGCGGCCGGTGAGCTGACAGACGTTCTTCCAGGGCCTGGCAGCTTCGTCGCACTTTGGGCCAGGGAGTGTTGAGCACGTGGTTGCTCAGGCCATGAATGCCCGCCTGCAAATCCTGTGGCACACCGCCCCGGTTGGAATAGTAAACCCAGCGACCATCTTCCGATAGTAAAATATTGAATCCGTTGTATTGATTGGATGTTGATTCTAATATTTTAAGGTAATGGTTTAAGGATTTAGGGCCTTTCAGAAAATCGCGCACCAGGTGGCCGCGCGACGGGGCCTCAGCTATCCGGATACCCGGTTCCCGATAGTTGGTGAGGGCCGCGATGCGTCCGCTGGGTGTGATTCCCATCCACGTGCCACCCCCCTCGAGATCACGTCCGGCCACAATATCCGAGCCATCCGTCCATTGTTCCAGCACCTGGGTGGGGCGGGCATAAAACTCATCGCGGTTGGCGGCGATGATAATGGGGTAATCCGGATGAACACGATAGGCAAAAACAATGAGGCACATGATCACTTTCCGTTGACCTGAATTCGAAACCGGTGGTAATTTAAGCGACTCTTAATTTTTGAAACTACCGCAGCGCGATGGATAATTCAAGCAAGGAGGGGAGTTCATGAAAGATGTGGTGATTGTCAGTGGTGTCAGAACGGCCGTTGGTGCCTTTGGCGGTGCCCTGAAAAACAGTCCCGTCGTGGACCTTGGGGCCGGCGTTATCAAAGCGGTGCTTCAACGGCGGGGCCTTAAACCTGTGGTCAGCCCGTTTATGAGCGAGATGGCACCGGATGCCCTGCGCGATCGTGATCCCATCGAATTGGAGCAGCGTTATCAGGACTGGCCCGAAGGGGCGCAGCCTATTACCGTGGATGAAGTCGTCATGGGCAATGTGCTGTCGGCCGCTCAGGGACAAAACACGGCTCGCCAGGCCATGATTCGTGCCGGTGTGCCCAAAGAAACACCGGCCTTTACCATCAATAAAGTGTGTGGGTCAGGGCTGAAAGCCATTGCCCTGGGGGCGGCCAGCATTGCAACGGGACAGGCCGAGGTGGTGATTGCCGGCGGTATGGAAAATATGAGCCAGGTGCCCATGGCACTGCCCAAGGCGCGTTGGGGGTACCGCATGGAGGTTAGCGGTGTCGGTCCTGTAACGGATCTCATGGTGTTCGATGGTCTCTACGAGATTTTCTACGGCTACCACATGGGGATGACCGCTGAGAATATAGCCGAACGCTATGGCATCACGCGCGAAGAGCAGGATGCCTTGGGGGCGTTGAGCCATTTCCGGGCGCGCCAGGCCATCCAAGAGGGCCTGTTTGATACCGAAATCCTGCCGGTGGTGCTGAAAAACCGCCAAGGCGAGCAGATTTTCAAGGTCGACGAGCGCCCAATGGATACGACCGCCGCAAAGATGGGGCAGTTGCGACCGGTGTTTAAAAAAGACGGCACCGTGACGGCCGGCAATGCTTCCGGGATCAATGATGCCGCAGCCGCCGTGCTGCTGATGCAGCGTGCCAAGGCCGACGCCCTCGGACTGGAACCGCTGGCTGAAATCAAGGCGTTTGCTTCCGGGGGGCTGGATCCGGCATTCATGGGATTAGGCCCGGTTCCGGCGATACGCAAAGTATTGCACGGCCAAGGGATGCAGATCGGTGACATCGACATGATCGAGCTCAACGAGGCCTTTGCCGCCCAGGCCATTGCCTGTTGCCGTGAACTGAAACTGCCTGAAGAGCGCCCCAATGAACTCGGCAGCGGCATTTCCATCGGCCACCCGATCGGATGCACCGGCGCACGCCAGATGGTCACGGCCATCCATCAGATGCAGCGCAAAGATTATACTTCCGGCCTGATCAGTATGTGCATCGGCGGCGGAATGGGGATGGCGATGCTGATCGCAAGGTGATCATTGGCACCGCTCGATTTGCCGATTGAAAAGACGCCCGTGTGCTCCTGTGACACGGCCTTGCACGGGCAGCGCATTGTGGATGGTGTCGACCGTAAAATGTACGAGATAAGGGGTGTTGCCACCGGATTTTTCACTTTACATTGATTGACCCTTCTGCTAATAAATCGAAGATTTTAAAGGATTATTATCACGTTTGACTGGCCGGACGGACGGGGGGCCGGATCAACGCCATCAGAAAAAGGAGCGCGGCTCGAATGGACGTCTCAAGAAAATTTGGGATCATGATTTTTGGTATGGTACCTGCCATTATTGGTGGTTGTGTAACGTATGACCTGAGCGGTGGTAGTGTCCCGGCGGTAATCCTATACCAGGTTATCCTGCTGGCGGTTTTCGGTGCCTTTATCAGTAAATAGAACGCTCTATTCAAGCCTGATGCTGCAATCGAAATGAACGAACCACGATTACCCATTGAATTTATCGACACTCATTGGGCGACCGTGGTTCTTTTTTCACAATTACCCGGTGCATGCGGTTGAGAAATGACGGCCGGCCTCGGGTATCCTGGCCCTGTGAAGAATGTGCCGGCCGCATCCTTCCCCCACGCCTTCCTCTGATGGTTGCCTTAATGCCGGACACTGGAAGCATTGCCGCCCGGTGACCGTTAACCGTGACGGCCGGCAACTCGGAGAAAATCCGTGAATGACCGGTTCACTCTAATTTACCAAGGCTGGGGACGGCCTTCCGGTTGATGAAAAACATGGAACAACGACCCTACCAAGATCTCACCCTATGGGTGTTCATGAGTTATTTCCTGCTGTCGATCCTCCTGGTGGGATGGCTGTTCTGGCCGTTCGGTTCGACCATTGTGATGGCGACGGTCGTTACCGGCATCTTTTATCCACTCTATCAAGTTTTTATACGCAAGTTGGTTCCGGGTGCGGCTTCGCTGATGACCTGTGTTCTGATCTTCCTATTGGTGTTTGTGCCGATTGTGTTTTTTATCGGCATTCTGGCTCAGGAAGCCTATGGCCTCTATCAGATGGGTCGCAATGCCGAGATCAATGCCCAGGTCCAGAAAGTGTTGGAAAGCAGTCACATCATCGAAAAGGTCAACCACTTCCTGACCCTATTTGGAATCCAGGTTACCGGTGATGAGATTAAAAATGCGTTTTCCGAGCTGGGCAAAACGGTGGGCTTGTATCTTTACCGGCAAACCCAGGCCACCGCCCAGAACATTCTATCGTTCTTTGTCAACATTTTCTTCATGCTTCTGATTTGCTACTATCTTTTCGTTGACGGTAAACGCCTGTTGGCTTTTTTAATAGCGCTGTCGCCCCTGCCTCAAGACGAGGAAGAACAGCTGGTCAACAAATTCCGCGACATGGCTGGTGCCGTCCTCGTCGGCAACGGGCTGGGCGGGGTTATTCAGGGAACGCTGGGCGGCACCATTTTTGCTCTGTTTGGTCTGCAATCACCCATCTTGTGGGGTGTGATCATGGGATTGCTGGCCTTCTTGCCCATTGTCGGAATCGGGATCGTTTTTGTTCCGGCCGCGATTATCCTTTTCATTAACGGGCGTATCGCGGCCGGCCTTTTCTTCATTGGATTTTATGCCGTGATCACCGTGGGCGTGGAATATTATTTCAAGCCCCGAATCGTCGGACAACGGGTCCAGATGCACACCCTGTTGGTTTTTCTGTCGATCATCGGTGGCCTAAAACTGTTCGGTATCCTGGGTATCATTTACGGACCGCTGGTCATGACGGCCTTTTTGACGCTGGCGGATATTTATCACCGCAGCTATGAAATGCGAATGACCGCGAAACCGTCGTCTTAACTTCACCAAATCACGATTGAGGAACCAAAATGAGTAACGACAATTTGCCTGGCATCAGCATCGAACACGAGATGAAGAAATCCTATCTCGATTATGCCATGAGCGTCATTATCGGGCGTGCGCTTCCCGATGTGCGTGATGGTTTAAAACCGGTCCATCGCCGGGTGCTTTTCGCCATGCGGGAACTAAAAAACGATTGGAACAAACCGTATAAAAAATCGGCACGCGTCGTGGGTGATGTCATCGGTAAATACCATCCCCACGGCGACACGGCCGTCTATGATACCATCGTGCGGATGGCGCAGGATTTTTCCATGCGCTATCCACTTGTCAACGGTCAGGGCAACTTTGGCTCGGTCGACGGCGATCCGCCGGCTGCCATGCGTTATACGGAAGTGCGCATGATGCGCATTGCCCAGCACATGATGGAGGACCTGGAAAAGGAAACGGTCGACTTTACCCTGAACTATGATGAGACTCTCTCGGAGCCGAGCGTTCTGCCGGCCAAAATTCCCAGCCTGCTGATCAACGGCTCCGCCGGTATCGCTGTGGGCATGGCCACGAATATCCCTCCCCATAACCTTGGTGAAGTGATCGACGGGGTGATGGCCCTGATCGATGATCCGAGCCTGACCGTGGCCGACTTGATAGGCATTGTTCCCGGCCCCGATTTTCCGACCGGCGGCACGATCTATGGCATGCAGGGCATCCATGAGGCCTATGAAACCGGGCGGGGCATCATACGGGTGCACGCCAAGGTGGATGTGGAAGTGGACAAGCATGACCAGTCGGAAACCATCATCGTGACCGAGTTGCCTTACCAGGTCAACAAGGCGCGTCTGGTGGAGAAGATCGCTGAACTGGTGCGGCACAAAATCATCGAGGGGATTCGTTTTGTGCGGGACGAATCGGACAAAGACGGCATGCGGATCGCCATCGGCCTGAAGAAGGACCAGTTTGCCGACGTCATCATCAACCAGCTCTTCAAGCATACCCGCATGGCGAGCAGCTTTGGCGTCATCTTCCTGGCGATTGTGGACAATCGGCCCGAATTGTTGAATCTCAAACAAATGCTGCAGCATTTTATCCGCCACCGCAAAGAAATCGTGGTGCGCCGGACACGTTTTGATTTGAAAAAAGCGGAAGAGAAAGCCCACATCCTGGAAGGCTACAAAATTGCATTGGACAATCTCGATGCTGTGGTGGCCATGATTCGCCAATCTAGCTCACCGACCGAAGCCAAAGACCGGTTGATGGAGACGTTTAGCCTGAGCGCCATCCAGGCCCAGGCGATTCTCGATATGCGTCTCCAGCGGCTGACCGGCATGGAACGCGATAAGATCCTCGAAGATTTTCAGTCGACGCTCAAAAGTATTACCTACTATAATGAGATTCTGACCAGCGAGCGCATGGTGCTGGACATCATCAAAAATGAATTGATGGAAATTCGCGAAACCTATGGCGATGCGCGTCGTTCTAAAATCGTGGCGACTTCCAAGGAAATCACCCTTGAGGATATGATCGTGGAAGAGGATATGGTGGTCACCGTATCCCAGCGGGGCTACATCAAACGGGCCCCCTTGAGTCTCTACCAGAACCAGCACCGCGGCGGCAAAGGCAAGACCGCCATGGGAACGAAAAGCGAAGATTTTGTCGAACATCTTTTCGTGGCCTCCACCCATCATACCTTTCTGTTCTTTACCAACCTCGGGAAAGTATACTGGCGCAAAGTTTATGAAATCCCCCAGGCCGGCCGAACAGGGATAGGGAAGGCCATCGTCAATTTGATGAATTTTGAAAAGGATGAAAGACTGACCACCGTGCTGGCGGTCCCCCGATTCGAGCCGGGACATTTCATTCTGATGGCGACCAAAAACGGCATTATCAAGAAAACCGATCTGATGGCCTACAGCCGTCCACGCACGGTCGGCATTATTGCCCTCAACCTGATGTCGGGTGACGAGTTGATCAGCACCCGAATCACCGACGGAACCCTCAATGTATTCCTCGGAACGGCCAATGGCCAATCCATCCGGTTTCATGAAACCGATGTACGCCCGGCCGGTCGTATTGCCCGCGGTGTGCGCGGTATCAATTTGGGGCCCGGCGACCAGGTGGTGGGCATGGAAGTTCTTTCCTATGGTCAAACCATGATCACGGTGACGGAAAACGGATATGGCAAACGGACGTCCATCGATGAGTACCCGGTGCAGAAACGTGGGGGCAAAGGCGTCATTACCATCAAGACGAATGCACGAAACGGGCAGGTCGTGAATATCCTGCTGGTGGGTGAGGATAGTGATTTGATGCTGATTACGAACTCCGGAAAACTCATTCGTATGGCCATTGACGGGATATCGGTTATCGGGCGCAATACCCAAGGCGTCAAACTGATTGAAATATCACCGGAAGAACAGGTCATCGGTGTCGCCCGACTGGAAGAAAAAGAAGAAGAATAGCCTATCTGTTGCATCCCCTTCTGCCTGAAGTTTTCTTTATGGAGGCAACGGTGAACAGGATGGCTAATCGCGGCAAAAGATTAAACATCTATCCAACAGGCAAGGTGCGTTATGAATACGGAAGTGAATCAGGATTTTAAAATCGGTGTGGTCGGGGCCGGCAGCTGGGGGACGGCGTTGGCCAATCTGCTGGGATGCAAAGGATACCCGCTGGATTTGTGGGTATTCGAACCCGATGTCTGCCGCCAAATCGCCAAACAACACGAAAATAAGGTTTATTTGCCGGGGGTCACCCTGTCGCCCAATCTGCGCCCCACCAACGACTTACAGGATGTGGTGGCGGATAAGGATCTCGTGCTGCTGGTCGTTCCTTCCCACCTCATGCGGGAAACCACCCTACGCATGGCGGACGTCATCGGTCCTGCAACGATTGTAGTTTCGGCATCCAAAGGCATTGAAAACAAGTCCCATCTGACCATGTCCGGTGTTATCAGAGAAACCCTGACCGGGCTTGCCGAAGATCATCTGGCCGTCATCTCCGGACCCAGCTTTGCCCGCGAGGTAGCCCGCCAAGCCCCCACGGTCGTTACCGCTGCCAGCCGCAGCCTGTCGACGGCTGAAAAGGTTCAGCAAGTGTTTGCGACATCCTATTTCCGGGTCTACTCCAACCAGGATATGATTGGTGTGGAGCTCGGGGGGGCTGTTAAAAACGTTATTGCTATTGCCGCCGGGGTCATCGACGGCCTGGGTCTTGGGTTGAACACGCGGGCCGCCCTGATTACAAGGGGACTAGTGGAAATTCAGCGTCTGGGGAAACGGCTGGGAGCGGATCAGCGCACCCTTGCCGGTATCGCCGGCGTCGGCGATCTGATCTTGACCTGCACCGGGGATCTCAGCCGCAACCATACGGTGGGCAAGAAAATTGGCGAGGGCCTCAAACTTGAGGAGATTCTTTCCGAAATGCGGATGGTGGCCGAGGGGGTCAAAACCGCCAAATCGGTCCACAACCTTTCCCGGGAAGTCAATGTCGAGATGCCGATCTGTCGTGAAATGTATCACATCCTGTATGAAGGGGCATCGCCGCAGGAGGCTGTTTACCGGCTGATGACACGCGATTTGAAGCAGGAACTCGAATAAGGATCGGGGATGCAAGGAATTGGAAGAATACGGCCATGACGGTTGTGGTTTGTATTCCAAGGCACGCTGAAGCCCGCATACGCTAAATCGGTGGGCGATAACGCGGGCGGCATCGAAGACGGACGAACAAACCGGTCCACCAACGCTCAAATGGTTCCCTTCATGATCCGCATCGCCTTCCGATTGGACACGGATGGATTGCGCCCATGCCTGAGCAGAGACGACAGCAAGCGACGGCGGATGGTCACCGCCGGCGCCTGCGCGAGAAATTTTTAACGGCCGGCCTGAGCGGTTTCCATGACTACGAAGTTCTGGAACTCCTGCTGACACTGGGAACGCCGCGCAAGGACTGTAAACCAGCCGCCAAGGCCGCTTTGCAGCGCTTCGGTAATCTGGCTTCAGTTCTCGAAGCTTCGCCGCGGCAACTTTGTGAGATCGACGGTATTGGTCCGAAAAACATTTTCGGCCTCAAACTGATCCCTGCGGTTTGCGAGCGCTATCTTGAAAAACGGCTTACCGCCGGCGCCGTATTGCACAATTCTCGGGCGCTGTTCGATTATCTCTATCAAAGCATGCAGGACAAAAAGCGGGAACAATTCAAAGTGCTTTTCCTGGATGCCAAAAACCGGGTCCTCGGAATCTGCACCCTGTTTGAAGGCACTCTGACCTCCAGCAGTGTTTATCCGCGAGAGGTCGTGCGGGCCGCGATGGATCATCATGCCGCCGCCCTCATATTCGCCCATAACCACCCGTCCGGCGACCCAAGGCCGTCCCCGGAGGACACGGCCCTGACCCGTAAGCTGGTCATGGCATGTCGTGTCGTGGACTTGACGGTCCACGAACACATCATCATTGGCGGAGGGACCTATTTCAGTTTTGCTGACAGCGGGAAAATGGCTGAAATGGTGGCGACGGTTGCGGCGAAGGACGATCTGTCATGATGGCCGTTCGGTGTGGAACGATCAGCGAAGATGGCCGGCCCGCGTTGGATCTTCGACCACTTGGGAAAATTAACGAGGTGCTTCATCAAAGCAACGGAATAGAGACGCAATGACCCGCGACGAACGCCCCTATTGTTACGGCAAACTGGAATGTGTTTTCCCCATGGGACCCGATGATCTGCGGGAAACGCCGGAATCGTGCATGGTATGCTATTGCAAAACGGAATGCCTGCGCACCGCGATGCAAAGTGCCGATGCGGTTCAGGTGAGGGAAGAGAAAGTGGACCGGGCCTACGCGTCAGGCATGATGGGGTTTATGGAACGCTGGTCGCGCAAAAAGGCCCTGCATCAAAAGCGTCTTGGGAAAAAGGGCCACGATCCCGATAGCGATACTTGCGACCCCTGACGTGTCATTGCCTGCGGGCAAGGAAATGACCGCGGGCATTCTCCAACAGCCGCTAAAGCCACGCGACCATCAAAGGAGCGCACCGGAACGCATGATCCCTTCCCGATCCCGCCGATGGCGTCTGTTCGTCATCATCATCTCGATCCTGCTGGTCGGTCTTTTAGCGGTCGTCTTCCGCGATCCACTCATGCAGGCGTTGACCAGCGCTTATCATCTGTTGAGCGACCGCGCGAAGACGGAAGCGTTTATCAACGCTTCCGGATCCTGGGCCCCACTGGTTTTCATGACCGTTCAATTATTGCAGGTTATCCTGGCGCCCATCCCCGGAGAAGCCACCGGTTTTATCGGGGGGTATCTTTTCGGTGCGGCGCATGGTTTTGCCTATTCGAGTATCAGTTTGGCGGTCGGGTCCCTGATTAATTTTTTCATCGGTCGAATGCTTGGACGGCGTTTTATTCGACGGGTGATCCCGGTCGACAAACTGCAGCGCATGGATCAAATGGTCACCCATCAGGGGGCCCTGATCATCATGCTTCTGTTTGTTTTTCCCGGCTTTCCCAAGGACTACTTGTGTCTGTTTCTGGGCGTCACCCTCATGCCGCTAAAACTCTTTCTATTGATGGCGACCTTTGGAAGGATGCCGGGAACACTCATGCTGAGCTTGCAGGGCGCCATGCTGTTCGAACGCATGTATGGTGTCTTTGCCATTATGCTGTGTGTTTGCGGCCTGCTGATGTTTCTGGCGTACCGCTATCGCGAACGGCTCTATCGCTGGATCGAAAAAATGGTTCCCTCCGACTCCTCCCGCCGTTGACGCACGCCTAAAATAATGGTATTTATAGCAATACGTTATCCTTACCAGGCGACATTCTTTCCAAAAAATTAGAACAATTGCAGGCCGGTCCCCCGCGGTGATCCCCGGCGGCCCCTTTCATAGGACGGGTGAGTCCATTGACATTCTGGAAAGTCAGAGAAGAACTCAGCGGCGAAAATCGTTTGCGGCGATCCTACTATGAACTCCTGCGCGATGAATTAGACGCCCTGATGATGCAGTACGCCCTCATCGATTCGTATACACGGTTTCAATCCAGCAAGGTCGCCTTCCCCTTTGTGGAAAAAAGAGAATTAAAACCACGCGCCCGGATTCCCGATGTCGAATACGAATGCCAGAATACGTTTCTGGTGCTGTTTGTCGAAGACACGATTCCGCCTGAACATAAGAAATATATCCGATTTTTTGAGCTCAATAAAACAACGAAGGCCAATATGCTGTCTTCGAAGACATTGCCGTTGTCCAATAAATATGATCGTAACCAGAAACATCTTGAGTCCCTGCAGTTCCCGACCTTCATAAAAGCGCTTTTGCCGGTGGATTATGCACTTTTAATCCAGCGCGATCCTGCCAGCAAAGCCCGCAACCGCTATAGTCTGACGCATTTTCATGTCCGGATCGATTGGCCGATCATCGAGGCCGCGGAAAGCCTGGCAAAGGACCTGCGTTATATCTCCAAAGATATTTTTGAGCGCGGCGATAAATACGCCGAAGATCTGCAAAAGAAGTTTTTTGAATGCTATGGACTGCCCCTCATGGCCGGCGGTCGACGCACGGCGGCCATAGTGGCCGCCCAGTATCTGCGGCAGTTGTCATGCATTTCCACTGTGTATGCGGGCAGCAGTGAAACGCGGGGGCTGATCAGAATATCCGAGCGCGGCGTGTCCAAAGCCATTCTGATGCAACTTTCCAAAGACGAGATGCATGCCCTTGCGACCGCCAACCACATCTCCATCCAGACGTTTACCAAAAACTATGTTGTTTTCCGCTCCCCCAAAAAAGGGGTCTGCATTTTCCAGGCTACGTATCTGCCGACCGACCAGGCGCGTCCCCCAGACGACGGTAAATTGCGGGAAATCAAGCCCGATCTATCCTGGTTGACAGTAGGCGGACAGCATATTCTTCCCAAACCGGGCGTTTGGAAGCATCCTCCCCTGGCGTACAATATCATCTACTCCTGAGGGACCACGCTGTTGGTCATTGCGATTTCATCACCATCGGGGAATTTGTTCTCCCATGTGATGCAATCCGACCCGATTTTCAAGGGAAGGGATGACGCAACGCGATGATATGGCTGCGTCGGCTGCCAAGCGTGATCTCCAAGACCTGGGTCATTGACGCTGGCTTGGCATCGGTGTATGTGTTGATCTTCTGATTGAGAATGAAGGAGTACTGAACCATGAGCGACCAGCATCACCACCACGGGCACGCGCATCACCACCACCAGGTTGACGGGGAACTCAGCGAAACCCAGAAAATTCTTAAATTGCTCCACCATTGGATTCATCACAACGATGACCATGCCGCCAATTACATCGATTGGGCCCGCAAGATCGAGACGTTAGGTTTTTCCATGGCCGCCGAACACCTGCGCACGGCGGCGGAATTGACCAATGCCGTCAGTCGTGAATTCGAAACCGCCGCAACCGTCATCCAAAATCAAGAAAAATAGGATTGGGCTGTGCCAGGGTCATCGGGTGAAGCCATCGTTGACCCTGTCCCACGCAAACACGCCGTCCTTGAGCAACATCCGGCATATCCGGGCGGAGGCGATGGTGTCATGATGGTGAATATCGAGCAATACCCAGGACAGACCGGCCGATGCCAGCATGCACAGGTAGATCTGCTCCAGGCGCAGTTTAAGACTTCGGGCACTTTGGCCGGTTGTAAGGTTCGACAACCCCGCGACGGTTCGTACCGGAAAATCCAGCAATTCCGGCAGGCGGTGAATGATCTCCAGAAGATCCCGATTCCGCTGGAGACCATCCTGCCAG
>Ga0055444_10000005_pt1 | contig 21415 bp, 13 predicted proteins | sample China_Galinas_Co_FD_57742 | JGI IMG/M metagenome (GOLD analysis project Ga0055444, IMG submission 57742) | Wetland microbial communities from San Francisco Bay, California, USA, that impact long-term carbon sequestration - China_Galinas_CordA_D2 | ecosystem: Environmental > Aquatic > Marine >...
ACACTAAACCCGAACTGAAAGAGCCTGTCGGGCGCGGACAGGTCATTGATCCATCCGAAAAATGGCGCATGGCGCAATTCGATCGCCTGGTACAACATCCTGTAAAGTGCAAAGAATACAGGTAGTTGAACAACCATTGGCAAACACCCTCCCATCGGATTGATCTTATAGGTACGGTAAAGTGCCATGGTTTCTTCGTTCATTTTCTTTTTATCATCTTTGTACTTTTCCCGAATCTCCGTCATGAGCGGCTGCATGCGCTTCATGTCGTTCATAGATTTGTAACTTTTATTGCCCAAGGGAAATAGGATAATCTTGGTAATAAGCGTCAAGATGATAATAGCGATGCCATAATTCGGTATGACCTTATAGATCTGATTCATTATCCATAGAAAGGGTTTTGCTAAAATATCAAACATTCCGAAATTAACCGCTTTACCCAATTCATAATTGGCCTGAGCGAGCGTTTCGGTATCCTTGGGGCCAATAAATGCTTTGAAAGAAAATACTTTGGCCTCGCCTGGCGCAATCTCGGTTTTCGGTAGAATCAACTGCGAGATGATCATATCTTCGCCGACTTTTTCCATCTTCATGGTACCATTGATGGCCTCTTCGGGAATCAGAACGTTCATAAAATAACGGTCCGATATCCCGATCCAGCGAAACATGCCCTCTATTTCGGGCTTATCGGCAATATCCTTTATTTTGATTTCTTCCAGTTTTTCATTCAACAACCCCATAGGCCCTTCGAAGGCGAGGCGACTTGCCGGATCATCCACAACATGCGCAATCTTCACCAATGGGTTGTCGGCAATCGCAACCGAAGAATAATTAGAAATAGTAACATCGAGCTCTATCAAGTAGCTGTCCGGCAAGAATACGTATTGTTTTTGGACGCGCACCCCATCGCTGTTTACCCATTGAAAATTAACGGTTTGCTTTTCGCCATCCACGACGACGCCATCTTGGGTAAGGACCTCGAAAACCGCGTCTTCCATGCCAGGAACACTGTTAGCGGCAAACCCCGTTTGGAAATTGATTTGACGGACCTGGTCTTTAATCATTTGCTTAAGTGCGCTATCCTTGGCAACGGTTTCGCGGTAATGATTCAAAGTAAGGCTATCCAGGACAGCCCCTTTTTCGCTGAGGGTGGCGGTATAAAGGGGGGTTTTCACCTGGACTGTTCGCGCTTCCCGTCCAGTGCTGGTCGGCACCGGTATCTCAGCCGGTATCTTGTCATCGGGGGTGGTGGTCGGGGTTTCCGTCAAGGCTTTCGCTGGGTCAGAAGCATCTTTCGGTTGTGAGGCGCTCTCGGCCAGGGTCGTAGGTTCTTCCACCTGTTTGGCCATTTCAGGCTCAACCACCAACCATTGCCAAACGACGAAAACAAGAAACGACAAGACGATGGCCAACAGTAAACGCATTTGTTCCATTATAATTCAATCTCCTGTGTCTTTCACAACCGCCGGGCTTTCCCCAGGACTGTTCATGAAATCGTCTGGGTCGCTCAAGCCTTTAAATCAAATCTTCGCTTTCCGTTTAATCAGACGACCTCTCAAAATGACATGCCGACCAGAATATAGCGTTTGTGCGCTTTAAAATGGGCAATCCCTATAGAAGGGATATTCATGGGACAGGATCGACGCCGCCCGGGTGGAACGGATGGCATTTTAAAAGCCTTTTAGAACTAAGGAGCGCGCCCTTGAGGAATCCGTGCTTAGAGATCGCTTCGGCAGTGTAACGCGAGCAGGTCGGATAGAACCGGCAGCGAGGGCCAAGCAGCGGGGATATCAATAACTGGTACCCCCTGATCATCAGCAGGACGATCCGGGTGCCAAAACCCCGCCACTGAAAGCCCTCAATCAATTTGGGAGAAAAGCTTTTCAAGGCATTTAGTTAAGTCATCTGTGGCCGCTTGCGCCGATCCGCTTCGGGCAATAATATGCACATCAATGGGGGTTGCCAATCGGTCTCGATGGGTTCGGAAAAATTCGCGACACACCCGCTTGAGGCGGTTTCGAGCAACAGCGTGCCCAATTTTTTTCGTAACGGTTACACCCAGCCGGGGAACCGAATGCCCACTTTGTGCATAGACGATGATAAAATGCCGGCTAAACAATCGCCGTCCGTCTTCGGCCAGCTGCAAATATTGGGGTCGTTTACGTATTCGGTCCGTTTTTTGATAGCCGCGTCGCAACGATTCCGCTTCCGTCCATCATCAGGAAAACCCGACCGGTCAACCCATGCTGCCGCGTCACTTCTTTACGGTCAACCGCCTATCAATATTTAACGGCCAATCGTTTGCGCCCCCTGGCACGACGACGACCGATAACAGCACGCCCCGCTTTAGTGGACATCCTTTTTCGAAAGCCATGGGTTCGGGCACGCTTGATTCGACTGGGCTGATATGTTCTTTTCATCGTTATAACCTTTTTCCGTTTTGCATACCATTAACAGGTATCGCCAATAAAAAAACAAGCCGGAATACCTATTCCGGCGGTCTTAAATCCTTAACCGGATTAAAAAACCATATCATATGATCATTGTCAACAATTTGTTCTATTTGTCCCCTTTAGGCGAGCATGCCTCAATCCTTCAAAATTTCAATAACCTCTATTTCTTCCATGTGAAAATGGGGATTCGGATAGATGACAATCTGAACCCCTAAACGATTCTCAAGCGCAACTATCAGCTCATTTTCTTCGCCATGCAAAAGATCGGCAACCTGTGAGTTGACTTTGACCGCCAAGCGTTTTCCCAGGATGTCCTGACTTTCGCGCATAATTTCCCGATAGACGTTATAGCAGATGGATTGCCGGGACATCATATGACCTTCACCCTCACAACAAACGCAGGGTTCGCACATGATTCTCGTCAGCGGTTCTTTGTTGCGTTTGCGGGTCATTTCGATCAGGCCCATGTCAGAAATCGGCAGGACATGTGTTTTGCTGCGGTCCTTGATAAGGGCGTCCTTGAGCGCATTATAAACTTTTTCCTGGCTGGCTTTCTTCTGCATATCGATGAAATCGATAATAATTAATCCACCAATATCACGCAGACGAATTTGATAGGCGATTTCTTTGACGGCTTCCAGGTTGGTTTTGAGAATTGTTTCTTCAAGATTGTGTTTACCGACATAACGCCCGGTATTGACATCAATTGCGACCAAGGCTTCGGTGTGCTCAATGATAATGTAGCCTCCCGATTTCAACCATACTTTTCTCTTTATAGCCCGCGAGATGTCGCCTTCTAGATTGTAGGCGTCAAAAATGGGTTCACAACCCTCATAGAGTTCCACCCGGCCGTTTAGATTCGGGTTAAAAGACGCCAAAAAGGTGCGAATGATGTCACACTCATGCGCGGAATCGATCACCAGGCGATCGGCTTCATGAACCAGCAGATCCCGCACCGCCCTCAAACTCAGAGATAACTCCTGGTGAACAAGACTGGGGGTGGGCGCTGTTTTATATTTCCGGCAGATATTTTCCCAAAGATTTTCCAGAAATTGTTTCTCGTGAAGCATACGGGCGGCATCAAGACCCTCGGCGGCAGTACGCACGATATACCCGTATTCGTTATCCCGCATGTCGCCGACGATCGTCTTCAGGCGCACGCGTTCGGTTTCATCTTCAATGCGCCGCGAGACACCGATATGGTTGGAAAACGGCATCAAAACCAGATAGCGGCCAGGCAGGGAGATATAGGAAGTGACCCGGGGGCCTTTGGTTCCCATGGGGGCTTTGGCGACGTGTACCAGTATCTCCTGACCCTCTACCAGCAGGTCTTCAATAGGGCTCTCCCCCTCGGACGAACGGAAGGTCTCTAACAGATATTCTTCCGTATCCTCATTGGAATGGATCAGGGCCAATTCGCGTTCGACGTCCTGGAACCCATTGCGGATAACGTCATCCACATAGATAAACGCCGCCTGACTCAGCCCAATGTCGATAAAGGCGGCCTGGATGCCCGGCAGGACCCGCTGCACACGTCCTTTATAAATATTGCCCGTAATATCAACAAAACTACCCCTTTCGATAAACACCTCAACAATGGTGCCGTCCTCCAGGAGCGCTACCCGCGTTTCGCGTTCGGTAACATTGATAACGATTTCTTTAAACATAGTGGTGGTTTTGCCGGTATCTAAACGGTGGTTGATGGATCGCCGGGTTTGGCCAGGCGATACCCGAGTTTCACCACCCGGGCTTGGCGGATGATCTCGGATGGTAACTCAAAAATATGGCGCAAAATCACATCCGGTCTTAACTGCGCGGTTGGACGATGGATAACGACAAGTTCCAACGTATTCGGATTGACGCAATGAATGTGCTGTACCATAGCCTTCAGATCAATCTTTTTCAACTTGCCTTTACGGTTGGTCCGTTCCAAAATGGCGGCATCGGTCGTCTTAAATCGCTGTATTGCTTCCGCCTCGAATGTGCCGTCGTTAAGGGTAATCCGATAGACCACCGCGCGTTCGCTGTTCTCATCGGTTTTGCGATACGGCATGCAGTCCGTGACATTCAGACCATCAGGAAGTTGGTCATTCAGCCTTGCCACCAAATCGTCCGATGCGATCTGATCGGAAACCGTCAGCAGCATTGTTTCACAGAGACTCTCGAGACCAATGGGCAGGGCGTCATGGAAGGCAATTTTCGGTTTCGGGTGAAATCCTTCACTGAATTTAATAGGGACATCGGCCCGGCGCAAGGCCCGTATAAAAATATTTACCATTTCGAGGTGCCCCCAAAAGCGCCCATTTTCGGTTTTGGCAAAAGAAAGTTGAAGTTGTTGAAAACCATTTTCAGGCTGTGAAGCTATAACCTTGCGCTGGGATGCAGCCCCGTCATCAGGATAAACCTGCGGTTTAATGGATATGAAATCACAAACACCACAATTCTGACAAGCCCCATCCCGACAGTCTTCAGTCGCACCCCCCTGGAGGGCATTCTGCCACTCGTCCCAGAGAAAGGCTCGCGTCACTTTCATATCGATGTGGTCCCAGGGGAAAACCTCGTTCGAAGTACGCGCACGATGGACGAAAGCCTGCGCATCCACGCCAACCTCACGAATACTATCCTCCCAAAGATCAAACCGAAAGTGATCGCTCCAGCCATCGAACTGGCACCCCTTGCGGTAGGCGTGAATGAGAAGGTCGGCCATACGGCGATCGCCCCGGGCCATAAGCCCCTCGATATAACTCACTTCGGGGTTCTGCCACTTTAGATGTATCCGCGGTGAGCGCAGCTGCCTCTTAAGCCTCTGGATCTTTTCCCACCCCTCCGTGACACTGATTTGAGGGGCCCATTGAAATGGTGTGTGGGGTTTGGGTATCAGGGTTGCCACACTCACGTTAATGCTGCTCTTTTTACCGCCGGGGCCTTTGATAAGGCTCAGCTCCCGCACCAGTTCCACCAGGGCTTCCAAATCTTTTTGGGTTTCAGTCGGCAACCCGATCATAAAATAGAGTTTGATGATTTTCCATCCCAGGGCAAACGCATTCTGCACCGTTTGGTGGATATCCTGGGTGGTTATGTTCTTGTTGATGACATCCCTGAGTCGCTGACTGCCGGCTTCCGGGGCAATCGTAAAACCCGTCTTGCGAACCGTTTTGATACGCTGCATCAACTCAGGGGTGAGTGTGCCGGCGCGCAGGGACGGCAGAGACAGCGCGACGTGATCACACGCGTAGCGATGAATCATCTGCTCCATCAAGGGCGCAATACAGCGGTAATCTCCTGTACTGAGCGAAAGGAGAGAGATGTCATCGTAACCGGTGGTTTCCAGCGCTTGTTCGCACTGTTTCATCACGGTCGCGGGAGCCCGTTCACGCACCGGCCGGTAAATCATCCCGGCTTGACAGAAACGACAGCCACGGGTGCAGCCGCGGGCCAACTCAAGACGCAATCGATCATGAACCGGACGACCATAGGGAACAATCGGTCTGGAAGGAAAATCGGCCGTATCCAGATCGGCCAAAACCGCTCGCTCCACGGGAGGTATGGTGTCACGCAGCGCTTTGACCTGCGGATAGCCGTCGGCATCGTAACTAACCTTAAAAAACGAGGGGACATAGATGCCCTTCAAGCGAGACCAGCTTTCCAGTAACGCCGATCGGGATTGGCCATCCCGATTTTTCCAGGCAATCCAGGCGTCCGCCATCTGAATGACGACCTCTTCGCCGTCACCGATGACAATCGCATCAAAAAAGTCGGCGACCGGTTCCGGGTTGCAGGTACAGGGACCGCCAGCGATAATAACCGGATGGTGATGATGGCGATCCTTGCTTTTAAGGGGCAGGCCCGCCAAGTCCAACATGCCGAGGATGTTCGTGTAATTCAATTCGTACAGCAGGCTGAACCCGACAATATCGAACTGACTTAATGGGGTTCCCGATTCCAACGCTTGCAACGGTATTTCCCGACGCCGGAGATAACTTTGCATATCCAATGCCGGCGCAAACACCCGCTCCGCCAGAACATCCGAACGCTGGTTGAGAATATGATAGAGAATCTGGAGACCGAAATGGGAGGTTCCGATCTCGTAAAGATCTGGAAAAGCCAGAGCAAATTTTAGTTTGACCTGGCTGTGATCTTTTTGGATGGTGTTGATTTCGCTGCCCAGATAACGACTGGGCGCTTCAACCAGCGGCAGGATATCTTGAATGTGCGTAACCCTCATGTTAATAAATACAATTTCTCATTTATCGATCGGTTAAATACATCTCAAAGAAAGGCGGAACCGGCGCCTCACAGAACCCGAAAACGGGACTTTGCGATGGTAAGGTACAACCGGGTGGGGGCTCACATGACAAATTTTAGCATACTAATCAACCATAAACAAAAGTTTGCGTTGATTTTTAGCGGCCTTATCGTGATCATCACACTGCTTCCGGCCGTGTTGCAGGGGCAGCCCTATCCCCGCCGCAACGCCATAGTTGATGCGGTGCGCAAGGTCAGCCCGGCAGTGGTCAACATAAGCTTGGAATATGAAATTCGCAAACGCATCCAGCCTTTTTCAGAGTTTTCAAATCCTCTTTTTGAGGACTTTTTCAAAGACTTTTTCGATCCCGGCTTCGGCCGACAATACAAGCGCACCAGTTTAGGATCCGGCGTCATTATCGACGGACGCCGGGGCTATATTCTGACCAATGCCCATGTGGTGGAAAAAACCGGTACGGTCACGATAACCTTTAATGATGAACGGGAATATGTGGCCGAAATTGTGGGTGTCGACCCCGATTCCGACCTCGCTGTATTGCACATCCAATCCAACGATCCTCTGCCGTCCATTGGGATGGGAGACAGCCACGATCTCATGATCGGTGAAACCGTCATAGCCATCGGCAATCCGTTTGGCTTTTCCAATACGGTAACCACCGGCGTCATCAGTGCCGCCAACCGGAGTTTTCGCACCCAGGACCGCGTATTTCATGATTTTATTCAGACCGATGCCTCCATCAATCCCGGCAACAGTGGCGGACCCCTGCTGAATATCAATGGTGAACTCATTGGAATCAACACCGCGATCTATGCCGGTGCCCAGGGTATCGGGTTTGCGATCCCCATCAACAAAGCCAGACGCATCATCGAAGATTTGATTGCCCACGGCGAAGTGATCGACGCCTGGATCGGTCTCTGGGTCCAGGATCTGGATAGCAGCCTGACACGCTATTTCAATATTCCTAAAAAACAGGGGGTTCTGATTTCGGCGGTGGATCCGGACAGCCCGGCCCAGCAGGCCGGTCTGCACGAGGGCGACGTCATTCTTGCCATCGACGGACGCAAGGTCGTTTCGGTCGAGGATTACAAGGCCCGCCTGAAAAACTACGGCATCGATGATCGTTTGGTGCTGGAGATATGGGTTCAGGGCCGGAAGCGCGAAATCAGTTTGAACGCCCAGGTTTTTCCTATCGCCAAGGCGCCGGAACTCGCCTATACGTTGTTGGGATTGAAAATCGATGCGCAATCGCAGGCCGGGGCCGAGGTGGCCGCGGTTCAAAAAGGTGGATTTTTGGACCGCACAGGTGTGCGGCCCGGCGACGTCATTCGACAGGTTAATGAATTCCTGATCCGGGAACCGGTCGATTTCTATAAAGCGATCATAAAATACCGTGACCGGGAATCCATCGTTTTTCTTTTACAGAGGGCCTCTCAACGTTATTATATTACGGTACCTATCCGCCGCTGACGACCGGCGGAACTGGCGGACGCAAGCGATGATGAATGCGTTATCCGATAAAACAGGGAAATACCGATGAAACGAACCAAGATCAATCTGTTGCTGGAACGGGAAAACGGTCTCGAAAATATTCTCATCATGGGGTGGGTGCGCACCCGACGTGATTCCAAATCCTTTTCCTTCATCGAGGTCAACGACGGATCTTCGCTGAAAAACATCCAGGTTATCGCTGACGACACGCTTAACAATTATGAAGACATCCGCAAACTCACCACCGGATCGGCGGTTAGTGTGCAAGGGGTGCTGGCACCCTCTAAAGGTGGTGGACAGAAGTGGGAAATCCATGCGACCCTTGTGGATATCATCAGTGTCGCGCCTGATTCCTACCCCCTTCAGAAAAAACGCCATACGGACGAGTTTCTGCGGACAATCGCGCACTTAAGACCCCGGACCAATAAATATGGCGCAGCGTTTCGTATCCGTTCCGAGTTAGCCTATGCGGTCCACCACTATTTTCGCAAGCGGGGGTTTCGCTATATTCATACACCGATCCTCACCGGTTCCGATTGCGAGGGGGCCGGCGAGATGTTTCGGGTGACCACCATGGATATGGCCGATATACCGAAAAATGGACAAATAGTTGATTATTCTAATGATTTTTTCGGTACCGAAGCTAACCTCACCGTTTCAGGGCAGCTTTCAGCCGAAATGTTCGCCCTCTCCCTGGGAGATGTCTATACCTTCGGCCCCACCTTCCGCGCGGAAAACTCCAATACCCGCCGGCATGCCGCCGAGTTCTGGATGATCGAGCCGGAGATGGCCTTCTGTGATCTCGCGGGTAACATGGAACTGGGCGAAGATCTGATCAAATCCCTCATCCGGTTTGTCATGGATGAATGTCCGGACGACCTGCAGCTATTTGCCCGTTTTGTGGATAAACACCTTATGGCGACCCTGGAAAATATCGTCAGCTCCAATTTTGAACGCCTGCCCTACCGTGAAGCGGTGGCCATCCTGGAAAGGTCCGGGAAAAAATTTAAATACCCGGTCGGTTTCGGTCGTGATCTCCAGACCGAACACGAGCGTTTCCTGACCGAAGAACATGTAAAAAAGCCCGTCATTATCTACGACTATCCCAAATCCATCAAACCGTTCTATATGCGGGTGAATGACGATCAGGAAACTGTGGCGGCCATGGATGTGCTGGTGCCCAGTATCGGTGAAATTATCGGCGGCAGCCAGCGCGAAGAGCGTTTGTCCATGATTGAAAGGCGGATGGATGAAATGAATATGGAACGGGAAACCTACTGGTGGTATCTGGAATCCCGCCAGTTTGGAAGCGTGCCTCACAGTGGTTTCGGATTGGGATTCGAGCGCCTGTTGATGTTGATCACCGGCATCAGCAATATCCGGGATGTGATCCCGTTTCCGCGTACACCGAACGCTATCGATTTTTAGCGTTTGTAAATAAAAGCCCTCACCGGCCACGATGCCGGGAGGGCCTTAAATCACCTTCTGTATGTATACAACCGTTTTACGCCTGAGGTCATGTTCCGTCAACACAGGCCGCACGGCTTGCGTTTTTTTTAATCTCTCAGACAACGCAGCTTGGCCAGGTCTTCGGCATAGCCATAGAGGTGCAAGCCCTTACTCTCCACGATCATCTTTCCGTCCTGCACACCGATTTCAGCCGCCATGTATTCTTTGAGGTTCTGAATGCCGGCCAGATTAGCGGGCAATCCGCCCCAGAGGTCCCAACTGCGAAAATAAACAAAAAAATGCAGCGTATCCTCTTGAATCCGGGTGTCAATGGACCGCAGACAGGGAGGATCGGCCAGGGTCAGATCGGAGGGATGGGCCACCTGTAAAACCATCTGATTGTTACGGGCCCCAAATTTTTTGTATGTGTCGATAATCCATTCGATTTGATTCAGGTAGAGGCGGCCGTTTTCTTCAAATACCGCTTTGCCGTCCACCTCGCGCTTGTCAATGATTTCCGTATTACCGACTTCCCACCAGGCCAGCTTGTGGCCGCTGATGGGCGCGCGTGTCAAACGCTCACCATAGGTATAGGATTCCCCCGGTTCCTTGTGCGGCGTCATGAGGTACTCGATATAAGAGCGATCATACCCCTTGCCGCCGTAGATATAATCGTGTTCCACGGGGTTGGGAATACCACAGGAGGGCGGTATGTCCGGAATCAGCGGCTGCGTTCCGGGATAATTGATCAGCCCGGTAAAATAATCGTATTCCAGACGGGTTTGGCCGGCGTAGGAACCCCGGTCGATCGTAAACCGCCGGCCGTGATCCAGAATATCGTGAACTGCCTGGAACCAAAGATCCGGAAGATCCCTTGCGACTATGCTGTGAATATGCATCACGCCTCCCTTGGCCTGCTGATCGGCGATGGATAGTTTTAAAAAAATGACAGATCTGCTTTATCAGTAAATATACTGGGTTCGATCGATACGCACTAAATATCCAGCATCGTCACTTCGAGCGCATTGTTCTGAATGAACTCCCGCCGGGGCTCCACTTCCTCTCCCATGAGGATCGTAAAAATCTCATCGGTATCCAGAACATCTTCGATGTTGACTTGCAGCAGATGGCGGTTACCGGGGTCCATGGTGGTATCCCATAGCTGATCGGGGTTCATTTCACCTAAACCCTTGTAGCGCTGGATCGAAAGGCCTTTTTTACCTTCTTCAAGAAGATAATTTAAAAGCTCCTGTTTGTCGCTTACCTGACTGCGGACGATTTTATCGTCTTTATCGATAATATCGAAGGGTGGCTGATCATAGGGAGACAAGTTTTTGGCCAAGATTAGACATTGCTGGTAGTCCTTGGAGTGTATCAGGCCACGCCCGATCTTCACCGGTATAAAGGTCCTGCCGATGATGTCCGACCCCGCTTCCAGCGTCTCATTGTCGATTTCTCTGGAGGTGACCGTGAACTCAAACATACCCTTTTCTTCATCCCATTGGGGTTCTTCCAGCACAAATCCTATTTGGATGAGATGCTGCTGCAACGCCCGGGTTTCATCTTCGTTCTGGAGAATGGTCTTGTCATGCACCCCGAAGCGCAACAGCGCTTCCACGAGCTCGGGATGAATCATTTTCTTCTCCATACGCCCCAGCGTTGCGTAATATTCGGCGAGGTTGGCGATCATCAGATAAAGATCGTGCCCGTCGATCAACTCCTGCGTGGGGCCGTATTTAACCTTCAACATGTCACAGAGGCGGCGCACCACATAGTCGTCGAATTCAACCTCGTCTTTCAAATATACCGCTTTCTTGCCCTTGCCTACCTTGAACAACGGCGGTTGGGCAATATAGAGATACCCCTGTTCGATAATTTCCTTCATCTGGCGGTAGAAAAAGGTAAGCAGCAGGGTCCGGATATGCGACCCGTCAACATCCGCATCGGTCATGATAATGACCTTTTTGTAACGAATTTTTTCGATATCGTATTCATCCGTACCGGCACTGGTGCCGAGTGCGGTGAGAATATTTTTGATTTCCTCACTGCGGATAATCTTATCCAGACGCGCCTTCTCCACGTTGAGAATTTTACCTTTGAGGGGAAGAATAGCCTGAAATTTCCGGTTGCGTCCCTGCTTGGCCGACCCACCGGCGGAATCCCCTTCCACCAGAAAAAGTTCGCGCTCATTGGGATCACGCGACTGGCAGTCGGCCAGCTTGCCGGGCAGGGTGGCATCGACCAGGGCGCCTTTACTGCGCGCCAGATCGCGGGCCCGTTTCGCAGCATCACGGGCCCGGGCCGCATCGACCCCTTTGGCGATAATTTTGCGGGCCACGGCAGGGTTTTCTTCAAAAAACGCGCCCAGTTTATCGTTGACCAGAGACTCCACCAACCCCTTGACTTCACTGTTGCCAAGTTTGGTCTTGGTTTGTCCTTCGAACTGGGGCGATTTAATTCTGACACTGATAACGGCCGTCAATCCTTCACGCACGTCATCCCCGGTGATTTTGGCCTGCAGGTTTTTGGGAAGATTGCCGTTGGCCGCATACTGGTTAATCGTTCGCGTCAGGGCCGACTTGAACCCAATCAGATGAAATCCGCCTTCTATCGTATTGATATTATTAGCGAATGAAAAAAGTTTTTCCGTAAAACTGTCGTTGTACTGGATAGCCACTTCCATCTGGACATCACTGCGGGTGCCTTCGATAAACACGGCTTCATGAATGGCGGTATTGCGACGGTTTAGATATTCAACAAACTGAACCAGACCCCCTTCATAGAAAAATTCATCTTTCTGATCATCACGTTCATCTTCGATCGTAATGCGCACGCCCTTGTTGAGAAAGGCCAGTTCGCGCAGACGTTTGACCAGAATATCGTAGCTGTACTCGGTGGTCGTGAAAATTTCCGAATCCGGTTTAAAATAGACCTTCGTCCCCTGCTTGTCGGTGGCGCCCACGACTTTCAATTCGGAGGATTTCGCACCCCGAACGTAGGTCTGAAAATGAATTTGTCCGCCGGAATAGATTTCCACTTCAAGAGTTTCCGACAGCGCATTGACCACCGAAACGCCTACGCCGTGCAACCCGCCGGAAACTTTGTAGGAATGATCATCGAACTTTCCGCCGGCGTGCAGGCGGGTCATAACGACTTCAAGAGCGGGTATTTTTTCAGTTTTGTGAATGCCGACCGGTATACCGCGCCCATTGTCCTCCACACTGACGCTATTATCCGTATGGATAACCACGTTGATAAGCGTACAGTGGCCGGCCATGGCTTCATCAATGCTGTTATCCACCACCTCATAGACCAGGTGATGCAGTCCCGCCACATCGATGTTCCCGATATACATGGAAGGTCGCTTGCGGACGGCTTCCAGGCCTTCCAGAATCTTAATATTGTCTTCGTTGTATGTTTGATCTACGCGTGTATTCATATTCTCATCGGCATGATAATACTAAGAAAAGTTTTGTCTTTATCCCCCTCCAGCAGACAGGGGCGTTCTCCATCCACGATATGGATCAACACCGTATCATCCTCAATAACAGCAAGGGTTTCGCTAAAAAACCGCGGGTTGAAAGCCCCCTCGATCACATCCCCGGAAAACGCTATTGACAGGTCTTCCTTGGACTCTCCCAGTTCCGGGTTATTGGCTCTGATTTCGAGCCGATCCTTTTCATATTTAAAAATAACGCCTTTATAATTTTCCGACGACAGAATGGACATCCGTCGCAGGGTTTTAAGAAAGGCGATTTTGGGAAGTTTGATTTCAAACGCATTTTCAGGTTTGACGATGATGTCCTGATATTTTGGAAAATCACCTTCCAGAAGTCTTACGATAATAATTTCATTGGCTTTTTTGACAATAAAATTATTGTTTTTGATACCGAGTTGAACATTGCCGCCCGGCTCGAGAAATTTACCAATCTCACTCAGTCCTTTTTTGGGGATGATTGCCGTTGGAATTTGTGGCAGAGGTGTACCTTCTTCGAAGGGATAATCCACCTTGGCCAGACGACTGCCGTCCGTTGCAACAAGTCGGAACACGGGAGGATTTTCCTCGTGTAGAATTTCCATCAGCGCCCCGGTGATATGGGCCCGTCGATCATCACCGGCACCCGACACAAAGATCGTTTTATCAATCATTTTACCAAACGTCCCGGAATCCACCTCGAAAAGCTCGGCGTCCTCAATAGCCGGGTTGTCCGGGAATTCGTCCGGGTTCATTCCCATGATGTGAAATTCAACATTCTGATTACTGATTTCAATCCACTGGTTTTCAGTTTCGTTGATGGAAATTTCATCCGTAGGGAATTCTTTAATAATTTCAAATATTTTTTTAGCATTGATCGCAATACTGCCGGACGCTTCAATGGCGGCCGGGTAATGGCCTTCAAAACCAGTCTCGAGATCTGTCGCCGAAATACTGATTTCCGACCCCTCGGAACGAATCAGTACATTCGTGGTGATCGCCAGATTGGTTTTACGACCTGCCAGCCCTTGAACTTTTGCCAGCACATCCTGAATGTCTGCCTTCTTAATTGTAAATTTCATAGATCCTTTCCTTTATACAATATTAGAGAATAAAGGAGAAAATGCACTGTCGATATATCTAATTAATTCTTAACCATCTTAATTTTATTATAATTCATAATAAATGGATTGTTCATAACATGTTAAAAAACGGCTTAAAAATGCGGTATTGTTAACAGCCATAAAAAGTGTGTTCATAAATTCATCGTTATCGACAATTTATGGATAGCTTTTGAACAGCCTACGAAGGCGCAATCCATTTTCGGATGGCGGGAACTATTTTAGCAGACCAGTCGTTGGACACCCTCAGTTTAATAAAATGTTTGAAAAGGCCGTTGATAAGGCCAATGATTTTTTCGCATAAAAAAACCTTTTCAATCACCGCCCCTTCGATATCTTCTTGAGTTTCAATTTTTCCCGTTTCAGGCACTTTCAGGCTTGAAAAATTGAGACTTTCACCCTTAAGGTTAAAGCGCCATTCATGATCGCCGGAGCGATACAGAAGATTGAGTTCAGCCACCATGGCACCTTTTTTAAGTGCCAGCAGACCCTCGTCCATATTGGCTTCTTCGCCTTTGATGGTAACCGTTTCGCCGCTGTCTTTCTGGTAGCGGTTGGCGAGCACCATACGGCTGCCGATTTCCAGCGAGGCGAGTTCCTTGTCGATCCGGCTCAATAGCTGAGAATCATTTTCAATAATATACCAAAGCCAGGTGAGAAACTCATCCCCGATAAATTGGTAGCGATGGTAGGCAACAGCAATATCCAGCATATGTTATCCCATAAAGAGGGTTGGTTTTAATTGATCCAGGCAATCCTTATCCGGTCCGCTCAAGCCGGCCGCCAGCCCGGCAGTATACGGGAACATTCTGACCAGGCTCAATTTAAAGGAACGCGTGAAAAGGGTTTCCAAGGCTTCGTTGGCCGATTTTAAATTGGAAAAGAACCACAGCGTCCCTTCTTCATAATTCCAGAGGATATCATAGATATTGGGCGTCGCCGGAATCCGTGTGTTAAGAACCGTTAGGACATGATCTTTAAGTTGTTTTTTTTCCATTTTCGAAAGATAGTCACGTCCGGATTCGGCCAATCGTTGGGAGACTTCCATGTTGTAGTGCTTCTTCAACACCTTGGTCGGTATACTCTTTTTATCGATGCGCAGGGAAAACACCCAGACGGTGTCAATGACAAATCGCGACCCTTCAAAATCGGGTTGATAAGGATCGTCAAACGATGTCCATCCAACAGCCTGTTCAATGGCCTCGTTGTCAATTTCATCAATCGCATTTTTTTTCAGCGCCGCGGCCACATGTTCGTTGACGGGAGAAGGCAATTGACCTTCGACACGATACTGCGTTATCGATACGGTGGGTGATAAGAGGCCCATTTAACTCCAAATCTATAATTGGTGAGATGTCATTCAGGGCAAGATACAACATCTTGTGGATCAATTTATCAAAAGTAGACATATATAGCCTGATTATCATAATTTTACAAGGTTTTTGAAGGATTCGGTGCCGGGTTGGGAACCGTATTCAATCCACCTCCCGGGGCTGCCTGAGCCATGACCATTGGGATGATTGGAACGTCATAAAAAATGACTTTTACAGCCGATTTCCATGTTCACTCTTGTTTTTCGCGGGCGACTGCAAAAAACCTTGATTTGGAGCACCTCCATGTTGCCGCCCAACTCAAGGGGATCACGGTCGTTGGAACGGGTGATGCGACCCACCCCGGATGGTTTGCCGAAATTCAAAAAAAGCTGGTGCCGGTCGGCGATGGTCTCTTGCGGCTGAATGATACCCTTAGAGCGGCCTGTGCGAAGGATGTGCCGACAAGTTGCCGCTCCGAAGTGCGATTCATCTTGGTGTCCGAGATCAGCAATATCTATAAAAAAAACGGGCAGACCCGGAAAAACCATAATCTTGTCTTTTTACCCACTCTGGAAGCGGCGGAACGGTTTAACCGGCGCCTGGACCAGATCGGTAACATTCGTTCGGACGGCCGTCCGATTCTCGGACTGGATGCCCGGGATTTGCTTGAAATTCTGCTCGAAACAGATGCCCGGGCCTTCCTCATACCGGCCCATATCTGGACACCCTGGTTCTCTCTGTTAGGTTCCAAATCGGGTTTTGACAGTCTGGAAGAATGCTTTGAAGACCTGTCCGGACATATTTTTGCCGCCGAAACCGGGCTTTCTTCCGATCCGGCCATGAACCGGCTGGTTTCCAGTCTGGATCGTCTCACACTGATTTCTAACTCCGATGCCCACTCACCGTCCAAACTTGCCCGGGAGGCGAATATTTTTCATTGCGAACCTGGCTATGGTGCCATTCGTGCTGCTCTCGAACAACCTCAATCAGGCAATTTCGGCGGAACACTCGAGTTTTACCCCGAAGAGGGAAAGTACCATCTGGACGGACATCGCAAATGCGCCGTCCGCCTGACGCCTGCGGAAACACGGGAAGTTAATGGAATGTGTCCGGTTTGTGGTCGTCCACTGACCGTGGGGGTATTTAATAGGGTCCAGATGCTGGCGGACCGCACAGCGGAAACCATCCCGGCGGGGCAGCCTCCCTTTGAAAGCCTTATTCCCCTCCCGGAAATCCTGGCGGAGTTGCTCGAGGTTGGAACGGCGACCAAGACGGTGGGCCGGGCCTATGCTTTGGCCTTGGCATCGCTAGGTAATGAACTTCAGATTTTGCGGGTAATCCCCCCCGCGCAGATCGATACGATCGGTATTCCCCTGCTGGGAGAAGCAATTCGCAGGATGCGCTCCGGCGAGGTGGATATCACACCCGGGTACGACGGCGAGTATGGTCGCATCCGGATTTTCAATAATACCGAAAGGCAAGCGCTTTTAGGGCAACGACGGCTGTTCCCGGGAATGACGGTTAAACCCGCCGCCGGAGACGCCCTTGAAACCGACCCAAGCCTGAGCACGGATGGTGGTCATACCTCTGTGGATGAATGGCCCCCGAACGCCTCACCGCCGGAGGAAGCGTCTGGGGCGCTGGGGGCTTCAGCCAATCAGGATCAAAAGCAGGCCATCACCCACGGCGACGGCCCACTCCTGATCGTGGCCGGACCGGGAACTGGCAAAACACGAACCCTGACCCATCGGATGGCCCACCTGATTCAGGAACAAGGGGTAGATGCCGGAAAGATGCTGGCGGTGACATTCACCGAAAAAGCGGCCGGAGAAATGCAGACCCGGCTTAACCAGCTGCTGGACGACGATGCGCCACGGCCTATGACCACCACGTTCCACGCCCTGTGCTGTACGCTTATCAGGGAAGAACACGCTGAAATCCCATTGCGCATTATCGGCGATGAGGACCGTCTACTGATGCTGCAACGCATTGTGCGCCGCAGCGATCTGGATGGCCATGCGATGACGCTGAAACCGCGGGTGATCCTGCAGCGGATTGTTGATGCCAAGCAACAATTAAAGGGCCCGGAAGCCTATTTCGAGTCGGTGGCCACGGAAGCGCCCTCCAGCCAGTTTGCCCGGGCCTATACGGCCTACCAGAATCTCTTGTCGGATCAGCATCTTCTTGATTTCGAGGATCTGATTTTCGGGGTGGTGCGACGTCTGGAAAACGATGAGGCCTATCGGAAAGCATGTCGGGAACGGTTTTCCTATGTTTTTGTCGATGAATATCAAGATTTGAACTTCGGTCAATACCGGTTGATCCGATTACTGGTGCCGCCCAGCGGGAATCTCTGCGTCATCGGTGATCCGGACCAGGCCATCTACGGTTTCCGGGGATCCGATGTCGCATTTTTCAACCGTTTTGTCGAAGATTATCCCAATACCCGGGTCATTCATCTCACCCGTAATTATCGTTCCACGGAAACGATTCTGGCGGCATCCTGGCAGGTGATTCGGCATCGCGAACCCCTGGCGTCAGGACTAGGAGTGATGGGGTCCCGGCTCTATTCGCGAATTAACGGTGTACCGCATGTCGCAGTGGTTGAACTCCCGTCGGAAAAGGCCGAGGCGGTGGCCGTGGGGCAAACCATTGAAAAGGCGGTAGGCGGGGCGGGCTTCTTAGCCATTGACGCCGGCAAGGTCGATGCCTCTTCGATGCGCGATTATAGTTTTGCCGATTTTGCCGTTCTCTATCGCACGGCAGCTCAGGCCGATATTTTTGCTGACATTTTCATCCGTGCCGGAATTCCGTTTCAACTCGCCAGCCGACGTAAGTTTTATGAAGAACCAACTGTGGCTGCCATTCTGTCGGTACTGCGCATTATGGCCCAGATGGGCAGCGCCAATGACTTGAATCGCATCGCCGGGTTCCTGCAGCCGCCACTCGGCAAAGACACGCTAGCCGCCTTCCTGGATGGGATGGAAACGCGGGGGATGACCCTGCAAGAGGCCCTGGCGCAATCCTCTCAAGACGATTTCAAGGATATCCGACCCCCAAGACAGCGGCGCCTGATAGAAGCACTGGACGATTTAAAGGATCTGATTACCACGCTGACCCCGCTTTCGCTGGAGGACCGGATTTGCCATTTATCCAAGCGACGGGTAGCCGGTGCCAAAGAAACCCCTCCGATGATAGGGGAAAAGGACGCGTTCGACAGGTTGGTGGTGCATGCGCGCAGCTGTCAGGGCGATGCGGAACGTTTTTTAGGGTCCATAACGCTGCAGACCGACGCGGATATGCTGCAGCCCCGGGTGGAAAAGGTAACCCTAACGACAATCCATGCCGCCAAGGGGTTGGAATTTCCCGTGGTGTTCATTGTGGGGTGTGAAGACGGATTGATCCCCATAGTCCGAAGCGGACAGGCACTCTCGGATCGTGAGGAGGAGCGGCGTTTGTTCTACGTGGCGCTTACACGCGCCCGCGAACAACTCTATTTGACGTGGTCGCGCAAGCGTCAAATCTACGGACGGCGGGAAGCACGCGCGCTATCGCCGTTTGTGGATGACATCGCGCGCAAGCTGCTGAACCTTCAGGCGCCTCAACAATCTGTGGCGCGCCAGGCGCAGCAGGTGCAGCTCAAATTATTTTAGGGCCCATAAATCGTGTTATGCCGACAACCGGTTGACGGGAAAGCCTTGTGCCCTTGTCAGCTGGCAGCCTGGATGAAGCGGGTCAGGTCCTGGTAAGTCTGGGCACCCACCAGCTGCCGGTCGTTCATGACAAAGGTCGGCACGGCGGTGATCCCCATGGTCCGCGAGCGCTGCCAGTCCCGGTCTACAGCAGCCCCGTACCGCTGATGCTCAAGAACGGTTCGCGCCTCATCCGGATCGAGGCCCACCGACTGGGCAATAGCCAGCAACACCGGCGTATGGGCCAGGTTGAGGCCATCGGCGAAATAGGCTTTAAAAACTGCCATATGAAAGGCATCCCCGGAGTCGTTCGCCTCGGCCCATTTCCCCAGTTCCTGGGCCCGGCGGCTGTTGTAGGTCATGCGCCGTTCCCCAAAGGGCAGGCCTAATTGATCAGCGATTTTTCTGAGATGCGCCAGCATTTCCGGTATGTTGATCGGCCGTCCGGCAAAGAGGTCCTCGAGGCTTCGGCCGTCTTGCGGGGTTTCCGGGTGAAGCGGAAAAGCCGTCCAGTGCACATCGATATCAAATTCCTGCTGCAGTTTTTCAATACGCCCGGTAATGAAATAGCACCAAGGTCAGATGTAGTCCGAGAAGATTTCTATGATCTTGCGGTTCGGCATGCTTACCACCTTTAATAAGAAGTTGCCGCCCCGTGTTATCTTGGAGACGGAAGCGGGTGTGTTTACGAAGAAGATTGAAATACCCGGTAGCCACCGAGCAGAATGAACACTATCAGGTAAAGCAAAAAAACGGTCGCGACGGCCGGCAGAATCATACCCCGCAATGGTCCCCAGTCCCAGAAATTGGAGAAACCGATGGCCGGTATGCCGACAGCGAAGATCGTTAAGTGCACGACGATTTTCAAAAAGCGATTCATGGCAACATCTCCTTATCGTTGTTGCTGACGAAACTACTCAGCCACGTACGCACAGGATGGACACAGGATCACAGCGCCAGCCTGAAACGAAAGTCGCAAGAGGGTGCCCCTTCCATAATGGTTTGGGTTCGCTCCATTTGAATGGCGGGATTAAACCCGCGGGCAAAGGCGGCATCACGGCAGCAGGACAGGTGGAGACCCATCTCCCGTATACCGAGACGATCGTACAGCTCGGCGTAACGGCAGCGGTGAACATCAAAAGCAAGCCGGTCGCGGAGTGAGTCGATAAACACGACGTCGAGCGCGTTTTCCCGTGCCCATACCTCACGGACCACCTGCGCAAGATCTGTAAGCGAATTGCTCCCTAAGTTGATGGCCATCTGCCGGCCGCCGGTTTCCGCCAAGTTTTGGATGGCTTCGCGGGCAATGGCAATGGCCTGAGGACGCTCCAGGGTGACGGCATAGTGGTCGATCAAGGCGATTGCCAGGTTAGCCTCGATTTCCCGTTGCGCAACGAGGGGGATGGCGATCATTGTCCAATGTGCCCTAAACGGTTTTTGTTAAAACCGATTCATTTTGAGAATCTTGTCAGCCCAGCAGGCCGAGTTCTTCGGAACGACGGGTGGCCGCTTCTACCGCATCCATCAGGGCCGCGCGTACCCCGGCGGCTTCCATTTTATGCAGTGCGGCGATGGTGGTGCCGCCCGGCGATGTGACCATATCCTTCAATTGCCCGGGATGCCGCCCGGATTCGAGGCACATTTTGGCGGCTCCGAGCAGCGTCTGGGCCGCCAGCTCAAGGGCGATCTGGCGGGGTAAGCCCATTTTAACCCCCCCGTCCGACAGCGCTTCGATCATCAGGAAGCCATAGGCCGGGCCGGATCCCGACACGCCCAAGGCGGCATCCATCAGTTTTTCCTCGATCGATACGATGCGGGCAACGGGGTTGAAGATCGCTGCGGTGATGACATAATCGTCGTCCCGGGCCGGTCCGTCGGAGGCCAGGGCGACCATGCCCTCGCCCACGAAAACCGGGGTATTGGGAACGGTACGCACAATACGGGTGCCGGGACCCAGCACCGACGCCATGGCCGTCACCGTCAGGCCCGCGACGATCGATATGACCAGTTTGGTATCGTTGGTATGGGGGCCGATGTGGTGCAATACCTTGTTTGCGACTTGCGGCTTGACCGCCAGCACCAGGATGTCCGATCCCGCGACCAGTTCGGCGTTGTCGTCCGTGGTCCGGATGGCATAGGTCGTCTGCATATAGTGCA
>Ga0055444_10000006_pt1 | contig 21231 bp, 12 predicted proteins | sample China_Galinas_Co_FD_57742 | JGI IMG/M metagenome (GOLD analysis project Ga0055444, IMG submission 57742) | Wetland microbial communities from San Francisco Bay, California, USA, that impact long-term carbon sequestration - China_Galinas_CordA_D2 | ecosystem: Environmental > Aquatic > Marine >...
CGTCGCGGTGATGGTGTTGCTCTTTTTTTTCCTTTGGGCGATCGTCGCGGTGATGGTGTTCTCGAACAAGTTGGAGAAATATCGGGCGCAACCCATCCAGTGTAGCTTTTAGCCTCTCCGCAAAACTTCATTCGGACGGCATCCACATACTCTCCGCCGCCTTTTCTTTCTTTCTTAATTTTGAGGAACGGCCTCAATTTGGGATCATCCTTGTGAGCAAAGAAAAAGTCGTAGAGTGCCGTCAGTGCCGTCTGTATTTCTCTTCCCTTTTCTATATTCTTCTGTGCTCGTCTCCAATCGACAAACTTGTTGGCTCTGAGGAGTTCATGCAGCACTTTTGGTTCTGACTTTTGGCAACTGTCGCCCACTACTCTGAAGCCCATTTTGTGCCAGAATTTCAAAGCAGTTGGCAAAGACCAAAGATAGAGATTTCCTCTTCCACGAAATTTGCTCTCTGACCAATATTTGAACATGATTCTACCGTATCCTGGTTTCGTGCATACCACCTCAATCTCCTGCGATCCATAAGGATTATTTGTTAAAGGCCTCGAAATGAGTATCCCTCGAAGCTCTTTGCCTTTTGGTCCCTCCCATACCGCAATCTTCACTTTTGGTTTTTGCAATACATCGCGAATAAAGGTCCACGCAACTTTCAGACCTGCTGCACGCTTACACAACTGCTGGCTCACTTCCTTGGCGAAAGCTTCGAGCGTCTCCTTGCGTAATGGCCAGTTCATCGGTAATCCAGCTCCGTTGTCGCTAAACAAGATACGTCCGCCATCCTTACCCACTTCCTTGCCTTTCAACACTTGGTCCCACCCACAAGGCGTAGAATAATCTCGGTCAATATCCCCATAGCAAACCAAGATCTCGTCCTGCGGGTGGATTGTGTCAATCGCATAAAGCGCGGCACCGCCCTCCCAGTCCTCCAAGAGAGCATTCGGCAGTTCTCCGGGCCCAGGTTCATTGGCAAAGGCGGAAAGACCGATTACCCACGGTTTTTCGCCATGTTTGTTAACTTTTGCTATCTCAGGATCGGCATTGATCTTGTAGCTATGGTCGTTGTATCTTACACGCATCATGTATCTATCTTGTCCTTCCGTTTCTAGCTTTTCAGCTTTGCCAGCCGAAAGCTTTTCACCTGTGTAAGGCAAGAAAAGTGGCGACCCTTTTTTGATCTGTTGCTTTCCAACATATTTTAGACCAACCATGCGTCTGCCTCCTTCTTTGGTCACCTTAACTAACTTGTAGTCTTTGTTCTCATAAACCCATATCGTATCACCTCCTGGCACTTTCTTTTGCACTGGTTCCAAATAGTTTTCAAAAACCCCAGTTGCCTCATCTCTAAGCTTTTCAATTGCTTTTTTGACAGTGGGGATTTCCTGGTATTCTACTTCTTCTTCCTCCTCCTCCTCTGGAAAGGAGGGCAACTCGTCTATGAAATCGAGTGCGAGTTCAGGACTTCCCTCTACCATTTCATCCAACCCCTCCAGGAGATCATCGAAACTGTCTCTGTCTACCCACCCGTGAGCGTAATCATCATTAAACATATCAAGATCTTGCAACATCTCATCCCATCTTAGTTGTTCTTCTTGTTCTTCTTCCCGTTCTTGTGCTTCTTCTTGTTCTTCTTGTTCTCGTGGTCTCTCAGGGGCGCGCGCTCTTTCTCTTCGAGTTGCCATATATCTGTGTCGTTGATACCGACGCTCTGCGGCCGTGTTTCTGGTCTTTCTGTAAACACCCCGGGTTGGTGGCTGTGTTGCAACGCAACCCTTTTGTTCTCTTCCTTGGAGTCGATATATGTCGCAAAGCTCGTTAGACTCATTATCTTCAAAGCGACCAGGAACTTGTCCCTGTTGAGTGTGCGGCAGACAACGTTCCTCATTCCACTCTTCAAGTTTTCCAGGATCTGCACCGACCATTTGACCCTCACCTGTATACCAAAAGCCACTCCGGGGTGGGGCTGCAACGCCGGGCTTGCCTTTCCATTCTAGGTAATACTTGCCAATCACCTTGCCTTGACGGTTTTTAGGTGGATCAGGGATGGCCGGGTGTTGTGTTCGGCGCCAATCTTTGGCGGCTTGGTTCATCCGGCTGTTGCGTGTGCGCACGATATAACCAGGACAACGCCCCGCCTTGACATTTCCATAGTTACACGCATACCTCGCATTTTCGCGGCAGCTATTACCTCCGCCTGTCAAACTCATCTTTCTTTTCAACTTAAGTGAAACAAGATAGATAAAAAAAAGTGAGTGCTCGAAAAAGTTTTTGTAAAGGACAATGAGGAGCACAACCACGAAAAGCATCACATTTGGAAGAGATAATAATGAGGCTACGATGTGGTTGTATTACATAGAGGCAAAAGACCAAAGTGCACTCGAGAGGGCGCAAGAGCTGTTAGGAACCCAATCACTGGATAGTGAATGGGATTTTGCGATAGGACCAAGACTTGAGATGAAGTCCAGCTGGAGTTCCAACGTGATAAGTATCCTGGGAGCGAGCGGCATTGCGGGAATAAGACGAGTTGAACGCTATAGGTGTTTTGTGAAAGGAGAGGAGCCACCCTTCGATGAGTTAACACAGATGAAAGTAATCAAGGGCAAAGCCTGGCCTCTACCGCAGCCAAATCGCCTGGAGGACGGTATCATTCCGCTTGATCAGCTTTCGTCATACAACCAGAGCGCGGGCTTGGGGTTTGATGATCAGGACCTCGAGTTTTATTCCAACTTGTTCGAAAAGCGCGGCTCCTCACCAACTGTTGCCGAGCTTCATGACCTCTCCAATAGTAACAGTGAGCACTCGCGACATCATCTGTTCCGCGGAACTTTCATTGTTCCCAACGAGCATTACGGAGGTTTGGAAAGCGTTATCCCAGTTTCGTTAATGGACTTGATCCGTCTTCCGATGACAAAAACCAAATCGACCAACTCTGTCGTTGCAATTTGTGATAATGCGAGTGCTATTCAAGGGTGGCAAGGGACGTGGTTGAGACCAACCAGTGTTGATGGGCCCTCGATTATGATACGGCAAAAAGCCTTGGCGCACATCACTTTCACTGCTGAAACTCATAATTTCCCCACCGGCATTGCGCCATTCCAAGGAGCAACAACGGGAACAGGAGGAAGAATTCGCGACACACAGGCCATTGGTCGTGGAGGAGTTTTTGTTGCCGGGACTGCTGGCTACTGCGTTGGTCGCATTCCTCGCAAAAAGTATCCATTCGAAAGATGGTCGCCAGTAGAAATCCTGCTGCGGGCTAGTGATGGAGCAAGTGATTACGGTAACAAGATCGGTGAGCCGGTAATTCAAGGGTTCACAAGGAGCTATGGAGACCCTAAGCACGAATGGCTCAAACCTGTCATGTTTAGTGGAGGAATGGGACGCGTCTTTGAAAAGGATGCGCAAAAGTCTCAACCCCCAAGTGGCATGCTCATTTTTCGTGTCGGAGGACCAACTTACCGCATAGGTATTGGTGGGGGTGCAGCCTCGTCTACCGCTCAATCAAGCAGCGACCTTTTGCTTAGCGCAGTTCAACGTGGAGACGCTCAGATGGAAAACCGCATGGACCGCTGGTTGAGAGCTTGTATTTCACTTCCGAGGAATCCAATCGTATCGATTCACGACCAGGGGGCCGGTGGTATGGCTAATGTGACGAAGGAAATTGCAGAAGACATGGGCGCAGAAGTTGTGCTCCATGAAGTGGAATTGGGCGACGAAACACTTTCAGACGCGGAAATCTGGGTTGCGGAATCGCAAGAGCAGAACACCGTCCTTGCAAGACAAAAAGATTCAGACTTATTGAAGCGAATTGCTGAGCGGGAAGGAGTTTCGATACGATGTGTGGGACGCATCGTTGATTCTGGAAGGATAGAGGTCTATGGCAGAAAGACAAAGTCACTTGTTGTTCAGCTTCCGCTCTCTGGTATTAGCCCCCCACAAAAGACATACCGGTTGCCGACTAAATCCGAGAAGATTGGTGAGCGTCCTGCTCTTCCAGTATTCAAAGCTCTCACGGCAGACTCGATGTTCCAAAAGCTAAGCAGCATTGATGTTTGCAGCAAGCGCTTTCTGACCACCAAAGTAGACCGGAGTGTAAGCGGCCTTATCGCCCAGCAACAGTGCGTTGGGCCTCAACATGTTCCTGTCGCCGATGTTGCTGTTGTTGCCCACGATTATTTTGGCTTTAGAGGAGCAGCCACGGCCATTGGGGAACAGCCAATTGAAATGCTGAATGATATCGACCGCGGAGTGCGCAAAGCCGTAGCCGAGATGCTTTCTAACCTGGTTTGGGCGCCGGTTACTGCCTTTGAGGATATTAAGTGTTCAGTAAATTGGATGTGGCCGGCAGGCACTCCCAAAGGAAAGGCCACGCTTTTGAAGGCCGTAAAAAACATGTCTGATGTGATGTGCAATTTGGGTATTGCAATCGACGGCGGAAAAGACAGCGTCAGTATGACAACCAGGCTCCCTGATGAAAGTCGTGTGGATTCGCCTCCGCAAGTCGTAGTTTCCGGTTATGTTGCGTGCACAGATATCCGTCTGGTCGTCACTCCGGGATTTAAGCGAGTGTCTTCTAGCGTCTATTTGATCTTTACATCTCTTCGAGATATGCCGCGAATTTTCAGCGCATTACAGGGACTGATTTGCCAGGGTTGTGTGCTGGCAGGTCATGATGTGAGTGATGGGGGTTTGACGGCAACAATCGCGGAAATGTGCTTTGCAAGTGAGCAAAATTATGGAGTTACGGTCGACGACCGCGTTTTTTACGAGTTCGATCTCGGTCTTTGGGACAATGACGCTGCATTTGTCGTGGAAACTGATTGTTCATCTTCTTGTTTGCAGGCTTTTGAATTGGACGACCTAGTTAGGAACGTAAGGTATCTCGGTAAAGTAACCAAAGAAGCTCAGGTCACCTTTACCGGAAGCACCAGCCTAAGTGTGGCAGTGAAAGATTTGCGTGAAGCGTGGGAAAGACCAGCTACTGAGCTAGAAATGCTGCAAACGGCCGAAGGATTTGCTCAGGACGAACACGATTGGTTGGTCTCATCACCCAAAGCTCCTTCCTATCATTTCCCGACAAGTAATATAAAGGAGCGGCTTCGGGCGGATTTTAAAAGAGCAATCGGAGGGCCGAAGGCTGCTGTGATACGAGGAGAGGGAAGCAATGGTGACCGGGAGATGGCGGCAGCACTGTTTATGGCAGGATTTCAAGTCTACGATTTAACCACGACTGACCTCATCACTGGTCGGATCGACAATCTGGACGCTTTTCAGCTCATTGTCTTTGTGGGAGGATTTACTTACAGCGACGTTTTAGGAGCTGGAAATGGTTGGAGCACAGTTTTGACCAGAAACAAACGCGCACGAGAAATGCTCCAGGCTTTCCGCAAACGAAATGACACCCTCACGCTTGGCGTTTGCAACGGTTGCCAACTTTTGGCTCGCCTTGGTTGGATTGGTGAACCCTTCGTAATGCGACCCAACCAAAGCCGGAGATTCGAGTCGCGGTTTGTTACAGTCAAAATTATGAGGGATGACGTCTGGTTTCGCGATCTCAAAGATACTCGTATGGGTGTATGGGTAGCCCACGGAGAAGGGCGTTTTCCTCCCCACGCTAATATTGCTTTGCGCTACGTTGACGAGGCAGGAGAATCAACGATGAGCTATCCTCAGAATCCAAATGGTTCATCTGAGGGCGCTGCGGCCGTTACATCGAGTGATGGACGTGTGTTAGCGATAATGCCTCATCCAGAACGATGTGTAAAGAGATGGCAACTACCATGGATGCCTCCCGTCCTCAAAGAACTCGAAAACAAGGAAGACTATACACCATGGATTCTCCTATTCCGCAACGCATTTGAATGGTGTAATTCAAAATAAACCTGATTTCAAGGTGACGTCTTCATCTCTCAACATTTCATCCACGTCATCATCATCAAAATCGTGGTTGTTCTCTACCAAAAGTGGTTCGTTCCACATTTCATCCATTTCTACGCTCGCGAGACCAGTGCAGGCGAAAAACGATTTAAGGCGTTGCCACCATCGCCTCAACAGTAATCGAATAGATGCCAGACAGCCAACTTTATATTTCTTGATACCTTCGTCCGACATAAATCTAAAGAATAAAGTAAGATAAAAACTTTAACACAAAAAATGAAAGAGAGAGTGCTAAATCGATTGACAAATTTTGTCTTTTGTGAATTGCCCATCGAAGAAGACACGTGGCCTAGTATGGAGGACATCGAAATCTTGATTTCCTTGAGTCCGCACTATCAGGCCTTGCTCGATGTTGGTCTGCCCCGAAACCATGAAAAGAATACTGGGCGGGAGACCGTAGATCAGGAGATAAGATGGTTAGTGCTACAACGCATGCGTAAAATAGAGCAAAAGTGGATCAACAAAAAGATACACGATTGCTTGGGAATGAAAGAACTCGAGGAATGCATCGTAAAGGAAATTGGAACGATGAAGATGGGATACAACGATGCAATAAGTTTCATAAAAGAGTATTACACAAGGTTACAATCCAGTATTAGCAATACTCTTTATTATTCTGGGCAAGTTTTTAGTGAGCAAGAATTAGAAATGATGGTGCCTCATGTAGATGCTCCTTTCTTCAATCGAGACTGGATCATCAAACATTATTTGGATCAAATGAGCAGAACTAAGCCACAAGGATATAGGGAGTCTGTTGCAATGATCGAAGAGGGAAGTGACTAAACCACAGCGATAAGTCTATCATTCTCTTTTCCTTCCAACAAACAATAAACGTGATTTTTTGCAGCAATATACCCTTCGTGAATCAGCATGTCCTTCTTTTCTTGAGACAAAGAAAAGTCCAATGAACCCATATCATGGGTATTGATGCAGACGGTTCTCTTCCAGTAACCCTCCCTAATATGGCCGCGCTCAATTTGAATGAGCATAGCGTTTAGAAATGCCTTTGCATCCTCTAGAGGACCGTCGATTTTCTCGTCCACGTGATAAAGCGTTGAGTCCTGATGCTGGCTTTCCGTCATCAGCTTGAAGCCAAGCGTCTTCGACTTGTCTATGGTTGTATCACTAACATTAGGATCACCAATATATTTTCCATCGAAGACCCAAATGGGATAGTTGTTCAACACTCCCCCGTCAACCATGGTGTCGCGCCCGAGCTTAACCGCCTTCCAAAACAAGGGAATACTCATCGAGATGCGCACGGCCAGGGCAATAGGCATGTCGGCATACTTTTGGTCGAGATGATGGAAATAATATGACTCAGCCTTGTTCAAACAGCTCCCTGTGATGACAAGAGTTTTACCGTAGCGTTCATAAACTTCTTTGAACGTGATATTGGCATTGCCAGTTTTCTTCTCAAGCAAGCCCGAAAACCATTTGTAAAAGGCATCCCCTTGTGTATTCCATATTGCGTGAAAAGGCGGATAATATCAAAGACGACGCCCCAACTATTATCTTTGAAGCTATTGAAATCCGTTGCTGAAAGCACCTCAATGATTTCCGCTGACGTATAGCCAACTGCGACAGCAGCAGCTACTATGGCGCCCGCACTGCTACCAGCAAGGCCCTCAATGTGTTTGTCAAGACCGTATTCCTCCATGAAGCGGATTGAACCGCCAAAGGAGATACCTCGCATTCCGCCTCCCTCAAAGACCAGATGCTTGATAGATGGAGCTAACTGCGCGACACGGTCTTTGTCAAGCTTTAAATCCTCAGCTTCAGTGCGGAGTCTATCAAAAGTTTTTTCAAATGATTGGGATGGAGTTTGTGGAGGTTCCCGTAAAAGCTTTTTCGGTTGCTCTAAAACTTCAGCTAATGCACTTCGTAGCTCTAATTCTCGTTTTCGTAAATCTTCAAGCGACGATAAGCGATCGGTCATATGCAAATCCTTTTTTTTTTTTTTGTCTTTGACTAATAATCTGTTACCGCTATTTTTAGATTGCGTTTCCGCCAGATCTAAGAATAAAAATCTCAACTCAGGACCAATCATAACGAAAAAAAAAAAGAAACCTTTTTGAAGATGAGCACTAATACGAACACAACAAGCCCAACCACACCGACTACTTCTCTCTCTGGAGAATGGTGGCCTAAGCGGCGCGGGCACTTTCTTCTACCCGTTTATTCGGGGCCCAAGCTGCCCCTTCAAAGAAGAAGAAGTATCTCCGAAACTCGACGGTCCTTGCGAGAATGTGAAAAATACTTTGACCGGTGCTCCTCAAGTCGTGTTTTTGGTGGGGCCACTATTATTCAGGGAGTTTGTGATGGCCTCATCATCATTGATAGCACCCCCAAGACGCGCGATCATCAATAGCAATGAAGCTAACGAGAGTTGTGAACTTGTTGCAATCCCACCTGTCCCACCTGTCCGTATTTGGGCCAATGGATACTACATTGATATGACCTTGCGAGACAAGTTTAATGCGATGAACTATCTTTGGAGTGACGTTGATGAACTTCCTTCTACTGCGATATTGGAGGAAGATGACGAAAGCACTATTGAGTTTGATTTTGAGCTCTTTCCAGGTGAGGAGTGTGGATCAACGAAAGCAGAAGAGAACGACGAGCAACCAGGAGCAGACAAAGAAGGAGACGAAGAAGGGGAGGAGGAGGAGGAAGATGTTCCCACAGCTTCTGCCCTGGTTATAAGAAATAAATGGGGACTTGTTGATCCAAAAAAAGGTCTCAAAGGGATCAAGCCGAGCAAAGACACATTAGCTATATTTTATGAGCCTAATGCTGGGGGCAAGTCAATAAATAGTGAAGCTCTATCAATGGAAATGATGGGAACGCTTTGGGGTGCCCGAGAAGTGGTGACCGAGATGGAAGTTGAATACTGGAATGAAAGCTGGACAAAGTGTGATTATTTATGCTCGATGCCCTGTGGTCATGATGGTGAGCGAGAATTGGTCGCCGTTTCCGTCACGAGAGGTATGTGGTATCCGCATCCCAGCGGCTTCAACAAAGAAGAAGCCAAAAGATTGTTAAAAAAAAAGCTCCAAGGCCTAATCGTAGCTAGACAAGGAATTATGGGCAAAAGCTTTCGCAAAAGTATCCTACATGTCTGGTGTGAAACCGAAGCAATCGCTGATGAAATTCAGCTAGTCTACGAAACGCTCCTATCCAAAAGTCTCAAGGGTGATGTTCTACTTTTGTTATCCATTGCTGAAAACGCTCCTTATGTGTTTTACGATTACGAAGACACGACTTACATTCGGCAGGACAAAAGCATCTCGGAGCCGCTAAGGCAGAGAATTATCAAACGAAAAAAGCAAAAGAAAAAGGAACTTTATATAAGAGTGGAGCGTAGTTTATCTGTTTGACCTTTTCTCTCTTTGGTTTTGCTTGAAGGCATTGCCGAAAGCGCGCAATGCTTCCAGCACCTGGACAGCGTTCTAGACGTTCAACTTGAAACTCGCTTGGACCTAAATTTTGAGTTGAAAAATTCCCGATGAAAAAAAAAAAGAAAAAAAAACCTTCTCACAGAAAGGGCCACATTTTTGTGTTGAAAAATTCCCGATGAAAAAAAAGAAAAAAAAACCTTCTCACAGAAAGGGCCACAGTTTTGTGTTTTGTGTTTTTTTTGATTAATTACGGATAATCTCGCTTTTGACCGATATGATGGAGCCGCTGCCAGTAGTATTGACCTCGCTGCCGGTTGGTTGATTTTTCAACGCTCACTCGTCCGTGAAAAGGTGGACGGGCCAACTGCCCTTCTTTTTGGAGCAGGCCTCGTGTTCGTGGGCGGCCTTACCTGGTTCCGTGGAAAAGGTTTCAGTCGCTGGGGAAGCAAAAAGAAAGACTGAAAAAAAAAAAAACAAAAAAAGATTACACACACATTCGTTTACTTGAGGTAATGCATTATGGCCTCTGTTCTTCCCTTTGACACACACATTTTCTCAGCCTCCACTTCGCACTGGTCTTCCTCTCAGAGGTAATGCATTATGGCCTCTGTCATTCCCTTTGACACACATTTTTCAGCCTCCACTTTGCAACGATTCGTGATCTGGTCTTCTGAGAGGCAGACCAAGACGCTATTGACGATTGCGAAGTTTTGCCTCACAATGAGTTCCCGGAGCCCACTGTTGACTTCACGCGCAATTTCCTCAAAGTGAATTGTTTCACCCTTTAACAATATTCCTATTGCAAGTATGACATCCTTCTTCGGGTCACAGTTTTCCGATATTTCATGAAGTATTTCCCAACAACCGGGAACTTTGACGTGTCGATCTATTTCAACGCCATAATCTGTTTCGAGTAATCTTTTGACTTCACTGACGACTTGGTCGCTATAAGAAGCATGCCACTGCGCTTGTATGATGACGACTCTTTTTTTATCTTGGCGTTGTTGGGCAAACTTTTGTTGTTTGGTTGCTAAGTAACTGGAGTTGAAGACCGAGGGCGCGATACACAGCGCAATTGCTTCAACGTCAAAACCACCCTCACGCAGCACACATTCTTTTGCCGGATTGCACGTGATAAGCTTTAACTTTGCTGGGCATCCTAACTTTCTCAGGATGGGGCATATCCCACTGTAAACTCTTTCATCTTCTCCATGTCCAAGCAGCATGTTAGCCCGATACGTGTCTACATGTTTGGTTTGCTGAACGTTGTAAGCCTCAATTTTGTTGGCCAAGCCAATCCCTCGTCCTTCATGGTTTGGCGGGAAGATAATGAGATTACATTGACCTCCGTGGAGGGCCACATGCAGTTGTTCTCCACAGTCGCACCTCATTGACCCAAGCGTGTCCCCGGTCCAGCAGTCACTATGAATACGGAGAACGATTTCATCAGAGTCGAATGGAGTCCTTTTTAAGACTCGGTGACCATCAATCATGGCGAGTTGCCACATATCTTCTTCGCTCGTCGGTATATTGCACCAAACAATTGCAGGGGCAGCAGCGGGCTCGACCAGAGGGAGGATGTCAGCCATGCGTAGCAACGGCAAATTATGCTTTTTGGCAAACTTTGCGCAGTCCTGTATGCGCATCATTTCACCGCTATCGCTATCATATAGTTCTGCCAAGATCATTGCATTTTCTCCAACCATTTGGGCAATAGCTACACCTGCTTCTGTGTGGCCTCTTCGGCCGCTTTCTATGTTTGAAATCAAGGGGAACATGTGTCCTGGCCGTTGTAAGTCAAGTGGATCTGTTGAGGCTGAGGCTAATGCGCGTGCGGTTCTGGAGCGATCTTCAGCCGACACACCGGTATGCGTGGTGCAGTGATCAACCGAAATCGTAAAAGGGGTTTCGAACTTGTCACCATTTACGTGATTCAAGCGGGATAGTTTCAACTCTTTTGCTCTTTGGGGATTGATTGCAACGCAGACGATGCCCGTGGTGTGCCGGATAATAAACTCCATCGAGCCACGGGTAGCACGAGAAGCCAGCATCATCAAATCGCCCTCATTTTCACGCGACTCATCATCCATCACAATGACCATCCCGCCTCTAAGTAACTGACTCTTTGCCTCTTCCGCGCTGCTCCATACTACAAGTGCCTCATCATCTTGTTCATTGGTCTTGCTTTCACCTATCAGATATCTTTGCATGATATCTCCACTTCCATCGGTCATCACCTGTTGCTCGACCAAAGCAAATGAGCAATTAGATGACGGGCTCCATCTTGGTTCATCCTTTGGCGAGCGTTTCGAGGTTGCAGTGTAGAGGACAAATTCGTTGACAAGTCCAGCTTCTAGGAGCGCATTTTGAAGCGTGGGTCCCCCTTCGACAAGAATTTGCAAAACTTCTGGATTCGCCTGGGTGCACCATGTCAAGTCCTTACGATCTTGCGCCACAAATTTCTTTGGTTGCTGTTCGATCTGGTCTTTCCATCCGTGTCTAACTGTTAACTGGGGCCTATCCAACAATTCTGTGTTCTTCCCGACTACGATCATTTGCGCTTTTGCTCTCTCAAAATGTGCGTGACGAAGGGCCGCCTCACTGGTGATCTTGCCCATGAACGACTGGTTAAATGTGACGGCGAGTTTACAAACGATGTAAGGTCGGTTGTCATGAGACCGGTGCCAAAGATAAGATCGCAAACTATGTTTTACTCTATCGTCGTTCAAGAGATCTACGTCAATCCCGGCCTTGATTAACTTTTCTATACCTTGACCAGCCACTCTCGTATCAGGATCTACTATTCCCACTACGACTCTCTTCACTTTGGTTTTCACTAAATATTCATCGCATGGGCATGTGCGACCAGTATGGTGACAGGGCTCTAGAGTCACATATAGTGTGCACCCGGTCCAGTCGCCGTCGCAATATTCCAGAAGACGTTCGGCATGCGGGGTGCCAGATTTACGATGATGAGCCCGCGCCAGTATAGCGCCTTCCTGGTCGACCAATACAGCTCCCACCCATGGATTTGGCGGGGCCGTGAGCATTCCTTTTTCTCCTTCCACCATCGCTTCATACATCAACTCATCATCACTGAATAATACTTTTTGTTGACTTGCATTGGGTTCGATATTTACACAATAAGGAAAATGTTCAATACCTTCAAAGATGGTGCGGCTCAGAGTATGCGGAATCAAAGCAATCTTGATTGCATTCTCTTCACGTAAGACTTTAGCAATAGTCACTGATACACCATGAATTGTAATCGAATCTTTATGCTTCCACTCGTATTGAGACAAGGGAGCACGTGGAAAGGTAACTTTCATTTCCAAATTATCACGATCTATCGAAACAATATCACCAGTTCCCCACACATGTCCGCTCACATAATGGCCTCCATATCTTTGGTCATGCCGCATCGCTCTTTCAACATGGACGTATCCTTCAAATGGTGCAACAATCTGTCGCGTTTCTGGAGACAAATCAAAATATAAATGAGTTTCTGTCGCGAATGAGGCTAGCTCGCTGATCGTGAGGCAAACTCCATTAATTGCTAGGCTTTCACCTACTTCGAAATCATCGCAACTCTCAGTCGTAACACGAACGACCAACCTTGTTTCAGTTATATACATGCCTGTTCCAACATGTCGTTTTATGATTCCGGTAAAGACCATGCTTTTTTTTTTTTCATATGTTGTGCCTGAAAGATTTTTTTTTAAAAGATTTTTTAGTTCTTTATTGTCGCATCGTCTCGGATTGCAAGATTGACTGTGTCAACCATAGGTCTCGCCACCTCGTTCTCCAACCATTCACGACGCCTTTGAAGCTCCTCAACCAACGTTTCGGAGGGGAGAGCTTGGCCGCCGTCATCTTCGTTGAGCCATTTGAATTGTTCCTTTACAATATCGAGGACGCACTGAATGTTGGCAGGATCTGCATATTTCTTGAGTTGGTCACTTTCAGTAAAAGTGCGTCGCACACCAAAGAGAAGATTTTCCAGTTCTGTTCTCGATCTTACTGTCAGTCTGAATAGTGCATCTTGCGCTTCGAGGACTTCTGCATCCTTGAGCATTTTCTGCACTTCGTCCTCGCTCAATCGTCCTTTGTTATTCTGTATGGTTAGCGTGTGCGCTATTGGTTGCCCGTCTTCAAGTTCCAGGCGCACCTCTGATTCATCACGCGCCGTAACTGTAAAGATTCCATCAGCATCCAGTTCAAAGCTCAGACGGATTTTCGGAGCTCCACGGGGTGCTGGCTGAATACCACTGAGTTCAAAACTGCCTAGGAGACGATTGTCAGCCGTGCAACTTCTTTCTCCCTCGAAAACCTGAATAGTCACCTCGGTTTGGTTGTCTTCTGTTGTTGAGTATATTTTACTCTTTTTCACTGGGACCATGGTGTTGCGCGCGATGATCACAGACATCAGTCCTCCCGTCGTTTCGACACCAAGAGATAAGGGACAAACGTCCAAAAGGACAATGTCAGGCACACCTTCAGCACCCGCGTCTTCTGCCGACAAAACTGCCGCTTGAATAGCAGCACCATAGGCTACAGCTTCATCGGGATTAATGGATTTGCATAGTTCTTTTCCACCAAAGAATTCACTTAGCATCTCTTGAAGTTTCGGAACGCGTGTGCTTCCCCCAACCAAGACAACTTCATGAACACTTTCTGCTGAGAGCTGCGCGTCCGTAAGCGTCTTTTGCACCAAATCCATGCAACGACTGAATAGGTCCGCACAAATTTCATTAAACTGCGGTCGAGTTACTGTGCAAAAGAAGTCCTCCCTTCCAGGAGCCATACCGACAAGTTCAATTTCGACACTCTGGACGCCGCTAAGTTCGCATTTTGCACGTTCACATGCTTGTCTCAGCTTAGGATGACCAGGATCTAAGGTATGACCAGGAAACTGTTGCGCGTAGCGTGTAGAGACGTATTGAACTAGACGCTGGTCGAAATCTGCTCCACCCAAATGCGTGTCCCCGGCAATCGCCAAGACTTCAAAAATCCCGTCCGTCGTAACTGTAAGAAGACTTGTGTCTATTGTCCCGCCGCCTATGTCAAAGACCAGAACGTTGGTATCATGGCGATTATCTCCAGCTTTGTGGTCCAAGCCATAGGCAATGGCAGCCGCTGTCGGTTCATTGATGATTCGTAGAACTTCCAGTCCGGCTAACTTTCCCGCATCCCTTGTTGCCTGGCGCTGCGCATCATTAAAGTAGGCTGGCACAGTGATTACCGCGCGAGTTACCTGTAGGCCGGTCGTTTCTGCAGCAATAGTGGCCATCTTGTTGAGGATGATTGCAGCGATTTCTTCAGGACAAAAAATACGATCTTCGCCATGGTATTTCACGAGAAAGTTGATGTTGTTGTCTCCCACATCGATAATATCGAAAGGGTAGTGCATTTGTTCTTCACTGCATTCCATGAATGTATGCCCAATGAATCTTTTGGTTTCATACAACGTGTTTTTCGCATTTCGGGCTTGTTGACGGACAGCTGCTTCGCCAACCAATCTTTCGTTTTGGTTAAAGCCCACATAACTCGGTGTTGTGCGGCGGCCAAATTCATTGGGGCATATCACGACGCCGCGGTCTATCTCATAATAACCAACGCAACTATTTGTCGTGCCGAGATCAATTCCAACACACAAAGTTTGGGAATTCGTGTCGGCGTTATTCATGCGGGGTCTTTTTTATTTTTTTGTTCATTGAACAAAGTCATTAAAAAGGGCACTTTTGGACGCACCATTATTTCACTCTTGACGCACAAGCCACTTGAGATATTCCTCTGGCGAGTCAAACGCGAGCACGTCGCCACTGCTCTGGTTGTTGTTGTTGTTGTTGGATAAGGAAGAGGCCGAAACACTTTCTAGAAAATCCAACCACTTTGTGTGGTCTGGATGGTGGTCCATGAAAGCCGTCAGCATTTCTGCCATCACCACTTCAGATATGGGCAAGAATCTCCTCATTGAGTCGATAGCTGGTTGAACAAAAGTTTTTCGAATCTCTGCGCGCCGTTTTGCTGCGGGCTTTTGTGCATTGATTTGCGAAAAGCGCGTCGAACTTGAGATCCATCCCGCAATGTTGGAAATCAGCTGTTTAAAGCAAAGACGAACAGCATCGTGGCCATTTGGTGGCAGATGCAAGGCAAGGTGTCGCTCCGAATTAGGCAGCACAGGCGTTCCAGAAAGCCCCATAAACGGAGATTTGAGGGACAAGTTGTTAACAATCTCGATTTCTCCACGAGACCACTTTACAATCATTTGTGCTTTCACACCCCTACTGAAACGGCAAATAAGCCGCGTGTCGTTGAGCACCAGCGCAAAAATCCACTGGTCCTGTCCAACAAGCGCATACTTTGGACGATACGCCTGAAGCTCGCTTTCCTCCGCTTTTCGCGAAATGTTGTAGAGAACGTCGAAAAGGCTACGCACACCACCAGGCACCGAGTAGAAAAGCGGCTGTTCCAAACAAGGTATCGAGAGGTTGACAGGACCATGAACCACAGGTAAGGGCACTGCAACTTCACTAAAGAGGAGTCCGCATTGCTTCCTTGTTTCAGGATGCACAACTTGCGTTACGGTGCTATCTTCAAACAAGTCGCGGAGCAAGCGAAGGCGTAGATTGTGTTGATGCTGCTCAGGATAAAAGGACTCAAAGAGATGAGCAATTTCGCTTTCAGGAATCTCCTCGTCATCATCCCCCTCCAGAATGATGGGCTCAAAGTGCGATGCGTTGGTGGTTTTCAAAAGGATGATTGTCCGCAACCAATCGCGATAGCGAGCGCCTGAAAAGACGACGTTGACGTCCCGTGGACTGGTGTAGGAATAATGAAAAACCACCACGTTGACCGTATGCACGAGACTGATTAACTGGCACATGGCCTCGTTGAATGCACTAACGCCAATGCTATCTTCGTCAGCCTCTTCGGCCCAAAAGGGAGAAGGAATGTCCATAACTTGCCGTTCGCGATCCTCACACTTTGCCCTCAAGGTCCGCCAATAGGCCCGCACGAATCGTTCCGCTTTCACGGGCGCCAAACGAGTATATCGCTGAACTTGAAGAGCAGTCAAGAGTGCATGCAAAGAGCTAAAGCGTCGATCTTTGTCCCGCTGGACGCCCTTGCGGAGCATCTTCGCCTTTGGAGGAGCAGCTTTTCTCGCCCAGTCGTAAACGGCGCCCTGTGGAAGCTCTCCCATGTCGCCAGCGCCGAGCGTCTTGTTTGCCTTGATCACATATCCGCCGCTGCTCGACCGACTCTGGTTAAAGGCCATAAGCTGGGCCTTGATATCCGCAGCACCGCGGCCACGAAACTTGACCAGGCCTTGGCGGTAAAGTGGGCTCATGATTTTCAGAGAGCGTGTTGTCATGGTCCCAACTCCGCGGTAACGGATGCAGGCAGGGAAGAAGCGAAACTCCTCTCCTTCGTAACCCGGTGTGCGATATGCCTTTTCCGTGATCTCCTTCAAAACAACAGCGTTGAAAAAGCGGAGCTCTTTCGAATAGTCAGCTGGTGTGTTCTTCCTCTTTTGATCCCACTCCTCATTTTTCTCCCGCATGCCTTCTTCGTAAATCAACCGGTGCTTCCTGATGGTTTCTCCATTCTCGTTTTCGTCGTCCACCGCCGCATACCACACGCCGCGATACCACATCATCCATTGAGACTCTTCGGCGCGATGGTAACGTTCCATATCGCGTTGCGAGTGAAGATTGATGGGCACAGGACGCCGAGGACGCTTGCACTTGGTGATGCGGTCCGTAAACTTCCAGATCTTACGTGAGAGCCCACTGTTTTTGACAGAGTGATGGAGCTCAGGGTCAACGTGTTGGAGATTCATGGTTGAGCGTGTCTCTGCAAATTCCCGCGGAAGAGATTGCACGATGCTGTATCGGATCATGGAAGCTGCAGACATAACCAACATTACGCCAACGCCAAATGGAAGGCTAAGACCGCGCAATCGAATGCGGCACAAAACGCCATTGGAAGTGCTGCGAATTATATTACACCGGACCGAATTTGACCCGACAAAAGTATGGCGGCGGATACTAGAGGGCATGTAAATCAGTGAGACACTTTTGTCCTTGCTCCCACGTGATTCACTCGAGCTAGTGTTCTTTGATCCCGCTTCCAGGAAAAAAGACTGACGTATCTTGTCGTCAACCAGGAGCTTGATGTTGGTCACAGCGGCAAAGGCTGTGTAGTTGAGTTGAATATCCACAATGCGGAATGAGAAATCATCGGCGCTATCGGGCAACGCGACAGGAAGAAAAGCGTTTGCCAAAAACTCGTTAAGCACAGACCGCGCTAAAGAAATGAGCCGCTCCTCTAAACATGGGGGTATTACGCCTATACGCAGTTCTAAATGGCAAGCCTCTAAGCAAACACGAAAAAAGCCCGAGGGATACCACTCCACGTTTGCGAAGGCCTCCCTCTCGGGAAGCTTAACGCGAAAAATGATACCCGTGGGCCGAAGACTCTTCTGACAGCGTAGGGTGCGAAAGGGCCATTCGCGTCTCAGACTAGAGCCTTTCTCATCATCCAAGTCTCCGGTATAGACACGAATCTGGCAAGACCGTTCCCCCAAAAGACTTCGGCACATGCTGAACGGGATACTTTTTGACAAACCAACCCGGTGAAACATATACTCGGGCGTCATCGAAGGGAGGAGAGGAGCCGAAAACTCAATCACACATTGGTGCATTGCAATGGCCTCGCCGATGTCCCCAAGCGCTTTAGGCGTCTCGATCAAAGTGAACGACTCCTTAGAAAGAGCTCTTTCCACTTGGATTACTGCAGGAAGCTCGAATGGCCCTTTAGAACGGCTGGACTTGGCCGTGCGAGAAAAACGGGGCCAAATCTTCGTAACCATGTCGTGGCACACACAGTCTTCCTCCTCCTCCTCCTCGGCTCCGTGATGGCTGCTAAGTGGAATCACGACCACGAGCAGGTTGGGCGTGAATCCAGGTAATTCACAGAGTAGTTTGCTGCGCTCAAAGACGACAGCATCAGCACTACTTGTGGTGGTGGTGAAAAATGAAGAGTCGCTACGACCGATCTCTGGCCGTAGCGGTGGGGCCGCTCCCGTCCCGTAATGAAGAACCAACTCTAAAACATCCTCGAGTCGATGTGAAGTAGCCGAAGCAGGTGAAATAGCTGAAACTCCTTGTTGAATATCAGAGCGGGAAATGTGCGATGGGTCCTCTTCACCCAATTCCCCAATGAAAAATAAAGCAAGCCGTGTAGGAGCCACATGAAGCGCTGTGCCGATCAAACACTTTGCTGCCTCAACGACGTCGTTGCAAAGTAAAGATTCGCCAGCACCAAAGTGGAACCGTTGAAATTTGTCGAGAAGACTATTAAAGACCCAACACCGAACCGTCCAGCTGTCAGGAACAACGGCCTCCATTTTTTTTAACCCTTTCAGTGAAAAAAGAATTTATCGCGCCAAAAAAAAAAAGACAATTTTATCGCGCCAAAAAAAAAAAAGAGAATTTTCCAAGAAAAACTTTTTTTGTCACTTTATTATTGGAACTACGGACTCTTTTGGATCAAGACCAGGTCGAAAGTCCAGTTGTCGATGCGTGAAAATTTGCATGACAGAGTGGAAAAGGAAGAGACCGTTGTAACGGAAAAGGAGCTGGTTGCAGACTTGACTGCGCTAATACCACGTGAGATTCAGTGGGAAATCGAAAATGATTATACAAGTGGAGCTCAGCTGCTGGCGGATCATTTCGGGAAACCAGTGGTCGTGCACATGAAAGGAAAAAGGGATTCCAGGTTGCGTAAGATGAACGAAGGATATCATATTCCAGCTGGTGCGGGAGCCTTTGAACGCAAGGCATATTCTCGAGGAGCGCCCACTCAAGAAGTTTTTAATTCAATTGAGAGCAAAGAGGAACAAGGAGAAACGAAAATACAGCTGGGAATCATGCCAAACAGCAACCATTATATTCACTCAGCTGAGCAACACACGCAGGTCGTGAATGATTATTGTAAATCGTGCCAACTTTCCGGAGGAGTATCAAACACATATGGAACGGGTAAAAAGTCATCACGCAAGACCAAAGGAAGATCGGGTCGCAAGTATTTATATTTGTATTACGCGAGCAAAGGGGAACTCTCATGAAGTTGTAAAGATTTGATCGATGAGTGGCTCTAAGCGAGCAATCATTTTACTGCGTTCAGCAGGCCCAATCACAGGGGCATCAGCAGCTTGATCTTTTCTAACCAAGTTGAAGACCCGCAAGCTTTCATCAATCAGCATATTTAAGTTCATTTCTTGAGGGTAGTTTTGTAGGCCGTAGTCTTCTGGATATCTTTGCGCCTCCATTGTGCTCTCTAGTGGCCTTATACCCAGCTCAAGACTGTGAACATTGATGAAGTTATATAAACAACGAAGACAGCTGCTGTCCAAGTAAGGACACTGACTCAAATTGCTCAAATTGACCACAGCATGATCATCGTCTCGGTAAGGCATATGACAAGTATCGCACACGAGATCACTCGAATGGCGAGGACCGATATGCTCCGAAACTGTTTGACGAAGTTGTCTCCAACTCAACTGTTTCCAAACTTGCGAACGGCAAAATGGTCTCCCGTTAATCTGACGACTGAACAATAATTGTTGCATTTGTCCTTATTGCACGCCTCAACGTGCTTTATTTTAAAGCAGCCATTTCCTATCTCTTGTTAGCGCTGGAGCCTCTTACAAGATGCTACAAAAGTCCGCTAGTGAGATCAGAAAAGAGGTTGTGATCCCTCATCGTATCCCAAGCAGCGCGATAAAGCTGGGAAGTGCTGTCGAAAGAGGTTCATTTGGTGTTGTGCGGCGTGCCAAGTGGTTGCGGTCAATTGTTGCAGTCAAGGTTCTCCCTACCTTCAAAGCAAGACAATTGACGTCGTTTTTGAGAGAGATGTCCTTTGCTTGCGGGCTAAGGCATCCAAACATCGTCGCTACTATGGGCGCAATTACTGACGGCTACTGTGGTCTTGTGATGGAGCTCATGCCTTGGGGCTCGATGCAATCTTCGTTGAAAGACCAGCGCCGTCGTAAATACTTCAACGATGCGAAACTCTTGCGTAGTTTGTTGGGAATATGTCGAGGGGGAGCTTACTTGGCGAGTGTGGGAGTGATACATCGCGACATTTCGTCTAAAAATGTTTTTGTGGATGTTGGATTTCAACATGTCAAGTTGGGTGATTTTGGTATCTCCAGCTTGCAAAAGCAACACGAAATGGAACGCGAGGACCCGCTCTATGGAAGACGACTATCGGATACGAAAACTTTATTTGTTGGTGCTCCTCCTTATAAGGCGCCAGAATTGATCTGTTTACAACCGGTTTATTCTGAAGCGAGTGATGTTTTTGCATTTGCTATCGTTGCCTGGGAAATGATGACCACGTTGTGGGCCGGCGCTTATGGTCGTCCTTGGAGTGATCTCCATACAGCGCATACCATAGAATGTGCAATTGCCTCGGGAAAGCGCCCACCGATCGAACCCGCTTATTTCTCGCTAACAGAGGAAGAAGGAAGCAAATATGAAGGAATAATCGCAGTCATTGAGCAGTCGTGGAAAGCATGCCGTTTTGATCGTCCAACATTTTTAAAGGCTCATGATATAATAGAGAAGGAGTTCAAAGTCAACCTTCCGGAAAAACGTCATAATGAAGAGATGAGGATTTAGGAGATTTTGAGAAGCCACCGCCCTGGGTGGCTTTGTAAGACGACCGAGATGACGAATAGGGGCAAGAGAAAAAAATGATTCTTCTTATTCACAGAGAAAGAAATTGGATTCGGAGAGATGCAAAAGAGGAGAAAAAGAATTGGCAAAGGGTTTTTTGCCATTCACAAAGACGTTATTCCACTGATTGTAAAATTTTTGGATGA
>Ga0055444_10000008_pt1 | contig 18775 bp, 19 predicted proteins | sample China_Galinas_Co_FD_57742 | JGI IMG/M metagenome (GOLD analysis project Ga0055444, IMG submission 57742) | Wetland microbial communities from San Francisco Bay, California, USA, that impact long-term carbon sequestration - China_Galinas_CordA_D2 | ecosystem: Environmental > Aquatic > Marine >...
CACCAGAAAGGCGTCCGGTACGGCGGCCAGCGCCAAGGCGGCAGCGGCGATAATCAAACCTTTCAGGCGGCTGTCCAATTCGCGCCAGGCAAATCTCGGGATGCTCTCCATAGGGGTCGGCGCCGGCGTAGCCGGCAGGCCAAAGATCAATAACAACATCACCAGCAAACCTGGAATGACCGAAGCGAAAAATACATCGCGCAACGGCACGTTTGCCGCCAGTAAGGCAAATGCCAGCAAAGGCCCGAGCACTGCGCCGCTGTGATCCAGGGCGCGATGGAATCCGAACGCTCGACCGCGAATACTCGGCGACACCGATGCGGCGATCACGGCGTCGCGAGGTGCGGTCCGCAGCCCTTTGCCCACACGGTCTAGAAAACGCAGGCTCAGCACCATGGCCCAGCCCAAGGCTAAGCCAATCATGGGCCGGGCGGCGTTGGAAATACCATATCCGCCCAGCATCAATCCCTTCTGATTCCAACCGCGGTCAGCCAACCTGCCTGCCACCAATTTAAGGATACTGGCGGTGGCCTCGGCTACTCCTTCTATCAGGCCCACCACCACCGGCCCGGCCCCCAAGGTGGCCGTCAAGAATACCGGGAGCAAGGGTGCTAACATATCGCTGGCGGCATCGTTGAGCAGCGAAACCCCACCGAGGACCAGCACCGCGCGCGGCAATGAGAAGAGATTCATTTTCATAACTGGGTTGCGTGCTGTCCGCCGAATACCCGCTGATTTATTGCAAGCTTAAGCTGCTTGACGAGCCCGTCATAGTACAGGATCGTAGCGCTAATCCAGCCATAAATACCTGACTGGAATAGTCATAATAACCATATATTTTATATTGACATTTCTGGCGCGCACTTCAATAATACATTCTTTGTACATCTTTTAATTTTTTTCCAGCAGGAGATACCATCATGACCCAGTCCCTCTACGATCGTATCGGCGGCGAAGCCGCAGTCAATGCCGCCGTGGACATCTTTTATCGCAAGGTGCTCGCCGACGACCGCATCAACGAGTTTTTTGAAGACGTGGATATGGACAAACAAGCTGCCAAACAGAAGGCCTTTTTGACCGTAGCCTTCGGCGGCCCCAACAACTATACCCACAAGGCCATGCGCGAAGGCCATGCCCACCTGGTGAAGCGTGGTCTTAACGACAGCCATTTCGATGCCGTAATGGAAAATCTCGGCGCGACGCTGCAAGAGCTCAACGTCCCCGCCGAGCTGATCGCCCAGGCGGCCGCCATCGCCGAGAGCACCCGCAACGACGTGTTGGGCCGCTAAGTACAGGAAAGGGGAGGGCGTGGCGCACACCATTACCTTTGATAACCGGCAGTACACATTGAGAGACCAAGAGTCGGTGCTGGACGGTTTGACGCGCTACGACCTCCCTATTCCCTCATCCTGCCGCAGCGGTATTTGCCAGGCTTGCCTGATGCGTGCCGTCGACACGACACCACCGGCAGAGGCGCAAAAGGGCTTGAAGGCCGCGCTGCGGGAACGCAACCACTTTCTCGCCTGTCAATGCATACCCGTTACGGACATGGAGGTGGCCTTGCCGAACGACGCCGATATACCGTTGCGGAGTGCGCAGGTCGTCGCCAAGGAATCGCTCAGCGATCAGGTCGTACGGGTGCGCCTGCATTGCAAAGAGCCACTGACATATCGGGCAGGACAATTCATCAATCTAAAACATCAAGGCTTGATGCGCAGTTACTCCCTGGCGAGTGTGCCGGAGGTGGATCAGGCGCTGGAGCTACATGTACAGCGGGTCAGCAACGGCAGCATGAGTGGCTGGATACACGACGAAATGGCGGTGGGGGATAATGTGCAGATTCAAGGACCCTTCGGCGATTGCGTCTACACGCCGGGGAATCCGCAGCAGCCCTTGCTGTTGATCGGTACCGGCTGTGGCCTCTCCCCCTTATGGGGTGTACTGCGCGATGCCTTGCATCATGATCACGCCGCGTCCATCCATCTATTTCACGGCAGCCGCAGCGTCGATGGCCTGTATTTAGTGGACGAATTGCGGGCACTGGCGGAGCGTCACCCCAATTTCTCCTATACACCTTGTCTTTCGGGCGAAGCCGTTCCCGGTGGTTTCAGCGCCGGCCGCGTCAATGTCCTGGCCTTGGCAAGTTACCCGCAACTCAAGGGCTGGCGCGTCTACCTGTGCGGCAATACCCACATGGTGAAGATCGCCAAGAAAAAGGTCTTCCTCGCCGGTGCCACCTTTAAAGACATCCTGGCCGATCCCTTCGAATTCAGTCACTGCAAAACGGATACGGCGGCAACTGCAAGCAACAGTCGCGCTGCCCTCTAGGCAGGAGCGCTATCGGTTGCCTCTGCTCCCGATTCGCTCGCTGCGGTTTCCTTATGGGAATTGTGCTCGCGTTTCTCACCCTCCGGAGGCAGCAGGCTGACCACGGTCCAGCCGGGGGCCGGTTCCAGTTCGCCCCCCACATAAAAGACCCGCAATTCGCCGCGACCGTCGAGTGCGAACAGAGGAATCAGGCCCTTGCCGTATTTCTCGCAATAGCTGGCGTAATCGAAGGTCTCGGTGAGTTGTGTGCCGCGAATCTCGGCGCCTTGACCGATCAGACTCGCCAACTTGGTATGAGTGACGTTTTCCCCGAACAGGCGCGCACCGGCGAAGTGGGTGGCGATGACCTGCTTTTCCGGCGCACCCTTTTCTTCCGCGGTCTGCAGGCTGTACACATTATTGGCGCCGAATTCGTTCTTGTAGCGCGTACACGCCAGGGCATTAAGCGCGGGGCGGCGCGACATGGCGAACAGGCGCCCGATGCCCACCAGATCTAGATGGCGGTCGGCGTGCTCGGACACCACATTACCGTAATAGGTCGCCAAACCCTCCATGCGCGCGGTGCGGACATCTTCCCAATAAGTGTCGGCAATGACGACGCGGAAGCGCTTTTCCGTTAAGGCCTTGGCTATGGCGCGCGATACCGGATTGGCGCCGACGATCAGGACCCCGCGCGGTTCGGGCTCTGAAACCTTTAAACGATTCGCCAGGGGCCGCGCCGTGGCACTTTGCACAACCACCGTGCCGATGATCACCATGAAGGTCAGGGGCACCAGCAGATCGGCACCGGCAAAACCAAGATCCTGCAGGCGCAGGGCAAACAACGCGGACACCGCCGCCGCGACGATGCCGCGCGGGGCCACCCAGCTGAGTAAAACCCTTTCCCGCCACTTAAGCTTGGAACCCAAGGTAGACGCCAGCACCATCGCCGGCCGGGCGATAAACAGGACCACGAAAAACACCAATGCCGCGCCCCAACCCACGTCGGCGAACAGTTTGAAATCCACCCGCGCCGCCAGCACGATGAACAATAATGAGATCAAGAGAACGCTGAGACTCTCTTTGAAGTCCAGAATATCCTCCATGGGGACGTTCTTCATGTTTCCCAGCATCATCCCCATGACCGTGACCGCCAGCAGCCCGGATTCGTGCTGCAGAAAGTCGGCGCCGGTGAACACCCCCACCACCAGCGCCAGAGTCGTAACGTTGTGCAAATACTCGGGGAGCAGATGGCGGCGCAACACGGTCGCCAGGCCATAGGCCGCCGCCGCCCCGGCCGCTCCGCCGATCAGCAGCATCTTACCGAACACCAGCAACTCCTGATGATCCTGTCCGGAGACGATGAACTCGAACACCAGCACCGCCATCAAGGCGCCCAGCGGGTCGATGATGATGCCTTCCCAGCGCAGGATGTTGGCCAGGCTGCTGATGGGCCGCACGGTACGCAGCAGGGGGACAATCACTGTCGGACCGGTCACCGATACCAGAGCGCCGAACAAAAAGGCCATCTGCCAGGAAAAACCCACGAACCAATGGGTGGCGGCGGCGATGATCACGGCGTTCAACACCGCACCGAAAGTCACCAGATTACGGACCACACGGCCCAGCCCCTTGATCTCGCTGAGGCGCAAGGTCAGGCTGCCCTCGAAAAGAATGAGAGCCACGCCCAGCGACACCATGGGAAACAACATAGCGCCGAACAGCTTGTCGGGCTGAATGAAGCCCGTCACCGGACCGAGGAATAATCCGGACAACAACAAAAATAAAATCGCCGGCAGCTTGAACCACCAGGCGAGCCATTGACAGCCTATACCGACGACAACGATCACCGCCAAGGTGATCATAGTGTGCTCGATCATGCGAGAGCTTTCTGCAGGACGTTATGCGCCGTGTCCACAAGCATAGCAAAAGATGATGGCTTTGCCGCGACCGCAGGCGAAGACCCGCCACTTATTCAAGAAGAGCACCCAGTAGAGACGCCTTAACGACGCTACTCTTTAAATCTAAGGAAGGTTTGAATAATTCTTTATGATGTCATTCCGGCGCAAGCCGGAATCCAGTAACCGGCTGAATTAAAGGCACTGGATCCCGGGTCTCCGCTACGCTACGCCCGGAATGACAAATCATTCAGCCCTTCCATAATTAATGATGCCCGCCCTTAGGTTCAGCCACCCTGTCCATGACGGCAAACAGCACACCGGAAATCACTAAAACGACGTGAATGATCACTTTCCACATTAGCTGTGTTTCACCCGAGCCCGAGCCAGTTCCCGGCACCAGTATCTTATCCATATTGACGAAGGACTTGAGCAGCTCGATCGCCGAAATGGCGACGATGGAGGCGATGAGTTTGAGCTTCAAACCGGAGAAATCCACCTTGCCCATCCATTCCGGCTTATCTTCATGGCCGGCGGCGTCGATCTTGGAGACAAAATTCTCATAGCCGCTGAAAATGATGATGAGCAATAGATTGGCTACCAGCGACATGTCCACCAGTGTCAGGATCGCCAGAATGGCATCGCCTTCGGACGAATCCAGGATATGGGGAGCCACGTGAAAAAACTCTTGGCCAAACTTGACCAACAGCAAGAACACGGCACCCACCAAACCTATATAGAAAGGCGCCAACAGCCATCGGCTGTTGAATATCATCCCTTCCAAACCCTTTTCTAATTTTTTCAGCATAAGTGTTATCGATCCCTAGCTACGCGGCACCCGCGAGGTAAGCATCATTGTAACCGTCCCGGGGGCCCAAACAAGCCGCTAGGCTTAAATTACATTCCTGTACTGGGGGGCATGGCCCAAGACCTACGGGATGGGCTTTGCCGCCGGCCTGCAAGAATAGCTATTTTCCGGAAACTTTTTGATTGAAGGTGCTGGCTTAAGTATAGGCGCGCCACACGCCGGTGACGCCGTTTCACAACCAGCGGATGAACTCAGGACTCTGCGCGTTGCGCATTGTTGAGCGGCTGCGGCTTATAATCCGCCACGACGCGCTGGTAAAGATCGACCATGCGCCGTGCCATAACCGGCGCAGCCCATAACTTTACATAGTCTTTGCCGGCATCATGCAGCCGCGCCGCCGATGCGCTATCACCCAGGACACGCACCACGGCCGCCGCGAATTCCCGCTCATTTTCCGTGACCACCTCCGCGCCGCAGCCCGGCTGCAATACGTCTTTGGTACCCATGATGGCCGTGGAGACCACCGGCACCCCCAGGGCCATGGCCTCCAGCAGCACCAGGCCCTGGGTCTCGGTGCGCGAGGCAAACACTTTCACGTCTGCGGCGCGATAACAATCCAGCAATGTGCTTTCACGATCCATATTGCCGACGAACAACACATTATCGGCCAGCCCCAGGTCCTGCGCCTCCCGACGCAAACTGTGCAGTGCCGGTCCCTCGCCGGCAATCACGAATAAAACATCCGCCACCGTCGTCATGACCAGTCTCACCATGCGCAGTAGAAAACTGATATTTTTTTCGAAGGCCACCCGGCCGACATGCAACAGCAGTGGCCGTGTCTGCGGAATATCATGCAGGGCGCGAAAACGCTCGCCATCACCGCTCGCGAATTTCTCCAGCTGAATCCCGGTGGGCAACACTTCCATATGCGATCTCACGCCATAGCCGACAAGCACCTCGCGCATGGCGGTGGACGGCACCACAACGGCATCGACCTCATTGCATTGCGCCCGGGAAAAGCGCCGCGCCACGAAACGCAACCACGGCTTGGGTAGAAACGGCACGTAGTGAAACAGGTATTCTTCGAAAAAAGTATGATAGGTCTCGATCCGCGGTATATTCAGGCGCTGAGCCAGACTCATACCGGCGTAATGAGCGACAAACGGTGTCTGGATATGAATCACATCGAAATTCTGGCGCCGCAACTCGCCGCCCAGATCAAGTATCCGCCGTCTATGCATCACGCGATCCTCGGGATCGAACATAACGACGCGCGCGGGAATACGAATCAACGAGGGAGCGCGCCGCGCCTGCTGCCCATACTCGGGTGCAATGATCGTGACCTCATGCCCCAAGGCTTCCAGCTCCCGCCAAAAGGTCTGCAGCGAAGTCGATACCCCGTTGACGCGGGGAAAGAATACATCGGTGATGAACAGGATACGCATGCGTTTAACTAGCGGTGTCCGTAACAGCAGGTCACGACAACACCATGAAACTGCCCCGCGCCAACAGTGCGCCGATCAAGGCGCCGGCAAAGACATCGCTGGGATAATGCAAACCCAGAATCACTCGCGACATAGCGACCAGACTGGCAAAGGGTATCAGCAACCAGGCCAGGTGCGGGTAATAGACTAAGGCCACCATGGTAAAGGTCACCGCGTGCAGGGTATGGCCCGAGGGAAAGCTGTAAAGATCCAGCGGCGCGGCACCAAGGGTAATGCCGCCGTGCTGAATGTAAGGCCGCTGCCGCACCAGATGTGATTTCAGATATTTGTACAACGCCAGCCCGATCAGGCCCACAAAAGCTATATGCAGGGACACCCGCACCGCATCCATCCCATACCACAAGGGCAACATCAACATCAGCACATACCAGAAGACACCGTCACCCAAACGGCTGACGACGACAAAAATCCTTTTGATGGTGGACCGGCGGCAAGCGCGATTGCACAACTCGCACAACACCAGTTCCCAGCTCTCCATGCGCTTGAAAGCGGAATGCATACGCATGAACCCTACTCATGTTCAGGACCTGCGCGTAATATCGGCCGGCAAGATGTCCGCTCCGTGAAGATTGGATGAATTATTTATGACGTTGTTGCTTTTGCAGGGTAAATATATAGGAGGGCTAATCAATTCTATTGATGTCATTCCGGCGCATCACGGTATCCAGCAGCCCACTGAGTTAGAAGCACTGGATTCCGGGTCTCCGCAATACTGTGCCCGGAATGACGAATTATTCAGGGCTTCCTTAGTTAATCCGACGTTGCAAAGAAACCGCCAGCTGCGGAGTATGCACCAGGGTTTGATAAACGACACAATAGCGCTCCGTCAGCTTTATCAGTGACTCCAACTGTTCCGGCGGCGCGTCACTGTCTAAATCGAAGTTGAGGCGAATCGCCTTGAAACCCACCGGTGCGTCTTTGCCCACCGCCAGCGTACCCCTGAAATCCAGATCGCCCTCGGCGTTGACAAACGCATCGCGCAGCTCGACACCTATGGCAGTGGCTACGGCACTCAGAGTCACGCCGGCACAAGCCACCAAAGCCTCCAGCAACATATCCCCGGAGCACAAGGAAGCCCATCGCCACCAGTGGCGGGATGGAGACCGGCCTCAGCCAGCGCCCTTCCCGTTTCAAGTTTGCAGGTGATCCCCTCGCCTACACGCCCCCGCGCCTTCAGGGTAATCTGTGCCGCCTGCGGTTGCTCGCGATATTTTTGCTTCAGCGGCGCCTGCATGGCCTTGAGTTGTTCGGCATCCATCGACTTTACTCCAATAACAGGACCGGACTGAATAATAGCACCCTCCCAAAGAGTCATTCCCTCTCCCTACGGGAGAGGGATAGGATGAGGAAAACCATGACAAATGGCAACGATCAAGCTGACAGACGACAATGAAGCGCAGCGCCATGTTAGGCCTTACGATATGAGTATATAAATGCATATTGCAAGTGAAACGGCAGATAATCCTAATGAGCCGGTGATAATTACTTTATAGGCAGCAATTTGCCTCTGAGCATCTTGACCTGCGCTCTCTATACTTTGAATCGCCTGCTGGAGTTTCTCGGCGAGAATATGAATTGACTCTGCATTTTGTGTGGCGGCCTCTTGGAGTTCTTGAATCTGCTTGGCTACGACCTGTTCTGTTTTTGCCGCCTCTGGCTTAGAGGTAAATGCTGGTATTGCAGCCGTTGCCACTTGGGCAATGTAAGGCGCCACAGCTTTAATTATGGGTAGGAACTGGACTGCCATAGATTGACTCTCCCTATATATTGCTGAGCTCTAACGTACGCGCTCAGCCGACTCAAATCAATCTCGCACCACCATCCAAGACAGTTATGGCGCCCGTAATGTAAGGGTTGGCCATGAGCCACAGATATCCTGACGCAATCTCGCCAGAAGATCCCAGCCGTTTAACAGGGAACTGACGGGCATAGCTTTGCACTGATTCAGCTTTTGGCTCCACAAATCCTGGACTCACACAATTAATCCGTAACGGAGAGAATTCGAGCGCTAACGTTCGGCAGAGAGTTTCGGTGGCACTATTGATAAGAGCCATCGTAGAAGCTCCCCTGTAGATTTTTTCGCCTGCAATCCCGCTTGTAAGGGTGATGCTACCCGTCTCTCTAATGTGGCGGTGGGCCACTTGAACAAGTCGGTACTGCCCCCAGAACTTCGTCTCGAAGGCACGCTTTGAGTCGTCAATATTGACGTCCATAAACGGCGCTGAGTGAACCTCCGGCCTCACGGCGACGATCAAGTGATCAATCGTGCCGATGGATTCAAACAACGTCTCGCTGGCCTTTGGAGCAGTAATGTCGAAGGAATGCGTTTCCACCGCATTCAATGGGCCTGGCAGCGCGGCCATGCGTTCCGGTGCACCGCGAGAGGCAACGATGACCTTCGCCCCTTTTTGCTGCGCGAGCTTTACCACTGCAAGGCCGATACCGGAACTCCCCCCGACGACCAAAACACGCTTCTGTTCCAGGGTGAAATCAGTCATGGTTATTTCATTGCCCAACGTTTTTGATAAGCCGCGCCGCTTTTTGGCTACGGCTTGATTAAATGGTTAGGCCGTTTCACTCAAAGTACCTTTCTTGAAATGACCCTATATGGCTTATATCCTAGCTTCTCCCAGGTCAGCTCAGCTTCAATATTGCCCAGCAAGTACTGAACATCAACGTACTGAATAGAGCTCTCCTTAAACCATCTCTCGACAGTATCTACAAGTTTTGCTGCAATACCATTCATGCGGCATTCACTCTCAACCCAGCAATGCTCGATTAAACCGATTTTCTTTATCGAGCAACGCTGCATGAACGGTCGTGTGATTGTTCCAATGATGTATCCGACCTTTACGCCATTAATTATTGCTAAATATATTATTGATTCATCTGAAGCCAGTATTTTCGTAATCCATTGTTCGGCTTCGTCAACGTAGTCATTCGTAAGCCTTAGAAGGTATTCGTCTTGCGATGAATCTCTTACGTGCTCCAATAAACAAACCATCGCCTTCAGGATGTATGGCTTGTCATTGTTATTTGCCAATTCAATCGATATCATTGTTTTACGGACTAACGACAAGCGTAACTTGCGCATTTTGAAGGAGCACCGCGACTGAAAAATGCGTCAATGCTAACGCACTTGTTATGTGCTTCTAATTTCCTATACATGGACGCCATAACCTTCAATATGACCATCCAGTATAATGATTTAACGTGCTATATTCGTTTTGATACTGCCATCAATTGTAATAAGAGCCTGACTTATAACATCAATAATTAATTTGATTTCTAGGGTCACAGCTATGATTCTATAAAAGATAATATAGTTTTGTACACCAGCTTTGGCTCGGATAGTTGAAGATGGTGGTCATTTTTTTCAGCAACAATCTGTTTGGCATTGAGGCGGTTAGCCAGGTCATCCTGCAGAGAAGCCCATGTGTCGTCCTGGTCAAGAATATCGTTTATTGTACCTCTTACGTTCTGCGAAGATCGCCCACGACTGAGAATAACAACGGGAATCTCCGATTTCAACGCACTTCCAAATTGTTGCATAGCGGCAAGATTGTCGAGCATGGTGCAGGATTCGGCATAGGCACCTTTAAAAAAAGAACCCGTCGCAAGTACCGCACGATATTGTTCCAGGGCCTGCCCCTCCAGTTGAGCGGCCGGAATACGCCCGCTTGAAATAGCCATGAGTCCAAGTGTGGCAATCGTTTGCAGACTCTTGAACTGACTTGCGGCGCCTGTGATCGCTTCTCGATAGCCCGTTAGTCGATCGGCCATATATTCGTTGGCGGGGTCCACTAGCACCAGCGCACGAATATTCTCAGGATGAAGCTGCGCATAGCGACGAACAATTAACGCTCCATAAGAATGGCCGACCAGAATCAAGGGATGGTTCTCATTTATAGATTGAATAACCAGTTGTAAATCATCCACCATATTTTGCAGGGTGCTTGGATTTTGGTTAATCTCACTCCATCCCAGTCCGGCCCGGTCATAGGCACATGTTTTTGTGTGTTGCACGAGTAGAGTTTGTACGCGATGCCAATGAACCGAGAACTCGTTCAGGCCGGCCTCAAGTAACACGGTGACGGGACCCTGCCCCTGGCAATTGACATGTAATCGATGCTGTGTGCTGCCAACCATTTTACCTGGTGGTGGAAACTTTTTCGCCAAATTCGTCTTGGCATATTGGCCAGTAAAATAAACTATGACGGCGAGCGCCAATATTGATAAAAGGATACTTAAAAATACCATTTTAATTTTTTTTCTTCTTGTTTCATGCAAAGTCAGAACCTCACTAAAGCAGAATACCGTCAATCTTGTCCAGATAGTTTTGATCTGAAATGCCGGTGTTATTCGTCATGATCATACTGACGCGATTGTCATCAGGATAAATGCGCATTTCACAATAATAACCACCCGCGCCACCAGAGTGCATAAAATAAGTTTTGCCATTGAGAGTCCCACGAAACCAAGCTAAGCCTCTGCGAATGGCTTGTCCGTTATTAGTGGTTCCCGGTTGCCACATGCTTTTCACCAGCTGCTCAGTGAAGGGCTCTTCCCGGCGGAGAATAGCCTGCGAATATCGACTAAAGCCGGTGGCATTTCCGACAAGACCGCCATAAGGCTTGCCATTGACCAGTATGTGATTGAAGCGTGTCCAGCCATCGTCACTGCTGACTAGGAATTTTTCACGGTCAATAAAAAATCCCAGTAGCATGTTCAACCAGTTCCAACGGCGAATATAGCCATACGCATGGTTTTCAGGATTTTCGATGTGATAGGAGATTGTTTGGTCATTATTTAATGCAAGCGGCGCAATGATTTCCTTCATCACGTAATCCTCATACGACTGACCACTGACCTCTGTGATGAGTTGGCCGAGCACAAGATAACCAACATTGGAGTAAACGGATTTGATTCCCGGTTCAAAATCTAATTTCGGAATATCTTTTATGACTTCTCTGAAAAAATTCGTGTCGTCAAATTCATCATCCTGGTCAGCCAGATGCACCCAACTCATTGGGTTCGGATTGGGAAACCCAGCGGTGTGTTGCAGCGTCTGCCGTACCGTAGGCGACTGTTTGTAGGATAGGCCATTCACATACCGCTCAATGGGGGCATCTAGATCGATCTTTCCCTCTAGCGCCAACTTTACAACTGCTGCCGCGGTGAATGTCTTGGTAATTGAATAACCGTTGAAGGTTGTTTGCTCTGTTACCGGCTGTTTTGATGAAACGTCAGCATATCCAGCCGTAAACTGAAAAAGAATTCCATCCTTATCTGCGAATACGTATTGTACTCCTGGAGTCTTTTTATCTGCTATAAGGGAGGCAAGGAAGGCACGTGCCGTACTTTCCTGATCAGACGAAAATTTGGCGTAAAGGACCGGCATATAGATTGTCACCAATACCAAGAGGCAGACATATTTTTTGTTTTTCCTCATATCAAATACCAGGAAACAACAGGAATTGTTCAATAAAACACTCAATTACCTGTCATGCAAATCATTAATTCCACTTCAAATAGTTATGAAGGGATATTTTCTAGTCGTTCTCCCAATATCTTTAACTTTTATCGATTACACATAACGAATGAGATAAGCTGCATGCGGTAAAATGAACGCTTTACCATCATCTGCTGCAAGCCCCCTTAGTCCGTTTGACCTTTGCCGACCACCAACATCAGCATGTCAACTTGATCGTTTTGTTGAGCGACGTAGGGGGAGCCTTCAGTCGCGCTATCGATGATCTTTCCGTCACCGCGCGCCGCGCCTACCCCACCATCATTTTATATTCGGCTAAAGCGAAGCGCTGCGGTGATCGCATTAACTCGCGTTATGCGACACCCGCTGTCGCTTCGCTTTACTATCATAGTTTTTCGCATTTTCTATGATGGTTATGAATGGGTTTTCGTCAATCGCGTTAACGTCATTTTTGTCATCATCAATTGCTGTGAGTCAGGCGACCCCTATGATCGCGCAACTATCATTTATCCGGCACTTTCGCCCTATAACCCGGAAACCTACGCCGCATAACCCAGCCTGTCAATTCCAAGCCTTTGTTCTATATGAATGTAGACACTACAAACACGGCGACAAATAAATCGATGGCTCCGCAACAAGAACTCGATATACGACCCGGCAACTTCACGGCCGCTGTTGTCCCGCACGCTGGATTAAATCACCACGAAAAAAATCCCCGCCGCAGCGGGGATGATGATTGGGAGAATATGATCAACGTTCTCCAGCTTTCATCACATTGCCGTTAGTGTGGCTCACTAACTCACGAAAATATTATGCCGTGACCCGCAACACCGAGTTGGTGCCGCCCATGTCGTTGGGCACCCGTATCGGATTGACCGGGTCTTCCTGCCATTCGCCGTCGATGATCACCCGGTATTGATAGGCGCCCGGCGGGATCTTCAGCACCTTCTGCACAGTACCGTTGAAGGTGCGGGTCTCGACGCGGTGATCCGGTATCCAATCGTTGAAGTCCCCCGCTATCTGCAGTTCCTGCCCCAGGAAGTGGTGATAACTCAACACCACCCGCCGTTCGCCGGCCAGCGCCATACTTTCACTGAAGGTCATGCTGGTGGGATGTGCCGCATTGGCCGTTGTGATTTCTTCTTCAGCGACGGCCTCGACTTCGCCGGTCAACAGTTCAGTCAGGTTCAGAAAGTCTTCCGCCACAGCGGATTTCGGGGCGAAGTCGATCACCGATCGACCGGCGCCCGCCGCCTCGCGCACCCGTACGCTCTCGCGGATCTTCACCGGCAGCAGTTCCTCTGTTAGATCGTGGCGTAAGTTCTCCAGTAGATTATTAGCCAGGCGCGTACGGCTGTTGACCCGCGACGGTACGATCTTGATTTCCACATAACCGCCGTGACGCTCGCACATCTGGGCGACCACTTCCCGCACCCGGGTGATGCCGTCCAGGGCGAATGAACTGAGCTCGATGGGAATGAGGACCTGATGAGCGGCGCGGATGGCATTGACCGCAAGGATGTTCAACGCCAGATGACTGTCCAGCACCACGTAGTCATAGCGACCGCCCAGCATGGCCAGTTGCTTGAAGAGCTCGGTCTCGGGATCCTGGCGAAATGCCAGACGCTGTTCTATTAGGGCTAGATCGGGCAGCCCCGGCACCAGGTCCACTCCTGGCGCCACCGCGGGAACGATGACATCGGACAGGGCGAGATCGCCCATAAAGACATCATAGAGACTTGCCCAGCTCTTTTCCGGTGTGACGCCCAGACCCAAAGCACAATGACCTTGTGAATCCATGTCTATGAGGAGGACGTTCAATCCTTTGCGTCCTAAGCATGCTGCGAGGTTGATGGCGAAGGTGGTTTTTCCGCATCCACCCTTCTGGTTAGTTATGGCAATAACATTCATTCCCTGTCCTCCATAGAGCCTTGTATATGGCTAGTTCTGTTATTTACTGCGCTAAGCTTTACCTCCTATGTCTATATGTCCATCGCCAACATGGCGACCACGGATTTGCAAATGCATGCCGGTCCCTAGCGACATGTATAAGCAAGGAACCACCCCGACCCCCAGGCCACCTCTTCTTTAAAAGGGGGGGACACACCCTGTGTCCCCCCCTCCATCCTTGGAAGGGAGGGAGTTGTACTCCCTCCCTCGTTGCGGAAGATTGCCCCCATTGGGGTCGGGGTGGTAACTCTTGAAATCAACATTTTGAAAAATGATCGCACCTGCCTCGGCAGCGTGCTTGAGCTGTAAGAACCGCTGAGACTTGCAGATACATAGGACTGATTCATCCAGCCCGCGCTAAATAAATGTCCGACCGACCCATTTTCCCGCCCCCAACGCCCATTGCGCAGTCGTTTCCATGGAGGAACTGCATCGAGAAAATCGCCGCTGATAAGCCTTGCGCACCAACCGCCCTGCAGAGGCACGCAAAGGTCCGCCGCACGTCTCCGCCCGCACCGTGCAAAGAGCGGGGAGGTCGGACAAAAGAAAGACAAATAAGATTTGTCAGAGGTGACGGGGCTAGTACGGCACCAGTATAAGCGCTGGCGCTGCTTGGGTTCGATTAAATCAAACATCCGACGGGCATAACATCCCGTATCGGCCATACTCACCCCCGCTGGAGGTATTCAACGGATAAGTAAAGTATCTATCCCAACAAATGTCAAGTAGTGAATGTTTTCGCCGCGTGTCGGCGCGTCACCGAAACATCATGCGCCACATCCATCATCCCGAACTCAACAGGCCGCGCAGATTGGCGAGATGGGCCTGACCGCGTTCCTGGCGTTGCACTGGATCTACTTCGCGGCTGCCGCCCTGCCACTCCAGATCGTCGGAAGGCAACTCGGCAAGAAAACGGCTCGGTTCCCGCGGCACCATCTCCCCGCCGCGTTTGCGCTTGGCACTGAAGGTGAAGGTCAGGGTCTTGCGCGCGCGGGTGATGCCCACATAGGCCAGACGCCGTTCTTCTTCGATGTCACCCGCTTCGATACTGCTGCGGTGCGGCAACAGGGATTCCTCCATGCCCACCAGAAACACATGGGGAAACTCCAAACCCTTGGCCGCGTGCAAGGTCAGCAGATGTACGCAATCGGCAGTGTTTCCTTCTTCACCACGATCGAGGATGTCCATGAGACTCATGTGCGCCACCAGATCGGCCAGGGTCTTGTCTTCGCCGGCCTGCTCGGCGACACGCTGCATCCAGGTGACCAACTCCCAGACGTTGGCCATGCGCCGTTCGGCGGTCTTTTCGTCTTTGCTGTTATCCTGCAGCCACAGCTCGTAGTTGGCGCCGGCGATCATATCGCGCACCGCGGCGACGGGATCGCCGCGTTGACCGCGATCGCCCAGATCCACCAACCACTGGGCGAATTGTTCGAGGCGCGTCGCGGCGCGTTCGGGCAGCTGCGTCTTGAGACCCAGCTCGAAACAGGCGGCGAACAGGCTGATGCCGCGCCCGCCGGCATAGTCGGCCAGCTTTTCTACGGTGGTGGGACCGATCTCGCGGCGCGGCACATTGACCACGCGCAGGAAGGCGCTGTCGTCGTCGGAATTCACCAGCAGCCGTAGATAGGCCATGATGTCCTTGACCTCGACATAGCTAAAGAACGAGGTGCCGCCGCTGAGGAAATATGGGATACGCTGTTCGCGCAGGGTCTTCTCGAACAGCCGCGCCTGATGGTTGCCGCGATAAAGAATCGCGTAGTCGCGGTAATCGGTGCGCTGCTTGAACTTGTGGCTCAGGATTTCCGAGACCACCACCTCCGCTTCGTGTTCGTCGCTGCGGGTCTCGATCACCTGCAGCGGATCGCCGTAGCCCAACTCGCACCACAGAGCTTTCTGGAAAACATGGGGATTGTTGGCGATGAGCTGATTGGCGGCCTTGAGGATGCGCCCGGTGGAGCGGTAGTTCTGCTCCAGCTTGATAACCTTCAAATTGGGGAAGTCCTGCTGCAGCAAGGCCAGGTTTTCCGGCTGGGCGCCGCGCCAGGCGTAAATCGATTGATCGTCATCCCCCACCGCGGTCAGCGCGCCGCGCGGCCCGGTGAGGGCTCGCACCAATTGATATTGGCCGCTGTTGGTATCCTGATACTCGTCCACCAGCAGATAACGGATGCGGTTCTGCCAGACATCGAGGATATCGGGATGATCGGCGAACAACCGCACCGGCAGGAAGATCAGGTCATCGAAATCCACCGCATTATAGGACTTGAGATGACGCTGATACTGGCCGTACAGACCCGCCGCCAGGTTCTTGACCGCATCGCCGTCGGCGAGGGCCAGGGCCTGCTCGGCATCCACCATGGCGTTCTTCCAGGAGGAGATCTGCCAATGCACCGCTTTCACCTGGCTGTCGTCGCTGAATTCCCTGCGCAGCAAATCGCGAATCAAGCCGCTGCAATCATCGGCATCGAGTATGGAGAAATTCGGACGGTAACCCAGGGCGGCCGTCTCGCGGCGCAGGATATTCAAGCCCAGGCTGTGAAAGGTGGACACCCTCAGACCCTGGGCCTTCTTGCCGCCCATCAGGTCGGCGACGCGGCTTTGCATCTCGCGCGACGCCTTGTTGGTGAAGGTCACCGCGGCGATGTGCTGCGGGGTGATACCGCAGGTCTTGATCAAGTGGACGATCTTGTGGGTGATCAGCCGCGTCTTGCCGCTACCGGCGCCCGCCAGCACCAGCAGGGGACCTTCCAAATAACGCACCGCGGCGCGCTGCTGGGCATTGAGACTCACGGCAATACCTCGGGCAAGGGTTACATCAACTGCTATGAAAGCCTGAATAATGCGTCATTCCGGCTGGAACGCGGCGAAGACCCCCGGAATCCACTGCCTTTAACTCGGTGGAGTAGTGGATTCCGGCTTGCGCCGGAATGATGGCATAAGAATTGCCAGGCTTTCTCTTATATGTAGAACGCGGCCGCCGTAGCTACAGCGGCCGCAGGGTAAATCTTACCCGTTATTTTGTTGCGGCGCGCTCTTGACAAGATGGGCGAGGAAGGGCTTGCTGGCCTCACCGAAATATACCGACATATGGGGAAAGGGTATCTCGATCCCCGCCTGGTCGAAGGCCTTTTTCACCCGGCGCTGGAATTCCCGCCCCACATCCCATTGCTTGATGGGCAGGGTCCTGGTGCGCCCCTTGATGACCACCGCCGAGTCGGCGAACTTATCGACACCGAAGATCTCCACGTCGTCGAGCATCAGCGGCCCGAAATGCGCATCCTGGCGCAACTCCGCACCCACCTGCCGCAGCACCTCGATTACCTTATCGGTATCCTCCTTATAGGCCACGCCGATATCGAAGACGAAGGCCGACCATTCGCGGGTCATATTGGCCAGGGTACTGATGGTGCCGTTGGGGAAGGTATGGACGATGCCGCTGAGATCGCGCAGCACGATGGTGCGGAAGTTGATCCTTTCCACCAGTCCGCCGGTGCCGTTGATGATGGCCACGTCGCCAACCCGCACCTGGTTCTCCAGGATCATGAAAAAGCCGGCGATCACATCACGCACCAGGTTCTGCGCGCCGAAACCCACCGCCACCCCGACCACGCCGGCGCTGGCCAGGACGGGGCCGATGTCCACACCCAGTTGCCGCAATATCAATAAAACTCCCATGACCCACATCACGATGATCACCCCCTGGCGCAGCAGACGCACCAGGGTCTCGGCGCGCTTGGCCGCCTCGCCGGGCACTTCGCCTTCCGCATGTCCCTTGGCGATCAAGGTCCCCTCCAGGCGCTGCAGTAATTTGCCCACGATCCCGATGAGGATCCATATCAAGACCAGGATCAGCAGTATCCTCAGGCCGGAGAATATGATGTCCTCCCATTTGATCGTTTCAAAATATTTCAGGATCAGATCCATGATTCGTCTCCATGTGCTGCGCTCGAGGCCGGCCGGGTAAACACCGCATTAAAATGGTGGCCCATCCGAATGCGTAAAAAATCTGTCATTTCTCCAGAAGTTTTGCCGCCAGCGGACGGTACTGTAATCCATAGAACATCTGTAGATAGCGTCGCGTCTCGTCCCGTTCCAGATTGGTCACGTATTTCCAGAAGCCGTAGATGCGCGACAGGGTCATCATACGTTCCGCATACAGTTCCCAGGTGTAACGTTGCTGCACCCGCTGTACCGCGCCGGCGGAAATCCTTTGCCAATAATCGGGCTCGGCGCGGCAACGGCTGAAGAATTCAGCGATGATAGTGGCGGCACGATCACCGTGATTGGGATCGATATGAAAACCCGACACGCCGTTTTCGATGATCTCCAAAGGCCCGCCGAACCAAGTGGCGAAGGTGGGCAACCCGGAGGTCATGGCTTCGATGACGGTGAGGCCGAAGGCCTCGAACAGGGCCGGCTGTACGAAGGCGCCGCGGCGATCGGCGATATAGCGATACAATTCACCAGTGAAATTTTTCTCGAGCCGCAGACCCAGCCAGCGCATGTCGCCGTCCAACTGGTAGCGGTCCATCAACTCGTGCATATGGGCGATTTGCTGCTGTTCCTCCGCGTCCGTCGACTGCCCGGCGTCGATATAACCCGCCACCACCACCAGGTTGGCCTGCTCGCGCAGCGCCTGACTTTGACCGTACCATTCCACCAGGCCGGTGATGTTCTTGATGCGATCGAGGCGCGCCATGGTGAACAGCAGGGGTTTATCGCGATCCGCGAGACGGCCGCGCGCGCCGGGAAAATCATCCTGGTAGATCATGGCCTCGATCTCGGCCACCAGTTTGGTCAAACGCTGCGCGGA
>Ga0055444_10000009_pt1 | contig 18375 bp, 16 predicted proteins | sample China_Galinas_Co_FD_57742 | JGI IMG/M metagenome (GOLD analysis project Ga0055444, IMG submission 57742) | Wetland microbial communities from San Francisco Bay, California, USA, that impact long-term carbon sequestration - China_Galinas_CordA_D2 | ecosystem: Environmental > Aquatic > Marine >...
GTTTTCGAGGAAGGCACCATCGCCAACACGCATTTTGTTGCCATTCCCTTTAATGCTGCCGATACGGCCGGTGCCATGGTGGTGGCCAACTTTTTGTTGTCGCCGGAAGCACAACTCCGAAAGGCCGATCCGGAGGTCTGGGGTGATTTCCCGGCCATCGATCCGTCACGACTGCCGGCGGAATGGCAGGCGCGGTTTAAACAGCAGGTGCGCGGCGTGGCCACGCTGGGCGATGCCGAACTGCAATCCCATCAACTCCCTGAGCCGCCTTCGGAGATCCTCATTCAATTGGAGCAGGGGTGGGAAGAACACGTATTGAAGGGGCGCTGATGAACCGCCCCTCCCGATCCGACGGCGATGCCCGAACGCGACGGGGACCAAAGGGCGTTGTGCTGGCGCTGCTGCTTTTGCCGGCCCTCATGGTGGTGTTGCTGCTGTTCGGTGGCGGCCTGGCGTTGGGCATTGTGCAGGCGTTGGGGTATCTCCCCGGCGCCGGTTTGGGTGAGTTGTCGTTGGGGCATTTTGCACGGGTACTGAGCGATCCCGATTTTTTCCGAAGTCTTTTGTTGACCCTCTATATCGCGGGAACATCGACCGCTATTGCGGCTGCCATCAGCATTATTGCGGCGCTCGTACTGGCGTCTCTGGTGGAGCGCTCGCGCGTGGTCCAGTTCATTTTTCAGATCCCTTTGACGGTGCCCCATCTGGTCATTGCGGTGGCCATGGTGTTCATGCTGGCGCCGGCCGGGCTCTTGGCCCGTGCGGCGGTGGCGCTCGGGTGGATTCAAACGCCTGCGGATTTTCCGTTACTCATCAATGACAGCTGGAGCATCGGGATCATCCTGACCTATGTCTGGAAGGAAATACCGTTTATCACCTTGATGATTCTGGCTGTGCTGCGCCATTCCGGCAATGACTTGCTGGATGTCGGTCGCACCCTGAAAGCGGGACGCTGGCAGCGCTTTCGCTATATCACGCTGCCGATTATCTTCCCGGCCCTGGGCGCTGCCAGCCTGATTGTGTTCGCGTTTACGTTCGGTGCTTTCGAAGTGCCTTTCCTGCTGGGCCGGACCTACCCCATGACCCTGCCGGTGTGGGCCTTCAAAAATTACAGTGACATCGACCTGATGGCGCGCCCGGAGGGGATTGCCACCGGGATCGTTATCGCCCTGGTGGTCATGCTGGCGGTCGTGCTGGCCCAGATCATGACAAAGGCGGCCCGTCGAAGAGGCGTGCTATTATGAGAAAATCCTTTCGCCGGCTAACCGGCCTGGTCGTATTGATCGTCGTGGGGCTGCCCTTTGTGCCGCTGGTATTGTGGTCTTTTTCGGATCGCTGGTTTTTCCCCGACCTCTGGCCCCAGGCATGGGGGATGCGGGCCTGGACCTATATTACATCGACCGCCGGTATGCAGGTTATGACGGCCATCGGGCACAGTGTGGTGGTAGCGGTCGTCACCGCGGCCATGGCCGTCGTAATTGCCGTTCCGGCGGGTCGGGCGCTGGGACTTTATGGTTTCAAGGGCAAGGACCTGATCTCCGTCTTCCTGACGTTGCCGATTATCGTGCCGCCGCTCTGCGTGGCTATGGGACTGCACCTGTGGTTTATCCGCCTCGGTCTGGCCGAGACCTATGTCGGTGTCATCGGGATTCACCTGACGTTCTGCCTGCCTTACGCGATATTCGTGTTGTGGGGTGTTTTTTCCAATTATAATCCCGATTTTGAAGACCAGGCGCGTTCCCTGGGGGCATCGCGCTTCAATGTCGTTACGCGGGTCATGCTACCCATGATTCTGCCGGGTCTCAGCGTGGCCGCCCTCTTTGCGTTTCTGCTGTCCTGGAGTCAGTATCTGAGCACGCTGATTATTGGCGGCGGTCGCTTGATTACATTGCCTGTCCTCTTGTTTGCCCTGATGGGCAGCGGCGACCGACCGGTGGCGGCGGCGGTCAGTCTGGTTTTTATTGCCCCGGCCCTTGTTGCTCTGTTATTCAGTGCCAGATACTTGGGGACCCGCAGCCTGACAGGAGTGCATTGATGGGTGAATTGCGCTTGAAACAACTGGCCATTGATTATGGCGATCGCAACGTCATCCAAGATCTCGATCTGGATGTGCGCAACGGGGAAATGGTCTCGCTGTTGGGCCCCAGCGGGGCGGGCAAGACCACCATTTTAAAAGCGATTGCCGGGCTGCTGGAGCCTTCGCGGGGCGATATCCTGATCGATGGGCGTTCGGTAAAGGGACTGGCACCCGAAAAACGGGATGCCGTGATGGTGTTTCAGAAACCGCTGCTGTTCCCCTTTATGAACGTGGCCCAAAACATTGGTTTTGGTCTTCGCATGCGGGGCCAGACAGGGGGGGAGACCGTCCAGCACGTTGGGCATATCCTTGCCCTGACCCGGCTTGAGGGCTTGGAACGACGCAAGGTGCACGAACTTTCCGGCGGACAGCAGCAGCGTGTGGCTCTGGCGCGGGCCCTGGTGTTGAAGCCCTCCGTATTGCTGCTGGACGAGCCGCTCAGCAACCTGGATGCCACCCTCCGTCAACGGATGCGCGAGCTTATCCAGACCATTCAATCCGAAACCCGGATGACCATGCTGTTTGTCACGCATGATCAATCCGAGGCTTTGATGATCTCCCATCGGGTGGCCCTGCTGCTGGACGGGCGGCTGCGGCAGGTGGGCGAACCGCGTCAGTTGTTTCACCAGCCGGCGGATCCCGAGGTGGCCCGGTTTTTTGGTGGTAACAATTTTTTCCAGGGTCGTATCAAAGGCGGTATCTTGTCCTCGGATTTCGGTGATTTTCCCGTTGGTCCCCAAAATGGTAACGGCCATCTGCGAACGGCCACGATCCGCCCGGAAGATATCCGGATCGCATCGCGTGGGGCCGGTTTACCCGGAGGTTTGGTCGGTCGTATTGTTAAAACAAATTTCGAGGGCAGTGCCACCCGGATCGTCGTGGCCTGCGACCCCGGTGAGCTGATGGTGCTGACCCCCCGCGACGGGTTTTTGCATGAGCAGGAGGTTGAAGTGATGATTCCTGCGGATAAAATTCGCCTTTTCCCGGATGCATGAGTTTACTTGCGGTGGCGGTAAACAAAGGGGCAAATAAGGTCGGTGGTGCGGGTGCTTACAGGTGCTTTACATGGCGGAGTTATCTTGCGAGGCCGCGCGCGTGTCTGATCTGATGACGTCCATGCAGTCCCGGGTGGAGGCGTATCTTGCGGCGCGGGACTGGTCCGATGTGCCGGTGATGGCCGGTCGTCCGTTTCAGGTCCGGCCGCTGGCACAAGGGGAATATAACCTCAATTATCGCGTCGCGGCCGGCGCGCAAAACGTCGTGTTCCGCGTGAACATGGGCACCCAGATCGACCGGGACGATCAGATCCAGTACGAGTTCGCGACCCTCAAACTGCTTGAAAAGAGCGGCGTGACGCCGGTGCCGTATTTTGTCGATGACACCCGCACTTTTTTTGATCGGGGGGTCGGCCTTATGGCCTACCTGCCCGGGCGTTCCCTGGACTATACCACTGATCTGGGTGCCGCCGCCGCCCTGTTTGCAACCATTCACCAAGTGCCGGTGACGGAAACAGATCATCACTTGATCCGTGAGGAAGCCCCCCTGGATCTGATCTACCGGGAATGTTCCGGTTTACTTGAAACTTATTTTAGCTCCGACTTGGCCGACCCGGACATTCGCACTTTCTTAGCAGAGGTCCTGGCCTGGGCCTCTGAAACGCGCGCCCAGGAATGTTTTTATCAGGAAGATCCCTGGCCCTGTATCGTTAATACGGAAGTCAATTCCGGCAATTTTATTGTCAATCCGACAAAAAGCAGCATTCATCTGGTGGACTGGGAGATGCCCCGCTGGGGAGACCCTTCACAAGACCTCAGCCATTTTTGCTCTCCCCTGACCACGCTCTGGAAAACGAATTATCGCATGACGCCGGGCGACAAAACCCGTTTTCTCGCAGCCTATGCCCGGCATATTCGTGATCCTCACCTGCGGGATACGCTGCGGGAAAGGGTTCGTCTGCGTGATCCCTTTGTTTATCTGCGGGGGATAGCATGGTCGGCCATGGGATGGGTGGCCTATCAGACAGACTTTGCCGGAATGAAGAATGCCGATACCTGGGAGACCCTGCAGCGCTATTTAGAAATTGATTTTATCCGTTCCCTGTTCGAGCCTTTCATGGGGCGTGTTCGATCGTGACCAGATCACCCTTCAAACAGCCGACGCGGCGTTCGGCAAAGCGTGTTTTTTAGATCGGAAATACATCTGTGGGCATTGGCGGCAGAGACCAGCGCGAGTGTTTAATTCTTTTTACCCGGTTTCCTGAGCCGGGCGCGACCAAGACCCGACTGATACCGCGGCTTGGCCCCCGCGGCGCGGCTGATATCCAGCGACAGATGACCGAATATATCCTGGCGCAGGCATTGCCGTTGATAAGGTCGCGCGGATTGGAATTGGAGGTCCGCTACGAGGGAGGGGGCGCGCGTTTGATGCGTACCTGGCTGGGGGAGGCCGTCACATATGCCAGGCAGGGCTCCGGGGATATCGGCCGGCGCATGGCGCAGGCCTTCCGTGACGCGGTCGGGCGGGGGAACACATCCATCGTGGGGATTGGTACCGATATCCCGGACATTACAACGGCGTTGTTAGACCGTGCATTTGAAATACTTCTCGACGATACCATTGTATTGGGGCCGGCCGTGGACGGCGGTTATTACCTCATCGGCTTGCCGGGAAAGATGCTGGCGCCGGCGGCTACGGGGCTGTTTTCCGATATCGCCTGGGGAACGGAGACCGTGCTGCAGGAAACCTGCCGTCGGCTGAAAGAACAGGGTTTGCCCTACAGTTTTATAGAAACCCTGGACGATGTCGATCGCCCGGAAGATCTTGCCGTATGGGAGCGCTGTCGCAAATGACGACCGAAACGTCTGGAGTGCCACGCCTGTCCGTGATCATCCCGACTTTGAACGAGGCGGATCATATCGGTCGCGTGCTCGACGATGTGTCGCAAGGCGAAGCGGTTGACGTTATCGTGGCCGACGGGGGCAGCATCGACAGCACTGTCGCGCAGGCCTCGGCTCATGGTGCGCGCGTAACCCAGGGGCCGCCCGGCCGGGCGCGCCAGATGAACCAGGGAGCCGCCCTGGCCCGGGGGGTGATCTATTTTTTTCTGCATGCCGACAGTCGTCTGCCGCCCGGTTTCGATCGGGTGATTCGTCGTGAGTTGGGTGCCGAAGACGTGGCGGCGGGGGCTTTTTCACTGGGTATCGACGCCGAGTTCAAAAAGGTCCGCATCGTTGAATACTGGGCCAATCTGCGATCACATCATCTCGGCCTGCCTTATGGCGATCAGGGAATGTTTCTCAGGGCTGAGCGTTTTCAACAATGCGGTGGTTTTCCCGAACTTCCCATCATGGAAGACTTTGCCATGATGCGGCACCTGAGGCAGGCCGGCCGCATCGTTACGGCGCCGGAGCGGATCTATACATCGTTCCGCCGATGGCGCCGCATGGGGGTGCTGCGGACAACGCTGATTAACCAAGCCATTATCATCGGCTATCTGCTGGGAGTCCCTGCCGATCGACTATCACGATGGTACCGGCGCTCCCGGGGCCTCCAAAGAGCAGATCGATCCCGTGGCGTGGCCGGTGGATTCTGAGCATCGGTCGCCGCCGAGCAACGGATCGCCTGGGCAGAGGACGCACGTTCGTCGGCGAAACGCTGTTGTATCGTTTGTTCGTTCAGGTGGTTTAGGGCCGACCGGGTCGGGGATAGACTTGCTGCCGTGCGTTGGCGGCCTTGACCAGGGTGTCAACATGGATGTCCACATAATCGAAGACGCGAGCCCCCTGTTTGCCGGGGGCCGGCCGCAGGACGCGACCCAGGTATTGGAGCAGGCGCCCACTGAATCGAATCGGTGTGACCAGAAAGAGGGTTTCGAGTTGCGGGCAGTCGAAACCTTCCCCGATGAGTTGTCCGGTGGCAATCAATACTTTGATTTTACCGGCGTGCAGCCGTTCGGTGAGAGTTTTGCGGTCTTTGCTGGATACATCACCGGTCAACACCTCGGCGGTGATCTGGTGCCGGTACTTCAACAGCACCCGGAGGTTTTCACAATGGGCTTTGCGGTCCGACAGCACCAGGCAGATCCCGGAATTATTTTGAGCCGTCGCAGCAACATCCTTCACGATGAGAAGATTGCGCTCCTTGTCCTCCGTTAATTCGGACAACATCCGGGAATACTCGCTCACGGGATCAAAATAGGGCCGGAATTCGGTTTGGCGGATGACGACGTCGGCGGACAGCACATCGCCACTTTCGACCAGTCCTTCGGAAGCAATCTCGTGATGCACATTCCCCAGATGCCAGAAAATCAACTTGGACAGACGGTCCCTGCGCCAAGGGGTTGCGGATAGGCCCAGCATGTAATGGGCATCGAAGGCTTTGACGGCGTCGGTGAACGTCCGGCTGGGGGTTCGATGACACTCGTCGACCACGATGTGGCCAATGGTTGGCGCCAGCTGGCGAGCGCACTTGTAGAGGCTCTGGACTAGGGCGACCGTAATTTGGGCACCGACGCTGTGACGCCCACCACCGATAAACCCCACCGCCTTTTCCGGGATGTCCAGAAACTGTTGGATGCGGTCGACCCATTGGTGCGCCAGGTCTTTGGTGTGCACGATAACGATCGTCGGCTGGCGTCGTTGGGCAATCAGATAGAGGCCCATGACGGTTTTACCGCTGCCGGTGGGTGCGCTCAGGGTCCCGAAATCTTTGGCACCCATCTGCGCGACGGCGTCCAGCTGAAACGGTTTCAACTGACCCCTGAATTCAAAAGCCGTATCGGCCAGTAAACGTCGCTGGTCGATAAGATCATAGGCGATGCCCATGCGTCGACACTGTCGTAAAAGATTCCCTGTAAATCCCCTTGGGATACGGATTCCGCCACCTTTGACGTTGCGGTAGAATTTCAACTCTTTGGGTGTCTTGCGGTTCCAGCGCCCCATGCGTTCGTTGTCCAGCCATTTTGGGTTGGGCATGGTTAACGTCGGGATGAGCCACGTGGAAAGCGCTTCCGGCGGGGATTGGATGCTCAGTACATTGCTGAGCCGCATCTTGACTGGGGGCATAGACTCTGCTTCAGACGGGTGGTTAGGGAGGCGGCGGGCCATTCTTATCTGGCGAGCGTTTATTCGTTTTCTGCCAGCAGGGCTTCGGCTACCCGGATGTCATAGGCCTGGGCCGGGTCAAAGGCCCCTTTTTGCTCGTACATTTCAGAGGCCTTGCGGATGGCACCCCAGGGCACCCAATCGTGCTTTTCCCACAACTCGGCGTCATTGGCATTCCAGAGCCGAAAATAAATATCATCGGACCGCCGGACAACGTACATCCGGGTTTGTGGATTCTGGGGATAGGGCAAATAGTAAAGTCCGCGCGCGTCTTTCATTTTTTCATTCAACCTTTTAAGAATGGCATGATGAGTTGGTATCCATCAAATTAAATTTTCGTTTTCCCTATGGCGCATTTTTAAATTGAGCGCAAGCCTTGAGCCCATGTCGAAGCGTCCCATTTTGCCGGAACAGCTATTCTGTGCTCAGCTTCAAATTCTCAAAATTCGGAATATCGTTCGGCGGAAAAAAAATTTTCCTCTTTGGCGCTGCATAAGCAGGGGCGTTTGGGAGCGGCGTTTTCTTTTCACTTCTCTTCCTGGTCGAGACCATAGGCCCGCAGCTTGCGCCGAAGGGTGTTCAGACCGATGCCCAGCAGCTTGGCCGACTGGGTCTTGTTGGCGCCGGTCTGTGCATAAACCTTAAGAATATGGCATTTTTCGGCCTCGGCGAGGGTGGTCATTTCGGGATCAGCGGTCCGACATTCGCGCGGCCGGGGTTTCCTGGGCTGGTGGAGATGCGCTTGCAGACATTTCATCGTGATGGTTTGTCCCTGGGCCAGGTTGACAGCGGAATGCAGGATGGATTCCAGCTCCCTGATATTCCCGGGGTAGTCATATTGCATCAAGGCTTCCAAGACCTCCTCATCGACCGCACGCTGGCCCGGGGGGTAGCCGCTTTTTATCGTCAATTCGGTGATGAGGAGCGGGATGTCATTGCGGCGTTCCCGCAGGGGCGGCAAGTGCAGCCAGGCGCCGCGAATGCGGTAGTACAGATCTTTGCGAAACATCCGTTTGTCGATGAGTTGATCCAGATCTTCGTTGGTGGCAGCGATGATTCTTACATCGGTGCAGCGCGGCAGGCTGGTGCCAAGTTTCATATATTCGCCGTTTTGCAGCACCCGTAACAGCTTCCCCTGCAGCTCAAGCGGCAAGATGCCGATTTCATCCAGGAACAGCGTTCCCTTGTTGGTTTGGTCCAGATAACCGGTTCGATCATGCTCCGCGCCGGTAAAGGCGCCTTTGGTATGCCCGAAAAATTCGGCATCGAACAGGTTGCTGTTCAACGCGGCCATATTGACCGGTGTGAAGGGTGCCTTGGCTCTGGGGCTGGCAGCGTGGATCGCGCGTGCCAGCAGTTCCTTACCGGTTCCGCTTTCCCCGGTAATGAGAACCGGAAACGGACTGGCGGCATGCAGCTCGGCCTCTTTCAGGATGCGAACCATTTTCCGGGAGCGGGTTACGATGGCCTGAAAGGCGGCCTTGTTTTGGACTTCCGGCAGGGTGTCGCGTTTATCCATGTCCAGGATATCCAGCAGACGCTTGCGCTCCAGGGCCCGGTTGATGGTCATGACAAGCTCTTCTTCGCGTACCGGTTTGACGAGATAGTCGTAAGCACCTTTTTTGAGGCATTTCACCGACACGCGGGCCTCGTTGACGGCCGTAATCATGATGCATTCCGTATTCGGGCTGGTGTTTTTAATAATTTCCAACAATTCCATGCCATCCATGTCCGGCATAGTGACATCGATAAGGGCAATATCGAAGGTTTCGCCTTCATCAAAGCGGTTAGCGGCTTCCAGCGGATTATCGATACAGGTAATATCTTGAAATCCAGCGTTTTTCAGTTTCAGCATGAGGATTTCCAGATAGTCGCGATCATCGTCAATAATAAGGAAGCGGTTGGGCATGGGGCGACCTCAACAAGGGTTCAATAGGCACTCAGGTGTATTCAGCGTGAACGTGGCGTCCGTCTCCGAGTTGGTCAGTATGATGCCAAAATGGACTATGCCAAAATGGAACCGGTGGAATAAATATCTGATTTTAAATAGAATGTAAAGAGAAGTGTTCCAAAATGGTAGGTAATTTAGGGGCTTGGATCTGCGGCCATCTGGCCTGAACAATGGACTGCTGTATAAAACTCGCTGAAAAGACAGGGTATTTTAGTTTTTTAGGAATATCGGCGCTCTGGCCTGGGACTTGCTTAAGATCTGTCCCATGGAATGGAGGCTGTCGCGGTTGCCATAATCTAAGCAATAGGCAAACGACAGCATCGTGATGGCTTGGGCGTAAAGGACGGAGGGCCCCCCTTGATGCATCTGAAATGCAAATTCGATAACGGCGAATTTGCGCTTCTGGCCGAACTGCAGCCCCCTAAAGGAACCGATATATCCCGCATGGTGGCGAACATTCAGCCCGTTCGGGATATCGTGGACGCCTTTGTGGTTACGGATATGCACAATGCCATGATGCACATGAGTGCGCTCTCCAGCGCAATGCTGCTTCAAGCGCGAGGGGTCGAGACCGTCATGCAGGTATGTGTGCGCGATCGCAACCGTCTGGCCCTTCAGGCCGACCTGTTGGGAGCCAATGCCTGCGGTGTCATGAACCTGCTTGCGGTCACCGGAGAAGATCCGATTTTTGGCGACCATCAACAGGCGCTGGCCGTCCATGATCTGGATCACCTTGACCTGCTTTATGCCATCAGCGGTCTACAGAACGGAAAAGACTTGGCGGGTAAAGATCTCGACGGATCGCCGCAATTCCTGATCGGTTCCACGGTCAATTCGAATCTCAAAGGGCAGGCCCTGGAGTTGGAAATCGAAAAAATGAACCGACGGCATGAGGCGGGCGCACGTTTCTTCGTTACGCCGCCGGTGTTTGATCTTGTGAGCATGGCGCCGTTTTTTGAACGGGTCGATCCTCACAAGTACAAAATTATTCCCTCGGTGCTGTTGCTCAAATCATTAGGTATGGTGCGATATATCGAACGCAATTTAAAGCATGTGCCCATTCCGCGGACCCTGGTCCAACGGATTCAGGCTGCCGCCGACAAAGGCAGGGAATGCCTGCGGGTCACGCAGGAATTGGTTGCGGTGATGAAAACGGAGGGGTTCAGCGGGGTGCAGATAACGACACTTGGGCGGGAAGATCGGCTTTCGGCGCTGCTGGGTGTCGAGGGGATCAGAACCGGATAGACCCATCGATGACAATCAAAGGGAGGATACCAATGGCGGATAAAAAGCGCATCCTGGTGGTGGACGATGAACCTGATTTCGCTTTGCTGGTACAGGGCAATCTTCAAAGAGAAGGCTTCGATGTGGATGTGGCCTACAACGGTGTGGAGGGGTTGGAGAAAATAAAACAAAACCCACCGGATGCCATTGTCCTCGATGTCATGATGCCCGAAAAAGACGGCTACGAAGTGTGTGCCGAACTCAAACAGGACGATCGTTTTTGTGATATCGCCATACTTATGTTGACGGCGGTGGCGGATCACGTTACATCGACCCGGTATTCACATTTCGACGGCATGAGCATGGAGGCCGACGATTATCTCCCGAAACCGGCCTCCGCCGAAGAAATTACCGACAGCATCAAAAGCCTTTTGAATATGACCTGAGAAATTGCTGACCATCGGCCACCTCGGGTTATGGCCATGCGGGATGAGACCGCTCGTCCCATGCGGCTGACAGACTTTGCCATACGGGGCGACGTGCGGATCGCTGTAGAAATCGATCGCCTTTGTCAGAAAACCATGGCGCAAGACAGAGCGACAAATTTGCAGAATGCGGCCAGAAAAGATAGGGGATTACGGATGGCTTCTGTTTCGCTCGGGGAATATCCATTTTGTTGGCAACACGCTTCGATTATGCGAGGGTGTTTATTCCTGCTGATGCGGGGGTCTTGATGGTCATTGACACCAAGTCTTTCCGAAACCCGAAATCCGCTTTTGAAATCCAGTGCAAGGTTTATTGTATTCTGGGTGACGAGCGGGTTTTCAATTCCAAGTCTCCCGAGATGTTTACTTCCGTATTCCAGCGCGTCGGTTTAAAGGGGGTCTACGTCCCTTTTATGACAAGCCTGGAAAGCGTCGGTCAAGCACTCGCGAGTATGCGCGTGCTGAATATTGCCGGTGCCAACATCACCGTGCCTTACAAAGAATGCGTGATCCCTTATTTAGACGTTCTTTCGGAAGGGGCCAAGATTATTGGTGCGATCAACACCATTGCCTGGGAAGGTGATGTCCTCAAGGGTTACAACACCAATGCCATCGGGTTCATGGATACACTCGAAGAAATCCAATACGCGGTCCCGGGCAAACGTGCCTTGGTGTTCGGATCGGGCGGGGTGGCCAAGGCGGTCGTTTTCATCTTGAACTGGTTGAGGGCGGAGGTGGTTTACATTGCGGCCCGAAATGAGAATCGTTCGCGTGAAATGGCGAAACGGTTGGGAGGGGAAGCGATTTCGCTGGAAGAGGCTGTCGCGGGACCAAGTGATGTGGATATTGTGATCAACGCCACTTCCGTATCAAGCCAAGACGAATCACCGGAATTCGCGGCTCTGGTGGAGGACCTGGATTTAGCCCACTGTCAGTTGCTGATTGACCTCAACTACGGCCGTGAACAGAATATCTGGGAACGTAAGGCCGCGGCGGCCGATGTGATGTTTATCGACGGTTTGCGAACGTTGGCCTATCAGGCGCGCCGGACCTTTGCGTTGTGGACGGGTATCCAGGTTGAACCCAATGAGTTTCTAGCCGCATTGAAAGTTTCGTGAGCCGCCCACTTGCCATTTCCCTTGCCGAGGTTGCGTGCTGACTGAAGGTGTCCGCTTGCAACAGGATGTGGGGTTTATACAAAAGTCATCGTTGGACCGGTATCAGCACTGTGAAGATGGAACCCCTCCCCGGTTCGCTTTCCACCGAGATGGACCCCCCCAGCGAATCCACTAGCCCCTTGACAATCGGTAACCCCAGCCCGGTTCCGGTGAGGAAGCGGGTCTTTTCGTTTTTGACCCGATAAAAACGATCAAAAATCTTCCCGATATATTTGGCTTCAATGCCGAAGCCGTTGTCCTTGACGGCGATTCTGACAGTGTTGCCCACCTGGTCCACCTTGACAGCAATCTCCCCTCCCTCCTGGGTGTAGTTGATAGCGTTGGTAATCAAGTTGCCCACAATGCTTTCGAGTGCAAGAGGGTCGGCCGTGAAGGTCGGTAGGGGAGTGTCCGGCAATTGGAGTGTGAGTGACTGGCTTTTTGCTTTGGCCTGGGCGATCATGAACTCCACGACGCTATCCAGCAGTTCTTCCATCCTGAATTCACGAGCTTCCTGACAAATATTGCCGGTTTCGATTCTCGATAGATCGAGCAAATCCCCTATGGTGGAGATCAAGCCCTGCGTCTTTTCTTTGGCCCGGCTGATCAGGTGCTGATCCGTGCCGGTCTCTTCTTCGGTCATGGCCTTCATGACCATGGCCAGCTGCTCGTGGATCGTGGACAGGGGCGAGCGCAGTTCATGGGACACCTTGGCGACAAATTCCGTTTTCAGGCGGTCGAGAACCTTCATGGCTGAGATATCCTGGAACGAGATAACTGCCCCAAGGCATTCCATACGTTCCCCCAGAACAGGGCGCCCTTTGACTTGAAAGTATTTATCTTCTGATAAAATAAATTCATAGGTCGGAATATCTTCAAAATCCACATAGCGTCCCCGGGAAATATCCTGCACCAGTTTACACAATTCCTCATCGGTGATGTAGTCGGTGAAAGGGGCCCCGGTGCATGTACCCGGCTCAAGACCGATCAGCTGGCAGAAAGTGGGGTTGGTCAGGACCACCTGTCCTTCGGTATTGGTTACGACCAGGCCGTTTGGCAGAGATTCGATAATGGTGCGGATACGGCTCTTTTCCATACCCAGATCCGCCAGTGTGCGTCGGCGTGCCCGTTCCAGTTTCTCCTTCTCTTGCCGTAAGAGGATTCTTTCTTTGGCACGGTTGACGACGATGCGTAGCGGGTCGGGTTCAAAGGGTTTGGGAATAAAGTCGTAGGCACCCTGTTTCATGGCCTCGATAGCGGTTTCGACCGTCGCAAAACCGGTAATGATGATCACCAGAATGTTGGGGTCTATTTCGTGAATCCGACGCATGACTTCCATGCCGTCCATACCCGGCATCTTAAGATCGAGCAGAACGATATGGGGTTTCCGGCTAGTGAGGATCTCAAGGCCTTCCTCACCGCGCGAAGCGCCATATACATCACATCCCATGCGGCTCAGGATCCTTTCCGATCCCTCCCGAATGCCGTCTTCGTCGTCAATCACCAGGACTTTGATGTCTTCACGGTCATTTTTCACGGGTGTTCTCCTCGTCTTCAGAACTGCTGAGGGGCAGCTCGATGATAAAGCGCGTTCCGCAGGGGGTATTGTTGACGGCGCGGATCTGGCCATCATGGTTTTCCACGATACCGTATACCAGGCTGAGGCCGATGCCGGTGCCCTGGCCTTCTTCCTTGGTGGTAAAGAAAGGTTCGAAAATATGGGGCAGGATATCTGGCCCTATGCCGGGGCCGGTATCTGCAATTTCGATAACGACGCGTTCGCCATTGTCAGACAAACGGGTGCTAACCGACAAGGTGCCGCGCCCCTCCATGGCCTGGGCGGCATTGAGGATGATATTCATGAACATGTGATTCACTTGCTGGGTATCACCACGAACGCTGGGGATGTCGATCGAAAGCTTGCGCACGACCTCAATGTTTTGAAACAATGTCTGGTTTTCCAGCAGAAACAGGGTGCGGGTTATGGCACGGTTGATATCCAGGGGGCGCATTTCATGCCGTGTCTGGCGGGCGAATTCCAGCAATTCCTTGACGGTGTCACGGCAACGTTCGGCATCTTTGAGAATGCGGTTTAGATCTTTGCGGGCGCCTTCTTCGAGATCATATTCTTCCATCATCAGACGGGCAAACAGGGTAATCCCGCCGAGGGGGTTGTTGAGTTGATGGGCGACACCCGCCGCCAGCTTCCCTAAGGAAGCCATTTTCTCAGATTGCAAAAGCTGGATCTGGGTTTTCTCCAGCTCTTTTTTCATTCGAAGGGCTTCCCTTAGATCGTGGAAAAACCCCATCGTCGCCGTTTCTATACCACCTTCGTAAATAATGGCGGCATTCAGGCTAATGGGAATCAAGGTGCCGTCCTTGTGCAGGACGTCGATCTGGTAGGACTTTAGTTTTCCTGGGCCACCGTATTGATCGCTGCGCAGTTTTTCCATGATTTTATAGGCACCGCCGTCAGGGTAGACGTTGCGAATATCGAGAGCGGTCAGAGCCTCTTCTTCGCTGTAACCGCTGATTTCGGAGGCGGCATCGTTAAAGAGCAGGATTTTACCATTTTTGTCTGCAGCGATGACACCATCCACCGAACTGTGCAACAGATTTTTGAGAAAGCTGTTGGATCGGCGGAGGCGTTCTTCAAGGCTTTCCAGAGAGGGCTCTTGGCTGTCGATAATGACCATGGCTGTTCGTTTATCCTCATGGTTGATAGATATTGCACGCAGGCATGGCGCATCGGGGTTCTCCTTCAGGCTATGCGGCGCGCGTTTGAGGTGCTCTTTGTCGTGCCACAATGGTGTGGCCGGGCAACCGGGACATGGGGTGGATCGAAGGTGGAGCAATCTGTAGCAGCGGCGGCCGATCATGCTTTCGGTAAACGTTGCAAAGGTAGGAGGATTGGCAGACAAGATCACATAATCAGACGAGATCACGATGGCTCGCATCAGGGGCGAGGTGAGCGTCTCACTGAAGCGCGTGTAGGCCGAGTCCCAATCCATGGTGCGTGTCCGATTGTTTGGTGTGTCAAGCCGATACGATAACAGCGTCACTTAACCTGTTTGGTTGATGTCGGAGCACGTTTGCAGGGGGTCGGTGCCTCATTGCAGTGTGCGCGACGGATTGCTGTTATGCGGCCCTTTGCCGAAATAATTCATACTTTCAAAATTCGGTTTGAATTGCAACTCTGTTTCAGAGATCGAACGGCCTCACAACGCTGCGATTACGACGCCAAGAATATGAATAAACGGCGTATATGATTTTTTAAGATACCGGCGGTTGAAAAGATAAATGACCAAATTGGATATGAACAATTATTCATTGGTTCAACGGCGCTTTTGCGTCGCTGAATCCCGGCAATGGATACGATCTCGCATCCCGAAAGCGATCTGATATTCTATAGAATATGCAGAATCGAGCGCATTTTTGGCCAGGTTTGAATTTAGCTTGACAGGGCTGGATCGCCTTTGATAAATGAATGAATATTCATTCATATAGAGGTTGGGCGATCCAGCCGAGGGAGGGACGCCATCAATACCAAAGTCAAAAATGATAAATATCATCGCATCCTGGAAGCGGCGGTGAACGTATTTGCAAAATCCGGTTTCCATGAATCGACGATATCGCAAATTGCACGGGCGGCCGGTGTTGCTGACGGAACGATTTATCTCTACTTTAAAAATAAAGATGACATCCTGGTCCATTTTTTCAATTACAAAACCCGCCAGGTTTTCGCGCGCTTTCGCGAAGAAGTTGACCATGCGCAAACTGCCATTGACAAGCTGCGCAATCTTATTCGGCGTCATTTGGACGAGTTCCAGAAAGATCGTTTCATGGCCGTTTTGTACCAGGCCGAGACACATCGCATTAATCGTCTGGCAGAAGAGCAGATTCGCGAAATGCACAAGATGTATCTGGATCTCATTGCCGAAATTGTGGAACAGGGTCAGGTGGAAGGGGCCATCCGGCGTGATCTCTATGTTGGCTTGGTCAAACGTTACATTATCGGCGGGGTTGATGAAGTCATCAACACGTGGCTGCATTCAGATGGGAAATACGATCTGACTACCATGGCAGATCCTCTGGTGGATTTATTTATCAGGGGAATCGGGACGCAACGGGAACTCAATCACTGACCATGCCACTCCGTTTCTGTTGGAAGGCACATAATTTAATAAGGAGAGAGCACCGATGGCACAGTATATCGCAGACCGCAGGGATGTGGATTTCGTTCTTCACGAACAACTATGTGTTGATCAATTCAGCAAACACGAGCGCTTTGCTGAATTCAATAAAAAGACAGTGGATTTGATCATTAGCGAGGCTCGTAACCTGGCTATCAAGGAAATCCTGCCCACCCAGGAAATAGGCGATAGGGAAGGCGCGCGGTTTGAGAAAGGGGCGGTCGTCACGCCCAAGGAATTCAAGCGGGCTTATGAATTGTTTGTCGAAGGCGAGTGGTTGGCGATGTCCGAAGACCCAGAATGGGGAGGGCAGGGTATGCCCACGACACTGGCTCTGGCGGCCAGCGATTACTTTAACGGGGCCAATTTTGCTCTGATGATGTATCCTGGATTGACCCATGGCGCCGGAAAGCTTGTCGAGGCTTTTGGCACGGACCAACAGAAAAAATTGTTTCTTAAAAAAATGTATTCCGGTGAGTGGGGCGGAACGATGCTGCTGACCGAACCGGAGGCTGGATCGGATGTCGGCGCGTTGACGACCACCGCGGTTAAAAACGATGACGGTACGTATTCCATTACCGGGAATAAAATTTTTATCTCCGGAGGGGAGCATGATCTGGTCGACAATATCATTCATCCTGTGCTGGCCCGTATTGAGGGCGCTCCAGAGGGGACCAAAGGTATTTCCCTTTTTCTGGTGCCTAAGGTCTGGGTAAACGACGACGGCAGTTTGGGCGATCCCAATGATATCATCTGTACCGGTATTGAAGAGAAGATGGGGATTCATGGCAACTCCACCTGCTCCATGGCCATGGGAAGCAAGGGGCAATGTCGCGGGACCCTGCTCGGTGAAGAGAACAAGGGTATGCGGGCCATGTTCCTGATGATGAATGCGGCCCGATTGCTGGTGGGGATGCAGGGGTTTTGCTGTGCCAGTGCTTCCTATATGAATGCGGTCAACTATGCCCGTGAACGCGTTCAGGGCAAAAACCTGATGCAAATGTTCGACAAAAGCGCACCGGCGGTTCCGATCATTCAGCATCCGGATGTCAGGCGTATGCTGCTGGGCATGAAGGCCTATGTGGAAGGCATGCGCAGCATGCTCTACTACGTAGGGTACTGCGAAGACCAGAAACTTCTGACCGAAGATGAGAATGAGAAAGTCCGTCTGCAGGGCATTATTGATGTGATGATTCCTCTCTGCAAAGGCTACATTACCGACAAAGCTTTTGAAGTATGTAGCCAGGGAATGCAAGTCTACGGTGGGTATGGCTACATCAAAGAATACCCCCAGGAGCAGCTTCTCAGAGACTGTCGGATAACTTTGATATATGAAGGCACCAACGGTATTCAGGCCATGGATTTACTGGGTCGAAAGCTTGGTCTGAACAAGGGCAAGGCCGTTATGGATCTTTTCGGCGAGATCCAAAAGACGATCAACGCTGCCAAGGAGATCGAAGCCACGGCCGATCTTGCCGCCGAAACCGAGAAGGTGGCCAATAAACTTGGTGAAGTGGCTATGCATATGGGTGCAACGGCAATGTCCGAAAAAGTCCTTAATGCCTTTGCGTTTGCTCACCCTTTTATGGAGGTCTGCGGTGATGTCACCATGGCCTGGCAACTGCTGTGGCGTGCACGGATGGCTGCCCAGAAAATGGAGAAAGCCAAAAAGAAAGACACACCTTTTTATGAAGGCCAGCTGAAATCAGCGGAATATTTCATCAAATCGGTTCTTCCGGTCACGCTTGGCAAAATGAACGCCATCCTCAACAATAATGGTGCGGCGGTCGAGATTTCTGAGGATGCTTTCGGCGCGAAGTAACCGGGTGCTTCATGATGTATGAGGGCACCTAAAGTGAATAAGGGCTGTGGAAATTTTCCACAGCCCTTTTTGTTGGTGAATCAACCTTATAATGGTCAGAAACAAATTTTCGGCCACGTTTCGGAAACGGTTTGGTGGATGAAGCCTATGCCGGGTCGCGTTTTTGTGTCCGGCGAACAGGACCGTTGAGCATGCAAACCAAATGGTTACGCTGGTGAAATCAGCAAGGTGCTTCGCTCGGTTCCAGAGAAGTTTTTTGCACAAGCATGTGAAGTCATCATAGGGATGGGCGGGTAGGTGCAATATTAGGTGGTATTACTGTGAAGTGCTGCGGCCGGCCCCAATGAGGCCGGCAGCGGATTGT
>Ga0055444_10000010_pt1 | contig 17618 bp, 15 predicted proteins | sample China_Galinas_Co_FD_57742 | JGI IMG/M metagenome (GOLD analysis project Ga0055444, IMG submission 57742) | Wetland microbial communities from San Francisco Bay, California, USA, that impact long-term carbon sequestration - China_Galinas_CordA_D2 | ecosystem: Environmental > Aquatic > Marine >...
TTCATCAATTTACTGGTGAATGCCCGCGATGCCATCGAGGCCGCCTGGGAAGCCATTCCCGAACCGTCTCTCGATACGGCCCCCGGAGCGCCTGCCAAAGAGATTGTGATCCGCACGCGCTGTCAAGCGGATAAAATCATCGCCGAGGTGGAAGACAGCGGTGGCGGTATTCCCGAAACGATTCGTGAGAAAATCTTCGATCCCTTTTTCACCACCAAAGAAGTCGGCAAAGGCACCGGCTTGGGCCTGTCCATCAGCTACGGGATTGTCAAGGATTGCCGGGGTGATATCAAGGCCGAATCCCTGCCGGGAAAAGGGGCGCGTTTTACCTTGACCTTCCCGGTGGCCCACCCGGATGACCGTGGCGGTATCATCATGTCGCGTGACCGCCTGAATGCCGCAGCATTAGGATAGCATCATGTTCCTGCGCTACGAACAGATCGGTGAGATTTTTGACCTGCTGTCGCTGGGGGTCATCGTCCTCTCGCCGGAACGCAAGATTGTGTCGTTGAATCATGCGGCCGAGACCCTGACCGGTAAAAAGGCCAACGCGGTCGTCGACCAAAAATGTTACGATGTCTTTCTGGATTATCTGTGCGGCGGCCATTGCAAATATCTCGTAGAACCCGGTGCCGAAATCGAAACCGTCGTAGCCGAAATCGATTTTGTCGACCCCAATCACAAACAGTGCAGCCTGACCAAAATTGAAGCCCCTATTTTCGATGCCGATCAGCGTTTGATGGGACTCATCGAAGTCTTTCAAGACCATTCGGCGTTCCGCGACCTGATCAAACGTATCCGGTTTGAAGACCTGCGCCTTAAAATCATTCTCGACAATCTCGACATCGGGGTGTTAACCGTCGACCGCGGGGACCATATCTCCTTCTTTAACACCATGGCGGAAAAAATTACCGGTTATGCACGCACGGAACTATTGGGCAAATCATGCACCAAGGTTTTCGGCCCCCGCTTCGGCAAGGATTTCAAGCAAGCCCCCAAACTGCTTGAAAACGATAGCGGACACATCCGGGTTGAAACGGACCTCGCCACCCGGGAAGGACAGCGGATTCCCATCCAAGCCAATTACGTGCCCCTTAAAAACGAAGAGGGGGCGGTGGTCGGCGGCCTCACGACCATTTCCGATCTTTCACTGCAATATCACTACAAAAGTGCCATTCGGGGCCAATACACCTATTTCGACATGGTGGGCAAGCATCCCGAAATGCAGAAGATATTTGAAGTCATCCCGGTGATTGCCGCCAGTGATGCCACCGTTCTCATAGAGGGGCCCACCGGCACCGGAAAAGATCTTCTGGCCAAGATCATCCACAAAGCCAGCGAGCGTGCCGATCAAAAATTGATCAAGGTGAACTGTGCCTCCCTGCCCGACAATCTACTGGAATCGGAAATGTTCGGTTACGTCAAGGGCGCTTTTACCGGCGCCGATCGTGACAAGCCGGGGCGTTTTCAACTGGCAGACGGCGGCACCATTTTTCTCGATGAAATCGGCGACCTGCCGTTGCCCTTGCAAGCCAAACTGCTGCGGGTCATTGAAGACCGTGAATTCTATCCGCTCGGCAGCCGTCAGACGACCCATGTAAATGTGCGTATTCTGTCAGCCACCAACCAGAACCTCAAACGGTTGGCGGAAGAAAAAAAGTTTCGTGAAGACCTGTTTTATCGCCTGAACGTGATGCGCCTTGAGCTGCCGGCCCTCAAAGACCGTAAAAGTGATCTGCCGCTTCTGATCGAACATATTCTCAAACGCATCTGCACGAGCAAACGGGCAACGGTCAGCCGCATCGACGAAGCGGCCATGGAAATCCTCCTTAATTATGACTACCCCGGCAATGTCCGTGAACTCGAAAACATTTTAGAACATGCCCTTATCATTTGTCGCGGCGATACGATCGAAAAAAAGCATTTCCCCCTTTGGCTTCTGAAAATCGGTGCGTTGAATCATTCGGACGAACACATTTCCGGTGAGGCCAGGCGGGCGTGGGACGAAAGGGAACGCCTCATCGATACGCTCCGCCGCTATCGCTGGAATAAAAGTCATACGGCGCGTGCCTTGGATATGGATCGCACCACCTTGTGGCGCAAAATGAAAAAATACCAGATCGGGGATACCTTGGACGGGGAGTAGCCCCTCAACCAAGGTTCTGCTCGGGTGGGTATCCGACATGCTTAAAGAAAAAATTCTCATCGTCGACGATGAAGAAGGCATCCGCAAAGTTCTGCGAATTTCTCTGGCGGACAGGGGTTACAACGTCCTGACCGCGGAAAATGCGACGGAAGCCCTACGGACCTTTGGCCATGAGCAGCCGGGAATCGTGCTGACCGACATCAAAATGCCTGGAATGGACGGTATTGAACTGCTGCGTCGCCTGAAACAGGCCAATCCCGATACAGAAGTCGTCGTCATCACCGGCCACGGTGACATGGAGCTGGCCATCAAGAGTCTGAAGTACGAAGCCACGGATTTTATTACCAAGCCTATCGACGATGGGGACCTGGACCGCGCTCTGCAAAAATCTCATGAGCGCATCCTCCTGCGCACCCAACTGCGGCAATACACGGAAAACATCGAAGATCTGCTGAAGCAGAAATCGGAAAGCCTGGCCACCCTGACACCTGGCGCAATACAGCAAAACCTGTTTGAATCCCTGCCCGGCTATGTCACCGTCCACAATGCCGACTTTCAGATTACGTCAGCCAACCGCCGTTTCCGGGAAGATTTTACCTTCGACCCCCAGACCGGTGGAGCGTGTTACGAGCTGGTGCAGAGACGCAAGACTCCCTGTGAAGACTGCCCGGTCGCCCGCACATTCGCCGATGGTAAATCCCACCAGAGCGAACTGACGTACCACACCCCGGCCGACAAAACGTGTCACCTATTTGCCTGGACCACGCCCCTGCGGGAAAAAACAGGCCGGGTCGGGGCCGTCATGCTGATGGCCACCGATATTTCCCCCATCCTGGACATGCGCGACCACTTATCCTCCCTGGGATTGATGATAGGCTCCGTAAGCCATAGCATCAAGGGACTTCTGACGGGGTTGGACGGCGGCGTCTATATGCTGGACCGGGGATTTATTAAAGACGACACCGACCAAGTCAGTGAAGGGCTTGATATCGTAAAAATGATGGTGGGTCGCATCAAAAATATGGTCCTGGACGTGCTTTACTACGCCAAAGAACGGGAGTTGGAAAAATCACCTTGTGAAGTGGTGGCGTTTGCCGAGGAAACCGCATCGATTGTCCGCCCCCGTCTCGAAAAGCCGCCCGTCGAACTGGTTTGCGATTTCGCAGCTGACCTGAAGGACACGGTCTTCGATATCGATGAAGACCAGTTACGATCGGCCCTGGTCAATATTCTCGAAAATGCTGTGGATGCCTGCCGGGATAACACGGATCAATCCTCACCACGCATCGTTTTTCGGGTCTATCCGGATGGCAATGACGTGGTGTTCGAAATCGAAGACAACGGCATCGGCATGAGCGCCGAGGTTCAGTCGCAGATTTTCACCCTCTTCTTCTCCTCCAAATCGACCCAGGGCACCGGCATCGGGCTTTTTATCACCCGTAAAACGATTCATCAGCATGGTGGCGAAATTACAGTGACGTCCGAACCTGAAAACGGGTCCCTCTTTTGCGTCCGCATTCCCAGGGGTTGAACGGACCGGACTGCGTTCCCCCTTCCCTTCCCGTACAGTTGCATATTTGCAACGCATCTACCCTGATGGCGTAGCTGAGAAGCAACGCTGTTGCTTTGGATAGTACACTTCCCATCATCCGATTCGATACATTTTCAATGTGTTACAACTTATTTAACGTTTTGCTGTTTATGGCATACCCCATGCTTTTACTCAGTGCGAAGCGGGTCTAAGGGAGTGGTCGTCATGAAAACAGCATTTGCTGTCTGGAACAATCGGATCGCACCGGTCTTCGATGTCGCTCGTCGGGTAATTCTGGTGGAATCCGAGTCACCGCCGCAGGCCGCCCAAACCGAGGCCTTGCTGCCCGGCGACCAGCTGTTCCAAAAAGCCCAGCATTTGTCTCAACTGGGGGCTGAAAACCTCGTCTGTGGAGCGATTTCGCGTTCGTTACAAGCCCTGCTCATCGCCCGCGGCATCCGGGTGGTGCCTTTTGTGGCCGGTGATGTCCAAGCCGTTATCGCCGCCTGGCTCCGGGAACCTTTTGAAATTATGGCGTTTACCATGCCGGGATGCAGGCGCAGAAATTCCAGACAATCACCCGAACAAAACCGGAAGGAGATATGCATGCAAACCACTCAAGGTAGCGGAAACGGACGCCGGGGGGGCCGTGGGCGCGGCGGTCAGGGGCGTTGTCAGCAAGACCGTACAAGCGTGACCCCATCCACAGCCATTACGACAGGTGAATGTGTGTGCTCGCAATGCGGGCACACCGAGGTCCATGAGCAGGGTAAGCCCTGCTTGCAGAAAAAGTGCCCCCAGTGTGGGGCTGTCATGTCACGACGATAAGATAAGGAGGGTTAGTCATGCCTAAAGGAGACAGAACAGGACCAATGAGAATGGGGATGCAAACCGGCCGCGGGACGGGATACTGCGGCGGCCTGGATCGACCGGGGTTCTCCGCGGTAGGGTTTGGTTGGCGCAATAGCATGGGTTTCGGCTGGGGACGGGGCATGCGGAGCGCCGGTCCGCGACGCGGTATGGGTGTTGTATTCGACAGGCGGATAGGCGGTGGCTGGCGCGGTGGGTCAAGGATGCGAGGTGACGTGCTATCTTATGGTAATCCCGATCCGGAGACGGAAAAACGTCTCCTCGCCCGTCAGGCTGCGGACTTGCAAATCGAGTTGGACACGATCAGGAAACGATTGGGTGAAATCGAAGCCGTGCCGCCATCTTCCTAACCTGTAGGGTTTGGCATGGCCTATTGCGGCTGTTACACACAGGCGGTCCATGCGACCGCCTGTCTATATTGGGGATGGACCCTTATTGGAAACCGTTCCCGGGATTCCCTGCATCGCGCTGCCCAGAGCATCCACAGTCCCGTTTGATCGCATCCCATTTTTAAAAACTGATTAGACGGATGATGTTGTGAACGGCAAATTCTGAGCGTCGAAGCCCAGTATGCACCGGCCCGATGATCCGGACAACCGGCGTTAGATTGAATGGCCTGTTATAGAGCGGCGTGCCAGTTTATCGGTTGACAACGTACAAACAAGGGGCAATATTGAGCATATGCCCATTTTCGCGTATCTCTAAGGACGGACGAGACCCGCATGGGTAGCGGGTGGTACCGGATATATAAAATCCCAGACAACAGCGGTTGGCGACACGGGACTGGCTTATGCCCAAACTGCCCGCCGCTCTGCCAAGCGAGTCTGACCATGACGACGCATCCTAAAAGAAGACCCGAGCCGGTAGCGACAGCATCGACGGAAGCCATCTTGGAAAGCATTTCCGATGGCGTATTCACGGTGGATGGGGGTTGGCGAATTACATCGTTCAATCGAGCGGCTGAAAGTATTACCGGCATCTCCCGCGAGGAGGCGCGCGGCCGACTGTGTTCCGAGGTGTTTCGATCCAGCATGTGTGAGACGGACTGTGCCCTGCGACAGACGCTCAAGAGCGGCAAGCCCGTGATTGGGAAATCGGGTTATATCATAACCGATGACGGAAACAGGATTCCGATCAGTCTCTCAACCGCCGTGCTGCGGGATGCCACCGGCAAAGTGGTGGGGGGAGCGGAAACTTTCCGCGATTTGAGCGAGGTTGAAGCCCTGCGCCGTGAATTGGCCGGACGATACCGAATCGGCGATATCGTCAGTCGCAGCCCCTTGATGGACAAGATCTTTAACGTGCTGCCCGCCATTGCCGCCAGCCCCAGTACCGTTCTCATCCTGGGTGAAACGGGCACCGGGAAGGAACTCGTGGCCCGGACCATTCACGCTTTAAGTGCCCGTCGCGCGGCGCCCTTCGTCGCGGTGAACTGCGGCGCGCTGCCGGATACCCTCCTGGAGTCGGAACTTTTCGGTTACAAGGCGGGCGCCTTCACCGGGGCGAACCACGACAAGCCTGGCCGTCTGGAACTTGCCAGAGATGGTACCCTATTGCTTGACGAAATCGGCGACATCAGTCCAGCGATGCAAATCCGTCTTTTGCGTGTTCTCCAGGAGCATACCTACGAACCCCTGGGCGCCACGCGTACCATGACGGTCGATTCACGGATCATTGCGGCCACCAATCAGAATCTGGAAACGGCAAGGCTTAACGGAGCCTTCCGCACAGATCTTTACTACCGCATCAACGTGGTTCGGCTTGAATTGCCGCCCCTGCGGGATCGCCGGGAAGATATCCCGATCCTGGTGGATCACTTCATTGCGCATTTCAACCGTCTGCAGCAAAAATCCATCCGGAGTATTGGCGCCGAAGCCCTTTCCCTGCTGATGGCCTACGACTGGCCCGGCAATGTCCGTGAATTGGAAAACGCCATTGAAAGGGCTTTCATTCTGTGCACGGAAGGCTGCATTGAAATTTCCCATCTCCCCGAAGAACTGACGGCCGGTCGTGTTTTACCCCCAGTGTCGGCTGATATTAAGACCCTTCACCGCCTGATCGATGCCCAGTCAATCCAGACCGCCCTGGAGCAGAACAATTACAACCGCCTGGCCGCCGCCAGGGCGTTGGGCATCCACAAAACGACGCTCTTTCGACGCCTGAAGCGATTGGGCATCGCCCTCCCGGAGCGGGACGGCCGCCACCGCGCGAACCTTTGAGGGGTGCAACGGTGCACCCCTCCGGGTGGACAACAGGTGCATCATTGCAACTGTGGCCGACCTTACGATTCTCCCCGTATGAAAGAATCTGATAATAATTCATGACGTTGACATGACTGAACCCGTTTGAACGGGACTGGCACGCTCTATGCTGTTTCAGGAAGAAGAGGTGCGCCTCGGCACCTATGGAAAGCACAGATGGAATGTGATGCTGGCGCCCTGTGATGATCGGCTAATCTCGGCCCTCTCGCGACGACATCGTGCTCCGTGTCAAAAACCGAAGACAAGAACAATGGAGGCTCTCAAATGGCATACACGCAGACCGGCATGGCGTTGGGATTAGACCGATCGATCGATACGGAAACCTATTTGGATGATGTGGCCCTGGCCGAAGCACTTCTGGAAAAAGCAGCATTGAACGATGCGTTGCTCAGCCATGCCGATATCGTTTTCGGTCTGCGCAACCTGTTAAAAATGACATATTTCCCGGTTGCGGTGAAATACTTCTATTCGCACACCGAGTTGGAAACCTTCAAAAATGAAAATGAGTACAAAACCGCCTTGCGCCCCTACACCTTTTGCCATTTCGTGGCGGCTTCGCGCCAACGGGGTGACACACTGCTGGGCACTCCTGATAAAGTGGGATGTTCCAACGCCAAGTATGTCATGGGTTGGAAAGACTTGGATGAGGCCGAAATCAAGAGCCATCTGAAATACACACGCGATTGGGATCAGGCCGAAAAATTCATCCGCACTAAAAAACGGCTGCCGGAAGGATTGCTGGCGTTTGCCACCGCACCGCTACACACAGCCACCTTTGCACCCGATGTGGTTCACGGTGTTTGTGATGTGCTTCAGGCCTACCACCTCGGCAACGACTGGTGTGCCGCATATGACCACCATCCTTTCAACATGGTGATGACCATGAATTCGTCCATTTGTCATGGCTGCGTGCAGTGCCAGCAGTTGGACCTGCCGAATATTACACCCATGTGTAGCAGCAGTAAGACGGCGGGCAAGACAGAACAAAGTGAAATCAACTGGGTCTGGCCAGGCGCACAGGTGGAACCAACGGTACACTGGATGCTGCAGCGAACGGTCCGGGATGGCGGCCCATCGTTTCCCCGGACGGGAGAGACCTATCCGGGGTTTGACATCTGTAAGCTATGCAGTTTCCTGGTGTTTAAAAACCCCAAAGACAAGGCCGCCTGATGCCAATGCTGATGTAAAGCACCTGCTTTCTGCGTGCTTGGCAGACTTCGCCGCCATTGGGCGCTATCAAATCAGTTTGGTAAGGCGGCACAAAGGAGGTGTCTGATGTATGCGATGATCTATGATGAAAACGATCCCAACAAACCCATGAAACAGGTTATCTCGGTCCACAAGAGTCGTGCCGCGGCAGAGAAGGCACTGGAGAAACGAATGAAGACGCTGGACAAACGTGTCTGGGAATGTGATGCGCGCATCGTCTGGACAGATAAAAAAGTCCGCGTGGACGACCGGATCAACCCCAAAGACTTCTCGATCTGGCGGCCGAGTGAAAAGATTCCCGTAGGAGAACGTTTTAGTGATGCGGACTGACCCTACGGCCGGTCGTCGCAACAGATGGAGACGCCGATAGAGCGCTGGCAATTGTTGAACTATCAAAATAGGGAGGGCGACGATGGGGACTGACAAACAGCGGCAATCGAGAAAATTGGCAGATCCGGAGAAGGCTTCGATCGACCGGGCTACGCGTGAAATGCTCCGGCGCGCTCAGGAAATGAATATCGAGACCGTTTTTGATCGGGCGGTAAGCATGAAGGCATGCAATATCGGCGCCCAGGGTACCTGCTGCAAAAACTGCGGGATGGGCCCCTGCCGTCTCCCGTTGCCCAAAAGCGGGGTCGAGGGTGATGATGCGCGCAAGGGGTTGTGCGGCGCCACAGCCAACACCATCGCCGCCCGCAATTTCATTCGCATGATTGCCGGCGGCGCGGCGGCGCATTCGGACCATGGCCGTTGTGTCGCGGAGGTATTCCTGTCCGTTGCACGCAAAGAGTCCCACGATTACACCATCAAAGATAAAATAAAATTGCTATCTATCGCTCCATATTTCGATGTGGCCACCACTGTCGATATTGATGACGAAGTGGCCGATCGCGACATCGACGAAATTGCCTTGGAAGTGGCTGAGAAAGCCATCAACGAATGGGGCAAGAGCGAGGGTGAACTCCTTTATCTAAAGCGTGCGCCCCGGACGCTCTACGAGAAGTGGAAGAAAACCGGTGTTCTGCCCCGCAATATCGATCGGGAGATCGTCGAGATCATGCACCGCACCCACATGGGGGTCGATCAGGATTATAAAAATCTGATGAAGCAGGGCACCCGGGCCGCGATTGCCGACGGCTGGGGAGGATCAATGCTGGCCACCGACTTGCAGGATGTACTTTTCGGCACGCCTTATCCAGTGCAGTCCGAGGCCAACCTAGGTGTCATGAAGGCCGACCATGTCAACCTGGTCATCCATGGGCACGAGCCGGTACTCTCTGAGATGATCGTGACCGTGGCGCAAACGCCCGAAATGGCCGCTTACGCCCAATCAAAAGGGGCCAAAGGCATCCAGTTGTCAGGAATCTGCTGCACGGCCAACGAAATACTGCAGCGCCATGGGGTGCCACTTTGCGGAACTTTTCTGCAACAGGAACTGGCCATCATCACAGGGGCTTGCGACGCCATGGTGGTTGATATCCAGTGCATCTTTCAAAATGTCGCTACCGTGGCCAAATGCTTCCACACCAAGGTCATCACCACCCATCCCATCGCTCGTATGGAACAGGAGAACGTCATCCATATTGAGTTCGATGAACATCACGCCCTTGAAGATGCCAAGCGCATCGTCAAAATGGCCATCGATAATTTTGAAAACCGGGGGGCGGATGTCATGATTCCGCCCCAAAAAGGCAGCCAGGTCGCCGGCTTCGGGGTTGAATCGATAGAGTATCATCTGGGCGGCCTTTTCCGTGGCAACTACTATACCTTGAACGATAACATCATCAATGGCCGTATTCGCGGTATCGCCGGTGTAGTGGGTTGCAACAATGCCCGTACGTGTCACAACGAAGGCCACATCGCGGTCGTGAAGGAACTCATTAAAAATGATGTTATCGTCCTTACCACCGGCTGCAATGGGATTGCCTGTGCCATGGAGGGACTTCTGACGCCCGAATCTGCAGCCGTGCATTGTGGTCCTGGATTGGCTGAAGTATGCGAGACGGTGGGCATTCCGCCTGTGCTTCACATGGGCTCATGCGTCGATAACAGCCGCATCCTGCTGGCAGCCACCGAAGTCGTCAAAGCCGGCGGGCTGGGTAATGATATCAGTGAACTCCCGGTGGCAGGCAGTGCGCCGGAGTGGATGAGTGAAAAAGCCATCAGTATCGGGCACTATTTTGTGGCTTCCGGGGTTTATACCGTATTCGGTGTTGGGCTGCCGGTCACGGGTGCGCCGGTGTTCCAGCGCTATATCTTCGAAGAATTCGAAAAACTCTATGGCGGTATGTGGGATCTTGAAATTGATCCGGTGAAACATGCGCAGAAGATGATTGCGCACATCGACAAAAAGCGCCAGGCGCTAAGCATCGACAAACAGCGCGAGCGCATCATGGTCGATATGGCCACCCGGCGGGATATGGAGTCAGCTTAAATCTGATTCTTAAATAGCCATTATCAGTCAATTGGATGCAAACGCTACCGGCGAGGTATGGTTTATTGAACCACGTCGGTAGCGCTTTGGACGCAATTTCAGTTCAATGCGCATTGAAGTGCGGCAAGAAACACAATAGGGCTTGGGTCGTACTGAATACAGACAAGCGTTGCAGAAATTTTCATTGTACCGTCATAATTACCCGCTATTGTTGACAGTGACACTCCATCCGCATTAGAAGCCCTCAGAAAATGGATACCTTCCTTATCGAGTGGGGTCTGCCCGCCCTCTTCTGTGTCAGTTTTTTAGCCGCCACCTTGCTCCCCATCGCCTCCGAGTGGCTCCTGGCGGCGTTGGTCGCCAGACAGGTGGACCTGACAGCGGCCGTCGCCGTTGCCACCCTGGGCAACACTCTGGGCGCCATCACCACCTGGGCCATCGGCGTATGGGGCGGGGCCTGGGTCATACGCCGCTGGCTGCGGATCAGCGACACCGACCGCCTTCGGGCCGAACGCTGGTATGCCCGCTGGGGCAGCTGGTCCCTGCTCCTGGCATGGCTCCCGGTCGTGGGAGACCCTCTTTGCCTGGTGGGCGGTCTGCTGAAAGTGCCTCTGCTCCGTTTCACGCTCCTGGTCGCAACGGGCAAGGCCGCACGCTACCTTACGGTGGCCTGGGCGGCCCGGCAACTCATAGCGTGACCATTTGACATTTCCGTTCAGGGTAACAAGACTGGGTCAAATGGCGTCTGTCCTTGAATTTCTATCGCCTGCCCTTATCCAAAAAGGCTTATCCCGCACTGAATCCACTTATATTTCATTGAGAAGGCCCACCATTTCCGATATGTATGGCGCAACACACAATGACATCAGGTAAATCACCCCATTTTAATTTCCTCTCCCGCCCTACTGAAAAAGGAATGGTATGCTATCGCGAAACGACGTTATCCGAGTGGCGAATGAAAACGGTTTCGAGGATGTGGGCGTTACTACGGCGGAGCCCTTCGAATCCCACCGCGAATTTCTATCGGGTCGGCAGGAGGAATACGGCTGGGCGGAAGAGGTCGGACTGGAATTGATGAAGGGCACCGACCCCAGAGCCATTATGCCCGGGGCGCAAAGCGTCATCGTTCTGATGGAAGTCTACTTCCGCGAAGCCTACCCTCGGGTGATGGAGGGTCATTTCGGACGCTGCTACCTGGATGACGACCGGATTACCCGGGACGGGTTGGCCCGGCGCATCAAAGCCTTCCGCAGCTTTCTGCGTGACCACGGAATCGATTCCAAGGTACCCTTCAATCTCCCCCACCGCGTCGCGGCCGCCCGTGCCGGCATGGGAACGTTCGGCAAAAACTGTCTTTTCTACTCCAATAAGGTCGCCCGTCACAGTTCCTGGGTGCTTCCCATTGCGGTGGTCGTCGACCAGACGTTTACCCCGGATACCCCCACGGTCGCGATGGGCTGCCCGGACTGGTGCCGTAACGCCTGCATCGCCGCCTGCCCGACCCGGGCCCTGAAAGGCAACGGCACCATCGACCCGCGACGCTGCATTTCCTTTTTGACCTACTTCGGCGACGGACTGACGCCGCGCGACCTGAGAGAGCCCATGGGCCTTTACATCTACGGCTGCGACCGCTGCCAGAACGTCTGCCCGCGCAATGCGGCCTGGCTGGCCGCTGATCTGCCACTCAACCGTCGGGTGGTCGATAAAAGCCCCACGTTCGATTTGTCCAAGCTGCTGGCTATGGACGCGCCCTATTTCGAAAACCACGTCTGGCCGCACATGTTTTACATGGCCACGGATGATCTGTGGCGCTGGAAGATGAACGTCGCCCGGGCCATGGGCAACACCCGCGATCGTCGCTACGTGGTCGATCTCATCCAGGCTTTGGAAAACAACGACGATCTGCGCGTGCAGGCCATGGTTGTGTGGGCCCTGGGCCGTATCGGTGGTGAAACCGCTTTGGAAGCGCTGCGGGGATTGGCCCTTCGTTGTAAAGGCGTGTTGTTGGAGGAAGTGAATTTTGCCCTTGAGGATAGCGTTCGATCGACCAACTGAGTAAGATCCCCACATGCAATGGGAACGTTCACCAAGAAATGTCACAAGGCTGTGGCGTATGCAAATAACCAAACTCAGCCGATGCGAAACCGCGCAGCGACGGACTGAAGCGCTTGGCTAGCGGCTGATGGTTTGCTCACGCCCAAGAACCCAGCATCTTGGATTGTTTGTAAAACCAATATGCTCGTAATAGGCGTTGGCGGACGGCGCAGCAAGCAGGATCAAATTACAGCGCGGGCCCAATTGCGCTTGCGTTTTGACTTGCAGTTCCTTTCCGATACCCCTTCTTTGATATTTCTTATGAACCGCTAGATCCGAAAGGTAACAGGCGTAATGAAAATCTGTCACCGAACGCGCCAGACCGATCAGCGCTTCAGCATGCCAGGCGGTAATCATCAGATTGCTGTTTTTGACCATCCCTTCCATGCAGGTACGATCCTCAATGGGTCTGCGTTCGCCAAGGGTTGATTCGTGCAGCAAGCCGATGAACTGATCAGTCGATACGGGAACATTGATTTTATAGTCGATGCGCATGACTTCCCTTTGGCAGCGAATGCCGCATTTGATGACGCGCCTATACGCTTTGTGAAGCGGCTTGCTAGGCGTCTTGGCCTTCATAGAGACGCTTCCCGCCGGTCGCGCAGGCAATCTCCTCCAGCGCGCTTGCCTCACACGTGTGAAACGACACGACGGTCATGTCAACGCCTTCCGGTATGAACTCATGGGGCACGCCTTGTCCGATGACATACCATTTGTCGGTAAGCGAATTTTCCGACGATGCGAACGACACCATTGGCCTGCGCGTACCATCAACGATCGAAAGGCCCTGTCCGGCAACCATGACCATGTGTTGAACGCTGTTGGGATGGAAATGACAACCGGATGGCACGTCCTTCCTGAGATGAAATATCCAGCACGACTTGATGCCCGCAGGCAGTCCGCAGCGGATCGCGTCCAATGGAACGGTCGACCAAACAAAGGCCTCCTTCGATTCCGCCAGCGCACTCTTCAAGCGCCCGATGGTGGTTGCAAAGGATTCCTGGCGCAGCAGGCACGCCACGGCTGTGTCCAGCTTTTGCAGATCGGCCTCGTACATGGGCAACTCCTGAATGTCTGACGTCATGTTCACCGGCGATCTTGAGCGATATCCATTCTAAACCGCTTCTCCTCCCATGCTTCGAAGCTTGATGCTGAGGTTTATCCCTTGCGCGCTCCTGAATACCGGTGCCTTGCAATAATCATTCGATAGCAGGCTGTCAGGGCTTGCTAACATCTGATCGGACCCAGTCCCGGCGTGTCCGAAGGCCTGAGGATGCCGCTATCCAGATGAAACAACCCTGAAAATGGATCGTCCAGCAGGTCAAGATGGCCATCCAGGTCAGCGAATTCTATATTGGCGCGACTGAGTGCAAAATGTAGCCCGGCCGATATGCCAAGCGCAGATTCATCCAGGCAGCCAACCATGACTTCCAGGCCGGCTGCTTTTGCGACCGAATTAATATGCTGGGATTCAAAAATGCCGCCCATTTTCATGAGCTTGATATTGATCATGTCGATGCGGTCGTTGCGGGCCAGCCTGAAAGCATCCTTAAGGGTTTTGATGCTCTCATCGGCCATCACCGGAACCGACACCGCCTGAGTGACTTGACCCAAGCGCTCATCTTTCTGCTGACTGGTAGGCTGCTCGATAATTTCAAGATTGGCGGATTGAATACGGTCAATAAACGTCACGGACTGTTCAAAGGTGTAGCCCTGGTTGGCATCGAACCGCAAAATAAAGTCTTTTCCCAGTTGCTCCCTGAGTTTCAATACTTTTTCTATATCTTCTGACAGGTTGAGTCCTCCTTTCAGTTTTAGGATGGTAAACCCGTCTTTAAGATGTTTCTTGGCCTGTTCAAGGGTTTCACCTAAAGGAAGAATTCCAATGGTGATACTGGTGGGGATCGCATTCCTGAAACCACCCAGCATTTGATACAAGGGAAGTTCGGCTTTTCTAGCCATGGTATCATAGAGGGCCATATCCACCATGGCCATTGCCGATGATGCATGGGGAAGGACTTTTTTCAAGTCATGGGTGATCCGGGCGATTCGAAATGGATTACGACCCATGAGCATATCCTTGATCACCATGTCAATGGATCCGATAACATCTTCCGGACGCTCACCGGTAACCGTCATATCCGGTGCCGCACACCCCCAACCGGTGATCCCCGTATCCGTAACCAGTTTCAAAATAATATTGGAAGTATGACTGACGGTCTCATAGGCAATGGTGTAGGGAACTGCGAGGGGCATATCCAATCTGAAATATTCTATTTCTTCAATTTTCATATCAGTATCTGTTCTGGTACAGTTTGTCAGATGGGGTGTTTTTGATGGTCTCGACAAAATCGGTCATGTTGCGAATCATGATTTCCCATATTTGTTTCCCTTTTTCGGCCGTTCCCAAGGTGGCATTGCCCATGACACCGGATTTTGACAGACGTTTGGTATGCACATACCAACTCACACCCCGGTCTGAAGTAAAATCCAAATACTCGTTATCCAAATCCAGGGTGTGATCCTCTGCTTTTTCCATGTCCACCAGCTCGGGACGGACGGCCAGGGCCGTGCTGGTTTCGATTTCACCGGCATGGATGTCATTCTGCGTGGTGATCAGCTTGTAGATATCCACATCACTGGTTTCACCGGTTTCCACACAGACAAATATCCTGGCATCCCGGTTGATCATCTGGGCGGCATAATTGAGTGTGGGGGCATTGTCGCCATGACCGTTGAGAATGACAATTTTCCTGATGCCGTTGTGGGCAAGGCTCATGCCGATATCATAGACAATGGCGGAAAGGGAATGGTTGGTGACACAGATGGTTCCCTTAAAATCGCTATGATGGTAGGACACGCCATAAGGTATCGGGGGAAGCACAAAGGGTTTGGGGTCTTTACAACTTTTAGCCACTTCGTTGGCCAAATACACGACATCAAAATAATCAAGATCAAGGGGTAGGTGGGGGCCGTGCTGTTCGATGGCGCCACAGGGCAGGATTGCGGTGTCAACGACTTTCAGTCGTTCTGTTATTTCAGGCCATTTCAGGGTTTCCCACATGTAGTCGATCCGAGCGGTTTTGGGTTTCATTTTTCATCCATTTTATAGGGTACGGCGGTTAGGAAAGTGTCGTTCAGCGCTATTTCGGTCCAACGGTGACCGGATCTTTGGACAGCGCCGTCCGCGTATTGGTAAAAAACAGCAAACAGGGGTTTGCGAATGTTGACCGGCATATCTGCAAGGGTGCTCCGTTCTTTATCAAATCTAAGTTTGGTTATTTCATCATGTTGTTTCCCCAGTCGTCTTGTGTGATCGTTTTCTGCAATCAGGTTTTTTGACAGCAGAAGATAGTAAAGATGGGAAGCATCGCTTCCGATCTGCTTGACAGACTGCCGCTCCAAGGCGGTCAGGCCGGCGGCGATCTGATTTTTGGTATACCCGCAGCGCGAAGGATCTTCATCGATAGCCCTCAGCATCCCGATAATCCTGCGACATTTCTCGCATTTACCACAAGGGGACATCCTTTCGCCCGTTTTGTGGGCGGCATGACAGGACACCTGTTGCTGCTGAAGGTCTGGATATCTTTTGGTCAATATTTTCATAATGAGCAGCTCCGACAAGCTCCTCAAAATCGAAAACTGGTTGATCTGCCACCCTTTGCTTCGATAATACCGTGTCAGGGCATTATCAAAATATTTGCTCTGGTCGTACAGACCGTTGTAATGCGGGATACCTGCGGTCTCCCCTCTAACGGTCGTGTCGTATTCATTGCCTACAAGGATATTGCCGATCCCCCTCTTCCGGACGACCGGCAGCACACCGAACAGGAAGACGGCAACCGTCCAGAGGCGGACCGGATAAATATCGGACCGGATGCTGGCATAGTTTTCCCTGATAAAAGGCAATTGTTTCAACATCCAGTTAAATAGCCGGTCGCTGTTGCACCAGGGTTTTTCGGTATGGGGTTCAATTTCCTTGAAATGCTTATGCGTGTTCACGGCGGTAAACCAGTGACGCCCCGCTTCATTGATAAAGACAGGATAAGCTTCACCGATCTCATTGATAATACCGTAAGTCAGAAGACTGTCTTTACCACCGCTGCTCAGGATGGCATACTTTCCAGGATCTGTTTCCGCAGGTGATTTTTCTATCCTCAGCCCTTCATATCGCGTGTTTGAAAAAACCAGATCGGAGTTGGTATATTTAGCTCTTTTCTCAGGTGTCAAAGTATCATAGGGCGGCTTGATAAATTCGTTTTTAATCAACAGCTTATTGGTGACTATTTCCCGGGAAGTATTTTCCAGCATGGCCGAAAGAAACGTCTGGTCGGCCTTATCATACAGACCGTCGAACGCCATGGTTTCAAAAAAAAGGCCATAATTCAATGCGACCTGTGCCAGCATCATGGAGGCAAGATTGATGTCTTCAGCATTTTTCCCGTTGAAATAGGCGTTTTCATAAGAATAAACCAACTCATAAGAATCGGTTTGGCCAGAAAACCGTTCAACGCAATAGTCCGCCCTTACCCGTTTAGGCTCGACACGAATATTTTTGACACTGAGCTTTCGTAAAACAACAAAGGATTCCAGATCTATCATCGTATATGCGACCTCAACAGGTTGACCAGCATGTCCGCTCCGAATTCAAGCACATCAAAGGCGGGCAGCCCGGTTTCTTTGGTGATCATTTCACAGGCTTGCGCTATCTCGTCTTTTTCCATGCCTTCGTGGTTGAGCGTCACGGCCATCACCTTGTTTTTACCGGACAACGTCTCGATGGCATTGATCTGTTCGAGCAAGGGGTGCAGCTTGTAACCGGGGAAACCGTCATATTCCTCCCGCTTGGGGGCATGCTGCAGGATGACGAAATCGGGGCGTCCCGCCGCGAGAATCTCGAATCCGCCAGGGTACGCAGGGTTCATGAGACTTCCCTGGCCTTCGATAAGAATGATATCCGGCGATTCGTTTTTCCATGCTTCATAAACGGCATGTTCAATCTCGCCGGAAACGAAATCGTTGATACAGCTGTCCATGATCATGGAATATTTGGCGCCCTGCATCCAGGCGGTC
>Ga0055444_10000011_pt1 | contig 17510 bp, 14 predicted proteins | sample China_Galinas_Co_FD_57742 | JGI IMG/M metagenome (GOLD analysis project Ga0055444, IMG submission 57742) | Wetland microbial communities from San Francisco Bay, California, USA, that impact long-term carbon sequestration - China_Galinas_CordA_D2 | ecosystem: Environmental > Aquatic > Marine >...
GCAACATTTTGCTCAAACAGATTAAGCGGACTGCCTGATATACTAATCATTTCGGCGATTCGGAGTAACGCACATGGTTAGCTTGCAGACACCGGTATGTGAATTTGGAAAAAAGGCCATAGATTTCAACCTGACAGGTGTGGATCAGCAACAATGGACACTGAAAAAATGCCTGGGGAAACGCGGTTTACTGATTTTCTTCATCAGTAATCACTGTCCCTATGTAAAGGCAATACGTAAAAAACTGGTTCGAGACGCCAGGGAATTGATGGAATTGGGAATTAACAGTGTTGCCATCATGCCCAATGATACGGTGGCATATCCCGACGACTCTTTTGAAAATATGTTGCGGATTTCAAATGAGTTTAAATTCCCTTTCCCTTACCTGCTTGATGAAACCCAGGAAGTTGCCAGGTCGTATGGTGCAGTCTGCACACCTGATTTCTTCGGTTACAACGCAGATTTGGAACTTCAGTACCGTGGTCGTCTTGACGCGGCCGGACCGAAATCTGATGATGACAGCCAAACCCGGGAACTGTTTGAAGCCATGAAAAAGGTCGCAGAAACCGGCCGTGGTCCTGAACACCAGATTCCTTCGATGGGTTGCTCCATTAAATGGCGAGAGGCGATTTGATTGGCCACTTTTGGCGTTGTTGTCCTCATTGTCCCGAATATGGTGATATAGTCGCCGCTGAATTTTCAGAATGTTGAGTTAGACTAATGGGACTTTGCGACATGGAGAACGCGTAATGAGTTCAGCTTTAATGGTGGGAATTGACTGTAGTGAATGTAGCGACAGGGCAATTGAATACGCAAAAGAACAAGCCAAAATATCAAATGCGAAATTATTTGTTGCGCACGTCATCGAATGGTCACCGTTTACGTTTTCTACCGTGCAAGAGAATTCTGAGCGCCACAAGCGCCGCGAAGAAGAGCTTGAACGGGCCCATTCCAAAATCATCGGTCCCGTTGTCGATCGCTTGAAAGCAGAAGGGATCGACGTTGAAGGACTTGTACGGCATGGCCATGTCGCCGATACCCTGCATAGACTTGCCATGGAAAATGGCGTTACCAATATCATCCTGGGTCGCCAGGGCACATCAAAGCTCAAGTCACATGTTTTTGGCAGCGTTGGCAGTCATCTTGTGCAGGCTTCTGAATGCCCTGTGACTGTAGTTCCCTGACCCGTATCCATCCAGCCGGAGATTGTTAATGTCAAAACCAAGAGTGGGTATCACCACCCTCATTTGCTTAATCGCCAGTTTTTCCGCATTTGCAGACATGGGCATTGATGAAAGAATCAATCTTGCCACCAAACCATTCGCAGATGCAGTCGCAGGAGCCGTTTTTTCTTCATTTGCCGTTGCCGGTGTGCAAATTCCATTTGTATTGGTCTGGTTGATAGCTGCAGCGATTATATTCACATTTTATTTTAAATTCATAAACCTGCGTGCATTCAAACACGGGTTCGAACTGGTGCGTGGCGATTATTACGATCCGGAAAGTGCCGGTGAGGTAACGCACTTCCAGGCACTCGCCACGGCATTATCCGGTACCGTGGGTCTGGGTAATATCGCAGGTGTTGCCGTTGCCGTATCGTTGGGTGGTCCGGGTGCAACATTCTGGATGATACTGGCGGGTTTCCTTGGTATGTCATCCAAGTTCACTGAATGTACGCTGGGTGTGAAATACCGTGACGAGTTACCGGACGGTACCGTATCAGGTGGTCCGATGTACTACCTGACGAAGGGCCTGGCCGAGAAGGGTGCCGGCTTCGCAAAGCTGGGCAAACTGCTGGCAGTGATGTTCGCCATTTTTTGTGTTGGTGGCTCATTTGGTGGTGGCAATATGTTCCAGGCCAATCAGAGTTTTGCGCAGGTGGTCAATGTAACTGGCGGGGATACCGGTTGGTTGGCTGACAAAGGTTGGTTATTTGGGTTGATAGTGGCAACCCTGGTTGGTTTGGTCATCATGGGTGGTATTAAGGGCATCGCCCGGGTTACATCAAAAATCGTACCATTCATGGCAGTAACTTATGTTACCGCGGGCCTGGCGATCATTTTCATGAATTATTCCATGATCCCGGAGGCTATCGGCGCAATTATTGACGGTGCATTTACTGCTGAGGGGATTTCAGGCGGTGTGATCGGTGTGCTGTTCCAGGGTTTCAAACGCGCTGCATTTTCTAACGAAGCAGGTATCGGTTCCGCCGCAATTGCACATTCTGCCGTACAAACCAATCGTCCGGTAACCGAGGGGTTTGTGGCACTGTATGAGCCGTTTGTTGATACCATTGTGGTTTGTACCATTACCGCACTTGTAATCATCATTACCGGAACCTGGGATCCATCGATTGATCCGGGCGCCGGTGTACAGCTCACTTCAACTGCGTTCGAATCTGCTTTCTCCTGGTTTCCGTGGGTACTTACCGTCGCTGTCGTCCTGTTCGCATTCTCCACCATGATCTCCTGGTCATACTATGGTTTAAAAGCATGGACCTTTCTGTTCGGAGAGAACAGGTTCACGGATATTACCTACAAATTGTTGTTCCTGTTTTTTGTTGTAGTTGGATCGTCCATGCAGTTGGGGTCGGTAATCGATTTCTCAGACGCAATGATTTTCGCCATGGCCTTCCCAAATTTATTGGGTTGCTACTTCCTGTTACCGGTAGTAAAAAAGGAACTGGACGAATATTGGGCGGACTACAAGTCCGGAAAACTGGTCAAAACAAGGGTATCCTGATCTTGGTCAATAAATCCTCAAATAGCACCCGCATTTATAGGTGCGCCCTTGCTTTATCAGAGTCTCATCAGCGAAAATCATAGATTGATTTCTTTACTTGTCGAGGGGGGTGAATACACCCCCGTTGTCCTATAACCCAAGCCCAGGAAGTCCAATGCCCTCACGACGTGAACTCGCAAATGCCATCCGTGCCCTGTCTATGGATGCGGTACAAAAAGCTAACTCTGGCCATCCCGGTGCGCCCATGGGCATGGCCGATATCGCAGAAGTCCTCTGGAATGACTTCATGAAACATAACCCGGCCAATCCCGATTGGTGGGACCGTGATCGATTCGTGCTTTCCAATGGCCATGCTTCCATGTTGTTGTATTCCGTATTGCATCTGAGTGGCTATGACCTGCCGATGTCCGAAATACGTAACTTCCGACAGTTGCACTCCAAGACAGCAGGTCACCCCGAGCACGGTGAGGCTCCGGGTGTAGAGACCACCACGGGTCCTTTGGGTCAGGGCATCGCCAACGCCGTCGGTATGGCGCTGGCGGAGAAAGTGCTGGCCCGCCGATTTAACCGGGGCAGTCACCAGATCGTCGATCACCATACCTGGGTGTTTCTCGGTGATGGTTGTTTAATGGAAGGGATTTCCCATGAAGCGTGTTCGCTGGCCGGAACCCTGGGGCTTGGCAAACTTATTGCGTTTTGGGATGACAATGGCATCTCTATTGATGGAGAGGTGCGGGGTTGGTTCACCGACGATACAGCGGCACGTTTTGAAGCCTATGGCTGGCAGGTGATACGCGACGTAAATGGACATGATCCGATCGAAATCAAGCAGGCCGCGGAAACCGCCCGCGCAGAAACCAGTCGTCCCAGCCTTATATGTTGTAAAACAATTATCGGTTTTGGTTCACCCAATAAACAGGGCACCTCATCTGCGCATGGTTCGCCGCTGGGTGCAGAAGAAATTGTAGCGACCCGCAAAGCCCTCGGATGGAATTATCCGGCTTTTGAAATTCCGGATGATATTTATGCCGGTTGGAATGCCAAGCCCCGAGGTTCAAGCGCTGAGGAGACCTGGAATCAGTTGTTCTCTTCCTACAAGGAAGCCCACCCCGAACTGGCGGCTGAGTTTAGCCGTAGAATGAATGGCGATCTGCCTGAAAACTGGCAACGGGAAACCAGTCGTGCCATTGCGCAACTGCAGGAGGCCGGCGCGAGCATCGCGACACGAAAGGCTTCACAAATTGCACTGGACGCATTCGGTCCTTTGTTGCCCGAGTTGATCGGTGGTTCCGCTGACCTGGCCGGTTCAAACAATACAATCTGGAAACAGAGTGTGGATGTCCGCGCGGATACCGCTGAAGGCAACTATATCTATTTCGGCGTGCGTGAATTTGGTATGACTGCCATTTGTAATGGTCTTGGTCTCCATGGTGGTTTCATCCCCTACAACGCAACTTTCCTGGTTTTTTCAGATTACGCACGAAATGCGGTGCGAATGTCTGCATTGATTCCGGCACATAACATCCATGTTTATACACATGATTCCATCGGTCTCGGCGAGGATGGCCCGACCCATCAGCCGGTTGAACACATTTCCTGTCTGCGCCTGATACCCAACCTCAGCGTATGGAGACCCTGCGATACCGTTGAATCGGCGGTTGCGTGGAAATGTGCAATGGAGGAAAGTGCGGGCCCCAGCGCTTTGATATTCACCCGTCAGAACCTGCCGCATCAGCAACGCGATGATGAACAGGTCGCCAACATAGGACGTGGTGGTTACGTCCTGCGCGAGGCTACAGGTAGCTGTGATGCAATTATTATCGCCACCGGCTCCGAAGTGGGTCTGGCGATGGCTGCAGCTGAAGAACTGGCCGGGAAAAACATCAATGTACGTGTCGTATCCATGCCCAACCCGGGGCGGTTTATGGCACAGGAGCGGAACTACCGGGAGGCCGTCCTGCCATCAGATTGCAAAGCCAGGGTCGCCATAGAAGCCGGTGTTAGGCACTATTGGTATCCATTTGTTGGTGATCATGGCCGTATCATAGGAATGGACAGTTTTGGCGCGTCGGCACCGGCACCCGAATTATTTGAATATTTTGGTTTCACAGTAAGTAACGTCAGTAAAACAGTACAAGCACTGCTTGAAACTGACTAGACAACAATCAGGAGTAATTTGAAATGACAGTTAAAGTTGCAATTAATGGCTATGGACGCATCGGCCGCAATATCATGCGTGCCTTGTATGAATTAGACCGCACTGACGAGATCACCATCGTAGCCATTAATGACCTGGGTGATGCGAAAAGCAACGCCCATCTGACCAAGTACGACACCGCACACGGCACTTTCCCCGGAACGGTGGCGGTGGAAGACGGCGACCTGATTATTAATGGTGACCGTATAAAGGTATTCGCGGAACGTGACCCGGCAAAACTGCCATGGGCAGAACTGGGTATTGATATTGTTATGGAATGTACCGGTTTTTTCCGTAGCAAGGAGACGGCGGGCAAACATATCACCGCAGGTGCCAAAAAAGTTATCGTTTCTGCACCCGGTCAGAATGTCGACAATACCGTGGTTTACGGGGTCAACCATGATTCCCTGAAAGCCACCGACCTCGTCATTTCCAACGCATCGTGCACGACCAATTGCCTGGCTCCTTTGGCGAAGGTATTGAATGACACGATCGGCATTGAGCATGGCCTGATGACCACCATCCACGCCTATACCAATGACCAGGTACTGACCGATGTCCTGCACAGTGACCTGCGTCGTGCGCGTTCAGCCACGATGAGCCAGATTCCGACCAAAACAGGTGCCGCAGCAGCTGTTGGTATGGTACTGCCGGAGTTAAACGGTAAACTGGATGGTTTTTCGATGCGTATTCCCACCATCAATGTATCGGTAGTCGATCTCACCTTCACCGCCAAACGGGCCACATCGATCGAGGAAGTCAATGCGGTTGTAAAGGCCGCTTCTGAAGGTAGCATGAAGGGTATTCTGGCCTACAATGACATTCCATTGGTGTCCATTGATTTCAACCATAACCCGCATTCTTCAATTTTTGATGCGGGGCTGACCAAGGTGATGGATGGTAATCTCGTCAAGGTATTGAGTTGGTACGACAACGAGTGGGGATTCAGCTGTCGCATGCTGGACACCGCCCTTGTTCTGATGAAAGCATAGAAACATTATTGGGAGTAAAACCAGATGTCATTCCTGCGTATGGATGAATTGGACCTGGACGGTAAACGTGTGATGATCCGGGAGGATTTCAACGTTCCGCTTAACGCGGGTAAAGTGACTTCGGATGCGAGGTTACGTGCCGCATTACCGACCATCAAGATGGCTGTTGATGGGGGTGCGGCCCTGATCCTGTTATCCCATCTTGGCAGACCGGTTGAAGGTCACTACAGCGAAGAATTTTCACTCGCGCCCGTGGCTGCACACCTGTCGGTTTTATTGAAAAAACCAGTGAGGTTGCAGAAAAACTGGCTTGATGGGTTTGACATCAAGCCAGGTGAGGTTGTCCTGTGTGAAAATGTGCGCTTCAATGCCGGCGAGAAAAGCAATGATGAATCGCTGGCCAGAACCATGGCCGCCTTGTGTGACATCTTTGTGATGGATGCATTTGGCACGGCCCATCGTGCCCAGGCCTCTACTGAAGGTGTGATTCGGTTTGCACCTTCAGCCTGTGCGGGGCCATTGCTCAGCCGCGAATTGTTTGAGCTTGATAGGGCACTGACCAATCCGGAACGACCAATGATGGCTATCGTTGGTGGTTCGAAGGTGTCGACAAAGTTGACGGTGCTCGAGTCATTGATGTCCCGTGTTGATGAATTGATCGTCGGCGGCGGTATTGCCAATACTTTTATCGCAGCCAGTGGTCATGATGTTGGCAAGTCACTGTATGAACCCGATCTTATTCATGAGGCTCAACGTTTGATCCGCCTGGCGCATAAAAAGGGCGGAGAAATTCCGATACCCAAAGATGTTGTCGTTGCAACTTCATTTTCAAATGATGCGAAGGCTGTCATACGCCAGGTCGATGAAGTTCAGCCCAACGAGATGATTCTCGATATTGGCCCGGTGACTGCGGCGAAATATGCAGCGATGATCCAGCATGCCGGTACGGTCATCTGGAATGGCCCCGTGGGTGTTTTCGAGTTCAAGAATTTTGCTGCCGGTACGCGTGCAATTGCCGATGCAATTGAAATCTCCAGTGCTTTCAGTCTCGCGGGCGGAGGCGATACACTGGCCGCCATTGATCAGTTCAATATCGCCGATGGTGTCAGCTATATCTCAACCGGTGGTGGCGCATTTCTGGAATTCGTGGAAGGCAAAAAGCTGCCCGCGGTTGCAGCACTGGAAGAGCGTTACAAGAACTAGTCTGACCCGGAGAGTGTCACTCTCCGGGTCAGTTCTATGGATTCAACAAAACGCGCTACTGGTGTGCGAGATTACCCGCCCCCAATAATGCACCGAGCCTGAGAAAATAAATCGCGCTGCGGTCTTCACTCCAGCCTATACCAACGTAAATCGGGCCCAGCGGTGTTTTGTAACCAAAGTAAACACTGCCGTTGAGAAGGCCGTCGGAAAAAATTTCGCTACGTTCTTCTGCGGCGTTGCCGTACTCCAGGGTCATGCCAACGTAACCCGGCAGAAAACCACTTTTGGCCACCTGGTAGCGATAACCAGCCAGCAATGCGCCGTAATTCGGGCCAATCAAAGAGCCGGGTTCATAACCTGACATGTTAAAGAAGCCGCCGCCGGCATAGAGTGCGTATATCGGTACATCGTCGCCAAGGCTTGTATAGTAGCGACCGCCCCAAATGAAATTATGCAAGCCAAACGTGTGACTGCCAAAAATTTCAAATTCGAGTTGATCAAACGAACTGTCTGCACCCAGACCTTCTACTGAGTCAGAATATTTCAATGCGGAATAAACACCCCGGGTTGGCAGGTAACGGTCATCAAGGCGATCGTACTTTAGTTCAGCAAAGAGCTCAGCCCCATTATAAGTGAATGGCTCGATGTCCGGATCTCCAACGGTGATGTCCATGTCGCCTGCATAGCGGACAAGACCTGCGGTTATCTTGGCATCCCGTCTGAACTCACGGCCAAGTTCAAGGCTGCCACCCCATTCATTAATTCCGAGCTCCGCAACCGCGTCGCCTCTGTCGTCATAAACATATAGCGGACGATTGAACCAGAATACCCTGGGTTCAAAACTGTATCTGAGGGAATTATCCAGTGGTCTGAAATATTCCAGGAAAAGTCCGGGTGATTCACCAATCTGGGCCACGGCGCGGAATTCAGAGCCGCGGTCATCCAGCGCGGTATTAAGGTAGCCACCCCTGAGATTGAAAGCTGTGCCACGGGCACTGAAAGCCAGATCGACCCCGGTTTCTATGAAATTTGTTCCTCGTTCGTCTTCAAGTACGGTTATTTCAACACCCTGGAGGCCATCCCGTTCTATGATGTTGTAACGGGCCTGGCGGATAAATCCGAGTGCATAGATCTGGCTAAGATCATAGTCCAGTTGGTCCAAATCGAGTGTTTGGCCTGGCTGGATTGTGATCAATTCTGCAACGACTTCATCAGAAAACCTTGTTTGATTTTTCAGATCAACAAAATGTACCTGCGGTGGGCCGTCTACGCAGTTGTCGATTTGTTGGCGCCAGGCTCGATACGCGCTCTCAGACAGAGAATATTTTTGCAATTGTTCCTGTAAGGCTTCGGTGGCCGCATAGCCAAGAGGAATGGCCTCATCCAGTTTATCGAAATCGGCAGAGCTGATCTTGTCACCTATATCCGGTGCAATTAACACATCGTTTTCACCAAGGCTTTCTATCTGGATGATGGTATTTGAGACGGTTAATAATCCGCTCATCTGGTAAACGATGGCGAGGGCGTTGGTTATTTCTTCCTTGCTCTCCAACTTGGTGCCGACATCAACGGCGATGACTACATCTGCGCCCATATCCCTGGCAACGTCTACCGGCAAGTTTCTTACCAGGCCACCGTCAACCAACAAAGCATCGCCGCGAGGGACGGGGTCAAATACGGCCGGCACCGCCATGCTTGCGCGCATGGCCATTGAAAGTTCACCCTCACCAATGATGACCATATCACCCGTTACAATATCCGTTGCAATGGCACGGTAGGGGATGGGCAACTGGTTAAAGTCGGTCGTGTTGACGCGTTGGGAGGTGACCGATTCGAACATAAAGATAACTTTCTGACCTGAAACCACGCCTTTCGGCAGTAAACTGCTGTTTTTGCCAATACCCAGTTTGGGTCCATACAAACCAAGATCGTCATCCGCCTTGCGCCGGAAAGGCAGGTCTTCCCGTGGAGTCTTGTCTTTAAACAGGTCATTCCAGTTCGCATCTCTTACGACCTGGGCGAGTTCCTCCGACTCCATCCCGGTAGCAAGGAAGCCACCAACGATGGAACCCATGCTGGTACCCGCGATGTAATCGTAGGGGATACGCATTTCTTCCAGCTTTTTGAGCACACCAATATGTGCATAGCCACGTGCACCGCCGCCCCCGAGTACAAGTCCGATTTTAGGACGGTCTGTGACCTCACTCCTGACACATTGGAAAGTCTCGGCATGTGACGGAACTGCGCAGGTTGCTGCGGAAAATATAAATGCGGTTGCGAGCAACCTGCTGGTATGGAAACCTTTTGTTTTTGACATGGAGATATCGGCTCTTTAATGGTATGTTACGTTGTGGCTGGTGCTGCTGGCCATGCCAGTTCAGGTCACCAAGCACAATATTTTTCATTGCAACGTCACGCCTGTTTTAGGTGGCTTTTCCTCGGATTGGAGATGTAGTGAAACAGGTGTCGATTTCAACTATTGCCGTTGTAAAAATCTTGACTTCGCCCAATATTGAACCAATCATATAGTTTGGTTTCACAAGTTCCAATGATTACCTTAAGGACAGAATCATGCAAACCAGTTCAGTGTTCAAAAACATTTCCAGATTTATAACATTCACCGCTGCAGTCATGCTGATTGCCGGTTGCGCTTCCAAACCAACCATTGAGACTGATTACGATCACACGATTGATTTTAGCCAGTTCAAAACTTACGGATTTTTCAATCCGATGGGTATCGAAAGCCCCAATTACTCGAGTATCTACGGCTCAATCTTTCGTGATGCCATCAGCAAGGAAATGGAGAGCAGGGGTTACACGAAGTCTGATAACCCTGATCTGTTGATCAACGTGTCCGGTCGCCTGCAGGAAAAGACCCAGGTCACAACCACGTCTGATCCTTATATGGCCGGTGGCTATTATGGATATCGCCGGGGCTATTATGGTGCATGGGGTGGTTACGGTTATGGCACACAAACACATGTGAGCAACTATACCGAAGGCACGGTCAATGTCGACCTGGTTGATCGGGCACAGAAGCGTATGGTCTGGGAAGGCGTTGCTGTTGGCCGGATTAATGAGAAGACTACCACTGAAAAGAGGCGGGAAAATATATACGCCGGTATTCAGGAAATGTTCGCCGCTTACCCGTTCCGCGCCGGGCAGTAATTTAGTTTTAGACAAGCGGTCCGCCAGATGCGGACCGCTTTATTGCATTTTCTGAACAACCAGCTATTTCCTGGCTGATAAACCCATTGTCAAAGTTGATCTCTGTTGCCCTTAAAGCAGCGGGTATCGGCATAGATTCATAAAGATACTAAAGGTAAAATGCTGCCTTTTTACAGCACGAATTCTAAAGGCTAACCGATGCTCTCATTTTCACGTGTTTTATCAACCACCTGTTTCGTGATTTTTCTGGCCTTGTCGGCCACCGGTCAGGCAGCTTCTTCTGAGCAGGATACGGTTGCTAAAGCACCGGCCCCGGCGAAGGTTGAGCCTGGTTCAGAGAAATCCATTGAGCAAATTTCACGGGAAATGACCAACCCCCTCGCAGCATTCTGGAGATTTGACTACGAGGCTCAGTATCGAACTTACCAGGGCAGCATTCCCGGCGCGGACGATCAATCCAGTTGGTCTCATTATATTCAGTTTACGCTGCCCTTCCGACAAAAAAATGGTAAGGGCTGGGTGTTCAGATTTGAATTACCCTATTTCTCGGATCAACCCATTTACTGGGTCGACCGGGGTAATGCCGAATGGCGGATTCGCCAGCAGGATCCAACGGCACAGGGGGATGGCTACTGGGCTCCGACCCATGGACACACCGATGACATGGATATTGACCTGGTCTATGGTGGTGTGAATGAATCCGGTCGTATTTTGAGTTATGGAATCGCCGGTATATTGCCGACAACTTCCGACACATCCAATGGCCGCCAGCAGCTTATTTTGGGGCCGGCCATCAATATCGGTAAAATGACCGGCTGGGGTGTTTACGGCGCATTGATATCGCAAATTTTTGATATCGCTGAAAAGAAAGATAAAGGTACGCCGGACACAAGCCAGCTGACCATCCAGGGATACTTCAGTTATGGCCTGGGTCATGGCTGGCAGTTGACCTCCAACCCTACTATTACCTACGATTGGCAAGGGGATAGTGGAAACAAACTGAATCTGCCGCTGGGTGGGGGAATTGCCAAAACCACCAGGATTGGAAAAATACCTTTGAGGGTGGCGGCCGAGCTTCAATATTACGTGGCGAGTACAGACCGTTTCGGTCCGGACATGTTGTTTAAATTCACAGTGAGTCCTATTATCCCGAACAAATATACACGTAACTAGGAGTCCGATTGGCCTGGTCCCGGGTCCACAATCAATGATTGCACCCAACAAGCTCAGCTTTACTTCCATTGTCATCCTGCTATGTGCCGTTCTGTGGTTTGGGATGCTTGGTCAGCGTGAACTGTTCGACCCGGACGAAGGACGCTATGCCGGAATTCCGGCCGCCATGGTGGATACCGGTGATTGGCTAACACCAAGGCTGAACGATTTCAAATATTTTGAAAAACCCGCCCTGCAGTACTGGGGTACTGCTGTTGCGTTCACGATTTTAGGCAAGAGCAACGCCAGTGCACGTTTGTTTACAGCGCTACTGGGTTTCACGACGGCGCTGTTTTCAATGCTGGTCGCTTTCCGTTTGTACGCGAAGCGTGCGGCGATTTACACCTTTTTGCTAAGTATCAGTTACCTGATGGTTGTGGCCTTTGGCCATTATCTCACGCTGGACATGGCATTAAGTGGATTCCTCGTCATGGGAATAGGCAGTCTGGTCATTGCACATTCCAGTCAAAGCAGTGAAAGCCAAACCAGAAACTGGATGCTGGTTGGCTGGGCAGCGCTTGCGTTGGCCACCTTGACCAAGGGCCTTGTGGCTATTGTGCTGCCTGCTGTAACAGTGGTGCTTTACAGCCTTTGGCAACGGGATTGGCTCATGTGGAAAAAACTGCACATTTTCAAAGGCATGTTGCTATTTTTGGCGATCACCGCACCGTGGTTTGTCGCGGTCAGTGTTAAAAACCCGGAATTTGCCAAGTTCTTTTTTATCCATGAGCATTTCGACCGTTACACCAGTGATGTCCACAGCCGTGAAGGACCGATATATTATTTCATTCCTGTTTTACTGATCGGTGTATGTCCCTGGCTGATCACCAGTCTGCGCTCCTTGATATCGCCGGGTTTCAAATGGTTACCCGATAAGCCTGGGCAATTTAATCCGGAACGTTTCATGTGGACGTTCGTAGTGGTTACTTTTTGTTTCTTCTCGCTGGGCCAGTCAAAGTTACCCGGATATATCCTGCCGATTTTGCCCATCATTGCGGTGATTTCAGGGGGACAGATCACATCCACGGGAAAAACCGGCGCAGACCGCTGGGTGATGCTTTTTGTTGGATTGCTGTTCTTTGTGGGTGCTTTCTTTATTGAGCAACTGGCCAGTGGTCACTACCCTGCCGAACAATGGTCAGCCTACCGGCCCTGGATTATTGGCAGTGGTGTGTTGTACCTGCTTTCGTTTGCCGTTCTGAGCAGCAGGAAACTGGCACAGCTTCCAGCATTTGCTGGTGCTGCGATTCTGTCCCTGGCAGCAGGATTATCGATCTTGTCGGGAGCCAACTCCCTGGCCGAGAGCCGCTCCAGTAAGGTCATAGCCGACGTCATCACGGAAACCCTGCCCGCCGATGCACCTGTTTTTTCATTTCAGTATTTCCCGGAAGCTGCTGCTTTTTACCTGGGAAAGCCCATCACCATAGTAGAATATGAGGGCGAGATGGCGATGGGTGTCAGGCTGGAACCCGAGAAATTTATTAAAACGCAGGACGAATTTTTAACAGTATGGCAGAATCTTGAGCAGGCGGCCGTGGTGGTCAAGCTCAATAGACTCAAGAACCTCAGGGTGGACGAACTGCAGGGAAGGGTCGTTTATAAAGGTCCAAAAACAATGGTGATCATTAAATCATGACTGAATCAATTGGCCACGGTATGACATGGGCAGCCTTCGCGCTGGTCTTGACCGGTGTGCTTTTAAACGCCGTCGCCCAGTTGGCCCTCAAAGCCAGCGTTAGTGATACGGGTATTATCAGTCTTGATTTACAGTCCCTGCTGACCTCGGCCGGTAGCCTGGCTTCCAACCTGTGGTTATGGCTGGGACTTTTCTGTTATGCAATCAGCGTTGTGGTATGGATACTGGCTTTGAGCCGGGTTGACGTATCCATCGCGTACCCGATGTTATCGATTGGTTATATCGTCAATGCGGTTGCGGCCTGGCATTTATTCGATGAACCGATGAACCTGGGTAAGGTCGTTGGAATCGGTATCATCATATTGGGTGTCTATATACTGGCCCGCTCATGAATATGCTGCCTTTTACCCGGCCGACGCTCGGTGAAGAAGAGTACGGCGCGGTTCAGGAAGTCCTGCAATCAGGCTGGATCACCAGTGGACCACGTGTTGTTGAGCTGGAAAAAAATCTCGCTGTATATATCGGTGGCGGTGTCGATGTCCGTCTGTTCAGTTCAGCCACGGCAGCCCTGGAGGCAGTTCTCATCGCCGGGAAAATCGGCCCCGGTGATGAGGTCATCGTTCCCGCAATGAGTTTTGTAGCTTCGGCAAATGTCGTCGTCCGTACAGGTGCGACACCGGTATTCGTAGACGTGGATATTAAGAGTCGCAATCTTGATGCGCAGGCTATCCGTTCTGCCATCACCGGGAAAACCCGCGCCATCATGCCGGTACATTTTGCTGGTATGCCGGTTGAGATGGCGCCCATCTATGAATTGGCAGCCAGTCACGACCTGCTGGTACTTGAAGATGCGGCCCAGGCCATCGGCACCTGCTACCAGGGCCGGCAAATCGGCTCATTCGGCAACCCGGTTTCTTTCAGTTTCCATCCCAATAAGAACATGACAACCATTGAAGGCGGTGCAATCGCCTCGGCAGACCCGCAACTGATCAAACAATTGGAGTCCATTCGCTTCCACGGTATTTCCCGGAATGATAAAGGTGAGATGCTTGTTGAAGCATGGGGTGGAAAGATGAACCTGCCCGATGTAAATGCCGCTATCGGCTTGGCGCAATTAAAAAAACTGGATGGGTTCAATGCCAAACGACGCCGGTTGGCCGAATATTATTTCAGGCAGCTGCCGTCTCATCCTGCACTGGTGCTGCCGGCCGATACGCCAGGTCATAGCTGGCACATGTTCTGCGTCTGCCTGGATTTTGAGTCCATGGGTATGACTCGCGAAGACATACTCGAAACCTTCAAGGCACAGGACATCATGCTGGGAATGCACTACCCGGCGATGCACCTGTTCGGTCTGTATCGTCAACTCGGCTATGGACGGGGCGATTTTCCTGTCGCAGAACAGATTGGCGATCAGACTTTTACACTTCCGCTGTTCCCGGCAATGACGACTGACGATGTGGACCGTGTAGCCGCTGTTTTTAACGCGCTGTTGGCATGACCATGTCCCCTGGAGCGGGCTCAAGCGCTGTCGTATTTGCCTATCACGACATTGGTGTGCGCTGTCTTGAAGTCCTGCTCGAATTGGGTATTGAAGTCAGCCTGGTCGTGACACACCAGGACAACGAGTCGGAACAGATCTGGTTCGGCAGCGTTGCGGAGCTGGCAGAAAGGAACGGTATAACGGTAGTAACACCGCATGATGTCAATTCAGATGCTGTGACCGGCCTGGTTTCCCAATGTAAACCGGACTTCATTTTCTCCTTTTACTACCGTCAAATGCTTGGACAGCAGTTACTGGGCATTCCAGGCAGGGGTGCTTTCAATATGCATGGTTCCCTGTTGCCAAAATACCGCGGTCGTGTGCCGGTTAACTGGGCCATTATTCATGGCGAGAGTGAATCCGGAGTGAGTTTGCACCGAATGGAAATCAAACCGGACGCTGGCAATTTGCTGGCGCAAAGGGCCGTTCCCATCCTGCGCAATGACACGGCCTTTGATGTTTTTCAAAAACTCAAATTTGCGGCTGAAACGCTATTGATGGAAACCGTTCCGGAAATGCTGGCAGGCCGTGTAACCGAACAACCACTTGAGCTGGAAAAAGGCAGTTATTTCACAGGCAGAAAACCGGAAGACGGCCGCATCGACTGGACTAAGCCGGCTTGGGAAATACACAACCTGGTGCGTGCCGTGGCACCACCATATCCCGGTGCTTTTTTTGACAGCGGGTCGCATCGGGTCGAGGTGCTGGGTAGTTATATACGAGGTGAACAGGCTCGTTCCAGGAAGCCATGTATCTATTTTGAAGAAGGATGTTTTCACGCGGACTGTTCGGATGGAAAGCGCTTCGCGATTACGCGGCTTCTGATTGATGGAGCGAATGCCGACCTCGCCATGTTCCAGCGGATTTTCGGGCAGCGCTTGCAACCCGGCGTGGAAGACGGCTCATGAAGCAAGTGGTGCTTAAGGTGGATGTAGATACCTATCTTGGTACGATTCACGGTGTACCGGCCCTGCTCGAGCTTTTTGAGCGATTCAATGTCAAGGCAAGTTTTTTATTCAGTGTTGGACCGGACAATACCGGCCGCGCGATACGCCGTGTATTCAGAAAAGGATTCCTGCAAAAAGTCGGAAGGACCTCGGTTGTCAGTCACTATGGTTTTCGGACATTGATGAATGGCGTGCTCAAACCGGGGCCACACATTGGCAAGCGGGCAGGCTTCGTCATGCGGCAAGTGGTTGCTGCGGGTCATGAAGTGGGTATTCACTGCTATGACCATGTTCGATGGCAGGACTTTGTAAGCGCCAGGGACCTCAACTGGACGCGGCTTGAAATGGAAAAGGCATTGGAAGCTTTCAAGGATGCTGTCCAGGCAGAGCCCCAAACCATGGGTGCTGCGGGTTGGCAAATCAATCGATTTGTTATTGCCCTGGAAGAACAAATGGGTTTCAGTCATGCCAGCGATGTACGCGGGCGTGAGCCGTTTTTTCCAACCATGGAGGGGACAAGCTCAACCTGTATTCAACTGCCGACAACGCTGCCAACACTTGATGAAATCATAGGTTCAGATGGTATAGACTCATCTAATTGCTGGGAAACCATCCTGGAAAAAAGCCGGGAACAGCTTCCCTGCGGGCACGTTTATACACTGCACGCCGAGTTGGAAGGGATGAAATTGAAGCCGGTGATGGAAAAGCTGCTGGAACAGTGGACAGCATCCGGCTTTAAGTTCGTGACACTTGATCAGCTCTGCGCATCGCTGGATCGGTCAGTACTGCCGAGGCAGGAAATAAAGTGGGCCGAAGTCGATGGCAGATCCGGTTTGCTGGCGGTCCAGGCCCTCTGAAAGGTCATCGGCATGATCCGGGCGTAAGGAGTTCACATTGAGCACTGTCATAAAAAAAAGCACGCAAAGCCCCTTGGTCGATCTGTCCGTTCTGATACCGGTGTATAACGAACAGGATGTTCTTACCTTACTGTTTGAGCGTTTATACCCTGTATTGGATGCACTTGAACGCTCCTATGAGGTCCTGTTTGTAAACGATGGCAGTTCCGACAATTCAGCCGCCATCCTCGAACACCAATTTGAGCAGCGACCGGAAGTTACACGGGTAGTGTCTCTGAGTTCAAACGCCGGCCAGCATGCGGCCCTGATCGCCGGCTTTGAGCGCGCCCGTGGTGAATTTATCATTACGCTGGATGCGGATTTACAAAATCCACCTGAGGAAATTCCTGCAATCGTTGCGGAAATGGACAAGGGGTTTGATTATGTCGGATCCATCAGGGCCTCGCGACACGATAAGGCATGGCGGCATATTGCCTCGCGCCTGATGAATTCCTTACGTGAGAAAATCACAAATATCCGCATGACCGATCAGGGTTGCATGTTAAGGGGTTACAGCAGAGAGATAGCCCTGGAAATCGCAGTTTCCAATGAATCCCGCACATTTATCCCGGCACTGGCTTATTTGTATGCAGCCAGGCCGACAGAGATCACGGTCGCACATGAAGAACGTGCGGCCGGGCAATCCAAATATTCTCTATTCAAGCTGATCCAGCTCAACTTCGATCTGGTCACCAGTTTTTCATCTGTACCGCTGCAATTGATCTCATTCACCGGAATCGTAGTTTCCATACTGTCACTTTTGTTCGTTTGCTACCTCGCCTATCGCCGGATTTTCTACGGTCCGGAAGTCGAAGGTGTATTTACACTTTTTGGTATCGCAATTTTCCTGATGGGTCTGCTGCTGTTCTCTGTCGGTATGCTGGGTGAGTACATCGGCCGCATCAATGGCCTGGTGCGCAGGAGAAACCGGTTCCGCGTTGCGAGTGTGCTGGAAGCTGGAGAGGGTGTAAAAT
>Ga0055444_10000012_pt1 | contig 17389 bp, 19 predicted proteins | sample China_Galinas_Co_FD_57742 | JGI IMG/M metagenome (GOLD analysis project Ga0055444, IMG submission 57742) | Wetland microbial communities from San Francisco Bay, California, USA, that impact long-term carbon sequestration - China_Galinas_CordA_D2 | ecosystem: Environmental > Aquatic > Marine >...
GACTCCGGTATATTATACCACTCAATAGGTCCTTATGGAGCTGAAAGCTGGAGGTCCTGGATGCTTTCACAGGAATTTCAAATTATGCAGGGACATTTTGGGGATTTCTGGAGTCAGGCTAACTCGGCCATTGACATACGGGCTTATATCCCTGAATACATCATGAATCCGGTTGCAGATAAAAGTCAACCTTTTCTGGCCATGGGTAGAGGAGAAGAAGTCCCCGGGTATTGCATGCGCAGTGCTAATTATGAAAATCCTGAAGGTGAATGGAATACAGTGGAATTAATATGTTTTGAAAATAAAAGCATACACATTGTAAACGGACATGTGGTTATGATCCTAGGAAATTCCAGGTATGTAATAGATGGTGAAAGTATCCCCATGAACAGAGGAAAGATCCAAATACAAAGTGAAGCTTCCGAGGTGTTTTATAAAGATATTGAGATCCGGAAACTGGAATCTCTTCCTGCAGAGTATGCAAAATATTATGAATAATACCTATATAGTGCTTTTAAGAGGAATCAATGTAGGAGGAAAAAATCTTATTCCAATGAAGGAGCTCGTTGAGGTTCTTAAAGAGCATGATTATCAAAATATCAAAAGCTACATCCAGAGTGGCAATATAGTTCTTCAGAGTCAGAAACTACCTGATGATATTGCCTCCATAATCCAGCGAAGATTTGGTATCGAACCATTAGTCTATGTCCTTGAAGAGCCTGAGTTCAATGCAGCAATTGAGAATAATCCTTATAGATCGCCAAAGGGGAAGGATATACATTTTTATTTCTGCGAAGACAAACCGAAAATCGATACTTTAAAAGTGGAGAGATATAAATCGGGGTCTGAGGAATTTCATTTAGATGGGAAGGTAGTTTATCTTTATGCACCAGATGGTATAGGGCGATCGAAGTTGGTGGCAAATATGGAATCGTGTTTGGGTGTCTCAGCAACCGGGAGGAATCTGAACACCATTTATAAACTCCAGCAGATGGCGCAAAATGTTTAACTATTCTCTAATCCAATCGACACTACAATCAACGCCTGGTGTCAACTGAGTATCTTATCGGTTGAGTCGATCGTTAACGTGATAAGAAGATGATAGAGTTTAAACCCATCGGAATTATCCACAGTCCTTTTAAGGCACTGAAAGATATGCCGATTCAACCTGCCGGAGCTATCGGCGTACCGGGTACCGTTGAAGTCTTTAAGGAGTATCATGACGGACTGAAGGATCTCGACGGGTTTTCCCATATCATCCTTCTTTACCACTTACACTGCAGCAATGAATTCAGACTCAATATAGTCCCTTTCATGGATGTGGAACCGCGGGGATTATTTGCCACCCGGGCCCCAAACCGCCCCAATCCAATCGGGCTTTCAGTCATACAGCTGGACAGGATTGAAGATGGCATACTGCATATCCGGAACGTGGATATTCTCGACGGCACTCCACTTCTCGACATTAAACCGTATGTTCCGGAATTTGATGCTGCCTTAAAGGTTCGGACAGGCTGGCTTGAGAATGCCAGGAGCGACGTCTCTAATCGAAAATCAGATGACAGGTTCAACTGATAGTAAGACAATATTATGAATAAACCATTCCAATTTTCTGGCCGGATCCGAAGCTTTCAGGTTGCCTTCAATGGTATCTGGACAATGTTGAAGACTCAGCAAAATGCCTGGATCCATCTTGTTGCAACCATATTGGGAGTAGCTGCGGGATTCTTATTTGACATCTCTGCCTCTGAATGGTGCTGGCTTATACTGGCTGTAATAGCTGTCTGGTCAACTGAGGCGCTCAATACGGCTTTAGAATTGCTTGCTGATGTTGCATCTCCGGAATTTCACCCGTTGGTTAAAAAGGCCAAGGATGTTGCAGCAGGGGCCGTATTGATCTCCGCAATCGGAGCAGTAGCCATTGGACTGATTGTACTGGGCCCTTATGTACTTGAACTTAAAAAACAGGCATTATGAATAAATCCTTAAGAGTATAACCATGCGAAAGCGCTCTACCTGTTTCTAATTACAATTTTATTATCATGTACCAGGAAAAATGAGGAACCATTTTTCAAAATAAGTGGGAAGTTGGCGCACCCGACAGATTGTCAGAAATATATACTTATTCAGAATATTTACTTATTGACTTCTGGTCATCAACAAGTGCTCCTTGTCGTAAAGAGAATCCAAATATTCGAACAGCATATAATCATAACAGGGATAGAGGATTTGAAATTCTTGGAGTATCGACAGACACCAGGAAATAATTGTGGCTCCGGTCAGTTGAAGAAGACAGGCTTAACTGGTAGAATGTCTGTTCATTAAAGGAATGGGGAGACAATGATGTTGTAGCTGCCTATGCTTTAAGGCAGGTATCTCAAAACTTTCTATTGGATAAAAATGGGACTATTGAAGCAAAGGACCTTCGTGGAGAGGCGCTGCTTTCAAAATTGGATGAACTGCTAAATCAAGATTGACAGGTAGTATTCGTCGCGCAAGAAAGCGGATCTCAACCTTGTCATTGGGTACTTCTCACAAACAAAATCAACAGGACGGTTGTTTCAGAATAATATCTGTGAGGGTAGCGTACCTATGAGCGCTTGCTGAAATCAGAGAGGATTTAAGAGATGGATCACAAAACATCATTGTAACGGACACCAGGAACAGTATTTAACCAAAGGACTGAGAGTTATGACAAGATCTCGATTAGAGGCGTTCAGCGATGGTGTTCTGGCTATTATTATTACGATCATGGTGTTGGAATTAAAAATTCCACACGGCGCAAGTTTTTCAGCACTCTCTGAACTACTTCCAGTTTTTATTAGTTATGTCTTAAGTTTTATTTTCATCGGGATCTATTGGGGGAACCATCACCACCTGCTGCATACGGTTCATCATACAAATACAAAAATCATGTGGGCAAACATGGGCCTTTTATTCTGTCTTTCCCTCATTCCTTTTTCTACTGGTTGGATGGGCGGGAATCACTTTGATAAAATCCCCGTTGCTGTTTACGCAATAAATCTATCGCTATGTGCAATAGCTTTTTACATACTACAAAAAGTAATTATAGATCATTATACACACAGTTCAAAGTTGATTGAGGCCTTAAAAAAACAGGATAAGAAAGGAATGATCTCACTTCTAGTCTATCTCATTTCAATTCCTGTTGCGTTTTTCTACCCTGTTATCTCAGCTTCATTCTTTGTTCTTATTGCCATCATGTGGATTATTCCAAATAAGGCTATTGAACAAGCCTTAAAAGAAGAATAACCATAAACAACAAATCCAGAGACATAGAATCACATGGAAACTCGCCCGGCCATAGTAGGAGTCATAGGCTCTGGCACCACGCACCATCCTGAGCGTTCAGCGCGCCTGGGTCATTGGCTTGCCATCAGAGGTGTTCATCTTCTTACCGGGGGCGGTGGGGGAGTCATGGCTGCAGTGAGTAAGGCTTTTTACGAAACCCGGGGACGTAGTGGGTCAGTTATAGGGATCATCCCCTGTCAGGAGGGTTCAGTGGATCCGAAACCCGGCTATCCAAACCAGTGGGTCGAGATCCCCATTTTTACACATCTTCCACTCAGTGGCACGCATGGGACCGAGCCATTATCCCGAAACCACATAAACATTCTCAGCTCGGATGTAATCGTCGCTCTGCCGGGCGGCAAAGGCACAGCGAGCGAGGTTGCCCTTGCAGAAAAGTACCAACGCCCGATCGTCGCATACCTGAAGTCGTTTGACAAGATACCTGGTCTGTCCAGGCAGATCCAGGTTCGAAGTGACTTGGATGAAGTCTGTAAATTTGTTGAATCTTACATTAAGGAGGAAAGAAAATGAAAATAGAAGTAGAAGTTTTAGCGAGAGCCGATCCTCAGATGGTCTGGGATTCCTGGAATAATCCCTCAGATATAAAGCAATGGAATGCCGCATCGGACGACTGGCATACAACATCCAGTACAGTCGATCTAAAGGTAGGTGGCCGGTTCATATCAAGAATGGAGGCGAAGGATGGGAGTATGGGTTTCGATTTCGGCGGCACCTTTGTGAAAGTTGAGCCTCCCAGGTTACTGATGTACCGGATGAATGATGGCCGGGAGGTCACGGTCAAATTTCAGGATACAGCAGGCGGAGTTTTAGTTAAAGAGGAATTTGATGCAGAGATGGAGAGTGATCCGGAGATGCAAAGAAGAGGCTGGCAGGCGATCCTCGAAAACTTTGCAAGTCATGTCGCATCCAAAAAGAAGCTGTAGAAGTAGAACTCTTAGCCCGTCTTCGTTGTTTATAAGCTGGACCTAATTTACATCGATATTAAATCCAGCAATTCATTCTCTGAATTATTAATGCAGATAATTATATCAATAAGAGAGTAATGATGAAATCAAAAATTGATTCCGGGATAATGGTCCTGGTTGCACTACTTGTGCTTCTTATTGACAGTTCGGTATACGGTCAGAATTGGCCAATGGTAAATTTCAACAAAGGACGGACATCATGGGCTTCTGATGAGACTATGCTTTATCCACCACTGGGGCAAAAGACAGTGATCCCCGTTAAGTCCACGGGAGACTATATAAAACTGAACTATCTGAGCTTTTATAATGACCTGCTTGCTCTTAATGTTGGAAGGAATCCAAATACCCTGGAGGCAGTGGATATCACAAGTGGTGATACGTTATGGACTTTTGAAGTTCCTGGTACCCGGGGAGGTATGGATTTTGTTTGTGCGCAGAATGATTCCATGATTTTTGCGGGAGGCCAGCAAGGACCTGGACTTTATGCCCTTGATAGAGAGACGGGCAAAGAAAAGTGGAATAAACCAATAGGCAACCTTTACAGCAGACATATAATACTTGACAATGAATTAGCTTATATAGTTGGTGACAGTCTGTATTGCATTTCCATTCAGGATGGATCGACGGTCTGGTCTCTGAAAACGAATTTTCAAAGTACCCCGGCTGTGGATGATCAATATCTGTATTTAGTTGGAAATCTTATGGTTCAGATCTTCGATAAATTAACTGGTGGACCGGTGTGGTCGAGAACGATTTCTGAACAATATTTCGTAGGCATTGCAGTGGATGATAATTGTTTTTACACGCAGTCCAATGATACGATCTTTGCCTATAACAAGGAGAGCTGGGATGTAAAATGGATATATAAGAGTGAAGGTGATACGATCCAGACAGAATCACTAAATTCCATTGCAATTACGGATAGCAAATTATGTTTTATAATTGAAGGAAATAGCGAAGGGAAAGCAGAATTGGTGACACTGGATAAAGGAACCGGCGGATTCCTCTGGGCTCACACATTCTCAAGCGATTTTACATTTACACCTACTATTGCCAATGGAGTAGTGTATGTTATCCCGTACCCTGAGACTGCATTGTATGGGTTTAATTTAGATAATGGAACGCCACAATTTTATGACAACTCTTTTTCATATTTGTATCAACCAATTGTGGCAAACCATCAACTATTTACTACGTCAGGTGATAGAGTCATTGTCTTTGGGAATGCCGATACTAAAGTAGATGATTCGAAGGATGCATCCAGGTATGAATTTGAGCTCATGCAGAATCATCCAAATCCTTTTAATACCATTACCTCTATCAAATTTTTTCTCCCGCGGACTGAGTTTGTAAGCCTGAAATTATATAATATCCTGGGTGAAGAAATGTATACGTTGGTGAATGAACAGCATGCAGCTGGTCTGCACAGTATTGATTTTGACGGGACTCATTTTCCTGGTGGATTGTACTTTTACAAAATAGCCACAGGTTCATTCTCAGATACAAAACAGTTCTTACTAATTAAATAGTAATCAATGTTATTTCCAGGGGCAGCCTGGGAATTGGCATGCTGTCAGTCCCTTTCGAAATGAAAAAGTATTCAGCCACGTTAGTTATCGCCATATTCTCAACTATGATTTTTCATCATTGTACTGGCAACAATCAATTTCCATTGATCATTCGTATTTCACCCATTGGTAATACAGTCGTCACGCAACATATTCAGCAAGCCATCGACTATGCTGGTAATGAAGGTGGAGGCACTGTATTATTTTCCAAAGGAAAACACATAACCGGAGGATTACATTTAAGAGATAATGTAACCCTTCAATTTGAAAAAGGGGCGGTTCTGGAAAGTAGCAGTAAACTTGAGGATTTTGGAGAATGGGAATGGACAAATGGTTTGATCATGGGGGACAATCTGAAAAATATTTCTATAATCGGTCAAGGGCTTATCGATGGGATCAATCTTCCGAATCCTGAAGGTGAAGAAGGGTTTCGGGGCCCGCATGCCATTCGCTTAACGAATTGCGACAGCATTATTATCAGAGATATTACAATTAAGCGTTCGGCTAACTGGGCTATCAACTGTCGAAAATGTACCAGAGGTATTATCGAAAACATAAGTATCCGGGGGGGCCATGACGGTGTGCATACCCGCTTCTGCAAGGATTTCCAAATAAGAAACTGTGACATCCGTACTGGAGATGATGCCTTTGCAGGCAATGATAACCAGGACTTTATAATCGAAAACTGCAAAGCAAATACCTCGTGCAATGCTTTCCGCTTCGGGTGCTTAAACCTGGTCGTAAAAAATTGTATTATCTGGGGACCGGGAGAATATGAACAACGCTCACAACACCGGACCAATACATTATCTGCCTTTACACATTTCTCGCCCCTGGATGAGAATCCGCAACTGGTAAGCGGTAACTGGCGGATAGAGGACGTTACGATAGACCAGGTTGATCAAATATTCAATTATAATTATAGGAACGGGCTATGGCAAACCGGCCAGCCTGCTACCGAAATTACTTTCGAGAATCTGACGGCCACCAATGTAAAGAAAGCTTTCAATGTGATCGGGGATTCGGCCAGAAGTCTAAAGCTCATCATCCGTAACGCTTTCATTTCTGAACGGGAAGATTCCGATTTTACCGAATTCACCTTTGAAGGGAGAACACAGGAAGTGCCGGCTTTTTTTAATACAAACCTGTTTGATATTCTGGAACTGCATCATGTAACTTTTAAAACCAATGGCAAGGGTCCGGCACTCATGGCAAAAAACGGTAATAAACTGGTGATGGACAGCGTCCGGCTTATTCCCTCCGATAACCCGAAGCCATTTAGTTTTGATAACATTGATGAAGTGGAAGATCCATAATTGAATTTGGAAATATACCCATTAAGAAAATATGAAAAATATTATTAGTGAAATAGGTCAGGTCGCCATTACCGTAAGAAATGTCGAAGAAGCTCTGGTTTTTTACAGGGATATTCTCGGTTTGAAGTATTTGTTTTCACCATCCGAGCAGCTGGCTTTCTTACAATCCGGTGCTACCCGAATCATGCTCAGCACACCTCAGGGCGCAGGTGAGATTGGAAGGAATTCAATTCTCTATTTTAAAACTACCCGCATTGAGGATACCTTCAGGGATCTGGTATCTCAGGGTGCTGAAATGGAAAGAGAACCGCAAATGGCCGCAAAGATGGAAGATCATGAACTTTGGATTGGCTTTTTAAGAGATCCTGACCGTAATCTAGTCGGCTTAATGGAAGAGAAATCAGGTTTTTAACTGATCACAATACAGATTATCATATGGCCCGCTCGAGAAGGCTGGTTACTATAGCTGAATTTTGAGTCGATGCTGCTGAGTCTGATATAGATCGTTCAGTTAAAATTACACGTTACACAGATGAGAGGGTTCAATCCTTCGATGCCCATCATACACAGTTCCCAAAGCGTGTCAGAACTGCCTATAAAGTGTTGGTTCAAATCAGGAGAAAGTAGGAGTTTATCATTGCTCGTAACCGTAGCGCTGACTTATTACTGCAGCAATGTTTTGATATAAAACAAATATGAAGTCAACATATAAGCACACCAGTATCATTTCTTCTGACTGGCAGGCATTGGCAAGATTCTATCAGGAGGTTTTTGGCTGCATTCCGGTACCTCCGGAACGTAATCTATCCGGCGAATGGCTGGAAAAAGGAACGGGTATTAAAGGTGCCCGGATTGCTGGAGTTCATCTGGGCCTTCCAGGCTATGGAGACCAGGGGCCTACGCTTGAGATATTCCAGTACTCAATGAACCTGGCGAATTTATCACCAGCTGCCAACAGGAAGGGCATTGGTCACATAGCTTTTGAAGTGGATGATGTTCATAAGGCTACACAGGATGTACTAAAGCACGGCGGTACCATAGTTGGAGAGATATCTTCAGCGGAAGTATACGGCGCAGGGCTCATAACCTTTGTTTACCTTGCAGATCCGGAAGGTAATATAATTGAACTACAGGCCTGCAAATAGTATATCAATCCATATCATCCATCACCGCCTGAACCTCTTCAACCGTAACCCCTGAAGCATCATTACCGAAGGAATGCCTGATAAAAGTAAGCACATCGGCAACCTGGGAAGCATCAAGTGTGGGCTGGGGCGGCATCACCGAGTTGACAATCTCCCCGTTCACTTCGATCTCCCCTTCTATCCCTTCGAGTATAATCCGGATCAACCGCTCTTTATCCCCGGTGACCCAATCACTGTTTGTGAGCGGTGGATGCATTCCCGGTACCCCGTTCCCGTCTGCCTGGTGGCATACCAGGCAGGTACTTTTATAGACATCTTCACCGGGTAGGTCAGCCATGACTACAGTCTCCGTTTCCATTGCTGAGGCCGTCTCCTCTGCATGGTTCTCTTCTCCTGTATAGATTACCCGCCAGATGGTTCCTTTTCTGGAGTCGGAGATGTATAACGATCCGTCGGAACCCATGGCCAGGCCAACAGGACGGTGTTCTGCATCGCCCGGATTCATGACTGTTTCCCTCCCCGAGAATCCATCTGCGAAAACCTCCCAGTCACCCGAGGGTAATCCGTTCTCCATAGGTACAAATACCACGTAATATCCTTCCTGTTGCAGTGGGGCGCGGTTCCAGGATCCATGGAAGGCAATGAACGCCCCGTTCCTGTAACGTTCCGGGAACTGTTGCCCGGTATAAAATAACAGGTCATTCGGGGCTGTGTGAGCAGGAAAGGCCATGATCGGATCGGTCTTGGATTCACACCTGGCAGTAACTGTACCATCTCCACCATATTCCGGGGCCAGCACCAGGGAACTCTTGAATGGATCATAGTAGCAATAGGGCCATCCGAAATCTGTACCTTCATCCATCATCAGGAATTCTTCTCCAGGCAGATCGGCACTGGCCTGCTCATCATACATTTCAGGATAGAACTGGTGTAACTGGTCCCTGCCATGCATCACTGCATACAGTTTGTTTTCCACAGGGTTCCATCTCAAAGCAACACAATTACGTGTCCCTGTCACAAACCTGTATCCGTCTGTCAACTGGTTCTGGTTCAGTTCATCGTCCTTGAAACGCCAGATCCCGCCGGCGTATTCCAGGATCGGGCACGGATCCATACCCGGGGAGCCTTTGGTCCTCATCTGTTCCATGCAGGCATTGGCCGGTGCTCCCACATTTACATACATGTTCCCCTGCGGGTCAAAATCAATGGGTTTGGCCTCATGCTGATGTTCGTTGGGAAATCCGTAGGCTACCAACTGGTAGTTCTCGTCGGGGACCAGAGAACCGGGGATCATGGGATAACGCACAATGGCAGTATCGGCACCGAAATAGAGGAAACCTTTATGCAGCATGATCCCTGTTCCCGAAACACTTCCGAAATAGGAAATTATGTCGGCTCTTCCATCTCCTGTAGTATCTCTGAGCGCGACCGCTCCCGATCCTTTGCTCATATTATTCAGCGCCACGTAGATATCCCCATTTTCTGACACATCGATATGACGGGCTGGACCCAGTTCATTCACTACTTTGAATGCTGCAAACCCGGCGGGCATTGTCAGTCCCCCGTTATCCGGATCGGCAACCGGCATGCCCTGTGGAGCTGGTTTACTGCAACCACTGAGCACAATCCCTGCAACTGCAGTTGTAAAGATTAGATTTCTGAAGGTGTGATAGGCTATCATGATCTTTAATTTTGATGATTGAGGTATAATTCTGTAAGTTACCAATTCAGGGCTATAATATAAAATGATACGCGCAGATTACTTTCTATTGCACTTCGAACCCTTATGTCTATTCTCCAAAACGCTGTGCCGGCTTTTCGATAATATTGCTAATTTGTAAATGTATATGCAAAAGAAATACGTGCATGGGTATGACGCAAGAGAAATCAGGCGTCTCCAGGATCAGGCTGATGCTCTGGTAGAACTCCTGCATTCCGACACATCTTATCAGCCGGGCAACCGTGTTTTAGAGGCCGGTTGTGGAGTTGGAGCCCAGACCATCACCCTTGCCCGCAACAGTCCACATGCATCCTTCATATCCATCGATATCTCCGGTGATTCCATTTCCAAAGCTCAAAGAACTATAGAAGGCGCAGGCCTGAGCAATGTTCAGTTCCGGCAGGCTGACATTTTCAATCTGGACTTTGATCCCGGGTCTTTCGACCACATCTTTGTGTGCCATCTACTGGAGCATCTTGATCGTCCTGATGAAGCGCTGGTTATTCTGAAGAAGTTGATAAGGATTGGTGGTACAATCACTGTTATAGAAGGCGATCATGGTTCGGCATATTTCTATCCTGACAGTGAAGCCGCGCATCAGGCTATTCAATGCCTGGTCGATCTCCAAAGACGTTCCGGAGGCAATGCTATGATCGGAAGGGAGCTGTATCCGCTCTTAAAAGAAGCAGGTTTCAGCTACATCCATGTCTCACCGCGTATGGTCTATGCTGATTCCAGCAAGCCCGGTCTAGTTGAAGGTTTTACAAAGAACACATTCACTGCCATGATTGAGGGTGTACGTGATGCTGCCCTGGGCGCCGGGATGGTCGATGAATCCATTTTTGACAAAGGTATCCGGGACCTCTACAGGACAGCAGAAACAGATGGGGTTTTTTGCTATACTTTTTTCAAGGCAATTGCAACGAAACAAGAATAAAAAGGCTGTATTCTGAACAGAACAGAACACCTAGGTACGCGGTATTTTCCAATCATCGTCATCCTTTTAACGGTGGTCATCACCTTGTGTGGCTGCAAAAACAAAAAAGAGCCCATTACGCTTAATTCTTCAACGGAGGCTGTTTATTTCACTTATATCAAGATAGACACAGCGGGTCCCCTGAATCCATGGGCAAAGTTTAGCGGGGACCTGGATGGAGATGGTGTTGCTGATATCATTGTCGGCGGACAGAACGGGCCCCTGGTGTGGTACAAATATCCGGATTGGACAAAGCATAAAATATCAGATGGTGGTTATAATACTGTTGATGGAGATGTGGCTGATCTGGATCAGGACAGCGATCCTGATATTACCATCGGAGGTATCTGGTACGAAAATATGACATCAGACGGTCGGGTTACCTTTACAGAACATCGTTTTGCAGACTGGTATCCCAATGCCTGTGTTCAGGTGGCTGATATCAACAAGGACGGCAGAAATGATATTGTACTTACTCCTTCAGAACTGGCAGGAAGCTATTACAGAATATCATGGTTCGAGGCGCCCCGGGATTTAATAAAAGGTGAGTGGATGGAACATTTCATTGCTGATTCTGTCGAGTGTGTGATTCATTCACTGGCTCTGGGTGATCTGGATAATGATGGATCGGTTGACATTGCATACGCTGAAATGCATCAGGGAGTGGATCCCGATGAGGTCGTAGTGCTCCTCAACCGGCAAAACGGGCAATCCTGGAAGAAACAGGTCATTTCGCAAAAGGGGTCCCATGGATTGCGAATGGAGGATATCAATAATGATGGACTTTTGGATCTATTTGGAGCCAACTGGAGCTCTGACTACCAACCCATAGTAGCCTGGTTAAATACTTCAGCGAATGAAATCCGGTAAACTTTACCATATTTGGGATTAGAGTCCAAATTAAAAAGCCATTCAAATGGACTGTTTAAAACGCTTTATTTATACAGTAGGTATTGGTTCATTGCTCCTCTTTTCGGTTTCGTGCAATAAAGAGCCAGGTGAAACCACTAAGGGGATCATATATGTATCGGTCGTTGACAACGATGCCGAAAAAACACCGGTCCCCGATGTGGGAATAGTCATCTCCCCCGGTGATATCACTGGTAAAACAAATGCATCCGGGAAAGCCAGTTTCAAAGTTGATCCGGGAGGTTATTATGTAGATGCGGATGTATGCTGTATCGGACCCGGATTTATTCAATATCACGAGCCGGTCACAGTGACAGCTGACGATACTGCAGAAGTTACACTCTCAGCATGTCTTCGCTGCCTGTGAAAAGAGATATAAATAATGAGAAAATACAAACTGGTTGTCCTTGTTTTTGGAAGCATTCTGTTCGGCACTACACAGTGCGGGCAGCCTGAACCCGGGATATCGACACGCGGACTGGTGGATACAGTTGGATTTGCACATCTGGACTGGCAGATGGATTCGGTTCTGGCCAGGATTCAGCGGCTCAGTTATGACGATCTGATCCGTTCACAGCAGGCACCGGGAACAGTATGGAGAACAGCGATCTGTCCCCATGATGATTATTCCTATACAGGGTGGCTCTATCCGGCAGTGTTAAGAAATATAAAGGCCAGGACTGTTATTATTTTCGGTGTGGCTCATAAAGCAAGTCAGTTTAACCTGGAAAATAAGCTGGTTTTCGACAGTTTTAAATTCTGGCAAGGTCCCTACCAAGCTGTAAAAGTATCTTCACTGCGGGATCAGATTATCAGTCAACTACCCGCCGACATGGCAGTTGTCCATGATTCCATTGAAACTATGGAGCATTCTGTAGAGGCACTGATCCCGTTCCTGCAATACCAGGACAGGGATATTGAGATCATCAGCATTCTGGTGCCGTACATGGATTTCAGGAGGATGCAGGTGATCAGTCAGCAACTGGCCGGGACGCTGTTCACAGTAATGAAGCAGGAAAATCTGCACTGGGGAGAAGATATTGCCCTGCTCATAACATCCGACGCGGTCCATTATGGTGATGTGGAGTGGGGTGGGCAGAATTATGCTCCCTTTGGAACGGATAGCACTGGCAATGAGCAGGCAGTATCCCATGAGAAGGAAATCATCAGAACATGCTTTAAAGGGGAACTGACTGTTGATAAAATCAATCGTTTCTTTACCTATACGGCAGATCCGGATGATTTCAGAAAATACAAATGGACCTGGTGTGGCCGTTATTCAATACCATTTGGATTGTTGACCTCATATTATCTGCAGTCACTGCAAAAAAGCAGCCCATTGACCGGGATCCCGGTCGCCTATTCAACCAGTATCACCCAGCCACATGTGGAAGTGGATGATCTAAGAATGGGCCGGACAGCCATTGCAACACCCCGCCACTGGGTTGGGTATCCTGCCATTGGATTCAAATGATCCCGATTAGCTTCTCAGCGAATAGACCATCAGGACATTCCCGTGCCTCATGAACATTTTTCCATCGAAAAGATAAGGGTGTGACCAGTGGGGACCGGTCCCTTTATCGATCTTGAATGAACTGACGACCTTGAAGCCGGTTGGATCGGGTTTCACAAGACCCACGTTCCCCCTCCTCTCCACATACACATAGAGCATACCGTCGGCATACACCATTTCTCCTTTTGAGTTCCACTCCTCATCGTACATCACTTTGCCCGTATTCCAGTCCAGGCAGGCCCACGCCCCGGAGCCATTGGTTATCCAGTACGATCCATAGAGGTAGCCATCCAGTTCGATGAGCCCATGGTGGTGATTGTCAAGCAGCGTACTTGTCCAAACCTCCTCAATGGATGTCACATCGTCATTGACTCTGAGCATTTTTGCAGGGTAGTCGTATCCGATGGATAAAAAGATCATGTTGCCCTTCACTATCGGGGAATTGGCCCAGATCATTCCTTTGGGCTGCCATTTCCACATGGAGGGATTGAAGTATTTGTAGGAGGCTTTTAGAGCACCGGTCTCCGGGTCCACAATGTACAGGTTACTTGCAGAGGCGCCCAGGATGTAATCCTTGCCGTTGAAATTGCGCAGGATAGGGGAGACATAGGAACGCTGACCATCGGTGCCTGGCGATTTCCATATTACTTTTCCGGTCATTTTATCAAATGCCACAAAGGTAGCCAGGGCGCTGGCCGGTGAACAAATGACCTTATCGTCCACGATCAAAGGAGACTCAGCCACACCCCAGTTATGCCAGTCGGCATGGTACTCTTTGTCCACATTGATCTTCCAGTTGATATCCCCTGTTTCGGCATTCAGGCAGACCAGTTCCCCGACCCCGCTGATAATGTAGATCCGGTCCCCCTCAATGGTGGGGGTACTTCGGGTATTGGGATAGGCCTGATCCCATGATCTTCCATAGGCAACCTGCCATTTCTTTTCGCCATTGAAGTCAATACAGGTCAGATGATCCTCGCTACCGATCTTCCCGGAGGCATAGATGTACTTCCCGTTTGTTATGACAGATGAATACCCATCTCCAATGCCTTCAAATTCCAGCAGCAGTTCCGGACCACCTTCCGGCCACTCTTTCAGGAGATTGGTTTCCGGGAACTTACCATCCCTGTTGGGCCCGCGAAATTGATATATCTGGGCATTGGTTACCGATACGAATAACGCACACAATATGACGATCAATAGTTTTTTCATGTATTCATTTTTTAGGAAATACAAACATACAAAATCTTACTATTTGAAAAAGCGTCACCGGCATATACAGTTCCAACATGAGATTCTTGTCTGGGATTTCACTGTATAGAACTTTGAACATGCTTCATTTGTTATAATGTATGAAACTTGAAAAATGAAAAGGTTCAAGACAATTACAGCCATTACCATTCTAATCATTGGTTTTGTTTCGGGTTGCAGTGATGATAAAGATCCGGTGACACATGGAGATAAGACACAAGAGGGAACTGATGGGATAACCATGGCGACTCCCAATGGCGGGGAGTTGAAATCTGCGATGGAAGGCCCTATTCGCAGTGCCTTGGGAGAACCCACTATAACTTTGGAAACTTTTGAATTATTAATATCTGGTTTAGTTGATTCTTCTTATTCATTGAGTTGGGACGAGATACGAGAATTGCCTTCGGAAACAACAGATACTATGATCATGTATTGTGTAGAGGGCTGGGAAGTCTGGGGTGTCTGGAAAGGTGTGTTAATTAAAGATCTGCTTGATAAAGCCAATGTTCATGATGAAGGGGCATATGTCCTGTTTGAAAGTCGTGATGGTTACCAGACAGCCTTACCTACCGCCTATCTGATAAAATATAATGCATTGCTGGCTTACCAGGTAAACAATGCTCCGCTTCAAACGCACGATGGCTTTCCTCTTCGATTGATTGCTTTCGGAAAATATGGTTACAAGTGGGCGAAATGGGTCTATAAGCTAACAGTAATGGATGAGTCACAACAGGGTTACTGGGAAAAGCTGGGCTTTTCGGATCAGGCAGATGTATCTCTAGACAGGCGAAGATATTACGAAGGGGACACTGTTAAGCCACTGCAATACTAGTGGCTTTCGCTTTCATTCTTTTTTATTATCCTGTAATACAGCGAATTGAGGTAAATGATCTCGGCCAGGAGGCCACTTAGTACAACGATCAGGAAAAGTACCCGGTTGAGACGGATGCTGAGCAGTGAAAAAACTATATAGAAAGCTGCAGTGACCAGGAGAGAACGATGCGCCGGCTTTTTGAGCGCGATGAAGTTAGAGGGGAACACAAGCAAGTTCATCATCAGGCTGACTGACCCCAGGAATACAGCGATGGCGTATCCGAGCTTCTGGAGGGGTATCTGATGTTGTGTTTCGAAAAAAGAGGTGAAACTAACCGCGATGAGGCCGAGAGAAATGAGCGAGGGAATGTAGAGTAGTTCCAGTCTGGAAGCGTTGTTGAAGCCTCTTTTCACCGTCCGCTGTGCGACCAGGGTGAAGAATATCCACCAGAGGGAGAAGACGATGGAGATGGCCAGGGAGAAGTTCAGCCATCCCTTCAGGCCGGGCACCCCTGTGTTGCTGATCCCATTCACTACCCCCAGCACTACTTCGCCAAACACAATGATGGCAAACAATCCCAGGCGTTCAGCCATGCTCGGTGAAAGGTTCAGGTCTGAATTGTCGCGGCGGAGAAGGACCTGGGCGATGAAAGGGGGAGCGTAATTGCAAACGAGGATGATCGGAACGATCGCTTTAAGCCAGGATTCTGGTAAAAACATACTGGCACCCATACTGGCAAAGGCCAGAAGGTAGAGGATCGTGTAGGGCATGTTGTAGCGCCGGTGCGATTTGTCGTAGAAACCGATGCTCCACCACATGTAAGTGATATAGAGCTGCATGATCATGAAAACAACGGTGATATTGTGGTAACTGGGCACAGGGGTGAGTTCAATCTCCACGGCCAGCGCAGCGATGATCATCATCTGCCAAAGGGTCATAAGCCGGGTACGCAGGCCCTCGTTACCATGCAGATCGTGGTACATGCTTCCGTTGAGCCAGCCCCAGAAAATGAGCATGAACAGGAAGGTATACTCGATAAAAGCGCCCACGCTGGATTCCAGGGCCAGTTTATGCGTGATCCTCGATATGGCGATCACGTATACCAGGTCATAAAAAAGCTCCAGCCAGCTCACTTTCCGTTCTTCCTCAGGCCGGTCAAATTTTTTCGGAGGACCCCACCATGCCGAACTGTACATGCTCATTCGCATATAAATCGTTTCATTGTGTTGAAGTTAGCTCGTTTATATTCAGCTTGTAGTATACGCCAGTTATTATAGGCAATGGATAAAATGGCCATCATGGAATGAACGGGGACATCATCTATTTCTAATCCTCCTGAACAGGCTTGGTCCCGAAATCCCAGTGTTCGGCGGTCTTTTTCATGCGTTTCCATTGTTTCAGGGTTCGTAAATGTACATTGCCCGGGGTGACCAGTAGCAATAACGCTCGTGTGGCTTTTTTGTTAAATCTGCCAGTCAGTCGCAGTACGATGCCATGCAAAACAGGCACCGAGTCCATGAATCGCTTCTTTACCCGGCAGGTTAGGCTATTCAGAAAAGATACTTTTGAGTAACACACAACGATCCAAAACAGCCTTTACGATATCACCTGGCAGAAACACATTCTGGAACAAAATGCGGCTGGGAAGTGTTATGAAACCATATATTTAAAACTCTGTATTATGGCTTCAAATCAAAATCAGGATAATCAAAACAAGTATATTCCAACAGAATCAATTGGTAGTATCCCCCGTCCGCGTGAATTGCAGGAAGCGATGGTGGCTTTTTCTCAGGGAAGTCTTTCATTGGAGAAATTGGAACAGCATTTTGACCAGGCAGTAAAAGAAACAATTAAAAACCTGGAAGCTACCGGCTCACCT
>Ga0055444_10000013_pt1 | contig 17193 bp, 16 predicted proteins | sample China_Galinas_Co_FD_57742 | JGI IMG/M metagenome (GOLD analysis project Ga0055444, IMG submission 57742) | Wetland microbial communities from San Francisco Bay, California, USA, that impact long-term carbon sequestration - China_Galinas_CordA_D2 | ecosystem: Environmental > Aquatic > Marine >...
CTTCCGGAGCTGTTCACAACCCGGAGTGCGCCATTCACCGGTGTCAATCGTTGGGAGTCTGTTCACCCCCGTATCGTTCCTTGACCGCCTCCCGATCGATACGGCCGTTTTTTTCCGGGAGCGACGCCACAAACTGCACATACTGCGGTTTTTTGAAGCGGGCGATGCGGCCACCGACGAATTCGATCAGTTCTTTTTCAGTGAGTTGACTGCCGGCTTTCAGCACGCAGACGGCCTTGATGCCTTCCTTCCACTTGGGATCCGGGACCCCGAACACCATGGTCTGGGAGATGGTCGGGTGCTCAAGGATCGCTTTTTCCACCTCTGCAGGATAGACGTTCTCACCGCCGGGCTTGATCAACTCCTTTTCCGGCTTGCGGCCGGCGTACCACAGGAACCCGTCTTCATCCAAGCGGCCAAGGTCGCCGGTGTGATGCCGCCCGTTGCGAAAGGTGTGGGCATTGTCCTGGTCCAGGCGCCAGTATCCTTTAAATCCCATGGGACCTTTGAGGGTAATCTCGCCCACCTGTCCCGCCGGCACCGGATGGTCTGACTCGTCCACCAGTTCTACCAGTCCCAAGGGGATCGGCCGTCCGGCGGAACCGGGCCGGTCATCGAAGCGGCCCATGCTGGTAACCAATGAAGTTTCCGTCTGGCCATACATGGTGTAGAAACAGCCGCCGGTCGTTTTCTGGTAGCGTTGGATGGTTTCCTGCCCTTCAAGTCCCATGACGGCCCTCAAGGAGGATATGTCAGCACCCGTTTTCTCCTGCTCATTCAGAATAGATCCGAGAATCGGTGAAAAATTGAAGAACACGGAAACATGGTGCGCCTGGATCAGGCCAACGGCCTCGGTAGCGTCAAATTTGCTCATATTGACGTTCAGGGCCCCGGCATGAAAGGCATTGACGGCCATGAACAGGCCGCCCACGTGAAACAGGGGCAGCAGGTTCAGATGGACGTCTACAGGCGACAGATCGAAGCAGTAGTTGAGGTGAAGGCTGGCGCAAAGCAGGTTGGCGTGGCTCAACAACGCACCTCGCGGACGGCCGGCAACGGCAGCCGTGTGGATGATGACCAAACCTGCGTCGGCGTCGACCGGTTCGACAGAAAAGGGCGCATCGACCTGTAGCTTGTCGAAGGCCTCGAAGGGGCCATTATCGTTCAGGTTGAAGTATCGCCGGACCGAGGGAAGCCGATCACGGATACCCGACACCACGTTGCCGAATTCATTATCGGCAAATACCAACGAGGGGGTGCCGTCGTTGAGGTTAAAAGCCATTTCATCGGCGGAAAGGCGCCAGTTGATGGGCAGCACGATGGCACCCAGGGCGGCAGCGGCAGCATAAACCTGGAAAAATACCAGGCTGTTTTTTCCCACAACGCCGATCCGGTCCCCGGTTTTGATGCCGGCCTGCTGCAGGCCGGCAGCCAGCCGGACCACCTGCCCCCTGAATTGCCCGAAGGTTGTCGTCTTACCGGTGTCGGCTTCGAACCAGGCTGGCCGATTGCGGTAGCACTGGGCATTGCGATGGATCAGGTCGTAGAGGGAAAAATCGTAAAGCCCCATAGTTGATCCTCCTTGGGTTATTATTTTTTTTAGGCTTCATGCGGCAGGAAGAACACTACACCGGTATGAAGTGACAACGCCATTTCGGGTAACCACCTCATCTATTGTGCATCAATCGAATTTACCGGATGGGTTTGTGGTTACAGACTACTTGATGGTCGTCACCGGACAAGCAGCTTTGAGAATGATATATTGTGCCGTTGAACCGAGCAGCAGTTTTCGCGTTCTTGATTTTTTTTCAATGCCCACGAAAATTTGGTCGATGTGGTTATCCTGAGCAAAAATGACGATATCTTCGCCCGGGGAAAGCCCTCTGGCCATTTCCTGAACTTCGTGCTCGACACCAGCATTTTCGAGCTGCCGACGAACCAGATCCAGCTCCTGGTTCACCCGGGCGATGTCCTCGGGCTTTTCACTGTGGCCACCTTCCATGCTGGTAATCACAAACACTTTGGCCTTGAACAGCGCTGCATGTTTTATCGCCAGATCAAGGGCAGCCTTGGACTCTGCCGAACCGTTGTAGGCAACGAGAAACTTCATATTTAGATGCCCTTTCACCATCGGCGAGACGCAGTCGGTTATAAGGACTACATCCAGCGTTTACGCCGCTTATACGACTTGACTTCCTTGAAGGACTTACGTCCACCGCCCTGGGTAATTCCCATGTAGAACTCCTTGACATCCGGGTTGTTCTTGAGCTCCTTGGACCGGCCTTCCAGGACGATCTTGCCTGACTCCATGATGTAGGCATAATCGGACACCTGCAGTGCGATTTTGGCATTCTGCTCGACAACCAGAATAGTGGTGCCCAACTCCCGGTTGATGGTCTGAACGTTTTCGAAGATCTCTTTTACCAGCAGCGGTGCAAGGCCCAGGGAGGGCTCGTCCAGCATGAGCATTGTTGGTGCTGCCATCAAGGCCCGGGCAATGGCGATCATCTGCTGCTCTCCACCGGAGCAGTACCCGGCCAACCGATGGGTGATTTTGGACAGCCGGGGGAAATGATCGTACATTTTCTCATTGTCTGCACGAATCTTTTGGGACCCGTCCTTACGGGTAATGGATCCCACCCGGATATTCTCCGCCACCGTGAGGTGTTTGAATACCCGGCGTCCTTCCGGCACCATCACGGCGCCAAGTTTGACCACTTGGGTTCCGAGGACATTGGTGATGTCATTGCCAACGAATTTGATATGCCCATCGCGGATAAAGCCGTTTTCCGGTTTGAGCAGCCCGCTTATGGCCCGCAACGTGGTGGTCTTGCCGGCGCCGTTGGTGCCCAGCAGGGCGACAATACCTCCCTGGTCGACATGCAGACTGACACCGCGCAATACCTGGATGATATCGTTGTACACCACTTCGATGTTGTTGACCTCGAGCAGACTTCCCGATTTATGTTTGTCCATAAGGCAGTGATCTGATTCCATGTGAAGACGGTTCGTCTTCACCGAATTAGCTTGAGCGCAGCAGGTCTTGCGCCTTTGACTATTCGGCCCAAGGGTCGAAGAGATGTTGGACCGGCCCGGCAACCCGGGCCGGTCGACGGAAAATTATTTAATCTTACCAGTGTACTCGGGGATAAACGGCTTGCCAACGGATTTGAACTCTCCGTTCTTAACCGCGTAGAGCTGCAGGGTGTCGACACCCGCCTTGTCGGTCTTTGAATAGGTCACCGGCCCTACGGTGGTGACCGGGTAGAACGCATTGATATCGTTCATGGCCAGCAATTCTTCGTAGAGGCTTTCTTTGGTTACCTTTACGCCTTTGGCTTTGGCCCGCAGGATGCACTCGGCAGCGACCTGGGCCACCATTACCCCATTGGCGTAATTGTGGGAGTTGGCCGTCTTCTCGTCACGCCCATATTTTTTGGCCAGGGCCAGTTGGGCATCCGTTCCGACGCCGGGTTCGGACGTTACAATATAGGATGTCGTCCAGTAGAAATTCTCCGCGGCCGGTCCGGCCAGGGACACCAGGTCGTTACCGCCGGTGTAGTGGCACCCGGTAAACGTGATCTTACCCTTCTCGCCAAAGGTTTTGGCTGTAAGTCCAAGCCGGCTGGCATCTTTGAGCATGGTGGCCACCGGGGACTGAATTGTCTGGCTGATGACGTATTGGACACCCTTGCTCTGAAGGCGCTGCAGCATGGCGGTGTTGTCCAGGTCCTTGCCGTGCTCGACCACTTCCACAATTTCGATTTTCAGACCGGCGGCTACGGCTTTTTCGACATCTTCAAGGGGTCCACGGCCGAAAGCGGAAGGATGCAGAAACATAGCCACTTTGGGTGTCCCATCGCCTTTATGGTTGTTGGCGATATATTCGGCTAGACCAATGGCCTGGGCAGAATAGGAGGCAATCGGCAGAAAAATATAATTGGAATCCACTAGGTTTCCGGCATGAAAAGAGGCCGGGATGGTAGGCATTTTTTCCTCTTCGAAATCCTTTTTCAATGCCAGCGTACTACCGGTGGAGTAGTTGAGGTAAAAAACAATGCCCATATCCAGAAAATCTTCGAAATTCCGTTTGGTTACGTCAGTCTTGTATTGGTCGTCCCTGATCGTACAATCGATTTTGTCATCGCCTAAGAGTTTCATGTCGTTGACATAATTAAAATAGTCTTCAACGCCTTTTGAATAGGGGTCGCCCGCATCAGAGGTCGGTCCAGTAATGGCCAGTGAGAGGCCCAATTTGTAAGTTTCTCCGGCCTGGGCCTGAAAAGTAAATGCAAAGAGTACAATCAGAGCAAGCACCAAAGTAACGGTTATTCTTTTTCTGTTTTTCATGACTCCCCCTTCTCGTTGTGTGAGTGTTGATGAGTGGTTAGAACAAATTCAAGCGCATTTGCTCGTCGGACTTTTGGACTTCCCGCTAATCGTCAGTTCCCGTTGGTTCAGTAGCGGAACGGCCAGAGTTTGGTATACGAGCGTACGATGCGCCACCAGTTAGCGATCCCTCGCGGTTCAAACATCAAAAACAGAACGATCACCAGGCCAAACGAAAACGGCTTTAGAGCCGTGGCAAGATTCCAGTCCGACGGCAAAATTTGGCTGGCATGTTCGACAAGGGTTTCTACCTGGAGTTCGAGCGTAATTATCGCGGTCGGTCCCCAGAAGGATCCGTTGAGTGTTCCCAGGCCACCAACGATGGCCATGGCCAGATAGGTGATCGAGTGATGCAGGGTAAAGGATTCAAAACCGACACCCCGGTAGACGTATGCATGCAGTGCGCCGGCCACACCGGCAAAAAAGCCGGCCAGACCGAAGGCGTACACTTTGGTGAGGCCGGGATGCATTCCCATGGCATCGGCTGCCCGGTCATTGTCCCGGACGGCACTCAGGCAACGTCCATAGCGCGTTCTGAGCAGGTTGCGCACCATGAATCCCGAAAGGACCACCACCACAAGCAGCACATAATACCAAAAGAGGTAGTGCTCATTCCTATTCAGTTTGCCGGTAAACCAAACCACTCGACTGATAGGGATCGTCTGCCCTTGGTTAAAAAACTCCATAAAATTGATGGTCCATTGAAATATCATCTGGAAGCTCAGTGTAGCGATGGCCAGGTAAAGATGCTTTAAGCGCATGGCAGGAAGCCCGACGAGGGCCCCGAAGAGCGCACCCATGAGCCCGGCAAGAACAATCATCAGCGGCCAAGCATGCGTGATAATCACATGGCTGTCCCCCAGGGTTCTTGAAAACGATGCCACTGTGTATGCCCCGATGCCCACAAAGGCGGCATGGCCGATGGATATCAAACCGGCAAAGCCGGTGACGATGTTAAGGCCGATGATCGCCACAATGGCAATCAGGATATTGTCGAGTACGAGCATGTACTTGTTGCTCACTTCAAAAAACAAGGGCCAGATAAAAAACAGTGAAAGAAACAAGCTAAAAATGGTCCGGTCCAAATGGGTAAAGTAGATTCTCTGCTCTTCCCTGTAGGACGTAAAGTAGTTGCCGGTGGCTAACCAACGATTGGTTGACATGATCTATACCCGCTCAATTTCATGGATGCCAAAAAGCCCGTGGGGTTTGAAAAGTAGGATGATTAACAAAATGATATAGGGCAGCACATTGGCGGTCCCGTTGAGTCCCCAGTTTCCGTCCAGATAACCGCTGGCAAACTGCTGGATCACACCCATGATGATACCGGCCACCACGGCGCCTAAAATGGAATCCAGCCCCCCCAGAATCACCACGGGAAAAACGGTGATGCCAAAGGCTTGCAAGGTCTCGAAATTAAGTCCGGTAATGTTGCCGATGATGCCGCCGGCAGCGGCGGCGCTCAACCCGGCCGTGGCCCAGGCCAGACCGAAAACCCGTGGGACGGAAATACCCACGGACATGGATGCAAACTGGTCATCCGAAACCGCCCGCATGGAGATGCCCACGGTGGATTTTTTAAAAAACCAGGAGAAGCCCCCGATCATTACAGCCGTTACGATGACGCCCACAAGTTGGGTCCAGGAGATCGACACACCGCCAAACGATATTAGCGTTTGCGGCAGGAACCGAGGGAAAGAAAAATTCACCGAGCCAAACGGTGTCAAAAAAATTAACCCGTCGATGATGGACATCAGTCCGATGGTGACCATGATCACCGATATGATGGGTTCGCCAATCAGACGTCTTAAAAATATACGTTCGACACTCATCGCCAGGAAAAACGTAATCACCATGCTCAGCAGAAAGGATATATAGATCGGGATCCCCGCCATACCGGTCAATGCATAGGCGATAAATGCGCCGGAGGCAATAATTTGTCCGTGAGCGATATTGAGCACCTTGCTCGATTTATAGATCAGCACGAATCCCAGCGCCGCCAGGGCATAAATCGAGCCCACCACGATGCCGCTGACCACCAGTTGAAAAAAATAACTCATTAGAACCCTTCCATGGTATAAAATGAAATCCTGGTTTTAACCGTAGTTGATTGTCCATCCTGGTATTGGAAGAGGGCCTCGACATCCTTTTGGCTGATGTGTTCATCGTAGAGTGCATCGTAAAGGTCCTGGTATTTCTCGCGAACGAATTTCCGGCGAATTTTTCCCGTTTTGGTCAACTCACCGTCGTCCATGTCCAGCAGCTTGTATAAAATGGCAAACCGTTTGATCCTAAAGTGCTCTTTTTCGGCCCGTGAATTGATTTCGGCAACCTGTTCCTTGACCAGTTCAGCTATTTCGGGTTTAGCCGACAGATCCATATAGGTGGTGTAGGAGATGCCACGGTCTTCCGCCCATTTGCCAACCACAATGGGGTCGATGTTGATCAGGGCGGCCACATATTGCCGCTTATCTCCAAAAATCACCGCTTCTTTTATATAGGGGCTGAACTTGAGCTTGTTTTCAAGGAACATGGGGCTGAACATCTCACCATTGACATTGTGCATCACATCCGCCAAACGGTCAATGACCACCAGGTGCCCATGCTCGTCAATGTAGCCGGCGTCGCCGGAATGCAGCCATCCGCCTTCCAGCAGCTCAGCCGTTTTATCAGGCAGTTTATAATAGCCGGGTGTCACCGAGGGTGATCGGGAGAGGATTTCGCCTTCTTCTGAAATTTTGCACTCGGTGTTGGGCAGCGGTTTGCCAACCGTGTCAGGTCTCACATCGCCGTCCCTGTGCATGTAGGCGATACCTACGATCTCGGTCTGGCCGTAGATTTGTTTCAGATTGACCCCGATGGCCTGGTAGAAGGTGAACAGTTCGGGACCTAAGGCGGCGCCGCCGGTGTAGGCCCGGCGCAAACGCAACAGGCCGATTTGGTTGATCAGGGGGCGGAAGATCATCTGGTAACCCAGCCAGGCTTTGAATCTCAGGCCGGGCGGCATGGATTGGCCAGACATTCGGTAGCCGGCCGCCTTTTCGCCGATTTTGATGAAATAATTGTAGAGCTTCCGGTTAAGCCAGTAGGACTCGTCGATTTTGAGCCAAATCTGGGAGCGGATGGTCTCATATATCCGGGGTGCCCCGAACATGAAGTGAGGGCCGATCTCCTTGAGGTCTTCCATGGCCGTTTCCACCGATTCAGGGAAATTGATCGTGATCCCGGTGGCCATGGCCACACCAAAGGAATTCATCTGCTCGCCGATCCAGGCAAAGGGCAGGAAAGAGAGATACTCGTCGGTATCTTCCAAGGGATCGGCTTCGGCAAGCTGCAGCCCCATGCTGATGAAATTTCTGTGGGTCAGCATGGTCCCCTTGGACAAGCCGGTCGTACCGGATGTCAGGCAGAGGTGGCAGACCTGATCGGCGGTTCCTTTATCCACCAAGGATTCATACAGATCGGGGTGCTCGGCATGGACCTCATCGCCAAGCCGGTAAAGGTCTTCGATAAAGACGAACCATTCATCGGACCGGTAGCCGCGCATACCGCGCGGGTCTTCATAAATCACATGCTTGACGCCCGGCACCCGATCCCGGACCTCGACAATCTTATCGACCTGCTCCTGGTTGTCGCAAAAGACCATGCTGACGTTCAAATACACCAGCAGCTGGGCGATTTCCTCGGGCATGGTGGTCTGGTAGATGGCCGCAGAAATGCCGCCAACCGCTTGGGCGCCAATAGCAATGAACAGTATTTCCGGAATGTTGTCGCCGATCAAGGCGATGGCGTCTTCTTTTTTCAACCCGAGCTTTTGCAGGCCCAACCCCGTTTTGCGAACCAAATGGTAATAATCATTCCAGGTGTAGCTGTTCCAGCGACCAAATTCTTTTTCCCGCAGGGCAACCTTGTCGCCGGTGCTTTCCACACGCCAGCGCAACAGTTGTGGAATGGTAAGTGACTGAAGGTAGGTGTCTCTTTTGTCCAATTAATCTTCTCCGATGTAGGCTTCGATAACCTTCGGGTCGGCTGCGACGTCTTGCGGTGTCCCCGATCCGATCACTTCTCCGAAGTCCAGTACGTTGATGCGATCGGAAATATCCATGACAACACCCAGATCATGTTCGACAAGAATGATCGTTGTCCTGCGCTCCTTTTTGATATCCATGATAAAGCGCACGATATCTTCTTTTTCTTCGATATTCATACCCGCCATGGGTTCGTCCAGCAGCAGCAGCTGAGGGTCTAACGTCAGCGCTCTGGCAACCTCGACACGTTTCTGGATGCCGTAGGATAGATTGCCTACCGTGCTTTTGCGGTAGGGCTCGAGCTCCATGAAATCGATGACATCTTCCACATAGGCACGGTTTTCGGCCTCCAGTCGCGATGCCTTGCCGACGAAAATCATGGCTTGGAAAAAATTGTATTTCAGGTTGGTATGGCGGGCCAGTAGCAGGTTGTCGAGAACGGACAGGCCCCTGAACAATTCCAGATTTTGAAAGGCGCGGGCGATTCCCAGTTTGGTCAACCGGTGGGGAGGAGCGTGGGTCAGGCGTGTATCACCATATCTTATTTCGCCTCTCGTGGGATGGTAAAAACCGGAGATGCAGTTCAGGATGCTGGTTTTTCCGGCACCGTTGGGCCCGATGATGGAGGTGATCAACCCCGGTTCGATTGTCATGTTCACATCGGAAAGCGCGTTCAACCCGCCGAAAGTAAGTGTAACATTCTCAATGGACAAGGTGGTCATTTAAGCTCAACCTGGTTTGTGTGACAGCTGGAAGTGTGGCCGGGTTCAAGGACTGATACCACAGGATTGCAGATTTAAAAAGCATCCTTAATGTTTCTTTGACAGTTAACAAAATAAATTGGATTCATATTATTGTGTAAACTTCCGTAATTTCTGTTTTTATTTAAATTTGAGTATGTTGGATTGAATTTATGCCAGATTTAAAGTGGTGGATGCGTTCTTACGGTGTATTATCATTATATCACGCATGAATGTCAAGTTGATAAAATAGCAGGCAAATAGTGGGCAATAACCGCTACTCCTCATAAGAAAGCAGATGGGTTCTAAGGTTGATTTTTTTGTTTTTTATTCCCAGCTTGGTACGGATGTGGTGGCGGTGAAACAATACCGTATTTTTTGAAATCAGCAGTAATTCGGCAATCTCCTTGTTGGTTTTGCCTTCCTTGATCAGGTTGGCCACGCGGATTTCGGTGGGGGTAAAGTTCAGGTATCGTGAAGATAGCTTGCTGATGAAAGGCGAAATGATATTGTCCAGGTTGGACTGGAGAATCTCAAGCATGGTTACCTGGTGCGGCTCCAGGTGCCCTTTCTTCAGGCGGATCAGATAGGGAGACACCAGTTCCTTTACATTGGAAAGCACATTTTCCTGCACTTCACGCTTGTCTTCTTCCCGCTTTTTAAGCAGCACCTGAAGCGCCGTATTGACCTCTTCTAAGTAACTGGATTGGGCCCTCAGCGCCGCTTCCGCCCGCTTGCGCTCTTCGATCTGCTGCTTCAGCCGGCGGTTGGTGTCGGCCAGTTCCGCGGTGCGCGCCTGCACCAGTTCCTCCAACTGGCCGTGGTATTGCTGAAGGGCTTCTTCGGCTTTTTTGCGGGCACTGATGTCCCGCAAGGTAACGATGTTACCTACTTGTCTGCCGTTTTGGTCCTCAAAAAGGGTTGAACTGATTTGAACATCGAGCACCTGGCCATCCCTGGCCAGTCGTTTGGTTTCGAACATGGTGATTTTTTTGCCACTGAGCATGAGATCGATGGCGGCCTTGGTCTCCGGCCAGCATTCATCAGGCACGAAATCGATCTGTTTGCCCAACAGTTCACGGCGGGACAGGCCAAAGGTCTGCTCGAAGGCCGGGTTGACGTAAGTGGCCACCCCTTTCATATTGTATGCGACAATGGGGTCCGGGGATGATTCAAGAAAGGACCTGTATCGCTGTTCGCTTTCACGAATGCGTGCCTCGGCTTTTTTACGCTCGGCCAGTTCGCGGGTAACTGTGCTGTAGAGGGTCGCTTTTTCAAGTGCCAGCAGCGCCAGTGCGGCAAACCGTTCAAGGACAATGACATCCTCATTGTCGAAGCGCTTTTCCGGATCCACATGCGCCAGACCAATGACGCCTTGAACCTGTCGGTCGGATTTCAGTGGAATTCCCACAATGCAGCGCAGGCCGTCAAGGGCCGGATCGTCCAGCCGACCTGACCAGCTGCTGTAGTCCGTCACCAGCACGGGTGCCTCTGTCTGCCAGACCCACCCACCCATGCCTTCGCCCTTGCGGACCGACCGACCCAGTTGTTCGGCAAAGAAACCCTTGCCCAAACGCATCTTCATCACTTGTGCATCCGGTTCCAACAGATAGATGTAGCCATGTTGGGTGCCGGTCAGGGCCGCTGCCCGCTCGATAATGGTTTCCAGCAATTCCTCTTTGTCGATTTTATCCAGAAGACCCAAGGCGGTTTCGTGAAGGGCTCGCAAAGATGCATTCTGGCGCTGAACGGTTGGATTGGCTGGATTCGTCGACAAGGCTTCCACGGCTTGGGAGCCCTGCTGGGCTGAATTAGACATCGCCACACTTGCTGATTGGTTGTTAGACGACTAGGATTTTGCGGACCGTGCCAACGATCTCCTCGGGGTCATCCAGTACCTGTATGATATCCATGTCTTTGGGAGATATGAGGGACTTGGCCAGCAGCTGGTTGCGGATCCACTCCAGCAGCCCGCCCCAATAATCGGTTCCGACCATGATAATAGGAAAGGGCCGAATCCGGCGAGTCTGCACAAGGGTCATCACTTCAAAAAGCTCATCCATGGTACCGAAACCTCCAGGCATGACAACGTAGGCGGCGGCATATTTGATGAACATGACCTTGCGGATAAAAAAATACTTGAACGCCATCTGGATGGTTGCATACGGGTTGGGCTTTTGTTCAAAGGGAAGCTTGATGTTCAGGCCAACCGACGTCCCGCCGGCTTCGGCGGCACCCTTGTTGGCCGCCGCCATGATCCCTCCGCCCCCTCCGGTGATCACCCCGAAACCGTTTTTAACGAAAAGGGCGGCAATGACTTCCGCTTTTTTATATTGCGGATCATCGGGACGGGTTCTGGCGGACCCGAAAATACTGACCGCGGAGCCCAGGTCGTGGAGGCCCTCCACGCCTTCCACAAATTCACCCATGATCTTAAACAGCCGCCAGGATTCTCCCAGTATCAGGTCGTCGATTAAAAACTGCTTCTCCATTCAGCGCCTCTTGTTGACCCCATCGTTGCATAATCTTGTGCCATCGGTGGTCGAACACCATTAAGGAATGGGCGGCGTCCAGCCGCCGGGTTCAAACCGTTCACCCTTTTCCCTGGAAACCCACGGTTACCCGTTCACCGTCGACAATCACGGGGACTTTTCGCTGGCCATTCGAGAACCGCAGCATATTTTCCAATGCGCGGGAATCGTCGATCACGCTGACGTACTCAACCGATCTTTTTTTTCTAGCGTAGGCCTCACGGGCCGCCGATGTATGCGGTCACGCATTTTTGCCGTAAATCGTCACCTTTGCGTTCATGGCCTTCTCCCATTAAATTTGGATTGGTAGGGCAGTTGATGACAGATTGTAGCGCCTGCCTGAAATTACTGGCAATTAACATATCTTCAAGGGGCGGAATTGTCAATGTTTGCACATTGACATCGGTTTCGGCGGTTGATAAATATATTGGGTTTCGACAAAGGGATCATTCCCTTTTTTCATCTTATGGAAACCTGACCGACCGGCTTTTTTGGAACCGACGCAGGGGGCATTAATTGAGATAACGTTTGGTGCGTTGCCCGTCTGCCATTTGGCAATATTTTGAGCGACATGAACACGGCCCACACCAGAACCCTTCGGATCGTGAATGATCTCGGACTGCATGCGAGATCCGCCGCCATGCTGGCCAACCTGGCCGGAGAGGCCAAAGGAAGGGTATGGATCGTGAAAAACGGCACCACGGCAGATGCCACATCCATGCTGGACATCATGGCCCTTGCCTGCCCCGCGGGTACGGAAATCACCGTCAGCATCGACGATGAAACAGATTTGGACACCTTGGAGCGCATCGAAGACCTGGTTCGATCCGGGTTTGGAGAATAATCGCCCATGGAAAATAAAGAACCCCAGGAAATTGTCCTCAAGGGTATCGGTGGTTCACCTGGAATATGCATCGGCAAGGCCTACCTCGTGGACAAAGAGGGGGTGGATGTCGTCAAAAAGTATACTATCCGTGAAGAATCACGGCCTGCCGAAGTTGGCCGCTTCAAAACGGCGGTTAAAAAGGCCCGGACTGCACTGCGCCGGATCATCGACGACACCCCAGAAGAGCTTCGCCAGCATACCCAAATTTTAGAGACCCACATGCTGCTTTTGGAAGACAAGATGCTCTACGATCGGACGATCGACGTGATCGAGAAGGAGCGTGTCAACGCTGAATGGGCGCTAAAAAAGGTGGTTTCCCTGGTCAAGCCCATCTTCGAAAACATGTCCGATGACTACCTTAAACAGCGGGCGGATGACATCACCCATGTGTCGGACCGCATCATGGAAAACCTGGTCGGTGGGGAGCAGGTGGACATCGGACGCATCGACAAACGGGTGATCCTGGTGGCCCGGGACCTGTCGCCGGCTGAAACCAGCCAGATTCAGTTGGAGCGGATCAAGGGATTTGTCACCAATCGCGGCGGCCAAGCCTCCCACACCAGTATTATTGCCCGAACCCTTGAAATCCCCGCCGTTTTAGGAGTGGGCAACGCCACATTGAATATCAAAAACGATGACATCCTCATTGTGGACGGCGAGACGGGCATGGTTGTGGTCAACCCCACAGAGCAAACGCTGCTGGAGACCGAGGAGCGCAGGGAGCAATACGAGATTCAGAAAGCACTGATGGCCAGAAAAAGCCATCTGCCTGCCCAGACCAAGGATGGCTTTCTAATTTCAGTCATGGGTAACATAGAGCTTCCCGAAGAGGTGGTTTCCGTGCTGGATAACGGTAGCGACGGCATCGGCTTGTACCGGACCGAATTCCAATATCTCAGCCGGCCGGATTTTCCCAGCGAAGAGATGCTGTTTGAAAATTATAAAGACGTGATCGAGTTAATGGGAGAGCGACCGGTAACCATCCGCACACTAGACATCAACGGCGATAAGGCTGTAAATTATATCCGGGACAGTCACGAGCTAAACCCGGCGCTGGGTCTTCGGGCCATCCGCTATTGCCTCCAAAAGCCCGAAATATTCAAAACCCAGCTTCGTGCCATCCTGCGGGCCGCGGCCTTCGGGAATGTTCGCCTTCTCATTCCAATGATTTCAGGAATTGGAGAGGTGGAACAAACCATCGGCCTGCTGGAGGAGGCTGCCCAAAGCCTGGAACGGCAAGGGGCTGCTTACAATCGGGATGTCCCCTTGGGAATAATGATCGAAGTCCCGTCGGCCGTGGTCACCGCCGACATTCTGGCTGAAAAGGTTGATTTTTTCAGCATCGGCACCAACGACCTGATCCAATACACACTGGCCATCGACCGGGGCAACCGGCATGTGGCCCACCTTCATCAGCCGTTGCATCCGGCCATACTCCGGATGATCAAGCGAACCTGCGATGTGGGCAGGGAAAAAGGCATCAAGACCTACATGTGTGGCGAGATGGCCGGAAATCCGCTTTTTGCCCCAATTTTGCTTGGGCTTGGGGTGGATGAACTGAGCATGAACCCCCAGGCCGTGCCCATGGTGAAGAACGCCATCCGGTCAATCGATACCGCCGATCTGCGAGACTTCATCAATGCAGTGATGCGCAAGACCACCGCTGAGGAGGTTCAGTCGCTGGTGAAGCGACACTTCGGTGCCCTCGCTTCGCCAATCGAGCCCGAACAACAGGAGCAGTAATCCCGTGGAAAAGCAACCGGTCAAAATGGTGGCGGAAAACCGAAAGGCCCGACACGATTACCTTATCGAAGACAAGTATGAAGCCGGAATCGTGCTGGTCGGCACCGAGGTCAAATCCATGCGCATGGGCAAGGCGAACCTAAAGGACGCCTACGCCCGCATCAAAAATGGCGAGGTCTTCGTCTATCAGATGCATATCGGCGCCTATCCATTCGCCTACTTCGACAATCACGATCCCCTGCGTCCCAGAAAACTCTTGCTGCACAGCTATGAAATTAAAAAGCTCTATGGCAAAGTCAATGAAAAGGGATATTCGCTCATTCCGCTGAGGCTCTATTTTAAGCAAGGCAAGGCCAAGATCAGCCTGGCACTGGCCAGGGGCAAGCAGGGTCGCGACAAACGTGAAACCATCCGGCGTAGAGACCAAAAGCGAGAGTTGGATCGGGAACGAAAAAACAACCGATGAAACCGGACACAGGACCCTACCCGGCCCCTCCGATCACTGCGATTCGGGCCTCAGATGCAGGGACGGTTGCGCTAACCATGAATTCGACGCACCACCAATACAAGAAAAAACCGCCTGTATTCACGGGCCCCCGGGAACGCTTCGGTCAGATGCTGGTCCGCATGCGTCAACTGGAGGGCAACCCCCACTATATCGCTCTGGGCACGGCAGTGGGCATTTTCGTGTCCATCACCCCCATCATTCCCCTGCAGACCATTGTTGCCATTGCCCTAGCCTTTTTGGTTCGGGGAAGCAAATCGGCCGCGGCACTGAGTACATGGTTAAGCAACCCGCTTACCATCCCTGTCGTCTATTTTGCCAACTACAAGCTTGGATGCATGCTACTGGGATACCAGAAGACGCTGGATAGCATCGCCTTCGACTCATTTTCCCAACTGATGGAGCTGGGGCTGGAGGTCACCTGGGCCATGATGGTCGGCGGCGTGGTTATCGGTGCAATTCTTGGCACAGCGGCCTATTTTATTACCTTCCGCGTATTTCGTACAATCCGCCGCCGAACCCGGCAGGTCGAGACCGAACCAGGGCCGCGGCCATGACATCACCGCGGGCGCTGCTGACCGCCTGGAACATTCAGGCCAAAAAGCGGCTGGGGCAGAATTTCCTCAACGATCCAAATGTAGCCCGGGTCATCGTAGACAAGGCTGGTATCGCTGGCGACGACATCGTGCTGGAGATCGGGTCCGGTTTGGGTGCCATGACCATTCCCGCCGCGGCGGCTGCCTGTCGGGTCATTGCCGTGGATAAGGACGGCCGAATCATCGACCTGCTAAGGACGGAACTGCGAGCTGCCTGCATCGACAATGTCGAGATTCGGGAGGCCGACATTCTGCGCGTAGACCTGGACGCAATCGCCTGCGAGGCCGGCCGGCGCTTGGTGGTTTTGGGCAACCTTCCCTATAATATTTCCTCCCAGGTGGTCGTCCAATTGATCCATGCCCGAAGCCGGATCGACCGGGCGGTGCTCATGCTGCAAAAGGAGATGGCCCAGCGCATCTGTTCCGGCCCCGGCTCCAAGGACTACGGCAGGCTGTCGGTCATGCTGGGGTATTGTGCGGACACCCAGAAGCTGTTGCAGGTGCGGGCACCCTTGTTCTTTCCAGCCCCCAAGGTGGATTCCACCGTGATCGGCATTCGCTTTACCAACCCGCCGCGCTTTCCGGCCGATGACGAAACCCTGCTTTTTCGTGTGGTCAAGGCCTCCTTCGGCAAACGTCGCAAAACCTTGAGAAACGCGCTCGCCCAGAGCGACCTCAATCTGGCGTCAAGCACAAGCGAACGGCTGCTTAAAGACGCTCAAATCGATCCCATTCGACGGGCGGAGAGTCTCTCCGTGGCGGAATTTGTCCAGTTGAGTAATATCATCGGCAAGCATGGTATCGCTCACGGAACGGCGGGATAGAAGCCAAACCGCCCATACTGCCAACCGCCCAAACAAACAGGTCCAATGACGGCATGCCGTCGATAAAAAACAAGATTTTTGGGCACACGCCTATTGCCGTTTGGGCTCGTCAGGGTGCGCATCGATGGTATGCACGACGATGGTGTTCTGCCGGACGGTCCAGCGCACATTGACGTCGTATAGCCTCAAACCAAACTCGCTTTTCCCTGAATGTTTGCCAACGTAGGCCGGGCGGGGATCGGCCTTGAGCACCTGGCTGACCAGATCGCAAAATCCCGGATAGGTGTTTTCAAGCATGCTGCAGGCCTGACGAGCCCGTGCCGTGAAGTCGATGGACAGCGATGATCGGGGGGCGGCGGATGCAAACCCGCCGACGGCATGCGGGATGATGTCTGCATAGGGCAGGTAGGGTTTAATGTCCAAAACAGGGGTTTGATCCATGACATCGACGCCGGAGAGTTCCAGGACCAATTTGCCATGGTCCCGGCGCACGCCTTCCAGAACCACGCTGGACATGCCGATGGGGTTGGGCCGGAATCCGGACCGGGTGGCAAAAACGCCGACACGCGTGTTCCCGCCCAGCCGCGGCGGTCGAACCGTGGGCTGCCAATTCCTGTTGCCGATCCCGTGGAAGACAAAGAGGATCCACAGATGAGAAAAGTCATTGAGCCCCCTGAAGGCTTCGTTTCGATCGTAGGGCGGCAGGATTTCCAGTGTGGCCCGCGCGGCTGGCACCAGACCCGGCTGCCGTGGAATGCCGAATTTTTCGGTAAAGCATGAGTGGACAATGCCTATGGGAAGAAAGATGAAATCCGTATCCATATGGGTTTCGAATTTAACTGGTTCCCAAACTGAGCGCTTCAATTTTTTGCAGATACCATAATTGGTTTCTATTCTTTGCTTTTTCGGTTTGCCGATCTTAAAAAAGTGAAACCCGTTGGGATTGCCGAT
>Ga0055444_10000016_pt1 | contig 16365 bp, 12 predicted proteins | sample China_Galinas_Co_FD_57742 | JGI IMG/M metagenome (GOLD analysis project Ga0055444, IMG submission 57742) | Wetland microbial communities from San Francisco Bay, California, USA, that impact long-term carbon sequestration - China_Galinas_CordA_D2 | ecosystem: Environmental > Aquatic > Marine >...
AGTCCTGTTGGAGCTACAAAACCCTCAGTATTTACTGGGGGTTTCGCTATTGAAGTGTCTTATTCAGTGTCTTTATTCGAGGAATTGTACTTTTCTTAATTAAAAAGCATTCAGGAATCAAAACAGCTTATACTGAGTGATTATCTTAGGGTGAAAAGTACCGATAATTATAAATGGATTCTTACCTACATAATGATTGACCTGGGTAGTACCCAGGAAGAAGTGTAAATCTTTTTTTTTTGCGAAATCATTGAAGTATTTGTTTTTCACATCCTGACATGCCTTCTCTTCATCTCCATCATACTTTCTTAATTGATTCCAATAAAGCTGGCATGTTTCCCAGTCTTCTATCATCATCCTGCTTATTTGACCAGCATCATCCTTGAAAATGAACTTGAATTTGTAAGGAAATTTCCTGACTACTTTAAATTCCTTTTTATTTGCAGATTCAAACAAGTTTAGCTGAGTGAACTGAACCAGTCGTTCTTTAGACCACTCCCGTTCTTTCACTTCCTCCCAAACGAAGTCAATAACTTCAGTGGGTTTAAATACTGCAAGTGATGTACAAATTTTCTTGTCTTTTGCTTCCTCTATTAATTTCTCAAGGTTTGTGTAAACCTTTTTAAGCACAATTTGCCTTCTCGCATCCCATGTCTTTCCATCAGCAGGAATGCTTCCAACAATATTAATTGGTGCATCATGCGATACAGGACGATAGCTTTCAGGTCTGAAATCTGATTTATTCTTAACAATATCTACTTCTATCCACTCATATTTCTTGTATTGTTCTGCATATGATTTTTTTCTGAATTGAACAGGGTAGAGTCGTATCCATGTCCCATCCTCACGAAAACCAGCAGTACAAACAAGCTCTTCATATTTTCTTGAGATTGCTGGATATGTTTTTACAGTGATGAAGATTTTGGTCAATGCCATGTTAAATATGCTGAAGTTCGTATTTAAAATCAGGGTGAGTAGTAATTTCTTCAGCCAGGTGTTTGCGATGACACTGATTAATATTGGCTTCAAAACAAGTAAGGGCGATGCGCTTCCTGTTTGCCAATAATTTTACTAAATCTGTTTGATTGTTTCTGGTATTCACCAGAGTGGTCTGCCGGTAAAGATGGAATAACTTATCATAATCGCTTTGATTATGTAATTCTTGCCTCTTTTCAGATTCAATACCAAAGTCAGGCATATGGATATATTCAATTCCAACACCGGAACAGGCATTTTTCAGTTGGTTTTTACTGAAGCCATACTTCATGCTTAACGGATTCTTGCGAACATCACACAATACCTTCACATTATGTATGATAAGTCTGTTAAGATATTCTTCCAAACTTCTGCCTTCATAACCAATGGTAAAAAGCACTACATCTTCCTGTTTTGGACGTATTTCCTCTATTTTTTGATACTCATCTGATGACAATACTTTTTCTGCAATACTACTGTTTAAAGCGAAGAAAGGATAGGTGCGGTAGGTAATTTGAATGAGGTCTTCAGGGGATTTATATGCAAATGACCGTTTGATATCTCTTAAAATGTTCCGGTCAGTGTCACGTAATTCTAACGTGTAATTTTTACTATCAATTTTATTCCATGATTTCTCACCCTCTTTTACCATATTATACTTTTCCATGGTCTTTAAATCCGCATTCGCCTGGAATGAAAAACAGCCGAATTTATAGGGTACGAAATGAAATGCTGGTTTCGATTGTTGCTTCGTAAATAGTAATAATAATTTCTGTAAACTGATTTTATCGAGTTTATTATCAAAAACTTGAAGAAGAGATAATAATATTTTTCTCCGGTAGTACATAAATCAAAAGTAGTAAAAGCAGTTTAAAGCTCTAAATATGTTTTTAACATCAATTGAATGAATCCTTTTTATACAAATTGACTTGAATATAGCACTGTAAGCATTGTTTTTACTGCTCTTTTAGAAAACTCAAATAATTCATCTGCGAAATATTCTGGTTTTTCAAGAAGCTGAGAATCATCATTTGGGTCGTTAAATTGAAAACGCTGGCGAAATCACTACCAAAAGCATGTTTGGAGAATATGGATTATTTTCTGACAAGAAATTATTTTCACTTATATGCGATAACAAATTATTGTTACCTATCAAAATAAGTGATCCGAGTATACACCTATCTGATTCTGAATGAAGGAAATAATTGACTTTCCAGAGGGCAAATTATATTGAAATGATGCCAGTTTAACATCCCGGGATATGCTGAAAAGCGTATTCCGGGAAAGGCCTTTTCTTATATCAAAACTCTAACTAAATAATATTAACCTACAGAATGTTAATCGTTTGTTAAATTAAATTAACAAATGAAAGGCCTTTTGTAAATTAATGAAAGGCCTTTCATAAAATTAATCTTCCAAAAGGTACCCTTCCAGAACACGATCATAACTGAATCTTTCATATACAGATGCTCTTGCAGATGCTCCAATTTTTTCTCTAAATTCCCTGTTTGCAATCAATTCCATAATCCTGTCTGAGAGCAGGCCTGTATCAAATGGTGGAATCGAAAGCCGGTTCTGCCTTCTTCAATAATTTCAGGATTGCTGCTCACATTGAAAGCTACCTCAGGCCTCGCGCTGGCCATTGCCTCTGCAATAACATATCCATAGCTTTCCCGACTGGAGCTAAGAACAAAAATATCAATCAATAGATTCCATGAAGCTTGTCATATCTTCTATGAAGCCCAGGAATACAATTCGTTTCTCAACTCCACAGGAACGGGCATATTCTCTGAGCTGTTTCTCCAGGTGGCTATCGCCTGCTTTGAGGATCCGGAAATTATGTTTGGCTTTTGTAAGCTCTAAGGCTAGATTCACAAGGTATTCCTGTGCTTTTTGCTTCTCCAGCCTTCCGGCATTTCCAATAATTATATCCCCTTCATCTCTTTGATAACAAGGGCTACTGGTCTTGGACTCAAATTGCTTAAAGTCCATTTCATTGTAGATCACTTTGATTTTTAATGGATCGATCAACTTTGGATTGTTCTTCAGTATAGCCTTTTTGGTTTCATATGAATTTACTAAAATTTCATCAACAACCTTCCGAAACAGGATCCTGTTGATTCTGGTTTTGTCTGAACTCAAGGATATGTTGTCTGAGCTTGGAATACTTCAGGTAAGTGGCTTGGGTGGAGTTAACGCTTATTAGAATTCCATAATAACCATCAAGGAACCCGAGCTTCAGTAAGTAGTTCTTCAAAAACTGCCATATGGAGCTGCATACAATGATAACCAGGTTTGATCTCCTGTTTTGTTGAAAATAGGACCTGGCAGCAACGGTTGAGTCTATATCCACCCTTCTAACGTGTTCTGCAATGTCGTTATAGGATAAATGAAGAAGATCACCTTTCAGGAACTTTTTTGATGCCCCTCTCTCCAGTTTAACACGACTCTCTGGATTCGGGCCATCCCATGAACCCTTTCTAGTATCCCATAACCTTAACTGCCTGCATGGATACCAGCTTGTGTGGTAAATCCACTTACCTAGATAATTGGTCAGGCGGTTGAAATAATAGCCATCATACCTCCATTCCTTTTTAACCTCCGATATCGATGCAATCAATGAAGGTGATAAATATTCATCAGCTTCCAGGGAAAGAACAAAGGGGAAAGTTGCCTGATTGATCGCCCAGTTTTTCTGTTCCCTTTGACCATGGAAAGCGTGCCTTATCAATACAGCTCCATGGTTACGGCAAACCTCTTCGGTCCGGTCAGATGAATAACTGTCTACAACAACAATTTCATCCGTTACTCCACGGACAGACTCCAGGCAGCGCTCGATATGCTCCTCCTTGTTATAGGTGACGATTACAGCTGATAGTTTAATCTCCATTGTAAGTGGTATAAATATATCTTTTTAAAGGTTGGTCATCAACTCTTCCCTCTAATATTCTGCTTAAACAGCCACCTGGCGCCGGCTGAAAGTAATCATCAATATATAAGGTGTTTAGAAGCATTTCTGGCGAATTCCTCATATTATCAAATATTATCTAAAGCTATAACCTGTCGCTTTTATATGGCTATATATCAGTCATATAAGATCATATAAATACAGAATATTTTCATATATAAAAGGCATTTCATATATTTGTGAAAGGACTTTCATAAAAACAGGTATGTCAAGTACTGCTGCAAAACTCAGTTATCTGGCCGGGGCAACGCATTTCAGGCGCATTAGTGAAAAACTCTACACCGATGGAGATAAGGTTTACAGTGAGGCTGGGATCAAGTTCAAAGCAAGCTGGTTCCCGGTATATTATGTCCTCGCCATTGCTGATTCCCCATTAACGATCATGCAGATCTCCGAAAGGATAGACTTTACCCATATCACTGTTAAGAATGTAATTCGGGAACTGGAGCTGGAAGAACTGGTCACTGTTACTCCCAATCCATCTGATAAGAGGTCCAAACTGGTATCGCTTTCCCCCAGAGGTCAAAGACAGATCTATCGTCTGAAACCGCTCTGGATATCATATTCCACTGCATTGAAAAATATATTTCAATCCGGTCACCCGGATTTTATGAATATCCTTCAACGAATTGATATCCAGATTGGAAAAAACTCAATCCAACAGATTATTGAACATCCGGATCCAGAATCAGTAACTGTAGTTGACTACCGGCCAGACCTGGATAAACACTTCCATGAGTTGGCCGGGCCCTGGTTAACAGGAGAAGCCAATGGCGAACTGGAAGAGGAAGGGGGGATCGACCTTCATAAACCTGAGGAGGCACATTTTATGGAAGGGGGTTTCATTTTCTATGCCAGGTACAAAGATCAGATTGTTGGATTTGCAGCCTTAAAAAGGCTGACCGATTACAGCTTTGAATGTTCGAGTATCTTTATCAATCCCAACTACAGAAACAATGGGATTGATACCAGACTGATCGAGCGATGCATCTGTCGCAGCCTGGAAAACCAGGCCAACGAACTCTGGATTCAAATTACAGTTAACACCCCCGAAGTCCTTGATTCGTATCTGAGGCTTGGATTCGAGGAAAAAGAAGCTCCCTGGGAAATGCAGGTCCTGGAGCATACGGAGAAAGTGATATGCTTGGAATTATAATTCATTGAACAACTCTGTCTAAACTGGTGTTACCATTCAATATACTATGGCAACATATGATTAATCTTCTACGTAGAGTAAGGCAGGAATATGTCAAAGAAGGCAGTTTACGGTTATACATTCTTTATGCATTTGGTGAGATCTTGCTGGTCGTGGTAGGGATCCTGATTGCCCTGGAGCTGGACACCCTGCATCAGAAGCATGTGCAGAAGCAGGTTGAAATCGACAATATTGAGAATCTCTACTTTTCCTTCAATGAAAATATGCAGATTAATCCCCTTATTTGGATGATGGAATATGCATTGGAGGGCGAAGATCTTTGGATCGACTACCTTCAGGGTAACAAGTCCTTCAATGACTCATTGCTTAACTATTGCTACTTCCTGGGTACAACCGCATTTGTAAATACAAATGCGGGATTTTATGAATCCCTGAAGCTGAAAGGGCTCGAAACTATTGAGGATAAGGAGTTGAGGAACCGTCTAAGTGTGTTGTACGAACAGAACCTCCCTGAAATAGAAACGATAATGGCTTATTTCAACGAAAGATTTGGACGGGACCGCCTGGAATATTTTAAGAAATATTTTATCCTGAGTCAGGTACCGAACATCAACTTTGGCCAAAATCATCATGGTTTTGATCACGACATGTTTCAGACGACCGGTATAAAAAATCAGGACGCACTGGAAAATGACTCCGACTTCCTGGAATTTGTAATAGCTTCAAAACTATTTCATAAAATTGCGCTCGTTCATCTACAACGGTTTTCTGATAACATCGATAGACTAGGCACCCGTATTTCCTATGAACTTAACTTTCTCAAATACGGAGAACCAAAAAAAACCAGTGTCACCCTGACTTTAAAAGGATACAGGGATGCCGAAGAGGTATTCGTATCGGGTGATTTTAATAACTGGCGCCCCGATGGCTCCATGATCCCCACCCCAACAGGTTGGGAGAGGAGTTTTTATCTTTTCCCGGGAATCTATGAATATAAATTCGTCATTAATGGACGGGATTGGATCCTGGATCCTGCCAATCCGGATACAGTATTCGTCCCCGAGGTGAACAGCGTTAACTCTGTCCTGACTATTAGTGAATAAATCAACTCCAAAGGGATTACAGCACACTTAAAAAAACAGCCATTCGTTCAGCGATTTCATCACGAACCCTCCTGAACACGGCATAAATCTCCTCCTCACTCCCAGTTGCCTCTGCCGGATCATCAAACCCGATGTGCAGTCTGTTCTTTACGTCACCCAGAAATACAGGACAACTCTCCTTCGCCTGATCGCATACGGTAATTACATAGTCGAAAGACTTATCCAGAAACTCGTCAACCTTTTTTGGGCGATGGCCTGAAAGATCAACGCCTTTCTCTTTCATTACAGCGACAGCCTTGGGATGAACCCGGTCAGACGGAGCAGTTCCTGCACTGTATACCTCCAGCCCCGGATCGAACGACCGTAAGAATCCTTCAGCCATCTGGCTTCTGCAACTGTTCCCTGTACATAGTATCAGTATTTTCATAACTTCTTCGTTTTAAAATGTAAATATAGATAATCCTCTTACTGTGATCATTCGAGGTTTTCAATAACTTTCACCTGTAACATTAAGAGATTAGCTACGTCTTGTAATCATACAAACAGTCCTGTAATTATGCTCCTGAAGTACATCCTGGCCTTCTTCAGGCAGGTTTTCCGAAATAAAGTATTTACTCTTCTGAACCTTGTTGGACTCTCTGTCGGTATGGCCGCATTTATGCTGTTGTTGCAGTTTGTGATCTATGAGAACAGCTTTGATGAGTTTCACCAGAATAGTGATAACATCTACCGCGTACGTTATGACGGTTACAGGAACGGCCAGCGGATGTTTGCAAGTGCAGCGGCTGTACCGGCGGTCGGACCGGCCATGAAGAATAACTTTCCTGAAGTACTGGAGTATTCCTGGGCCTTCCCCATATCAGGAGTGTTTACCAACGATCAAAATATCTCATACCGCGAAAGGAAAATCCAGATTGCCACACCTTCATTTCTCACCATGTTCAGCTGGGAGATGATTGCCGGAGATACATCCGCTCTTTCAAAACCTTACACTGCCGTACTAACAGAATCTGCAGCTAAAAAATATTACGGTGATGAAGACCCCATCGGAAAAACACTTCGATACGGCGATGATTGGGAGCTGGAGATAAGGGGTGTGATCAGGGATGTACCTGAAAACTCCCATCTTAAATTTACGGTGTTAATTTCAGCCGAAACACTGCATCAACAGACCCATGGAGCTTCCAGAACTGCCTGGGGCTGGTATGACTTCAACACTTATATTGTACTGGAGGAGGGAACAGATCCGCAGGCTTTTCAGGAAAAATTTGCCAAGTGGCTTGCCATAGAGCGACAGGAGGATTGGGGAGATGAGGGCTTTGAGGAATTTATCCTGCAACCCCTGGAGGATATCCACCTTCATTCCGACCTGCTGCAGGAATCAGAACCCGGGGAACAGGGGGATGCCAATTCAGTAATGATCCTGGCTATAATTGCCATGGCGGTACTTGCCATCGCCTGGATCAACTATATTAACCTCTCAAGCAGTCGCGCCCTTGAGCGTGCCCGGGAGGTGGGGATCCGAAAAGTGGTAGGGGGACAGAAAAGACAACTCATTATGCAGTTCCTGACTGAATCGCTACTCATGAACATCCTTGCAGCCGGGATCTCCCTGGTTATTGTAGGATTCTTCCTGCCATACTTTAACCAGCTCACCGGGAGAACATTGTCCCTTTCGCTTCTGGGGGATCCACTTTTCCTGAGCGGGCTGGTAGTATTGTTCCTGTTCGGGGCATTGATGGCGGGTTTATACCCGGCATTTGTACTCTCAACCTTTAAGCCGATGCTGGTACTTAAAGGTAAATTCCGTGAGAATGGAAGGGGTTTTCTGATGAGAAAAATCCTTGTGGTATTTCAATTTACCGCTTCTGTTGCGCTTATTGCAGGAACCTTCCTGGTCCATTCACAGGTAAAATATATGAGAGAAATGAATCTCGGTGTAGATATTGACCAGAAGCTGGTAATGCGTGGACCGGGTAACGTAAACGATACCACCTTCCAGGAGATCTATCAGACCTTCAAAACAGAAGTGAACCGCATCGGGGGCATCGATCAGCTTACCTCCTCCTCCAATATCCCAGGCGACGAAATCTTCTGGTCCAGTGGGATTAAACGCTTAGATGAGGATGACTATCGTGGAGTAATCTATGTCATAGGAATGGACGAGGATTACATACCAACCTTTGATATTGGGTTGCTGGCTGGAAGGAATTTTTCCCCTGAATACGGAACAGAGGATCTGGCTGTAATCCTCAATCAGCGGGCCGTTGAATTCCTGGGCTATTCAACTCCCGGTGAGGCCATTGGACAGAAGGTAGATTTTCATGGAGAAGAGCGTCATATAGTGGGAGTTATCGCAGATTACCACCAGATGTCCTTGAAGCAGGAACCCATTCCGCTCATCTACCGGTATTTTCCCGCTTCGGACGACTTCTTCTCCATGAGCGTTGATCCCAGGCAACTGGATGCGTCCCTTTCCAGCCTTGAGAAGATGTGGAATCAATTCTTCGAAGGCAATCCATTTGAAACATTTTTTTTGGACGAGTTTTTTGACAGGCAATACAGGATAGAAAAACAGCTCAATACATCGGTCGGATTTTTTGCACTGATTGCCATCCTGATTGCTGCACTGGGGCTCTTCGGACTCTCCTCCTACACCACCCTACAACGCACCAAAGAGATCGGGATCAGGAAGGTGAACGGGGCCGGTTCAGGCAGGATATTGACCCTTATCTCTAAAGACTACCTCCTGCTTATCCTTCTCTCGGTAGCCATTGCCACACCGATCACCTGGATATTGATCCGGAGGTGGCTGGAGAACTTCCCTTACCAGGTCACGCTGCACTGGTGGGTATTTCTCTACACAGGCATACTGGCCCTTATGATAGCCCTTGCAGCGGTGAGCATCCAGACACTCAGGGCTGCCAACAAAAATCCGACTGAATCGTTAAAATACGAGTAATCCCGGGGGAACGGGTGGCATGATTGAACATTTCTTTCTATTTTCAACTCATCATATTAACCATAATCCATGTTGTTTATGAAACTGCCATTTTTGCGATATTCCCTTTTGTTTTCACTCGGAGTTCAAATCTCGGGACTGTATGCACAGGAATCCCTTAAATTGAATGACAAGGAGTACTTTCATACCCGTGGCCTGGATGTCACCGTATTCAGCGACTATTACCCCGACGGCCATCAGTCGGGGGTTACCATTATCCAGCATGGTGTCCGTGTAGCAGCAAACGGGGACCTGCGGCTGGAGCCTTCACCGGGCCAGTGGTCACCGGTGCCCAAAGGTGGATCCAGGGAAGTGGATTATGAAAACCAGACCATAACCCAGGCACTCTGGTACCCCGACTCAGCCAAAGACAAACGGGGATTCAATCCGATAGATTACCCTGACCTCAGATTCAGGTATCAGGTGCATGTAAACGCCCTCCCGGGTAACAGTGTAAGGGTGGTGGTAGATCTTGAAAGAGAGCTGCCCGAGGAGTGGATCGGAAAAGTTGGATTTAACCTGGAGTTGTTCCCCGGAGATCTGTTTGGTAAATCATATTTGATGGATGGAGATTTTGGCCTGTTCCCCGACGAGCCTTCGGGTGACCTGACAATGCTGTTCGGAGAGGCCCAGACAGAGCCCATGGGGACCGGTTCCCGACTGGTGGTTGCACCGGAAGCGGACCTCCAGAGAATGGAGATCAGGTCCATGCGGAACAAGCTTGAACTCTGGGATGGCAGGTCCAATCACAACAATGGCTGGTATATTGTAAGAAGCAGCATACCGGCGCATGCCACCAAGGGTGCCATTGACTGGATCATTACCCCCTCAACAGTGTATGGGTGGGAATATGAACCGGTGATACAGGTTTCCCAGCTGGGTTACCATCCTGCCCAAAAAAAGGTGGCCCTTGTTGAAATGGACATGAACGGGACTCCTGAAAAGAGATTCTCTATCTATAAAGTGGAAGAACAGGGCAGGAATAAGGTATTTGATGGAACTCCCTCAGAATGGGGATCTTTCCTGCGTTATAATTATCTCATGCTGGATTTTTCAGAGATTTCGGAGCCGGGGATCTACCAGGTCTCCTACGGGGATCAGGTCTCTCATCCGTTCCAGATCGATCCTAAGGTATTCCGAAACAGCGCCTGGCAGCCTACTCTGGATTATTTTCTTCCTGTACAGATGTGTCATATGCGCGTCAATGAGAAATACAGGGTCTGGCACGACCTGTGCCATATGGATGATGCCCAGATGGCTCCGGCAGTCCCCTATCACTTTGATGGCTACCGGCAGGATATTGAGAACCATACCCGTTTCAAGGCAGGCCAGAAGGTTCCGGGACTGAACCAGGGGGGCTGGCATGATGCCGGGGACTATGACCTGAGGGTCGAATCTCAAGCCGGAACGGTCTGGATGCTGGCCATGATGATCGAAGAGTTCGGGCTGGATCATGATGCGACCCTGATCGATGAGGAAAAACACCTGGTTGAGATTCATCAGCCTGATGGGGCGAATGACGCCCTCCAGCAGATTGAACACGGGCTTGCCGCCATACTTGGAGGATACAGGTCCCTGGGCAGATTGTACAGAGGTATCATCTGTTCTGACCTGCACCAGTATGTGATGCTGGGGGACGCCGCATCGATGACCGATAACATTTCCGGTAATACTGATGATCGATGGGTTTTCACGGAGGTCAATCCGGGAAGGGAACTGGGAGTGATACCCGGACTTGCAGCTGCGTCCAGGGTCCTGAAGAGTTATAATCCTGAACTCAGCAAAGAATCGCTTGAAACAGCCCTCGCACTCTGGAAACGCTCCTCGACAACCACCGGACACCAGTCACAAAAGGTGATTGCGCTGTCAGAGTTGATCCTGGCAACAGGAAATCCTGAATTCAAAGATTCCCTGGTGAGGATGGAGAATGAGATCATCCGGGATTTAGATCGTTGCGGATGGGCTGTAGGCCATATTATTGATTCCATTGACAATGCCGGCTTCCAAAATAATATTGCCGCTTCGGTTAAGGATTACCAGGATCAGCTAAAAGCAGAACAGGAGCAGGATTCTCCCTATGGAGTTCCGTATAAGCCCGACATCTGGGGAGCCGGATGGAACATACAGCGTTTTGGGGTCGAACAGTATTTCTACCAGAAGGGGTGGCCCCAGCTAACCTCTTCCGAATTCTACGAAAATGCACTGCATTTTATCCTGGGGGTACATCCGGGATCAAACACTTCTTCCTTTGTATCGGGGGTTGGATCAGAATCTATTAAGGTGGCCTATGGCGCGAACCGGGCGGACTGGAGCTTTATCCCCGGGGGAGTGGTATCGGGAACTGCCCTGATCCGGCCGGATCTGCCGGAGCTGAAAACATGGCCCTATTTCTGGCAGCAAACCGAGTATGTTATGGGAGGCGGGGCCACCAATTACATGTTCCTTGTACTGGCCGTCAATGCCCTTTATGACTGATAAAAATGACAAAAGACCATGGAAAGATTCCACACAGTAGATGAATATATCGCTTCTTCAGGGAGCTGGGAAAAGTCTCTTCAGCTTTTAAGAGAGCTTATCTCTTCCACTGAACTTCTTGAAACAGTAAAATGGGGTATGCCGGTCTATACGCTGAACAATAAGAATATTGTTGGGTTCAGCGCTTTTAAATCCTGGACAGGGCTCTGGTTCTACCAGGGAGTGTTCCTGAAAGATCCGGAAAGACGATTAATCAATGCACAGGAAGGGACCACAAAGGGGCTCAGACAGATGAGGTTCTCCGCACTGAATGAGATTGAGGAGTCCAGGGACATCATCCTGGCCTATCTTGAAGAGGCTATTCAAAACCAGAAGAAAGGGAAAGTGCTCAAGCCTGAACGAAATAGGAAACTTGAGATCCCGGGGGAGCTGCAGGACGCCTTCAGCAGGGACCCGGCGCTCAAGGATGCGTTTGATGCCCTTTCACTTACCAATAAAAGGGATTTTGCCGAACACGTGGATTCTGCAAAACGTGAGGAGACCAGGAAACACCGTCTCGAAAAGGTCATCCCCATGATCCTGGAAGGAATCGGGTTGAATGAAAAATACAAATAGCAGGACTTCCCACGCCTTACATTGACGGCTCAGATACACGGCTACCCCGACCCCTGGTATCGAAAGATTTTATTAAAACCTTCCCTGATACCTCTATTGGACCTCTATATTCGGTGGAGGTGGCATCCGGTTCCGATCCATCTGTGGTGTACCTGATGATCAATCCCGGAAAGTCAATATTCGCCGAAAGGATCCCATCTTTAACAATGGCACCGGGCGGCGGAAGCCTGTAATTGTAACCCCCGAACAGGTAGTCGAGCCTGGGCATTTCCCTTTGTCCAACTATATTGGCAAACCGGTTCCAGTCCAAATTCATGGCAGCCACACGCTTATCCTGGTCTGCAATCACACCCCAGTCTGCCTGTCCGACCCAGGCACGTTCCGCAAATCCAATCAACTTGGGCAGGTAGTAATACTCGGCCATCGTTCCTCCCTTCACGGTCTCGCTCCATAGTTCGGCCTGCAATCCGATCACTTTGCTGTAAGACCCGGGGTTCAGTTTTTCCATACCGTTAAAGTCTGTTTCCGGATCATATGGTTCTCCATACCTGCCGTAAAGGGTCGATTTAAACACATCAAAGGGAATAAATTCAAAGGCACTCCGGGTTCTCACAAATCCGCCCCAGTACTGGCCCCGTTCCGCAGGATGGTGTGTATAAGCGAGGTCAAAATAGAAGTTATTTACATTACAGAGTACTACCGGGAAACCTGCATTGGCCAGCCTGTTTCCCAGATCGAGGTTCCTGCCCAGGCTGTTCCATACATAGGGCAGCACATCCTCACCAACAAGTATTGGATTGGGTATCCAGCGGCCTCTCTCATTTCTTTTCATGGCTACCTCTTCCCAACCAGCCATGACCAGCCCTTTACGTTTCATAATCTCAAACAACCGTTCACCGAAATAAGCCTGCAGGTTCCCTGCTCCTCCAATCTCCGGATGTTGCTCCAGGAATGCCTGGCAAATGGGCGAACCTCTCCAGACACCACGGGGTACTTCGTCTCCCCCAGTATGTATCGTTGTCAGGGCCAATCCTGCCTCGCTATACATTTTTGAGATATCCTCCACCACCTGTTCATAGAACCGGTAGGGTCCTTCAGTACAAACACAGACCACATTGTCGTTGAATATCTGTGCCGAACTATAGACGGAAGTATCTGCCGGGTCGATCAGCCTGAAGTATTCTGCCTCCTCCTGTTTTCCCTCTTTCATCAGCCGGTCATACCTGGCTTCCATTGACTTAATAGCTGCCCTGGCATGTCCCGGAAAATTGATTTCAGGAATCACCTGAATATGTCGGGTATCGGCATATTTCAAAAGCTCTATGAACGACTCCCTTGAAATGTAACCACTGCCATGGTTTCCTTCTGCAAATGGATCGGGACCCGATCCATAGGATGGCATCAGATAGTCACTTTCATCCACCGTAAATCCGCGGTAGGCCCCTACCTGTGTAAGTTCCGGCAGGGAAGGGATCTCCAGTCTCCAACCCTCATCATCGGTAAGGTGCAGGTGGAGCTTGTTCAGTTTATAAAAGGCCATCACGTCGATCAGCCTTTTAATGTGTTCCGGTTCAATGAAGTTCCTTGCAACATCCAGGTGAAATCCCCTGTATTGAAATGCAGGCTGGTCTATGATTACCCCGGCGTTGATTTCCACCGGACCGGTGGAATTCCCCCATGCTTCTGGTGGGATCATAGAGAGCAGGGACTGGATGCCATAAAACAGACCGGCTTTATCACCTCCGGTAATCACGATCCCTTCATCAGGTGCAATGTTGAGCTTGTAGCCCTCCGGGCCATTGACCATGTTATCATCTAATAGCAGAAGAATAGTCCCGGCACCCCCATCCTTTCCTTCGCTTATTTCCGGAACCGGTCCGGTAACCTGCTTCAGTAAATCAGCCAGGTACTCTGCTTCATTATCCAGTCCCTCCTGATGGATGATCTTTACACCCTGATCCAGGGTAATGGTCTCTCCTGTATAGACCTCCCTGGCCGGAGTAGGCAATACGTTACCTGTAGTCCCAGGCTCAAGAAGAGATACTGGTCTGGTCTGTTCATAGATCCATTCTGCATTTGGAAGTGGAATCCCCGATGAAGGTGGAAATATTATTTCCAGTGCCGGGAAAGGCAGCACCCGGTAATCTTTAACCAGTACTGCAGTCTGCTCTTTATCTCCGTAAACCATATAGGGTGCCAGAGGTGCCTCTGATTCTTTGATCATCCAGCCCGGATTATGGTAGTCAATCTCCACAGACTCTCCCGGATCCAGCTGAAAGCCCTGCTTAGGGCTTATCTTTAAAAGATCGCCATTCACATGGTCAATAGAAACATTCCCTGATACAGATTCCTGGATGACGCCTGATCCCTGCTGGTTCACATAGAGTGCCCAACCCTCTTCTCCCAGGATTGTTTTTCCCCTGTTTTCCAGAATCCATTTTGCATTATAGTAGCGCTCTGATGCACTGTTCCCAAGGAACTCCCAGGTGAGAACGATCTCCTCACCGGTTGGGGTTCCGGTCCGGTTGGATTGATTGCACGAAATCATAAAAAAAGGTACAACGAATAACAAGAGTGATCTTTTCATGGCAATGCAAATTTTAATTCTTCAATTCTTTGTAGTTTAGCTAAATTACAAATCTACTAATTCATACAAAAAAACCTGCTATGAGTGAACTGCCCACTACAAATAAACAGAAGCGCCTGGTTTCACTTGATGCGCTGAGGGGGTTTACCATCGCTGCTATGGTGATTGTCAACGACCCGGGAAGCTGGAGCCATGTTTACAGACCTCTCGAACACGCAGCGTGGAATGGATGCACCTTGACCGACCTGATATTTCCATTCTTTCTTTTTATCGTTGGTGTTTCCATAACCCTGGCTTATTCAAAAAGACTTGATGCAGGTGCCCCAAAGAAAAGTCTTTACCGGAAGATACTGATCCGGTCACTGAATATCTACCTGCTGGGTATCTTTCTCTGGCTGTTTCCCCACTTTGACTTCAGCGCTATTCGCTGGGTGGGTGTGCTGCCCAGGATCGCCTTTGTATTCCTGGCCTGTGCCCTGCTTTTTCTGAATACCAACTGGAAACAACAAATCAGGATCGGTGCCATCATTCTTCTGGTTTACTGGGTCTGGGTAGCTTATATCCCGGTCCCCGGTTTTGGAAAACCGGACCTGTCGGGCCCTGAAATGAACTGGGCCAACTACCTGGATACCTTAATTCTTCCTGGGGTCATGTGGCAGAAGACCTGGGATCCCGAGGGGATCCTCAGTACGTTCCCGGCCATTGTTTCCGGGATCATCGGCATGCTGGTCGGAAAACTCTATTTGAGTGTAAATGATGAAAACAAACGTCTTGTTTGGCTCTATTTTACGGGCTTCTCACTGTTCCTGGCAGGCAGCCTGTGGAACTGGTTCTTCCCCATCAACAAGAACATCTGGACCAGTTCTTATGTACTTTATACCTCCGGGCTGGGTACCCTGGGATTGGCAACCTGTATCCTGATAGTTGATATGTGGGGATATAAAAAATGGACCTTCCTCGGCCGGGTGTACGGTGCGAACGCCATCACCTCCTATGTGCTGTCCGGTATGCTGACCCTGGTGTTTTATGGGCTTAAAGTTGGCGGAGCTTCACTCAACCAACAGTTCATGAGTGGGCTGACCTCAATTGGATTTGCTCCGAAGCTGGCCTCCGTGCTCTATGCCATCATCTATATGCTGATCATTTTTATACCTGCTCTTATCCTCTACAGAAGAAAAATATTTATCAAAGTATAGAACACATTTGCAGACACTTACATCGTTTACTGAATCCTTTGATCTAAGCAGCCTGCAATGGATCCTGCTTCTGCTTTGCGGTTTGCTTACCGGTATGGCAAAAACGGGCATATCCGGGGTAGGGCTCATGGTTGTTCCCATTATGGCCAATGCATTTGGAGGCCGGCCCTCAGTGGGATTGCTTTTGCCCCTGTTGATCTTTGCTGATGTATTTGCAGTCACCTGGTACAACCGGCATGCCCAATGGAAGCATATTTTACGTTTGATCCCATGGGCCTTTGCCGGCATC
>Ga0055444_10000017_pt1 | contig 15524 bp, 14 predicted proteins | sample China_Galinas_Co_FD_57742 | JGI IMG/M metagenome (GOLD analysis project Ga0055444, IMG submission 57742) | Wetland microbial communities from San Francisco Bay, California, USA, that impact long-term carbon sequestration - China_Galinas_CordA_D2 | ecosystem: Environmental > Aquatic > Marine >...
AGGCGTGATCCTCTCCACCATGCACCAGTCATCGCTGGGTTCACTTTACCTGATCGTGCCGGGAAAACTCTATCCGCTCTGGTATTCACCGCTGTTACCGGTTTTCTTCCTGATATCTGCCGTTGCTGGGGGCATGTGTGTGGTAATCGTCGAATCCTATTTTTCTGCCAAGATACTTAAACGCGGTCTTGAGTCCTATATTATGACCAGCCTGGGCAGGGCTGCGTCCATCATCCTGTTCATTTACCTGATAATAAAGCTTGCAGACCTCGCCGTTGGCGGTAATTGGAATTTGGTGCTGGAGCAAAATTTGCAGAGCCACATGTTCTTGCTGGAAATGGGGGGAGGGGTTGCGTTGCCGGCCCTATTGCTTGCATTCAGGAGGTTTCGGCATATGCCGAGAGGACTTCTTGCAGCTTCCTTACTCGTCATGGCGGGTATCGTGCTCAACCGGATAAATGTCGCCTGGATCGGGATGTCGGTCACCGATCATCTCCACTATTACCCGACCTGGATGGAAATTGCATTGTCGCTGGGATTTTTCACGGCCGGCACCATCATTTTCTTCTTAGCGGTGCACTTCCTGCCGATACTTCCGAAGACTGAGGAGGAAGAGGAGGAAGAAGAGCTACCTGAAGCAGTAACTCCTGGCTCCAATTCCGGATTGGTCTCGGCTTGAGATGACGCAACTTTCGCGGGAGTAGGGATTGGGCGATTACAATGCAGCTTTCCTGGCAATTGAACAAACCATATCCAGGTAAAAAGGCGTCACCAACGCGTCATCACTGACCTCCCTGGCGATGGAGGTCATGATAATTTCAGTACCCATGAACCCGGCCAGTGATCTGTTGTGGTTTAGTTTATAAATCAGTACGATCTTGTTCGCCGTCTTCTGTGCCACCCGGTCCAGAACCGCGAACGTGGATATCATATTTTTTCATCAGGGCCTGAAAATTTGTGCGTTGCATACCGGTCTCCTCGGCACTGGCAGTTACATTCCACTCATTGCGTTTCAATGCGCCCAGAATGAACAGTTTTTCAACACTTTCCACGGATTTCTGCCGGGCAACTTTTTTGATGGATTTAAGTTCTTCGCTGGTGCGCGGCACGTCCAGGTTACCCATCGGTTGCATATCGAGAATATTAACCAGGTGAGCCTGGCGAACGGTTTCATCGCTGGTGAGGATGACGGCGCGGTGCACAACGTTTTCAAGTTCCCTGACGTTTCCCGGCCAGTCGTGATTCGTCAACAGGTTCATGGCTCCGGTCGAAAACTCTTTGACCACGCGGTCCATATCCTTGCTGAAGGCGTTCAGAAAGTGGAATGCCAGTGCCGGAATGTCGTCGCGGCGTTCGCGTAACGGCGGTATCTCGATCGGGAATATATTGATACGGTAATACAAATCATCACGGAAAGTGCCATCGGCCACCATGGTTTCCAGGTCCTTGTTGGTGGCGGTGATCAGGCGGATGTTGACCGATTTTGATTGCGTGTCGCCGACCGCCTTGAATTCTCTTGCCTCGATAAAGCGCAGTAATTTCGCCTGGGTGGACATCGAAATATTACCGATTTCGTCGAGGAACAGGGTACCGCCGTCGGCTGCCTCCAACAGACCCTTTTTATTGGATACTGCGCCGGTAAACGAACCTTTAACATGGCCGAACAATTCGCTTTCGAGCAAATTGTCGCTCAGTGAAGCACAATCGACCGTGATGAAGGGTTGATCTTTGCGCAGACTGTTAAAGTGTATTGCACGCGCAACCAATTCCTTGCCTGTGCCACTTTCGCCCCTCAGCATGACGGTGCTGTTGGTCGGTGCACAACGTGCGATCAGGCGGTAGACAGCCTGCATCGGCGGGCTGGAACCGATGATGTTTTCGAAGCTGTAGCGGGCGCTGACTTCATTTTTCAGATTGACATTTTCCTGCATCAATTGCCGGCGCTCAAAGGCCCGCTCCACCACCAGTGCGAATTCTTCGGGATCGAACGGTTTGGGCAGATAGTCGAATGCACCCAGTTTCATGGCCTTGACGGCCGTATCGATCTCATTCAGGCCGGTAATCATGATGACATCAATATCGGGGTGTGTTTCCTTGACCCTTTGCAATACTTCGATACCGTTCATTTTCGGCATCATGATATCGAGGATTACCATGTCGTATTCCTGCTCGCCAATTTTGGCCAGGGCTTCCAGACCATTGTTTGCTACATCGACATCGTATTCATCACCGGAAAGAATGCGCTGGCAACTTCTTACCACGATCTCTTCGTCATCGACGATCAGTATCCGTTTTTTCACGTGGCGTTCCCCTGATCGCCCGGTCCGCCAATCGGCAGATAGATGCGAAACTCTGTTCCTTTACCCACTGTGCTTTCAACCTCTATTGTTCCACCGTGTGCTTCAATTGTACCGTGGCTGACTGATAAGCCAAGTCCGGTGCCTTTGCCGACCCCCTTGGTGGTAAAGAAGGGATCAAAAATCCGCTGCAGGTCGCCTTGTGGAATACCGCATCCCGTGTCGGTGATCTTGATTTCAGCCATATCCTGGGGTTCTTTGATAGAATCCGGGCAATCGCCGGCAGCAATCAATCTGGTTTTGATCTCTATCCGGCCCTCACCTTCTATGGCATGTTGTGCATTTACCAGCATATTCATAATAACCTGGTTGATCAGGTTCTCGTCGACCCAGATTTCCGGTAGTTGTTCATCGAGATCAGTGCTGATCTCGATATCATTAACCTGTGCTGCCTGTGCAATCAGGCGCACGGTTTCCTCGATCAGTATATTAAGATTTGCAAAAGTTTTTTCCGGTGTTTTTTCACGGGAGAAATCAAGCAACCTGCGGATGATGCTTGCGCACCTTTTGGTTTCGCGGATGACCAGGTCGAGGTCCTCAGCATCGGGACTGCCGTCCGGAAGGTTCTTCCTGACAAGGTAGGAAAAGGTCAGCACACCGGTCAAAGGATTATTGAGTTCGTGCGCAATACCGGCGGCGAGTAGTCCTACCGAGGCCAGTTTCTCACTCCGCGCGGATTCGGCCTGGGCCTTGTGTAGCTCCTGGGTGGCTTCCTCAACTTTTTGCTCCAGTGTTCGGCCCCAGTTTTCAAGTTGCGCACGTGATTTTTTTAAGGCCTTTGTCATGCTATTAAATGAACTGGCCAGTTGGCCGAATTCGTCCTTGCCGCGAACCGGGATCGGATGTTCCAGATCCCCTGACGCAAGCCTTGCCGCACCGCTGTCGAGGTCACTGAGCGGCAGATAAATCATGCGGTGAACCAGGTAACCCACCAGCAAACCTGCCAATATTATGAATCCAAATGACAGGCCGAAGACGCTATAAGTGTTGGAGCGCAGGGTTTTCTCAATCGAGTCTAAAGGATATATGATGTCCAATACACCGAGTACGGGTTGCTCCTTTATGCTGTTGTGGCAGCCCGCACCGGCACATGTGGGCTCGTTGTGAATCACTGCTGTGCTTCCCAGCATCCTTCTTCCCTTTTCATCGGAAAAGAATCTTGTTCTTCCGAACTTGGGACTCTGCTCGAGGGACTTTTCATCCAGGTGGCAGGCGACGCAGGACTCGGCCTCCTGGTCTATCTTTTTGCCAATTTCCGCATTGTCGGACGAGTGAATGATGACACCGTCTTTGCTCAGAATCCGGACTTTTTCAATGTCCTGTTGATCACCGACGTCCTGGATGATCTGGCTGACATGTGACGGCTGATTCTGCAACATCGCGAATCGGGTGCTGCTGATCACCACCCTGGATAACTGACCGCTGTTAGTGTTGACCTGCTGCAGCAGTTCCTCGCGATTATTGTGAACCACCATCATGGTGAATATAAAAACTGCAGTCGTCAGCGCAACCATCAGGTAGAACCCGACTCTGAATTTCACGCTGTTCCTCATCTCGACCATTAGCTTGCACCCTCTTGTGATTGCGGAAACAGCGACTGTGCTGTTTTCCAGGCGTTCACTACGCAATCATTCAGACTGACACCCTTGAAGGCATTACCCGTCAGCACCAGTCCGGGATGCCGTTGTAATTTTTCATCGATGGCTTCAAGCCGGGCAGCGTGTCCTACGAGGTACTGGGGAATGGCCCGGGTATGCCGGAAAATGCGTATGAATTCAGGCTCCGCCCTGAGTCCCAGGATGTCCTGCAAATCGGACCTGACCCGGCTGATTAGTTGTTCATCTTCTAACAGTGCAAGCTCCGGTGTCCTGGCACCGCCTACCATGGAACGCAACAGGATCGAACCCTCTGGCGCGCGACCGGGGAAAACGTTGGAATCGACGATGGTCCCTAATATGGCGCGTTGCTCTTTCGACGGGATCAAAAAACCGAAGCCGTCAAGCACATGGCCAACCTGTTTTTTCCGATAACCAAAGCAGCACACGGAGAGTGCGGGGTAGGGTATCTCACCAAGTAAACCGGCAAGTACCGGATCCATTGCCTGCAACATCCGCGCCTGGGTATGGGCCGGTGCGGCCAGTATCAAAACATCGCTTTCTTCCGCACTGTTGTCGGCGAGTTGCAACTGGTAACGATTGCCACTGCGGCTGATATCCTTAACCGCCGAAGCGAGGCGGATGCGCGAGCCCAACTGTTCAGCGAGACGATCGGTTAACACACTCATACCGTTGGCAAAGGATGTCAAAGTGCCACCGGGACCCGGACCTGGTGTGTTTTTCCTGCCCTCACGTTTTGCCTTTCGCTGCAACTTGATCAGACCACGTATCAGGCTGCCATATTCTGATTCAATTTCGTGTATTCGTGGAAAACAGCTTTTGAGACTCAGCCTGCTGGCATCTCCTGCGAATACACCGGAGGCCATCGGATCGATCAGACGCTCGTAGGCTTCTCTGCCGAGACGGCGGGTAGCAAATTGAGCCAATGTTTCATCGGGGTTGTCGGTACCGCCTGCGATGGTTTCGTAAATGACCCGCAATCGCCCCGGAACACTGAGCAGACGGGACCTCAGGAATTCAGGCGGCTTTTCGGGCAGTTTGTGTAACTCGCGGCGGCTGTATACATAACGTTTTTGTGCGGAAGCGTCGGCTGGTACCGGTTGCACACCCGCTTCCTGACACAACTCCAGGGTCCTGGGTATTTTGTCGAGGAAACCGTTGACGCCACCTTCACAGAGGTAACCTTCGGCACTGGTTTCTGTCCACACCTTGCCACCGACACGCTGATCGGCTTCAAACAGGGTAAGTTCCACATCGGGTTTTCGGGCCAGCAATGCCTGGGCGGTTGCCAGCCCTGAAATTCCTGCGCCGACTATACTTATCTTCATGGATCCTCTTTGCTATGGTAAATTGCACTTGCAAAATCGATATTAAAAATTACGATGAGGAATTTAACCTCTTTTTATACCCGGTTGCTGTAATAGTTTCAGTTATGTTGACATATGTCATGAACAAAAGATCATCGAAAGCGTAATTTTGTACCGGTCTGAAACCGGCTCTCTTTTCGGGTCAGGCAGGTATGATCAATGGAGCAGGGCCTTATGACGCATTATCAGAAAATGTTCAGGAAGTTTTACACGTTATGTGCGTTTCCGCTGGTAATGACGGCCTGCGGTGGCGAGCCTGCCGTCAGTTTCTCCCAGGATGTACAACCCATTCTTGAGCAAAACTGCATTCAGTGTCACCAGCCGGGCGGTCTGGGTGAAGTGGCCAGCGGGCTCGATATGACAACGTATGAAGGCTTGATGAAAGGTACGGATGCCGGACCGATGATCATTGCAGGTGATATTGAAGGCAGCAATATACTGGTATTGATGGAGGGGCGTGCTGATCCTTCTATCAGCATGCCGCATGGCAAGAATGAACCGGTTTCCAAACAGGATATACAAACCATCCGGTCCTGGATCGCGCAGGGTGCAAAAAACAACTAGAAACCAGGGTTAAACAGGTCGTTATTTTTTGTTATTTCGATAGCTTTTGATAATTCAGTCAAAGTTGCCCGGGAACGATTGCAGATCAATCCTGAAAAATTCGTTAAACTTTGACGCAGAAACTAAATGGATCAAGGAGTGGGTAAGATCATGTTAAAGAAACCGGGACCCCGGAATGGTTTGAACAGCGCAATTGTATTCCTCGCTTTGATTGGCTACTTCGGCCTCGCCATGGGGGATGAAGAAACCGTCGCAAAACCCGAGTACTCTGATGGTGCAGCCAAATGCATGATGTGTCATAGCGAGGGCAAAGAGCCGGCTGCGCACGAAATATTCCTGGGTCCGATGGGTATCAGTGGCGCAGCTGACTCACCATTTGCCGAAGGCAGTCATGATTGTGAGACCTGTCACGGTCCAAGCGAATCACACCGCAGGAAACAGAAGGATGGCACGCGTCTGTCCCCGGCGATTTCTTTTGCCAAGGGCACCCCGACAGGACCACAGAATGAAGTTTGTCTGGGCTGTCACGAAGGCGGCAATATGATTCATTGGTTTGGCAGCATGCATGAACAGGAAGAGGTCGCCTGCGTCAGTTGTCATCAAGTGCACGCGCAGCGGGATCCGGTTTTCGACAAACTGGCGCAACAGGAAAGGTGTTTTGCCTGTCATCCGCGTAACCGTGCGGCAACTTTCATGGCCAGTAGCCATCCACTTCGTTTTGGTGAGATGACCTGTTCTGATTGTCACAATCCACACAATGGTGCCAACGATTTCCTTTTGGTTCGCTCGACTGTCAACGATACCTGTTACACCTGCCATGCCGAGAAGCGCGGCCCGTTCCTTTGGGAGCATGCACCGGTCAGCGAAGACTGTAGCCTGTGTCACGACCCGCACGGCAGCAACCTGGAAGCACTGCTGGTACAGCGCCCACCATTATTGTGCCAGCAATGCCACTCACCCGGCGGACATCCGTCAACGGCCTATACCAGCGAGTCCGAGGATAATTCCTTCCAGAACAGATTTCTGCTCGCACAGTCTTGCACTAACTGTCATTCGCAAGTTCATGGTTCGAACCATCCATCCGGTGTATCAGGTACACGGTAATGAATGTTGAACAAGAGGTTTCAGGAACAATGAAAAGATTCTCAAGAAAATTCGGTTTCAGCATATCAACTCTCTTACCGGTTTTATTGTTAAGCACACATACGCCGGTGACTGAAGCGCAAGATGCCGACCCAAGTATTTACTCATGTAAACAGTGTGTTAAGTACACCGGTTGGCGCGGTATCCTGGATTTTGGACTGGGTTGGGTCAGCGGCGATTCAGCGCGCTTCGGCGATTATCGTGGTCTGGATGAGCAGGGTTTTTATGCCGCTATCGACGGCGACCTTCACTTCAGAAATCTGCAGGGCCGTTATTTTGACCTGTATGCGGATAACCTCGGTTACGCCAGCCGTGAGCTGGATATGCAAGGTGGTAATACGGGCCAGTATGAACTTCGATTTGGCTACCAGGAAATACCCCGATACCTTGGTTATGGTACGCAAACGCCATTTCTCGGCGTGGGAAGTGACTCTCTGACCCTGCCGGCAAATTGGGTAAAAGCAAACACCACGGTTGGTATGAGCGCACTGGAGAGCAGCCTGGCAGCGGCTCAGTTGAAGACCAAGCGCAAGATACTTGATGCCGGAGCGACATGGAATTTCCTCTCCAACTGGTCGTACAGAATCGATTATCAGCAGCAGAAAAAAGAGGGTACGCGTACCCTCGGCGCCGGGCTTTATTACAGTAATTCCACTATCCTGCCAGCACCGATTGATTTCACCACGGACCTGTTTGACATGGGTCTGACATGGTCGACACAACGCGCGCAGGTTGAGCTTGGTTTCACCAGTTCCAAGTTTGATAATGGTAATTCCTCTTTGACCTGGCAAAATCCTTTTAGCTCTCTACCGGATCTCTATAATTTCAGGGCAGCACTTGAACCCGGTAACAAGGCTCACCAGTTCAGCCTGTCAGGTGCGTTTGCAATCACACCGATGATTAGACTCTCCGGACGGGCCGCGATTGGCCGTCTGACTCAGAACGATGCGTTCCTGCCATATACCATTAACCCCTTGTACAGCGACCTGCCACTACCGCGTGAGTCACTGAATGGAAAACTGGATACCAGCACCTACAACTTCGCCGGCAAACTGTTCGCGAAGCTGAGCAGAAATTTCAGCTTTACTGCGCGTGGCAAGTGGGATGAAAGGGATAACAAGACACCGGTTGATATTTACACACCGGTGGTCACTGACCTGGTACCGACCGCTCCGCGTTATAACACGCCTTACAGTTACAAGCGGCAGAAATATTCGGCAGATGTCAGCTACCGGGCTCATCGTGTTATCAGGTTGAGTGCCGGTGGCCGCCAGGAGAACCTGGATCGCACCCTGCAGTCTGTGGAGCGCACCAAGGAAACCACCTGGTGGGGCGAGCTCAAGGTCAATCCAACTGCACAGGTACAAACCCGGCTGCTGGCGGAGTCCTCAAATCGTGATATCTCAGATTACCTGCAGATCGATAATGGCGGACCACCGGATAATCCTTTGATGCGCAAGTTCAACATGGCTGACCGTGACCGTGACCGTTACCTGGTGGAAGTTGACTATATGCCGACCGAGGCGCTGGGTATTAATCTGAATTATTTCTACGCGAAATCGAAATATGGTGAGTCACCTATCGGTTTGCAAAAAAGCACAGATCAAAGCGTCACCGTCAATGTGAACTATGCCGTTGGTACAAAAGTCAATGTGTATGCTTTTGTCACCCGCGATGACATTAACGCTGACATCCTGAATTCCATAGGTGGAAGTACGCCCCCATGGAGTGGAGATACCCGCGACGATATCACCACGGTTGGCTTCGGATTGAGTTCTGTAATCAATGAAAAATCCAGCATCGGCTTCGATTTTGTGTCCGCCGATTCCAAAGGAAAAATTTCGGTACAGACAACTGCGGATGAACCGCCATTTGAACCTTTGAAGACCGACCTGATCAACGCCAAGCTCCATTACGATCGCGAGATCAATGAGCATTGGGGTTATAAGCTGTATCTCGAATTCGAGAAATACCGCAGCCAGGATTGGGCCATTGACGGACTGGGTGTAAACGGCATTAATTCCGTACTGACGATGGGTGAGCAAAGCCCCGAATACAATATTTGGTATGCCCGTATTCAGGCCAGCTACCGGTTCTGAAAAGAAGGACAAATAAACAACATGGCCGGGAGATTTTCCCGGTCCGGTTGACATGGGTCATTCCTTGTTTACCGTATATACATTAAATTAATTTAATATACAGCCTACAGAGTATAGTGATTATGGAACATATAAAGGCAGACGTCGTAATCGTTGGTGCAGGCGGCGCCGGCCTTCGTGCGGCCATCGCAGTTGCAGAAACCGATCCCAAGCTCAAAGTTGCATTGATCTCCAAGGTTTACCCGATGCGCAGCCATACCTGCGCAGCAGAAGGTGGAGCCGCCGGAGTCAAAGGTGCGGATGACTCACTTGAGATGCATTTCAACGATACGGTCGGTGGTGGTGACTGGCTATGCGATCAGGATGTCGTCGAGTATTTCGTCGAGCAGGCACCACGTGAACTGATGCAGCTTGAACACTGGGGTTGCCCCTGGAGCCGCGAAGACGATGGTTCGGTTGCAGTTCGACCGTTTGGCGGCATGAAGAAGAAGCGCACCTGGTATGCTGCAGACAAGAGTGGCTTCCATATTTTGCATACCCTGTTCCAGACCTCGATGCAGTTCCCCTCCATCGAGCGCTATGACGAATATTTTGCACTTGACCTGCTGCATCTCGATGGCAAGTGCCGTGGCGTTGTTGCCATGGAAATGCGCAGCGGGCGGTTCTTCCAGTTCGATGCTCAGGTGGTCATACTGGCGACCGGTGGCGGTGGACAGGTGTTCCCGTTTACGACCAACGGTGCGATCAAGACCGGCGACGGAATGGCCATGGCGTATCGCGCCGGTGTGCCGCTCAAAGACATGGAATTCGTGCAGTACCATCCGACCGGTTTGCCGGGAACGGGTATCCTTCTGACCGAGGGCTGCCGCGGCGAGGGCGGTATCCTGGTCAACAAGGATGGTTACCGGTATTTACAGGATTATGGTATGGGTCCGGAAACCCCGGTCGGGGAACCGGTTTTTAAAACCATGGAACTCGGTCCGCGCGACCGGCTCAGCCAGGCTTTCTGGCATGAACACAAAAAGGGCAACACCGTTGAAACCCCGTGGGGCGACTGTGTGCTGCTGGATATGCGCCACCTGGGTGCCAAGAAAATCATGGAGCGTTTGCCGCTGGTACAGGAACTGGCTCATGCCTACGTGGGTGTAGACATGATCAAGGATCCGGTACCGGTGCGTCCGGTCATACATTTCATGATGGGTGGTATCGATACCAATATAAATGGTGAAGCCCCGATGCCCGGTCTTTTTGCGATCGGTGAGACTGCCTGTTCCGGTCTGCACGGCGCCAACCGCCTGGGTTCCAATTCACTGACCGAATTGCTGGTATCTGGCAAGCGGTCTGCAGATCATGCCATCAAGTATGCGCAACAAGCCAATGAGAGCGGTGGTGAAGAAGCATTGAAAGCCCAGGCCGAAGCCATCGTGACGGGTGTGCGTGAGCTGTTGCAACAAGGTGGTGCAAGCGAGACCATTTCCGGTCTGCGGCGGGAAATGAGAACCGTGCTCGAGGACGGCGCCGGAATTTACCGCGATGAAGAAAGCGCGAGTTTTGCCTGTGAGAAAATTGCGGAAATCCGTGAGCGTTACAAGGGCATAGAAATAAACGACAAGAGCAATGTGTTTAACACCGATCTGCAGTCGGCACTCGAGCTGCGCAATATGCTGGATGTGGCCGAGACGATTACCGAAGGCTCATTGCAGCGGCGTGAATCTCGCGGCGCTCACCAACGCCTGGATTATACCGAACGTGATGATGTCAATTTCCTGAAACATACATTGTGTTACCGCCAACGGGATGGCCGTCCCAACATTGAGTGGTCGGATGTACTCATAACACGTTCCCAACCGGGTACACGTGACTATTCAGGGGGTAAAAAATAATGCGTACGCGGCAACTTGAACTGGAAATCATGCGCTACGATCCCGAGAAGGACAAAGCTCCCTGGTTTCAGAATTACACGGTTCCCTGTCTGGAAGACTGGGTGATCCTGGATGCCATCAACTATGTGAAAGATAACCTCGATACCACGCTGGCCTATCGGTGGTCGTGCCACATGATGGTCTGCGGCAGTTGCGGCATGATGATCAACGGTGAACCCAGCCTGACCTGTAAAACGTTTATCCGTGATCTGCCTGACAAGGTGCGTATTGAACCGCTGGAGAATTTCCCAATTGAGCGCGACCTGGTGGTGGTTTTGGATGATGTGATACAGAAACTGTACCAGGTACAGCCGTACATTATCCGCAAGGACGATCCGCCGGCCGAAGACAAGGAATACATTCAAACACCCGCTGCATTGGCAAAATTCAAACAACTCACCATGTGCATCAATTGCATGATTTGTTATTCAGCTTGCCCGCAGTACGGACTCAATAAAAAATTCATCGGCCCGGCGGCACTGACGATGGCCCATCGCTACAACCGGGACTCCCGGGATCAGGGTAAATCTGACCGGCTGAATATCCTGGCGGATCACGACGGTGTCTGGGACTGCTCCTTTGTTGGCGCCTGCTCCGAGGTTTGTCCGAAACATGTTGATCCCGCAGCAGCGATCCAGCAGATGAAAGTTGATGGTGCTTTGGAGTTCTGGAAGCAGAAAATGGGAATCACGGGAGACAAATCATGAGTCGCCAACCCTACATCAGGCCAATGTCGACAACCACCTGGTATATGCGTAATGGGCGCTACAAGGTCTATGTATTACGTGAATTAACCAGTTTCCTGGTTATGTTTTATAGCTTTCTGACGATATTTGGGCTTGCGGCCCTGGCCGCTTCGCCGGAACGCTGGAATGCCTTTCTTGCCTCCCAGCAAAGCACAGCCATGATCATCTTTCACGGCCTTGCATTATTGTATTTCCTGTTCTTCCAGACCTTTCCATGGTTTAAGCTGGCACCGAAGGCCATGCCGGTGCAAGTGGGTGAAAAGAAATTGCCCGACAGTTACATCATCATCGGCCATTATGTGGCCTGGGCGGTGGTCAGCATCTTTATTTTCTGGTTGGTCGGCGTAATTTAGGAGTAGCACATAATGGCAATTGCAAAAAAAGCAGTGGTTTGGGGCTTGTTCGCAGCAGGCGGGACTTTAACATCATTTGTTTTCCCCGCCCTGATTGCTCTTTTTCTGGTAATAGCAACCGGAAATGTGCCCGAAGGCCTGCAATTTGAACAAATTCACTCTTTTGCGTCGAGTTGGCTTGGCAAAGCATGCCTATTCATCGTACTCTTTCTCTCAGTTTGGCATGCAGCGCATCGATTGCGGGTCGTGGCTCACGATTTCGGGATCAGAAAAGATACGCTGGTGGCCAACGCCGTCTACGCGTGTGCCGCTATCGGTACCGTACTGGCGGCTTTTTATTTGTTGACGATTAATTAAAACCCGGGAGAATGAATTTTCAGTCGCCGGGCCCTGATTTCTGGCGACTAAAACTGATATGAATGATGATTCAAGAGCGATAGCAGAGGACTACCCTTACGAGGCAGATGATCAGATGGGGCAGGAAGCGGCAGTCAGTGGCGCTCCCACGGCACCACCGCCCATCCCCGATTATCTTCAGGACACTTACTGGTGGGCCTATGTCCATCCGAAGTCCGTTTGGGTTTTCGAGCGTGAGTGGCTGGTTAACCTGATCCTGTGGGGCAATATGCGAAAGCTCACACGATCGGTGCTGGATGAATTGAACCTCCAGCCACGTAGCAGTGTGCTGCAGGTCGCCTGTGTCTATGGTGATTTTTCAAACAGGCTGGCTTCACACCTGGGGCATACTGATTCCAGGCTCAGTGTTGTGGATGTTGCCCCCATTCAGATCAGCAATATCGAGAAAAAACTGGCGGACCACGATAATGTCTCGGTTCATCACCAGGACTCCACCTGCATGTCATTTCCGAACGACAGCTTCGATGAGACCGTGGTGTTTTTCCTGTTGCACGAGCAGCCGGAAGATGCGCGCCGCAAGACCGTTGCTGAAGCGATCCGTGTCACTCGCCCGGGTGGCAGGGTGCTCTTTGTTGACTACCATGGGCCAAACCGTTCCAATCCCATGCGTTATGTGATGAAACCCATCCTGATGCTGCTGGAGCCATTTGCGATGGACCTCTGGCGTGAGGAACTGCCCGCATTCATGCCGGCGGGGATCAAACCGGATCAGGTTACCGCCAATTTTTACTTTGGTGGTCTTTACCAGAAAGTCGTTCTGCGTGTCTGAGGTGGAATAAAACATATTCAAGTTCAATTAATGAATGGGAAGATAACAACTTAAATAATGCACCCGGCAGATAACCCTCTCGTTTCACACCCTTACAAAGTGGGGCGTTTAAGAGTTATCTGGCATAAGACGCGGAAGGCAGCAGAGCCCCTGACCGACAGTGCGCTTGCGCTGGTACCCATCGTTCTGGTCATTGGTTTTTTTCAAATGGTAGTTCTTCGGCAGCCGATTCCAAACTTCGGACAGATGATGTGGGGTCTCCTGCAAGTCCTTCTGGGCCTGGCGCTGTTCGTGCAAGGTTTGCAGATGGCACTGTTCCCCATCGGTGAAGAAATGGCTTATAACTTTGTGCGCAAGGGTAGCCTGTCATGGTTGCTGGTGTTTGCTTTCGCACTTGGCTTTGGCACCACGGTGGCGGAACCGGCGTTGATTGCGATTGCGGAAGAAGCTGCGCGCATCGCTGCTTTAGAACAGGTGATTGCAAACTCGGTTGAAGCACAGAGCAGTTACGCCATTGGACTTCGTCTGACGGTCGCACTCGCCGTGGGTATCGCCCTGGTGGTTGGCGTCTTCAGGATTCTTAAAGGCTGGCCGGTGCAGTACCTGATCATCGGTGGTTATTTCGGTGTCGTGCTCATGACTTTCTTTGCCCCTCCCGAGATTATTGGTATTGCCTATGATTCCGGTGGTGTCACGACTTCAACGGTAACCGTGCCGCTGGTTGCGGCGCTGGGTATAGGTCTGGCTCACACCATTCATGGCCGGGACCCGTTAATTGATGGCTTTGGTCTTATCGCGTTCGCGTCATTGACACCCATGATCTTTGTCATGGCCTTCGGGATGCTGTACTGATGGACGGCGTGGTTGGTTTCGGTGCCACATTGCTGACGATGTTACGCGATGTAGTTCCCATCGCCGCTATTCTGTTTGGTTTTCAGGCACTGGTATTACGTCGCAAGATAAAAAGCCCGGCACGGGTCGCCATGGGCATGGTTTTCGTGCTGCTGGGTCTCACCCTGTTTTTGGAAGGCCTGGAAATGGCCTTGTTTCCGATCGGTCGACTGATGGCTCAGCAACTGACCGCGCCGGCGTTTATTTATGACTCAGCGGCCGCCGCTGCAGGACCCGTTCACTGGCTGGATTTCCTGTGGATATATGCATTTGCTGCAGCCATTGGTTTTGCAACCACGGTGGCCGAACCGGCCCTGATGGCGGTTGCGATCAAGGCCAACCAGGTTTCAGGTGGCACGATAACCGTTCGCGGCTTGCGCTTTGCTGTTGCTTTGGGTGTGGCAGTTGGCGTGGCGGTTGGATCATTCCGTATCGTGACCGGTATGCCGCTCCACTGGTTCATCATAAGCGGCTATGTCGTGGTCCTGATCCAGACCATGTCAGCACCCAAACTCATCATCCCCCTGGCCTACGATTCCGGCGGTGTAACAACTTCAACGGTGACGGTCCCACTGGTTGCCGCACTGGGTCTTGGTCTGGCCGAGACGATCCCCGGTCGCAGTCCCATTCTGGATGGTTTTGGTCTCATCGCATTTGCCAGCTTATTCCCGATTATTGCGGTCATGGCATATGCACAATTGGGTGACTGGAAAGCAAAACGTTTGAAACGCAGTAATGAACAGAAATAGTCTATTCTTAATATTGAGGTAACGACATGCACTTTAAACTTATTATTATCATGGCAGAAGACGAACGGACACAGAATATTCTGGATGCCGCGCGCGAGGCGGGTGCAACCGGGTGTACGGTGCTTAACCAGGCGCGTGGTGAAGGGGTTGAGCCGGCGAAAACCTTTCTTGGTTTGAGTATCGACAGCCACGTTGATGTCATCCTGATGTTGGCTGAAGAGCATATGAGCAGGGAAATAATGGAAATGGTGGCCGCCGCCGGGGAGTTTGATGAATTACCCGGATCCGGCATCGCCTTCCAAATTGATGTTGAAGATGCAATTGGTGTGCGTCACCAGATTGCCGCACTCGTTGGGGCAGTGGAGGAGAGGTTATGAAAAAGCTGGAAAACATTATCCGTGTGCGTGACGTTATGAAAACCGAACTGGATATCGTGGATGGCATGCTGACCGTGTCCGAGGCACTGAAATCCATGAATTTTCCGGATACGCGTACGCTGATCGTAGACAAACGGCACGAAGACGACGAATA
>Ga0055444_10000018_pt1 | contig 15455 bp, 13 predicted proteins | sample China_Galinas_Co_FD_57742 | JGI IMG/M metagenome (GOLD analysis project Ga0055444, IMG submission 57742) | Wetland microbial communities from San Francisco Bay, California, USA, that impact long-term carbon sequestration - China_Galinas_CordA_D2 | ecosystem: Environmental > Aquatic > Marine >...
TTTAACACGACTAAAAGCTATGTCAATAGATTTATCTGATTTGCCTGTATTGACTTTTCTTCTGAAATTTGAATATATTCCACAAGATAGGCATAACCTATTTTGTTTGTTGAATATTGTTCACAAACAAAATAAGGCTGAATGGGCACAGGTTGAACAATGATGAGGTTTTAATGGATCCTAAGGACCAAATTGTATCGTTGTTGAAGGAAGCTGATCTATATCAAAATCAGGGACTTTTAAACGAAGCGAAAGAACGATATAAAAAAGCTACTGATATCATAAAGAATAGCCCCAATATTAAAAATGGGCAGGAACTCATTGCAAATATTGTAAAAAAGGTGGTCGATCTCAACCAAAAAATTATTAAAATCAATCAGGCTGCGACGAAACCTACCGTATCGGACAGCAAACAAACGCTTATTAAGAAACTGTTTGCGGGTGATGGAGAGAACGATAATCATACAAGCGCATTGGAAGGCGCTATTGCGCTCGCCAAATTTGGGCAATTCGATCGAGCACTGGAAGAATTTGAAAGATTGCTTGATGTTGAAGCGGTGCGAGTGGCCGCCGCGAAAAACATCGTTCGCTGCCATCTTGAAATAGAGGCTCTCGAAGATGCCGCGCTTTGCTATGAGCGGTGGGTTGGTGATGATCGCTTTGCCTATGCCCAACTCGATAAAATACGGTTTTTTCTGGAGGGCCGTTTTAGCAAATTAGGCTTTGAACGCGAATTATACCAGAGAGAAGAAACCATATCGGATGAAGATATGGAATCGCTCGAAATGGAAGCCGCAACACCGGAAGAGTCCTCTTCATCCGTTAACGGCCAGCATTCAGAGTGTTCGTCGGCCGTCATGGAAGATATGGAACTTCCAGAAGAGGAAGAGTTTCTGGATATTAATTCGGTCGGCATCCAACTCCCGTCGGGCGCCCAGAAAGGACGGATGGTAGAATTTGATGTTAGTTTTCAAACCGGTAATTCAATCAACTTGATCATTTCAAGCAAAGAGAGTGCCTTGCTTGACCAATTAGTGAAAGGTACCAAACTCAACGACATGCAGTTTTTTTCACCAATTGCGATATTAAACGGCTCAGGTGTCGTCACGGCAAAGACGCAAATCAAATCAGGTCCCAAAGAAGGTGACTACAGTTTGGATATTACGATTTTAACTACTTAATGCGCGCTGAAACCACTGCTGGAGCTGATTTGAATGGCAACTTTCAACTTTAAGAAAAGAGAGATAGAATGCAAAATCGTCTACTATGGTCCCGGACGATGCGGCAAAACTACGAATCTTGAATATATATTCAAGACCTATAAAAAGCAGATTGCAGGTGAAATGGTTTCCATCGATACAGAAGGTGATCGGACGCTGTTTTTTGATTTCCTGCCAATGGGGTTAGGAAAAATCAAAGGTTGTGATGTTAAGGTGCAACTTTACACGGTTCCCGGGCAGGTTCAATACAGTTCAACGCGGAAGCTCGTGTTAAAAGAAGTTGACGGGTTGATTTTTGTCGCCGATTCATTGGAAGTGCGCCGTGAAAAAAATATGCTTTCTCTTAAAGATCTTCATGAAAACCTGAAATCTTATGGGACCAGTATTTTTAAAGTGCCGCTGGTTATGCAGTATAACAAAAGAGACTTGGAGGAAGAGGGAATCCCTCTGATGTCGATAGAGCGGATGGACCGTGATCTGAATCGACAGCTCAAAGCTCCGTATTTCAGCGCCAGTGCCATTAAAGGCCAAGGTGTTCCACAAACCATTATGGAGTGCCTAAAACGAACTCTTCTGAATTTGCAAAAACAACTCAAATGGGCAAAATAGGCTGAGTGTCTATGGGCAATAATATTGTCCTTTCCGGTAATCTGAATTTTCTAAATTTAGCTGAGCTTCTCCAGTTGCTGGGTTCCAACGGCAGCAATGGAATTTTGAGAATAAACTCGAAGTATGCTCAGGAACCCGGCATTGTATATTTCCTGAACGGTAACCCGGTGCATTCGCTTAATGGCGTATTACGTGGTCTTGAAGCCATATTTTCATTATTCGGGTGGATGGAAGGCGAATTTGTATTTTCTGATGAACCCTATGATGGGGAAACCACCATCAACAAAAGTCGTATGGAGATCATTCTTGACGGACTTCGCAAACTGGATGACGGCGAGATTGAGAAGGTGGAACCCGTCAGCGTTGAGAAAGAATCAACTCCGAAAAAGGACAAAGCCAAAAAATCATCTCTCCCTCTGATTAAAGGCCCTCTAGTTGACTATCTGCATGTTGTCGATGAAGAAGAATTTTTCGACGGTGAAGAAATTATTGTCGAAGGGAATCACGGCAACTGGATATGGGTAATTCTTGAAGGAACTGTCGAGTTATCCCGATCGACGCCCAAGGGACCGCTCAAATTTCTTCAGATCAGTGATGGCGCATTTATCGGGAGTATCAGCTCATTACTGTCGGACGAAAGTGTGCGCAATGTAACGGCTCAAGCCGTCGGAAATGTTCAGTTGGGCATGCTTGATTCACAGGACATGGGGAGCGAATTCAGTCGCATGACCCCCGAATTCCGAAATGTTGTAAGAAGTCTCGATAATCGATTCAACGAGATTATGAACCGTGCGGTCGATAGCTTCATTGGGAAAAACGATGCCGCCAAGCTATTGAAAGATAAGCGCCCCGTCATTACGGAAGGGAAAAACGACGATAAATCTTTTGTTATCACCGGTGGTCGCGCTTCCATTGCCAGAAAAACCAAGAAGGGTATGATTCCTTTGATTTCAGGTTTGAGCAAAGGCGATTTTATCGGTCATATCTCATTTCTCGACATGGGATTAGAGCCTACATCGGCCATTGTGCTTGGTGATAAACGATTAAAGGTATCAACCATCGACATGCCATCGCTGCAGGATGAATACGATCAATTGTCACTGACGTTTAAAAATATGCTCGAAAATATTTCGACCAATATACTGGCAACGGCGATGGTCATTTCTGAGCTCGAAAAAAAAGTTGCCAAGTGATGGTTTAACACTGCCTTCATGACAGGAGAATCAAAATGATATCCGAAAAGAGAAAACATCTGCGGGTGAATGCGCTTAATTTGTCCCATGTCGCCGTTGACGATAGGGAAGAAGCAGTTAAGCAGGCGATTGGCCGCACGCTTAATGTATCGGAAACCGGCATTTTACTGGAAACCCATTTCCCGATTGAATCCGATCAGAATGTAGAGTTGACGTTGGGATTTGAGGAAGACCTTGTCAATCTCAAAGGCAAAGTCATTCACTTGCTGAATGGTGAAACTGGTAAATTTGAAATGGGAATCCAGTTTACGGACGTCGATGAGGAGGGCATCAGAGTGATACAGGAATTTATTAAAAAGTTCCGAAAACTAAAGAAAAAATAAAATGTCCGGAGACATACGGTGGCAGCCTTCCTACAACACGCTATATTCATATGCATAGGAGACTATCTTTTCTCATGAATGCCGCGGTATATCAAACTAAATTAGACGCGTTGAGTATTATCAAACAGGGAAAGGTTCGAGATATTTACGATCTTGGCGATTGTCTTCTAATGGTAGCTACAGATCGTCTATCCGCATTTGATGTAATTATGCCGGATCCAATTCCGGACAAAGGGAAGATCTTAACGCAACTATCTATTTTCTGGTTTAATCTAATTTCGGATATTGTCCCCAACCATCTGATCGAGTCGGATGTGGCGGCCTTCCCACCCGCATGCCAGGCCTATCAGGATATATTGGCAGGTCGCAGTATGCTCGTTAAAAAAGTCGAGCCTCTGCCGATTGAGTGTGTTGTGAGAGGCTACATCTCTGGGTCCGGATGGAAATCTTATCAAAGAAACCGTACGATTTGCGGTATTACTCTCCCTGAGGGGCTAAAGGAATCAGAAAAACTCCCCGAACCTCTGTTTACACCTTCAACGAAAGAAGAAATCGGTCAGCATGATATTAATATCAATTTTGAGGAGGCTGCGAATCTCGTTGGCCGCGAAATAGCCGGAAAAGTTCGCGATTTGAGCTTGTCAATTTACACAAAGGGTGTTGAAATTGCAGCTGAGAAAGGAATCATCATCGCAGACACTAAATTTGAATTTGGATTGCTTGATGACGAGATTGTATTGATCGACGAGGTCTTAACACCTGATTCATCGCGTTTTTGGCCCCGCACCGCTTATGCTCCCGGAGGGCCGCAGCCCAGTTTCGACAAACAATTTGTCCGCGATTATTTGACGTCCATTCAATTTAATAAACGACCACCGGGACCGCTGCTCCCAAAGGAAGTCATCCAAAAAACCCGCGAAAAATATGTTGAAGCCCTCAAGCTGCTCACGGGATCAACGCATGCACTATAAGTTTGATTGGGCAGCACTGGATAGCATCGACACAACGGATTCTTTTTATCGCATTACTACCCCACACGACAAACCATCTATCGATGACTCAATCCATCGCATCGGGTTGATATGTCCTGTTGTCGTCAAAAAAGCCAACAGCCAACTGATTGTTATCAGTGGCTTTCGACGCGTTGAAGCCTGTCGGAAGCTGGGCTGGCACGAAATTCTCTGTCGGATCTTACCCGAAGACACGCCGTCTGTCCAATGTGCCGAATTAGCGATCACGGATAACATTGCCCAACGCCCCCTAAATATCGTCGAGCAAGCAAGGTGCCTGCGACTTCTTAGTGATGCGAATATTAGTTCAAATATGTCGATGGAAATGACAAATTCGCTGGGTATCCCGCTGAATAAGAATTATGCATCCAAACTGAAGACGGTCTTAGCAGCCACCGATCTAATCCAGCACGGCATCATATCCGGAAAGCTTGGCCTGCCGATTGCCTTGCTGCTCTCCGAGTTTTCGAATGATGATGCGGATGCAGTGGCATCACTCTTCAACAGGATATTGATGGGGCTTAATAAACAGCGAGAGGTCCTGCTGTATTTAAAAGAAATTGCGGCCCGCGATGATATATCCGTAAAACATTTAATCGAAGAAGATGGGATTCAAAGTACGTTGAATAACGATAATTTGGATGGAAACCAAAAATCACGCCAAATACGTTCTTACCTTAAAAAAAGAAGATATCCTCGCTTAGTAAGGGTGGAAGAGCAGTTTCACGAACGCGTGCGTGATTTGGGGTTTGGGGGCGCGATTCAAATTACGCCCCCAGCCAACTTTGAAGGTTCCTCCTGTATCATGACCATTCGGTTTAATAGTTTACACGACTTAATGCGTGCACACCGCAAAATCTCCGACGCCTTCGACAATCCCATTGCGTCGGAATTATTTGGTTGATCACAATCTCACCATTTTTCCTTTTCCTAAATTAATCTGCAAAACTGTTTGCAACAGTTCAATGGCTTTGTGATCATAACGTGCGAAAGCATCTGTTGCCACTATCAGACATCATATATTCCTGAAAATATGATATTAAAATCTTCTTGACTTATACGAATCAAAAAATATAAATCTATATAAACAATAAATTGTGTTCATAAAATTATGGGTATACAGGAAAGAAAGCGGCGAGAGCGCGAACAGAGACGTCGGCAGATTATGACTGCCGCCCGAAAAGTGTTCTCCATCAATGGTTTTATGAAAACAACGATGGAGGACATCGCCCGAGAGGCTGAGCTCAGCCCCGGGACTTTGTATTTATATTTCAAAAATAAAGATGAATTATATGCATCACTGTCGGTGGAGGTTCTTGAGCATCTTTATCGAAAACTAAAAAGCGTTTACATCAAAGAAGCGCAAAATCCCCAATTACGCATCAATGATCTCAAACAAACTTTATATAACGTATATGAAGTAGACCCATTGATTTTATTAGATCTTTTTCACCTTCAGTCCAGTGAAATATTAAAGAATCTTAGCCCTCCAATGCTGACGACAATCCGTGATCTTTCAATGAACTCTTTAGATATTATTTCCAAGATATTTGCTGAAGGCATTGAAAATAGAACGTTTATCGAACAACCACCAAAAATGTTGACCGATGTCATGTGGGCACTATTTTCGGGCGTTGTTCTATGGGAAGAAAGCAAGCGAATTATCAGTAATAATAAGGAGACCAATGCACGCGCGTTTGATTCCGCTTTTGAAATATTTTCACGCGGCATCGCTCGATAGCAACCTAATTAAAATTCGGACGATATTCGCGCAACACCCCACTTCAAAACCTCGCATATCGAAACGATAAAAACGTTCTACTACGGCGTCCTACATAAAGTTTTTTGTTAAATTGAATTAACCGCATCGGGGTTGCCAATCCTTTTGGGATAACTTAGTATTTCAGATATATTATCCGAATTTGTTCTAATCGAACATCACTCATTATCGGTATTAGTGCGTTGGCTGATCACGAACAATAGGCCTTAGTTTAATTTTGATACATTTGTATGGCCTCTCGTTTAAACAACGCCCTGTCCAATATCGGATTAAAGGTTTAAATATACCATGTCCATAGAGCACATTTACATTGACCAGTCTGTCGCCAAACAAGACCAAGTTTATGAAATCATCCAACGGTTCAATGTGCCCTCATCCGTAATTGACCACTCTGAAGAATTATACACCATTATAAGGTCTTCTCAGGATCCTGTTGCCGCGGGTAAAAAAGCGCTTTATTTGACAACCAATAAAGGTGATTTTATCCGTAAATGCCCGGGAACACGAAGCTATTCTTGTTGTGACTATATGATTCTTCACATTGGCACCTTCTGTACTATGGATTGCGCTTATTGCATCCTGCAATCCTACTTCCATCCCCCCATCCTTCAGTATTTCGTTAACCAGGACCAGATGTTTGAAGAATTAAATGCATTTTTGGCGGGCCGTCGACATCGACGCATAGGAACCGGCGAATATACAGACAGTATGATTTGGGAACTTTGGACAAACCTGTCCCAAAAATTAATTCCTCATTTTGGAACGCAATCGCATGCTGTTCTGGAACTTAAGACCAAGACGACGTTTGTGAAAAATATTCAGAACCTGTCGCACAAAAGGCGAACCATTTTAGCGTGGTCTGTCAATACACCGGAAATGATCCGACGCAATGAGAAAGGCACCGCAAGTTTAGAAGCACGGATCGATGCTGCGGCTAAATGTCAAAAATGGGGATACCCGCTGGCCTTTCACTTTGATCCGTTGGTAGAATACGATGGCTGTATCGATGATTACCGAATGGTTGTAGAAAAAATTTTCACCCGAATTCATCCGGAAAACATCGCTTGGATCAGCTTGGGAACGCTGCGGTTCATGCCTGATTTGAAAGGGATAATCCAATCACGATTTCCTGAATCTAAAATGATCTATGGCGAGTTCGTTCAAGGAATGGATGGCAAATCAAGATACTTACAACAGATTCGTATTGAAATTTATAGGGGTGTACTTAACGCCATCCGTGAAAAGTCATTGGATGTTACAGTCTATTTTTGCATGGAAAACGAAGATGTGTGGAAAAAGGTATTTGGTTTTACCACCGAAGAACATGGGGGATTGCCACATATTCTTGATGAAAGTGCAATAAAGATATGTGAATTAGATCCTTAAAAGGTAAGGAACATGGAATCAACGTGGAATGAGTATCGTTTCGGGTGTAAAATGACCCTATTCGTAAGTTTTCATATCGGTAAATTATGAAAAATGTGGATGGGATGTTTTATAGAGATTGATTTCCAGATAGTTTCAGTTGTTTACATTGATTTGTGATATTGATATTAGACTACTTGGGGCATCAACGCTAAACGCTATCGTTAGTGTCATTGTGTTTATTTAACGGTGCTTAAATAATGGAACTGATAGATTTAATTTCTAAATTAAAGCATTTAGAATATTCGCAAAAAAATTATCATGTTGATCGCCATGGTGAATATGCCCAATTAGTATTTAGCAACAGGCACATGAAGGAGTGGCTGGACTGCATCGGAGAAATGTTAGGCCATCCCATCAAAACCGCCGAACAGCCTGTTTCGGAAGATATCGTGAGACTCACCGAAGATTTTGGTGAAATCTTCGACCACCAGACCCTGTTTTATCGTGAAATCGACATGCATCGCATTATGGCAATGTTCTGGCCATGGAAAAACCAAGAGTCTACAACATTAAAAATTATGATTCTTAATAAAGTTTAAGGGATTTTTCTCTTTTGGACGCCAAGATCCAGACCATACAGAAATCTCTTCGCATCAGGAAAGTTGATGCACAAGAAATATCGAATGGTATTCGTATCAAATTAGCCAATGCGGGCTTGCCTCCTTTAAGCATCGACATTTATACGTTACGATCAAATCCGGACCATCTCCGTGCTAAAATAAAGGGGGGGGATGGTTCCCCCGAGGTTACTGATAATGATCTTAAAAAAATTAGGATCAAGCTGCAGAATGACTTGTTGGGTGTGGCCAGCGTAGGTACATTTACTTCTTTAGGACGGCGTGGAGAGGCTAATTACTATTATTCGCATATCACCATGAGCAAAAAATCGGCCGATCTAGTTCTAATCCAGAAGGGTGCCCAGCACGCTCTCGAACAATTGAAAGGCGTTGATGCAGGGACCTTTCGCAAAGGATTGGATAAACTTGGTCTGCCAAGGTCAAGCAACGTTAGACTTGCCCTGACGCGAATATTCAGAGAAACCGGTGACATCGAAGAAATGCTGACGGTTGTCGTACAAGAAGCAGGTATTATTGCCAAATCCCGTGACTGGCGATTGCTCAAGGAAATAAAAGAGAATAGTGATGTCACCTATCTCAATATCATCATTGAATTGCTATGGAAAGCCGTCGCTAAAGAACGCCTGATTAAGACCTTGGAAGATATCCATAATTAAGCGATAGAGGTGATTAAAAAATAATTAGGGCCGAACAGCTCGAAACCACCCACAAGCATTGGAATTCTGTTTATGTATCGAAGGTTGTGGTTTCGGGCTGACGACATCGACAAGAATAATCCACTCACCGGAATACCGCTTAAAACTATCCGAAGACCAATACCACTCGCTGGAAGAACCCTCGAACGAGGTGGGAGCACTAAACAGCCCAATAAGCTCCTTGGCACTAGGCAAGCGCCAATCAGTATACCCTCCCAATTTCATCGCCTTAACATTCTGGAGCGCTTCATCATACGTCATGCATTGTCCCGTTAAAAGGTTCGAATCGAGCAGCGTCCATGTCCGTCCCGTTTTCGAATCGTAAAAAGTATCCTTTTTTTTAATCGTAAACCGTCCTCCTTGTTTACTAAGTAAACTTTGAAGCCGTTCCAATTCAAGGTCTGCTTCTTGGTATCCAATCTGTTTGTTTATTTTGGCAAGCTCGGTTTTTATGACTGGTGCTGCCGGGCTTTTCGGTGATTCGTGAAGAAATTCTTCAAATACTTTTCGGACTAAGACAGGATCGGCTTCGGCACCCCCTGCCTTGGCAGTCAATGCCGTCAATATATTTTGATTCTGAAGATTGATTTGGTATTTATCACGTCTTTCTTTGAGTTCCAAAGCAGAACTAGAGTCATGATAGATATCAATATAACGATTGCTCAACAGGATACATTGATGCCAGTCTTGATTTTTCTCGTATTGTGTCAGCGCCTTGGTAACATTCCTATAATAAGGGGCTTCAACCGCTTTAATCCTTTGTCTTACTTGTGCCACGTATGTTCCCTCGGGATGTTGACGTAAATAGGCAGCACCCGCGTGGGCGATCTTTTCCGGTTGGTCTGACGATATGCTTAAAAGATTCTGGTAATCGCGTTCATCAATTAAGTTTGGAATCTCAGCCTTTTTTTCACGAATTTTATCTGCCCAGGCTGAGTCAGCATGGCGAGATAAAAATTGGTTATAGAGTTTATCAATTTCTTCGTATTGTTTATCCGCATCGAGTTTATCTGCTGATTGACTAACAATTTTAAAATCTCTTTGAACAATTCGCTTTTGGAGTGATTCGATATTCTTTGAAGCGCGTTGACGTAAGTCTTCCTGGTCGTGCATACTAAGATAATTTTCAAAAATACGGATTTGGCCCTCAAAAGAAGGTTGAGCGCTAGCCTCCGCAATCGTTCTAACGTATTCCTCTTCAAGGCGTTGATTACTGAAATAGAAATACCAAAAGGTAGCACCCGCGATCAACAGAACACCTAACGTCATGAAGGCAACGCGGGAATACCGTTTAAGATCTAACTTCTTTTTAGGAAGATCTAATTTCCATTTTTTTAATGCGCAGTAATCAAGAATATGCTGGCGGGCTTCATCTGGAATCGTACCGAAACTAATAGCCTTGCGAAGTAAATAATTATAATATTCCATTCTGATGGAATTGTTGTCTACAGCAAGATCCAATTCTTTGTTTAGATTTTTTAATAGAATTCGAGCACGGCTCAAGTCATAGGCATAACGGCTCTCATCCGTTTTAAAAATCGATATACATTGACCTGCAAGTACACCGCTAGCGGTGACAAATGCATCCTTTTGAGCAATTTTTCGGATTTCTTTCTCTTTTTCAATGGCTTTCGTTTGAAGCGACTCCAAAGTCGAACCTGGAAAAAGTCCAAGAAAACTATATAGAGACTCGTGTTCAACGATTTTAAGATTATCCACAATAAATTGCTCGACCGTGCTGTCTATCCGATAGGCACTGTCGATGTCAGCTTCGGAATCTTTTTTAATCGGGCAGCGAATTTGACGCAAGATTTCGCCTTGATCAAGAGCATAAATTTCAGCAAGGCTCGAAATTTCTTTTTGCGACATGAAGCCCTTGCGAATTTGAATATTGATGTAGGCATCTAACTCGCCAGATCGCTCATCAAGCAGCTTTTTTAGAACAGCGTGTATTTCGTCAGTGGATGACTGAAATTGAGTGGCAATTTTCTCAATCGTTTTTTCGTCTGGTTTTTCAGAAATCAATAAGCGGCTGAGATGAGTTTCTAATTCTGAACCATGTTTTTTGCGCCAACGTTCTACTCTTCTTTGAATTATTTGCGGTTTAACCTTATGAAAATCTGCCAAACGCGCCATTTCATTTTCAGATATATCGCCTTTCGTGCCTAATAAATGAACATGGCTGTCTATGCTCTTAAACTTGGCTTCAAGTTTTTTCTTGAGAAGGTCGAGAGCATTGCGGGCTTCTTTTTCTCTTAGCTGGGGGTCTGCCATGACATTGCGAATTTCGGTCAATAAGCTGATGTACTGACGTGCCAGTGTTCCTTTGGTGGGATGATTTCGAAGGCGACTCCATTCCGCCTGCTTACGTTTAATGGCAGCTGCAATAACCTGTGGTTCCGATTCAGGTGGATTTATTTTCAACTCGAGAAGCTGGTAAAAATTAACCCTGCTCATAAATGCCTCTTTTAAGTTTTAGGCGGTTATCTGGTGTGAGGGACAGTGGCTAAAACTCAACAAGGTATGCAAATATTATACCAAAACCATGAACCTGTCGATTTCCAAAATAATAATCACATTATACACAATTAAAGCCACGGCAGCAAGATGCCGGGAATGATCAAGTAAATTTAAATAAAAGTAAACCACGGTTTAAGAGCATGCGACTTGAAAGGGCTCTGCCGATCCCCGGCGGTATAAAATAAAAGCGTCCTGAGAGGAAGGCCTTGGCAGGGGCGAATTCGAAGGAGGACCGCTATAAAGGATTGGCACAAAGTTAGGAGATGGACCCCAACCCATGCCAGATCACGTGCGTCTGTGCCTTAGATTTTCGCCTAAATAAAACATTGCTTTGCCCATGGGCTTGCATCCAAGGGCCAGAGCGCCATCAAGATTAGCCTGGAAGTCATGGGGCACAAATCGGCCATTTATATGAGGTTGCATTTTTTGGATCTGGGATATTGTGTCAGCACGATCGGATTGGATGAATAGACAATCCGTGAATTTGTAGAGAACCAAAAACTGCTCAGGCAATTGAAAATGGGGCAGCTGAATCTACCTGCGATTGATTATTAGTCCCTTTAATGGGCTTTCCTCAGACAACACCTAAGGGTGTGTTAACTGATTTCTATTTCGAAAATAGATAAAAGAGGTATTTATCAAGCCTGAATCGGTCATGGGGACAGTAGCAGAGTAAGCATCCGTGCTCGTCGAAGTGAATGCGCATGTTTAGGCACTTCCTTTTTCTAATTGGAAGCGCAAGGCACAGCGAATTATACAACTGGCGATCTATTTTGGTGTAGGTAAGCTAGTGCACTACTAGATGTTGAGCCCTTTCAATGGCGTCCTTTAGCTCCTTGCCTTGAATGACAGAGCTGGTTTCAATCTTGGCTACAACCTGACGATTTTCGGTAGCCTCAATGGCGGTGATCTGTAGACGACCTTCACGATTGAGATTAAAGTTAATTTCGACTGGTGAATCTTCGGGAAGGCCCTCTGGTAAATCTAAGACCGCGGTGCCAATGCCGATTGAGTGCTCAACAGCGACGACTTTTTCGTTGGTTTCATTTTCCATAATGCGAATAAGCACTCTTTCCTGATTGGCTTCCGGCGTATAAAACGTCCGTTTTGTTTCAACAGGGACAGCCGTATTTTTCAGGATAAGATTAAAAACGCCTTCTTGATTGTTGGGGCGACGGGCCACAACACCAAAGCTTTTGCTTGCGACGTCCCTGATTCGCATGGTGGAACGTTTCACCGCCGAAAGAGTGACACCCGTTTCTTCCGACATTTCTTTAGCCACTTCTTCCATGATCTGTTTTGGAGTGGTTTCGATGATGTTTTCTTCGTTTTCAATATTACGATTCGTTTTTTCGGCAATTCGTCGAATCAATCCGTCATTGAGGGATAATTTCCACCCGTAGATGGCAGCCCCTTTGGCAACCGCTTCATCCGGATCAAACATACGCGGTTCCATGCCGAATTCTTGACGGATTCGATCCGGAATTTGGGGCATGCGGGTGGACCCTCCCACCATTATAATTTCATCAAAATGTTCATAGCCCTTGGTTTTCGCTTCTTTCAACATTTCATTTGCCAAGGCGATAGTGCGCTCCAAGAGATCTTCGGTGATTTCTAAAAATTTATCGCGGCTCAATTCGACTTTTACACGATCGCCACCATGTGTAATGGATATAGGGGTTTTATCTCGTTGTGAAAGTATTTTTTTTGATTTTTCCGATGATAGTTGCAGGTCTTGCCATGTGTCAGGATCCTCTAAGATATCCTCTTCGGATTGCGTCTGACGTTGAAATTCCTGCACTAAAAAAGCAACAATGCGGTCATCCCAGTCCTTGCCGCCCAAGTTGTGATCTCCGCCTGTGCAGATCACATCGATGGAACTTTCCTGAATGTCGATCATGGTGATATCAAATGTTCCGCCACCTAAGTCGTAAACCAGGACAACGCGGTTCTCCGTCTCTTGAACGGTTCCATAAGCAATTGCTGCGGCAGTCGGTTCATTGATGATTTGTCGTACGTTGAAACCGGCAATTTCGCCAGCTTTGCGGGTCGCCTCCCGTTCATTAATGCCAAAATAGGCAGGACAGGTAATGACCACATCCTGAACCTTTTCGCCAATCGTTTGTTCGGCATCCTGGGCAACTTTTCGCAAAATATAGCTAGAAATTTCTTCAGGACGATAAGGCTTGCCGTCATATTCATAGAGAAAGTTGGCTTCGCCCATGGATCGTTTGATAAAACTAACCACTTCATTGGGATAAAGTTTGGCACTTTCTTTAGCAACATCGCCAACGACAATTTCGCTTCCATCGAAGAAAACCACCGAGGGGGTGATACGTTGATTTTCCGCATTGGGAATAATGACCGGCTTGCCGTATTCATCGACATAGGCGATAGAAGAATAGGTTGTCCCAAGGTCGATACCAAAAATTTTGTTGATAGGATCACTCATCGATATTCCCCGTATCTACTGATGCTTTTTCGTCCGAATAAACATAGACCGCGACCATTTCCTGACGGATCACCTTGCCTTCCCAATCATATCCTGGGCGTAAGCTCTTCGCAATTGTCTTGTCTTTCGAGATGTCATTCGTGGTAATTTTTTTCATGGCGCGCTGTCTAGCCGGATCAAAAACACCTTCCTGGTTAGAAAAAGGTTTGACCCCCTGCCAATAAAAAATATCTTCCAGATCGGAAGGTATTGCCTCTAAGTAGCGAAACAATTTTACAGGATCTCTCTGGGAGACATCAAGCGATCTGAAATAGGTTATCCATTTACGAATATCATCAGCGACCTTAACGACATCCAGAACGATGGACAGAATATGTTTTTTTACGATATCCTGTTTATATTCCTGCAGTTCCTGGTGCAGTTTGTTGATGATTTCATCTTTATGCCCATCATATTTGAGTTTGCCAGAAAATTCGTCTTGAAGTTGCGCAATCTGAGCCTGTATGGCGTTAAAATGATGTTGATAATCAATGGGCACAGATTCCGAGGGTTCCGGCGTATCCTCAATTATCGGCATTTCATCAGATGGCAGGCTTTCGGGCGCCATTTCATCATCGCCCAAAGCATCTTCAACCGTATCAAGCCCGTCACCTTCGGCGTATTGTGTTGCGAGCGGCGCCTCGTTTTCGGGAAGCGCGCTTATCTCATCTTCATCGTCTGAATTTTCCGGCGCTAAGGGCAATTCATCATCCTCGTCAAAAGGAGAGGCCTTGAGTCCGACCTCAGCCAATTCATCCTCATCAAAGAGTGAGGGCAATCCTACATTTTCAGCTTCTGGTGCTTTTCCATCCGGTTCATTATTCTCCAATTGGGCAGGATCGTTTTCCGGCGGTATCTCATTTGGTGCCAGATCGTCCAAGGGTATACCGACTTCGTATTCTTCCTTATCCTGATTCATCGTGTCCTCGCGAAAGATGAAGAACTAAACGGTTTAGACCCGGCTTACAGCCGGATAAAGGGATAAAGTTGAACGGGCATATGGTCAGTTCATCGATTTGATCGGTCTCTTGCGCAGTGATGGCACAGGGAAAAAATTATTCATAGCCACCGACGGTCCGCCGACGATCAAAAGTGGTTTAAAAGGCCACCGCCCAAACCTTGTAATTTAAAACCCACAACCGCAAGAAAGTCAAGGTTTTCATCCCTATACACCAGATGATACTGGCGGATAGGAGTCCCATAGCTGTGTTTATTGCTCACAAATAAAAAAGCCGCCCGTGGGTCCATAATCCCAGAGTGGCGGCTTTAAAGTGTCAACGATAACAGGGTCTATTCTTCGGCCTGCTTGACTTCTTCAATCACTTTTTCGGCAATTTGGGCCGGGACTTCATCATAGTGTGAAAATTCCATACTGTAAATGCCCCGACCACCGGTCATCGATCGCAGATCCGGAGCATAGGTTAGAAATTCAGCTAGTGGTACCTGGGCTTTAATCTGCTGATAGCGCCCCGCATTTTCCATTCCAAGGACCCTTCCGCGGCGACCGTTCAAGTCTCCCATGATATCGCCCATATAATCATCCGGCGT
>Ga0055444_10000019_pt1 | contig 15388 bp, 13 predicted proteins | sample China_Galinas_Co_FD_57742 | JGI IMG/M metagenome (GOLD analysis project Ga0055444, IMG submission 57742) | Wetland microbial communities from San Francisco Bay, California, USA, that impact long-term carbon sequestration - China_Galinas_CordA_D2 | ecosystem: Environmental > Aquatic > Marine >...
GAGACCATGCACGAAGAAGAATCGCCCCTGGGGCGGTTCTGGCGCACCTGGGATGGCGAGCCCAAGCCCGCGAGCGCCTACGCCCGGCTTGACGCCCATCTTGGCAGGCGATAGGCCGTCTTCCGAACGCTGCCGCCAAGAAGTCGCACCGTCGACAGTCAGGTGGGACTGAAGGAGGCTCGCCGGAATATCGATTGCCTGTCCAGCCTGGGAAACTGCCTTCAACTCTTCTGTTTGCGCTGTACCTTCGAGGCCCGACCGACTTCTGTAAATGCCAGACTGAACTCCTTGACCCAGGTGTGCATCTCCTTCTCCAAGATCTCGTTGACCTCCGCCAGAATGGACCGACAGAGATCTAGAGCTTCCTGAACCTCCTCAGAGCCCAGTTGGTCGCCCTCCCACCCGGCTCGTCGTGCTTCCCACTTCAGGCGAAATTCGTGGAGCACGCAGCGGATCTTCATCTCGGTGGTGAGAAACCGCATCCAGGCGCTCGAGTATCCGAAGTATCGGTCGAGACCTACGCAAGCAGCTGCCACCACGAAAGCCACAGACGCCCATCCCGGCTCAACCGCGACCCTCGTCTTGGTGCTCAGTGATCTGTGCTACGAGGGGTATCACACCAGCCAAAACAGTCGCGAAGATGGCCGCAAGACGCAACACCTGCGCACCTCGTCTCTTGGCCCCCTTCTTCGCCAACCAACTGATTGCACGGTTCGCCTCCTTCGTGACGTACTCCGCGACCGCTTCCAGCGATGCCGTGCGATCCTCCGGAAGCCAGGAAAGCTCCGGCAAAGGCCGATAGTTGAGATTTCTCGGTACCACCTGGCGTTCAGATTCTGGCGCCATCAGAACTCCCGTCAGCTCCAAGTCCCTGCGTCTCTTGATGTGTGAGCCACTCCCTCAAGCATCGTCTCTGATCTTCAGCTCGAACTCGGCCTGTGCCCGCTCCGGTGGCCAAACCACTCTAAAACCCCGCGGCCCGGGTTCCTGGTACTGCATGATCGGAATGACCCGGTACCCGGGGCCATAGACTGGGTGATGGTCTGGGCCAAAGACCCAGCGGGCATTGACACCGGTATAGTCGGTACCCTCCAGCGCAGAGATCAGGCTGTCGCCGTCGGCGCTGCCGGCACGCTTCAAGGCCTCGGCGAGGATGTACGTTGCGTCGTAAGAGTAGCCGCTGGTGTACGACGTATCACCGTAGGCGTCGTAATAGCGCTGCCACCACGCGGCGGACTTTTCGGTCAGGGGATTCTCGGGAGACGGCAGGGTCGCCACGCTCGATACCAGCAGGCCGTTATCGCCGATGAGCTCGAAGTACCGCTCGGTCCCTGCCCCCGTGGGAATGGCCCCGATCGGCGGCCCGTCGATCGCTGCCCACCGCTTGAGATAGGTCGTGGCGTCAACACGTGAGCTGGCATCCAGGATGTAGTCCGCTCGCGCGTTGATGATCTGCTGGAACAGCACACCATAGTCCTTGGTCTGTGAGCTGAAGGCGTCCGAGAAGACGACTTCGGTGCCGTTCCCATTCAGTCGCTCCGTCCAGATATCTCGGACGTACTTGGTCCAGATGTCGTCCTCGACCAGGATGGCGAACCGACGGAGCCCATACTTCTTGGCAAGGCAGTTGGTAGCGAAGTCCGCCGTCGCATCACCGAGCTCGCTCGATTTGTGCATGACCCGAAAGAACCAGCGATAGCGCTCCGGATTCTCCGCCACCAGCTCAGTCAATCGATCGGAGCCGGTGCCGGTGGTGATCATCGGGACCTGGTAGCGTGCTAGCTGCTCCATGATCGGGAAGATCCCATCGCCAGCGACGCCGAGCACGGCGACGACGCCCTCGCGACCGGCCAGACGCTGGTAGCCGCGCGACGCCTTCTCTGCCGAGTACTCCGTGTTGAGCTCGATGACCTCGAGCGGTCTGCCGTCGACCCCTCCGGCTTCGTTGATCTCGGCCACTGCCATCGCCACGCCGTTGCGGATGCCCTCCCCTGGGGGCGTATTGAAGGGCGCAAGTACGCCCACACGCACGACATCCTTGGCTGCGGTTCCGTCGGAGCCGCCGCACCCCATCGCCATGCCGGCCACCAAACCGACCGCCACGACTGCAATTCCCACGACGGCAAGGCTCGAAGATCTGTTCATTCCTGTCTCCTAGTTGAGGTCGAAGTACCGCGAAGCGATCTCCTCGATCGAGGTCGTCCCTTCGAGACTGTCAGCGATCAGTTTTCCGTTGCTGAGGATCAGAAGCCGCTCGACCCGGCCATAGAGCCAGTCCACGGCCTGGTCGGCAACCAGAACCACCATGCCCGTTCCAGCAAGCTCGTCGATGAGCCGCAGGAGGCTGTCGATCACAGCCGGTGAAAGGCCTCGCGAAGGTTCGTCAAGCAACAGCAACCGAGGCGCTGCCATCAGCGCGCGTGCGATCGCGAGCTGCTGCCGTTCGCCCCCGCTGAGCTGACCGGCGGGCAGGTCGAGGCGCGGAACGAGGCCCGGGAATCGTTCGAGCTGCGCAGCCACTCGCTCGCCGAGGCGAGACTTGGCTACGGTGAACCCACCGACGAGGAGGTTCTCCCGCACTGTCATCCGTGCGAAAATTCCACGGTGAGCCGGACAGAGGGCGATCCCATGGTCGAGCGCCCGCCGAGGGTTGCGCAGCTCCACCGGTGCTCCGCCCAGACGAATCTCCCCGGTCGAGGGGATGAGGCCCGCCAGGGCCTCGACGAGGCTCGTCTTGCCGCTTCCGTTGGCCCCGACGAGACCGATCGTGGTCCCGCTTTCGAGCCAGAGATCGAGCCCGTCGATCACGGTCAGCTCGCCCCGCCGAACCGTGAACCCGTTCAGCTCCACAAGGGCCTTGCGGGCAGCCTCCGGTCCGCCGGCTCGTTTCGGCAACGGACTCACGCTCCGACCTCCGGGCCGCCGGCATGCAGGTAGGCCTTCTGCACGGACGGATCTTGCAAGACGTTCTCCATCGTGCCTTGGGCCATTAGGCGCCCCTGGACCAGCACCAGCACCGAATCGGCGACCTCGCCGAGGAGGGAGAGGCGGTGCTCGACGATCAACACCGATCGTCTCTCGCGGCGCAAGTCGGCGAGGATTCCGTTCAGCCGTTCTTCCTCGTGACGCTCCAACCCGGCGAACGGCTCATCGAGAATCAGAACCTCTGGCGTCGTCGCCCAAGCCCGCGCAACGTCCAGCAGGCGCCGCTTTCCGATCGGAAGGAAACCGCCCTCCCGCGCCGCATCGTCGGCGAGCCCGACCCGGTCGAGGATCTCCTTCGGAGAACGGCTCCGATCTCTGGTCCGCCCGACGGTTTCGAACGCGAGAAGAACGTGGTCCAGCACACTGAGGCCGGGGATGGCGGGTGACTCTTGAAAGGTGCGCGCCATGCCCATCCGTACACGCCGGTCCGGCGGCATCCCGGAGAGCTCGTGGCCAGAGAGTTGGACCGAGCCGGCCTCGGAATCTCGGAAGCCGGAAAGCAGGTCGATGGCGGTCGTCTTTCCGGCACCGTTGGGGCCGATCAGGCCCACGACCTCACCGGGAGCCAGATCAACCTCGAAGTTGTCGAGAATCGGAGCTCCCCCAACCTGGAAGGAAAGACCGCGAGCCGACAGCTTCGCCTCTGGTCCGGCCCGGTTCATGCCGCGGCCTCCTGGCGCTCGCGGCGCCACCAGCGTGGTAGCCGGCGGAAAAGAGGAACAGTTCCGCCCGGCGCCACCCAGATCGCCAGAAACAACAGCCCGACTGCCACCAAAGGCTCCACTTCTCCCAATCCCAGAAGGGCTTCCCGCACGAAGGCCACGTAGACTACTGCAGCCAGCCAGGGTCCGAGCAGCGTCCCGAAGCCACCGACCATCGCAAGCAGGAAGATCATCCCTGAAAGCGTGTCGCCCGCAGCTTCCTGATTCGCCAGCATCTGGTGCATCGCATAGAGGCTACCGGCCAGACCGGCAACCAGGCCTGACACCGTCGAACCGATGGTGCGGATCCGTGACACCGGCACTCCTGATGCGAGTCCGATCCGGACATCGCCCCCAGATGCCCGAAGCTGACGCCCCAGCGTGGACGAACGCAGCCAGGCCATGGCGCTCAAGGACCCGACCGCGATCGTTGCCACCGTGGCGAACCGCGCCATCGGGTCCTGAATCCACGGCGTCCCGATCAGCACTCCCTCCTCGCCTCCGAAAAGATCACTCCACAGGAAGAGGCTGCGATGAAAGCCGAGCTGAGCGGCCATGGTCACCAGGGTGAAGACCGCACCGCTGTGGCGGAGCGTGAGAAGACCGATGAGAAAACCGGAGGCGGCACCGACCAGGGCGCCTGAGGGGATCGCCAATCCTGGTGGGAAGCCAAGGCGAGCTACGACCAGCGCGGTGCCGAAGGCCGCGGTGCCGATGAAGAAGCTGTGGCCGAACGAGAGCTCCCCGGTCGCGCCGCAAAAGAAGTCCCACGACGAAGTGAACATGGCGAAGAGCAAAGCCACCGTGGCAATATCCAGCGCGTATGGCGAGGTGCCCAGAAGGAGAGGAAGTGAAAGGACGGCGACCGCCCCCACGACCGTCGGCCCACCCACCGACGCACGCCATTTCGCTAGTCTCCTAGCGGACATCGTGTCGCCTCGCTCCCAACAAACCCGTCGGGAAGACGAGAAGTCCAACTATGATGACTAGCAACGCTACATACTGGGCCGCAGCCTCACTCCAATACCAAGCTGTCGCCGTCTCCGCTAGAGCGAGCAAGCTCGCGCTCGCGAGTGCCCCCCAGGTCTTTCCACTCCCCCCGAACACCACTACCGCGAACGACACGAGCAACGGGTGGATCCACATGTCGGGCGACAGCGCCTGACTCGGAGCTGTCATCGCCCCTGCCAGCCCGGCAAGAAACGCAGCCACACCCACCGCCCCAGCGAGCTTCTGTCCGGGAGCAATACCGACCAGTGCCGCCCCCTCGGCATCGTCCGCCACGGCCCGGAGCGCCCAACCAGAGCGCGTGTGCTGAAGCCAGTACCACAGGGCCGCCAGCGACAGCAGTGCGACTGGAGCAGTCAACAGATCATTCCTCGGCACCACGACCCCCGCCACCATAGTCCCCCCTGCGAGCACCGGATTCACGTTGACGCCCTCCGTGCCGTATACGAATTGCACCACCTGCGCGACCAGGAGATTCCCTGCGACCGAGATCGCCAACACATCCCTCGGAGACGTCCGCCCGGTAAGCTGCAGAGCCTTGAAAAACGACCAACCGACCAGAGCCGTGGCTGCTGCCGCAAGAGCCACACCACCCGCCGCCACGGCACCGCTCGCATCCGCCTTTCCGGCCAACGCAACAATGAAAAGGTGCGCAGCGTACGCGCCCACCATGACGAACGTCCCGTGCATCAAATTCAGAACTCTCAGGGAGCCAAAAACGAGGCTGAAGCCAACGGCAATCAGTGCATAGGTTCCGGCACGAAGGAGGCCAAGTATTAGGACTTCCATCACCGGCACACGCTACCCGATCCCCATGCCAAAGTCCTCCTCCCTCCTTGAACCCAAAAAATCCCCGGGTAACGGCTCACTAAGCAACTTCGCCTGCCGATCCATTTTGACAAAGCCCCAGCTCCGTTCGCTCCCGGAGCACATAAAACCACGACTAGCATCACTGAACACAACAGCGCCCACATTGCCCGCTCTCTCGAAATCGAAGAACCCCTGGACAACCCTCGACCGGCCACTGAATCTTACGTCGCCACTCACGGAACAGTTGCCTATCGTAGGCTGATACAGTGTGCAATCCCGGAACTCTACACCACCAATATCACTATCAATGATACCCAAGCTACTTGGTTGGCAGTCTTCGAAAAGCAAAACGCCCCCACTCTCCGATGCCTGAAAAACACATCCAACAAAAAGTCCGCCATTCATCACGCACCGACGAAACGCCCCTCCTTTAAAGACGCAATTCTCGAATATTGTGCCAGTCAGGAAACAATCTTCGAACTCCACGCCCTCAAGAACGAGTCCCTCTTCTCCTATCGGCTCTATCTTGCACCCTCGCCAACTCACGTGTCGAATTCGGTAACAAGTCTCCCGAGGGCCATGCCCCAAATGGCCCTCACGAACCGTGATCGGCTGGACGCCGTTGCATATCACTATAGACGCCTCGCAGTCTTTCCATGTATCCTTGTTGTCCCTCCCCCAATTCGCAAAGGCGGGGCCAAACTGATCATGAACCAACTCCCAAACAACGGCAGGCGAACCTCCAATCTCTCTCTTTGTCTGCAAGAGGACGTTACCTCGGGCCAGTCTGTCAAGAGTCTCCCGAAAGCACACGACCAGCTCATTCGCAGTTCGTGCCGGGGACCATTCATCTTTTCTTGCGAGACCCGCCACGAGTTCTAGTAGCGAGGGATCGTCTATACGGTCTTGGAGGCCGAGAGTGTCAGCGTTCAGCCGAGGTGGATCTTCATCGATGATTTCCATCAACTTCTTCCTGCGAGCGTCCTTCATACCAAGTCGCCAAATCTCCTCTCCCATCGACAGGCGGAATAGCACATTCTCCTCCTGGGGAACCTTATAGTCCATAGAGGACAGATTCGGACCTATACGCACAGCGATCCGCCTAACCTGCGCGTCCAACGTTTCTCGCTGCATGCAGCCATCCCTCAACAACCACTTTTCGTAAATCGAGGCTTCGTCGCGGCTCCTCCCAGACGCTTGGCCTCTCCCACTTTGAATCTCCTTTCTAATCGCATACTCAACCCACCGTTCCAAGGCACCGTCCACAAGCCCCTCCGGACCTTCATCCTTCTCGCGGAGGAATTCTTCAAGGACCTTGACTGTGACGGTACTCTCCTCCTTCTCAACAGCAAACCGAAACAGCTCCCACAGCACAGCCTGCAACCTAAGGAGATCAGGAGAAGACGACGTCTCCTGCCTCCCTTCCCTGTCGAGCGATCCAAGCTTCGCTCCTCTGCTCTGTTCCCTTTTCACTTTCAGCCAGCCCACCACCTTCTTGGCAGCGTCTTCCGAAATCGGTAATCCCCCTCTCTCTGCCACCTTTCCAACAACCTCAATCATAGTGGGTTTCGTCAGTGGTTTTAGAACCACAGAGCGAGAAGCTAAACCTCCTACCAGCAATTCTAGGTCCTTGAGCGCATAAAGATATTCCTGCCTCATCGACAGAAGTACGCGAATTGTATCCTGTCCATAGCGATAGAGATCGCTTACGATCCGGACCGCTGAAGCGGCAGTCTCACCACCAGGCCTCAATACCTCCTCAAATTGATCAAGTATCAAAATCAAGCCAAGCGGTGAGTCTTCGTTCCCCTGCTCCTTCATCTTTCCGGCGATAGTCAGCAACGCTCGCAGTGCCTCAGTACCGTCCCGACAAGAGCTCCTGTCCTGCGCCAAGCAGTTCTCAAAGATCTTGGCATCCTCAATCGCCGCGCTTTGTGACTCCTGCTCACCCCATCTCCGAATGTCCTTAATCGCCTCGCCAAGCTGACCCACCAGAATCTCCTCCACCGTGTGGCCACCTTCTGCACCCCAGCGCCTCAGAAGCAACGTGGGCCACTTGAGCAGTGACCCCTCCGGGTGGTAACGGCGATTGCGGAGCTCCGGAACGAGCCCTGCTCGGACCAATGATGTCTTGCCGGTGGCGCTATCTCCCGTCAGAATGGTCAGTGGACCACCAGTCATGACATTGATGACACGGGTCACCTCGTCGGCTCTACCACGAAACAGTTGCCACTCAGCTTCACTGTATGGTCTCGGGCCAGGCCAGGGAATCTCGACATTCGCTTCTTTGGTCACAGTTTCATTCCTCCTTGCTCTCAAGTAGAGCCTTCAGTTCCCCAACCATTTCGTCCACCCTCTCGGAGGTCTTTAACCTATGATCATACAGTACTCTTTGGATGATCCCAGGCAATCCTGTCAAGTCTCCAATATAACGGACGACCTCTAAGTTCTTAAGAATGGCATAGCGAAATACGTCTCTATCGCGATCCACCGTACTCCGTCTTCCCTGACGGATTCTCCCCTCCCTCGAGTAGCAGTCTCTGTATAGCCTTAACCTCACGTTCCAATCTGCAATGGAGTGGCCAAGGAACCACAACGATCTATGCGCGTTTGTGTTCCGTCCCTTGGCTGGAGAATTCATTTGCTGTGTGATCCACGGTAACTGTCGACTCTCTTCCAGTGCCTGGAGGTATCCCAGTTCTGAAAGTACGATCCAGTGCTTAAAAGAGACAAGACTCCCTGGGGGCTCGCAAGGTGCCCCATGAAGCTTAACGATGATTGGTCCGACTATTTCGAAGGTAGGCTCCTCTCCTTGCGAACAGGCCTCTAGCCAGGTCCTATCCTCGAACACAGAGCCGCTCTTTTCCTTCCGCTCTCGATCGTAATAGGTTCTCAATAGCCACTCCACTGGAGAGTTCTCACCTAGTCGTACGGGAAACAGTACGTGGTAGCCAATGCCAAATTTAGTCAAGGCATTCTCTAGGCCGCGGTCAAAATTCGTAGTCAGTATAAGAGGCTGCAGCGCCCCATCGCCATCCACCCTTTTCTGAATTTTACGCTCCCCCACTCCCTCACCTGCGCCCCTCGACCAGTAGTCCGCTGTCTCCTCCACTTTCGGAGCCACACAATATCTTTCGTACTGATGTTGCATTATCGCCGCTATAGCACAGTAGAATGCAGCTGTCCCTTGGTTTCCTTCGCACTCATCTTTCAGTCCCCGCTCGCAGTAGCCAAGCAGGTCGCCGAGGATCCCAGCCAAGTCAGCGCTCTCATTTTCCAGTGCCTGAGCGGTCTGCGCCAGCTCCGCCCGCTTTGCTGGCGCATCCCTCACCTCGAGGGACAGCTCGAATGCAAGCTCGGCGGTCGTAGGGTAGAGGGGCAGCCAATAGCGAAGCGTGTACCAGAGGAGATCCGAAAGCCATTGGACCGAATCTAGCCGAAGCAGCCCGCGATCTCCCGCGCCCGCTGGTTTCATTTCAGGTGGCAATGACTTCAACGCGTTACTATGTTCCTTGTGTTCCTTCAATCTCCCCACCTCCTCTTGAGGAATCAGGGAGGTCACAAGCGACAAAAGCTTTTCATATACTCTCTGGATACGAAGGGACCGCTCAACTTCATCAAATCTTAATAGAAACGGAGAATCGAAGCGCCCCTTATCGATTAGGTATGCGGCGATATCAATTGCTGCAATCAGTGCCTTGAACGCGTCCGAGCCCGGAAGATCGTTGGTTGAGAAGGAAACATGGCATTCTTCGAGGTTGTGAACCGAAGGAGCCTCTTCTGTAAAGTGTTCTCCGAAGTACCGCGTCAACCTCACGGTCGATCTAACCAGCTCCGCTTGCAGCAGCACGAGGCCATTACTCTTCAGCTTAGATGGAACAGCCGGCTTCTTGCCAAGCGGAAGACAACTATCGAGCAACTCTGTTGGGACGCGCAGTCGCTGAACCGCGAACGAGCGAAGATATCGTATACTAGAATCAGTCTTAAGCTGACCACGGATTGCAGCCAGCGTTTCTACTACGTGTTTCCACGGAGCGCTCCCGACATCGATTCTTTCTGGTCGAAGGCTCGAGGCACCTGCACCGAGGAACGGGGTGAATAGGCAGGCGTTGATATCATTCCAGAGCGCGCTGCCAGCCTTGTCCAATTGAGTTGATATTGCTTCTGCCATCGTAACCTCGTTCCATGCGATCCACTGCGGTTGTGGGCTTTCGGAATATAGCCCTCTTTATGTCCTTGAGGAAAGCCGGCTCAAGAGACCGTCCCGTATTCGTAATTGCCCTTGTCGCAACGATGCGGCACTTTATCGCGTTTGGTGCAACCACGGTTCCAGGCATTGGTAGCAGTTCGACACTGCCACCAGCAACGCCACGACAAGAATACTCCCAGGCTTCAGGTTCGCAACTCCTATTGTGCATGATCAGATGAGCATAGCTCGGTTGTTCATTCGATAGGTCTAACAGGTTCATTTCATTGTTCGGCGGGTCGAGCCCAAGACACGCAGCAATGTGATTCAGGTAGATGTCCGAGCGGAACATTTCTCGGTCAATTCGAGCTGACAACGAAGCAGAGCCTTGAAAGCGGGGGTTTATCTCCGTCAAGTATAGACGGCCCTCATGGACTAACGCGTCAACACCGTAGGCGCCAATATACCCCTGCGACCACAGCCACCTCCCCGCTCGAACTGTAATTTCCCCGAACTCTTTAACCAGCTTTTTGTCAATATCCTTGGCAGCTGCGAAGTCGTTTCCGCAGTACCCAAAGTGGCGTGAAGTGCAGGCTTTGATTCCAATGAGTTGAACTGACAATGGGTGCAAAGTCACCTGGCCGTTGGGGAAGACACAGGCACCTATATTAAGAGGCAGATGAGGTTCCAATAGAGGAGCGGCTGCGATGAAGCCATCCTTCGACCAGGGCGTATGACGCTCCAACTGCTGGATGGAGTTAACTGTCTGCAAACCCGACCCTCCATCTGATCGATTCGTCCGGACTACCAGCACTCCCCGCGCCGCTAATTCCTCCCTAAGACGGACTCGCTCTCCATCTGCAAAGTACCGCCATGGAATTACAGTAGTTCCGATTTTCTGTAGCTGAGTTTCAACCCATGGTTTGTGCTCAAAGGTTGCTTGGCGCTCGTGGAACATCCCAAGATGACTGACAAACTCGGCCCGTGGGTAGCAGATCGCCGACAGCAAGGCCAGAGATCGGTACGAAACAACAACTGCAGGCTGTGTGAGACTAGCTAGAAGGAAACGGCGCAGCTCGTTTGCTTCCGTGCTGTGATCTCGATCGATACTGTAGGTATCTAAGTCGACCCGCTTTCTAGTTATATTCTCCAAGCTGTAATCTACATCAAGCGAGAGCGCGCCTAATGGCGCAGCGACTGAATATACTTCTGATAATTGGGCGATGCTCATTAGACCGATAGCATCGTGCCCACGAGTCCCAACCCAGATCAGCTTCCGGTCGCCGATAGCATCCTGGATCCGGTCGATGTGCTTTCTGCGGTTCAAGGCTTCTCAGGCTATCTCGTCGCGCGGAGTGGTAAGAGGTCTTGAGAGTTGTAATAGGCTTCGGAACCATCCGGGAATGTCAGCGTATTGTGCATGCACGGAATGCAGCGTGGTCCCAGCTTCACCCCCGCAGCATCAACGATCTCTTCCGCACGTTGATAGAGCTCTTCCAACTCCTCGACGCTCGGCGGCGCGTGGCTGCGTAGGGGGGTCGCCGGATCGGGGCGGAAGGGACTGAGCACCGGTTCGCAGCCGCGCTCGGCCAGGGAGCGAATCCCCGCGAGTGTGGTCTCCATGGGCTCGAGGCCCACCATGATCACCGAGCGGACGTTTCCGGGGCCAAAGTACTTGACCGCCTCGTCGATGAAGTCGAACCACACGTCGTGTCCGAGCTTCCACTTGTGGTGCATGATCTTGCGGGAGCGCTCCGTGTCAAACATCTCTAGGTTCACCGAGACGCCGTGGATGCCGGCCTCGTGGAGATCCCGCGCCACCAACCGACCCGGTACCGGCACCATCATCACGTCCACCGGGACATCAGGATACGTAGCAGTGACGGCCCGGTACACATCGAGGAGCCAGGGCCAATCCTCGTCCCGCGGCACCCCTCCGCTGATCAGCACGTGGTGCGCTCGGAGGGCTTCATCCTCGAGCGCACGGCCTATCGAGGCGACCAAGCCTTCGGTCGGCATCCTTTCGTAGCGCTTGTCGTAGGGGAGATCGCAGAATGTGCAGACGAACTTGCAACCCTGGATCGGTGAGATCCTGACCCGATCGGTATGGGTGATCGCGTAGTCGGTGTAGAGGCGCCCGGTTTCCGGATGAGTTTCGTCATGATAGTCCGGCACTGGTACGGGCGAGGCCGACACTTCGCGACGGCCCGACCGGACGAAGTAGCGCCCATCCTCGTACTCCAAAAAGTGATCTGGTTGATCAACGAAATTGGGATTGTGCTCGTGGATCGGAGCGTTGACCCAGATCCCGCCCTCGAGCTCCAGGGCGATCCCGGAGGTGGAGGCGTAGTCGGCAAGTGTCAGCGGCTTCCCACGGTCGAAGCCGGCGAGGGCTTCGGCGGCTGCGGTGCTCACCACCATTCCGTGAGTCATGAGCTCGACCTTGAGTCTCTCAACCGGCTTGAGCATGTCCTCCCCCGTCAGGGTTGCTCCACCAGGGCACAGCACAGCACAGCACCCAAGGCCCGGCGGAGCCCTATCGATTAATCGACAAATTCAAACGTCTTTGTAGTTTGCACAACCATTCTATACCATAATGCCGCAGCATGGGAAGGCGTTTCAGCTCGGCCTGGACGGTTCGGATCCTCCGAGAGACGGATCTTCCTGCCGTCCGGCGGATTGTCGAGAGCCGGGTACGCGAACCCGACACCGGTGAGGTCTTGATCGGAGAGGTCAGAGACATCATCGGAGGGATGCGGCGGGCACTCATGGGCCAGAGACCTGCTTGCTTCCTCGCCGCAGTCTCGGAGTGCGGCTCCACGTTGGGAGTCCTCGGGATGCAGTCTCCGACTCCGCAGATGAGGCGCTTCGCCCGCGGCCTTCACCCCGTCGAGATGATCCATGCCTTCGTCGCGGTCGAGCTCGCGGGAAAGGGCGTCGGCACGGCCTTGGTTGAGGCACTCGAGGGAAGGGCCCGCCTCGACGGCCATGACGAGATGCTGCTCAACAGCGGCCCCCGGTATGCCGCTACCGGCTGGGGCTTCTTCGACAGGCAACCCGGCTACGAGCGACGGGGGGTGCTGCGCGACTTCTATGGACCGGGCCAGGACGCGCCGGTCTGGGGCAAGCGGCTCTGAGCTGGCAGTGGATCAGGATTATCGACTCACCCAACCCACCCACTCATCCGCCCAGGCGCAGTCACCAGCACCGCCTCCCGCGCCCGGGTCAGGGCGACGTAGAGCAGAGCCCGTTCCATGAGCTCGGTCTCTTGGCGGACGGCGGGGTCGTCGGAGCGGTCGAGGAGCCAGCGGAGGGGGATGTGGTCGTCGGTGGCGCCGGCGAGGATCATGCGGTCGAATTCGAGGCCTTTGACGCGGTGCATGGTGGCGATGCGGAGGCCGGGGGCGCGGGGGTCGTCGGCGGTGTGGGGGCCGAGGCGGAGGGTGTCGATGCCACGGGCCTCGAGAGCTTGGGCGTATTGGTCGGCGAGCTGGTTGGTGCGGGTGGCGAGGCAGATCCTGGGCTCGTGGCTCTCGCTGGCCTCCCGCGCCTGGGAGAGCCAGGAGACGATGGCGTCGATCTCTTCGTCGAAGCCCTGGAGCTGGCGAATTTCGGGCTCGATGCCGTGGGTGAGGGAGCGGTAGCCCCACTGCTCGTCGCTGCCGGCGTCGAGGTCGTCGAAGTCGACTCCTTCGAGGAGCGCGACGGCGTAGCGGCGGATCTCGTCGGTGGTGCGGTAGTTGATCCGGAGGCGGCGGCCGCGGCCCATGATGTTGACGCCGGCGTGGGAGAGGACGACGCGCTTCCTGTAGATCCGCTGGTGGCCGTCGCCGACGATGAACAGGTCGTTGGGGCGCTCCTCCCCGACCGCCGCCCGAAGCAGGCGGAAGGCGTTGGTGCTCATGTCCTGGGCTTCGTCGACGACGATGGACCGGACCGCCACGCGGGCAGCACCTCGTGCGAGAAGCGCGGTGGCGTCCCGCATAGCGTCCTCCGGCTCTCGGAGCCCGTGCTTTTCGAGCTGGAGGCGGTACTCCTCGAACACCGGCCAGATCGCCTTGCGCTGACCGCGGCTCATGCGCACGCCGCGGCCGGACCGGCTCGCCTTCTTGTAGTCCTCCCAGGTCTCGCAGCCCCAGGCCTGCACGACGAACTCCCACTCGTCGCGGAAGAACGACGGCTGGAAGTCGGTGCCGGCGCCGAGGGCGATCGCCCTCTCCCAGAGCTCCTCGAGCTCCGTGTCGCTCCCCCAGTAGCGGATCTGGTACTGGTAGCCGGCGCTCCGGAGAAGGCCTGCCACCCACTTGTCCAGGTGGACGACGTCGATCCGCTCCATGGCCTCCGGACTGCACAGGCGGGCCAGGTTGGCCCGGGTGTCCTCCGCCAGGTTCCGGGTGAACGTGGTGAACAGGATGCGGTCGTTCGGGCCGGCGAACACCTGCTCGGCCAGGTAGGCGGCGCGGTGCATGGCGACCACGCTCTTGCCGGTGCCGGCTCCTCCGAGCACGCGGACGGGCCCGTTCCAGTCCCGCTCGACGAGCGCCCGCTGGCTCGGGTGGAGGAAGATCCGCCACTTCTCGAGGGGCGCGTCGAGCATGGCCTCGAGCGTCGCGTCGTCCTCCACCACGGCGAACCGCCGCTTGGAGACGTCCCGATCGAGGGCGGTGACGAAGTCCAGGGTGTCGACGTCCGGCTGGGCGCTCACGGCCATCGCCCGTTCGACTTCGCCCAGGCTCTCGCCTTCACCGAGCCAGTAGAGCGCTTCGAAGGCCTCCGAAGGCAAGTCGCCCTGGAGCGGCTCCAGGCCGTCGAGGCTCCGAATCTCCCGCACTCGCTCCAGGTAGGCCTCCGGGACACCGAGGCGAAGCAGCTCCCGATCACGAATGTCTTCGAACAGGGGCGGCTTCGTGGGGTGCGGTTCCGTCTCCGCCGGATGGGCTGGTGAGCTTGCCCCGACCGCCGGGACCACCTGGATGGCGCCGGTCGCGGGGTGGATGGAGATGGTCTTGTTCTCCGCCCAGCGCATCGCCTTGTCGTGGTGGTCCACCCAGAGGAGGATGTAGACGTTGCCGTTCTCCGGCCTGAGGACGATCGCGCGGTAGGCCTGGTCGATCCGCACGGTCCGGAGGTTGGGATCGGCGAAGCTCCCGATCGATTCGTAGTTGATGCTGGCGCTGGTCGGGTCCTCCCGGAACTTCCGCAAGAACCGCCCCACCTTCTTCTGCTGGGCCTTGGGGATGCTCGCGAAGGCATCCAGGAACTCGTCGAAGATCGCCACCCGGAACGTGTTGCTTAGCGCCATTACCTCTCCTTCCCGATCGCCTCGATCAGCCGGGCGATCTCCCCGTCCGTCTCTTCTGGGCCCAGCTCTTCGAGGAAGAAGACCGTCCAGCCCTCGGCGGGATGTCCGAGCGCCAGCTCGGAGGCGGACCAGGAGGTCACGGCGACCCGATCCGTCTCCCAGGCCAGCTCGGCCTCGCACCAGGTGCGGCCACGGGCATCGGGCACGTCGAGCCCGACCTCGGGCTCTCTCACGGCCGCCGCCATCAGACGGTCCGCGAGCTCCCGGTACGGTTCTTCGATCTCCTCGACGCACGTCCAGGCCGCCGTCGCCTGCGCGCCACCAGCGCCGCCCCCACCTTCGCGCGCCGCAGCGATCTTCGGGTACCAGTGCCCCTCCGCGAGCCCTCTCGCGGTC
>Ga0055444_10000020_pt1 | contig 15245 bp, 10 predicted proteins | sample China_Galinas_Co_FD_57742 | JGI IMG/M metagenome (GOLD analysis project Ga0055444, IMG submission 57742) | Wetland microbial communities from San Francisco Bay, California, USA, that impact long-term carbon sequestration - China_Galinas_CordA_D2 | ecosystem: Environmental > Aquatic > Marine >...
ACGGATCGCGCCGTGGCGGCCACCAACCAGCCTTCCTATCGCATGCGCTGGCGCGTTCACAACCGTGAGACAGAGCAGAGGTGGATGTTGGTCAATCGTGTGCCGCTGCATAATGACAGGGGGGAAGTCGTGGGTGTATTGTCCAGCGCGGAAGACATCACCCAGAACATGATCATGGAGCGTCGTATGCTGGAATCCACCAAAATGGAGGCCATCGGAACGCTCGCCGGCGGTATCGCCCATGATTTCAATAATATATTGACCTCTATATACAATTCCACCGAGCTCGCCCTGGAAGATATTGCGCTGGACAGCCAGACGGTTAAAGACCTGCGGCGCAGTTTGAAAGCGGCGGAACGTGGCAGTCAGCTGGTGCAACAGATTCTGACCTTCAGCCGGGCGGACCAGGAGGGAATCCGAATGACGGATATTGCCGCGGTGGTTGAGGAAGCCGTTCAATTGATCAGTGCGTCACTGCCTGGGAATATCGACGTGCGTGTTCATATCGAAGCCGGGCTGAGCCCGTGCATGGCCGACCCGACCCAGATTCATCAGATCGTCATGAACCTCTGCACCAATAGCTTCCAGGCATTGAAAGGGACCGGAGGCGAAATTCGCATCATGCTCAACCAGGTCGGACTTGATGAAAACGAAGCGGAACTGCTGGGTATCCAGGTGGGCCCCTATCTCAAGCTCAGTATTTCCGACAATGGTCCCGGCATTCCGCCGGAGATTCAGGACAAGATATTCGATCCCTTCTTTACCACCAAGGGCAAGGGTGAAGGCACCGGGCTTGGCCTGGCCGTGGCACACGGTATCATCAAAGGTCATAACGGGGCGGCGCGGATCAACAGCCAGCCCGGCGGTGACACCACCTTCGACATTTTCCTGCCAGCCGGCAGCGGGGACGCGACAACGGCAATCCTTGCCCCAACCAGTGTTTATCGGGGTAAGGGCCGCATTCTTTTTGTGGAAGACGACCCGGACCAGCTGGAGATCATACCGCGGGTGCTTCGCAATCTCGGCTATCAGGTCGAGGCCCGCAATGGTGGCCGGGCCGCGAAAAGAGCGATCGCCGATAGTGGAGAACCGTTCAACCTGGTCATCACGGATTACGATATGCCGGAGGTCAACGGCATCGAGCTTGCGGAAGCCGTCCAAGCGAAACATCCGGAGACACCGATTCTGATGGTCACCGGCCGCAAGACGCCGGTGGAGATGGCGACCCATATTGATTCGATTCGTAAAATCATTATAAAACCCTATAACAAAGCGATTTTATCCGAAGCGATCCGGGAAGTGCTGGACTAAACGACCATGGTGGACAGGACACCACGTATTCTCATTATCGACGATGACGCCCATGTTTGCGAGACTATGCTGAGCATGGTTCAGCGCATGCATTATGACGGCAGTTGCGCTCCGACGCTGGGCGACGGCTTGCAGAAACTGCAAGACGGTGATGTTGATATCGTTTTTCTCGATGTCCGGCTGCCGGACGGCAATGGGATCGAGGCGCTGCCCGAAATCAAACGCGCCCCTTCCCGGCCGGAAGTCATCATCCTGACCGGCAAGGGGGATCCGGATGGTGCTGAATTGGCCATTCAGGGCGGGGTATGGGATTATCTGGTCAAACCCTCCCCGGTGAAAAATACCAAGCTGAGTCTCCAGCGCGCACTGGCCTACCGCCAGGAAAAACAGTCCCGCCATGATTTGGAAGTCCTCAACACCCGCGACATTATCGGCGGCAGCCAAGGCATCAAGACTTGTTTTGAACGCGTATCCCAAGCATCGCGAACGGATTTCAATGTACTGATTACCGGGGAGACCGGGACCGGCAAAGAGTTGTTTGCCCGGACGATCCACAAGAACAGTTCCCGGGCGGAGCGCGCCTTCGTCGTGGTGGACTGTGCCTCCCTGTCGGACAATCTTCTGGAGAGCATCCTGTTCGGCCATCGCAAAGGGTCCTTTACCGGAGCGGATAAAGATCGCCCGGGCCTGATTCGGCAAGCCCACCAGGGGACCCTTTTTCTGGATGAAATCGGTGAGCTGCCGCTCAACTCCCAGAAGGCCTTTCTGCGTGTGCTGCAGGAGAAAAAATTTCGCCCGGTCGGATCGAGCCAGGAAGTCGCCAGCGATTTTCGCCTGATTGCTGCAACGCACCGTGACTTGCTGCAAATGGTGAACGCCGGCCAATTCCGGGAAGATCTCTTCTACCGCTTGAAGACCATCACGCTGAAATTACCGCCGCTGCGTGACCGTCGCGAGGATCTACCACCGCTGGTATTGAATTATATTGCCCGGTTGGCGGAGAAAGCCCGAACGTCTCCCAAGGGTGTCGACCCGGAATTTTTTCAGATCTTAGAGGGATACCATTGGCCAGGCAACGTGCGCGAGCTCTTCCACACCCTGGAGCAGGCCGTTGTCGCCTCGGGTGCCAACCAGACGCTTTTCCCCCTGCACCTCCCCAAGGAACTGCGCATCCAGATGGCCCGTACGAAAGTGAGCGCGTCGTCCGGAACCCCTCCTGACCGTTCGGTTCCCGATCGGGTTGGATCGCCCACCCTGGAAGGCGCCGCCACCCGGCATTTATCAAGTGAGGATTTTCCGTCGCTGAAGGAATTCAAGTGCTACATGGAAAAGCTTTATTTGGAAACCATCGTGCGCCGCAGCGGAGGCCACATCCAGGACATGGTGCGCCACTCGGGTCTTTCCCGCTCCCACTTCTATGCCATGCTGAAAAAGCACGGCATTCATATTTGACCGGGCGATTTCGCCCCTCCTCCCCGGAACTGTCTGAAAATTCGGAATCCGGCCCCCTGGTCTGATTTTTCGGATCGGGCGCCTCAATATTCCGCAATGCCTCTCAATTGTGTTTCTTCTCCAAGGCCTTTCGGCCGTTTTTTCCTGGTTGCCGCACTGATTTCTGCCCGGGGCCGGCCCGACGGGCTCCTGCCGGATGAGGCGCGATCTGGACGGCAGTGTCGCGGATGTCTGATTTTTCGGATCAGGAGCAGGCTACTCCCTTCATGCGCAAGATGGCGGGAATTTAATACTAATTTATTGAATTAATAGAAAAAATTATCGATTACGTCCTGTGGCACACTTGTTGATAAGGGTATCGGGTCGGCTGTCCAACTGAAACTCCAACAAGTGAGGGAGAAACATGAAACGAATTTTTACACTTGCCCTATGTCTTTTTCTGGTTTTGGCGTTTACCGCGTCGTTTGCGTCAGCCGCTGAAAAACGCGGAAAATTCGGCACCGATCCACGCCATGACATGGCCAAACGTGTCAAATTCAAGACATCGGACGAAAAGATCAAATGGAAGATGGTCATGCCCTGGTCCAAGGGGTTGCTGTTTTACGACATTGCGGTTCATTTCTGCGACAGCGTGCGATTGGCTTCGGCCGGCCGGCTGGACATCAAACCGTTTTCAGCTAATGAACTTGTCCCGGCCATGCAGACTTTTGATTCCGTCAGCCAGGGCTCGGCGCAAGCCGGCCATGATTGGGCCGGATACTGGAAGGGCAAGAACGAAGCCTTTGTGCCATTGGCGGACATCCCCTTTGGTTTGGACTCCGAAGGCTACAATATTTGGCTGTATGAAAAGGGCGGCCTGGAGTTGGCACAGGAGCTCTATGGTCGCTATAACCTGACGGCGCTGCCCTGTGGGCAGACCGGCCAGGATATGGGGCTTTTCTCCAACAAACGCGCCACCAAGATGGAAGATTTCAAAGGCCTGCGGGTTCGGACGGTGGGCTGGTACATGGACATCCTCAATGAATTGGGCGCCTCGGTCAGCCCGTTGCCGGGCGGCGAGGTCTACCTTGCGCTGGAGCGCGGTGTTCTGGACGCGGCCGAATTTTCAGCACCAGCCATGAGCTATCCCATGGGATTCGATGAAATTACCAAGTACGTCATCGAGCCGGGCGTTCACCAGCCGGCAAGCCAATGCTATGTCTTCTTCAATAGGGATGCCTACAGCAAGCTTCCCGAAGATCTGAAGTGGATTATTGACCTCTGCGCCAAGGAGACTCAGCTGTGGTCCATCAACTGGATCAATTCCCTCAATGCCGAAGCCATCAACCGTCTCTCCAAGAGTGTTGAAATCGTGCAGATGGATAAAGAGACCCTGATTGAATTCCGAAAGACCGCCAAGATCTACGTCGATCAACTGAAAGCCAAATATCCGGATGTCAAGAAGATCGTCGAATCTCAGGAGAAATTCGTGGAAGAATTCTCGGTCTGGCGAGGGGCTCGTGGTGGTGTGTCGCCCTGGCCCTACGAAGACTATATCTCAGGAAAAATCTATGAATAACGGGCTATCGGTTCGGCCCGGTCGTTCGGAAGAATGTTTCGTGCGCCGGTCACCCGAATTCGTTTGATCATGCAAGCCGGGGAGAACTTCTCCCCGGCTTTGTGCCGCACACCCGTGTGGCGATAAGGATTCTAAAATGTTTACAAAGATAGCCAACGCAATCGACTGGTACAGTCACAAACAGGGCGAAGTCACCTCGCTGCTGGCGCTACCCCTTTTGGTGGTCGTGCTCTACGAGGTCTTCATGCGGTACGCGTTCAACGCCCCAACCGTTTGGGGGTTTGAGTTGACGACGTTTATTTACGGCGTCCACTATATGTTCGGCCTGTCATACACCGATGCGACCGGGGGGCATGTGAAGGTGGATATCTTCTCGGAACGAGCTTCCCGGAAGACTCAGGCCTTTCTCAACATTTTCTCGACCCTGGTGTTATTTCTGCCGGTGATGACGTGCCTCACCATCTGGTCCATCAAATTCGCCCACACCTCCGTCATCGGCCAGGAGCTCAACTCTACCAGTTGGGCACCGACGATCTGGCCGGTCAAAATCATCATGGCGTTCACCCTACTGGTCCTGTTGCTGCAGGGCCTATCCAACTTGATTCGCGAATTCCAGGTATGGCGCGGAAAAGCGGAAAGCTGACGAGGGAAGGACAAGGTAATCCAAATGAGTCCTGAATTTTTAACGGTGGCCATGTTCGCCACCCTGATTGTTGCGATCTGCCTGGGGCATCCCCTGGCCTATACGTTGGCCGCTGTGGCGGCTTTGTTCGGATTGCTCGATAATGGTTTCAACATTCCCGGGTTGTTCGACATGTTTGCCAACAACACATGGGGTTTGATGAACAATTATGTCCTGGTGGCGATCCCGCTGTTTATCCTGATGGCCCAGTTGCTGGACCGGTCCAAGGTGGCGGACCAGCTTTTTGAAGCCCTGTATGTGGTTCTGGGCGGCCTCAAAGGGGGGCTTGGCCTGGCGGTGGTCGTGGTTTGTACGGTGTTTGCCGCCACCACCGGCATCATCGGCGCCTCGGTGGTGGCCATGGGCTTGCTGGCCACCCCGGCCTTGCTGAAGAAAGGCTACCAGAAGGAACTGACCAGCGGGATTATTTGTGCCGCGGGCACCTTGGGTATCCTGATTCCTCCCAGCATCATGATGGTCGTTTACGGTGGCCTGACCGGCCTCAAGGAAACCTCGGTGGGCAATCTATTCGCCGGAGCGATATTCCCCGGATTGCTGCTGGCCGGCCTGTACTTTCTCTACATCCTAATCCGCTGTCAGCTGCAGCCGGAGCTCGGGCCCCCCATATCACGGGAAGAAGCCGACCGTTGGAGCGCCGCCCAGAAATGGGCCATGACCCTAAAATCCATGATACCGCCCCTGGCGCTGATCCTGGCCGTCATGGGGACCATTCTGGCAGGGGTGGCTACGCCGACGGAAGCCGCGGGCATGGGCGCGGCCGGAGCTGCGGTTCTGGCCATCTTCAACCGCAAGTTCACCTGGACCGTCATCAAGGAATCCTGTTTCGCTACCTCGAAAACGACGTCCATGGTCATGATGCTGTTTATCGGCGGGAAGTTTTTCAGCACGGTCTTCCTGAGCATGGGGGGCGGCGATGTCGTGGCGGATGTCCTGGTGGGCAGCGGCCTGAACCGATGGGTGGCCCTCTTCATCATGATGGCCATCGTTTTTCTCATGGGAATGTTTATCGACTGGGCGGCCATCCTGCTGGTCACCGTGCCGATTTTTATGCCCATTGCCATGGAACTGGATTTCAACCCGCTGTGGTTCTCACTGCTGATGTGCGTCAACTTACAAACATCGTTTTTGACGCCCCCGTTTGGCTATGCCCTGTTTTACTTTAAGGGAGTTGCCCCCGAGGACTACACCATGATGCATGTTTATCGGGGTATTCTGCCTTTTGTGCTGCTGCAGCTGGTCGGGTTGGTGCTGATCGCATTGTTTCCCGCCATTGTTACCTGGCTGCCGGCCATCTTCTTTTCCTGATGGTGCGAGGGGATTCTATAGCGTCGTCCGGAAGAGAACGTGAAGAAGGCCCGGAGACATAAAGGGGCCTTCTGTCCACCGGTTGTCTTCGCGAGGTGTGAAGACGCTTGATAACGAGCGGGCGCTTGATGTGTGCCACCGAAGACCAAGACCCGTGCCTTGCCCGCTCGTTATCACTTTTTCCCCTGGTGCGCCTATCAAGGGATACCCTTGCAAAGCTGTGGCAGGTGAAAATATACGTATCCCTTTGACCCAATCCGGGTACGACGGCCCCACACCGGATCGGCTTTTAAGTGGTTAGGCCCATGGCCCCGCCCCCCCCTTTTTTTTGCGTCCATTCAAGGCAGACCATCCAGGGCGGCACGGTCGCATCCTTTGATAACCGGCGCCATTCGTGCAATCCGCATCCTCATAGGATACTCCTGAGAAAGCCGGTTGCCTTTTCAGGCAATTGTTCTTAATCTATACTGTTTATCTAATATTAATGAGTTATGCGAATACATCTGCTGCGATGATATGGAGGGTGAACGATGGTTGTGCCTGTTATCTTAGCCGGGGGGTCGGGAACCCGCTTGTGGCCGCTCTCACGGCAACTGCACCCTAAACAGGTTTTACCGATAACCGGACGGGAGACCATGATTCAAGAGACGCTGGGGCGTCTCGAGGGATTAACTGATCTGGCGCCGCCCATCGTGATCTGTAATGAAAATCACCGGTTCATGATTGCCGAGCAATTGCGCGAAAAGGGGATTGTACCGGGCGCCATCATTCTGGAGCCGATGGGGAAAAATACGGCTCCCGCCATTACCGTGGCGGCACTGCAGGCGTCCTGTCATGAAAAGGACCCGATTCTCTTGGTGCTGCCGTCCGATCATCATATCGGACAGCCGCAACGCTTTCGCCAGGCGGTTGTCGCAGGTCAGGCCTTGGCCGAAGCCGGTCGCCTGGTGACTTTCGGTATCGTGCCGACGGCTCCCGAGACGGGATATGGGTATATCAAACAGGGCGCTTTATTGAATGCGTCTTCATCGGAAGACCGGGCCTGTGCCATCGCGGCCTTTGTGGAGAAACCGGATCGTGCGACGGCCGAAGGGTATCTGGCCACCGGGGCGTATCTCTGGAACAGCGGGATGTTTCTTTTTCGGACATCCGTGCTTTTAGCAGAAATGAAGCGCCTGGTGCCGACGATGGTGTCCGCCTGTGAAGCGGCGATCGCTGCCGGCCGGGAGGACTTGGATTTCTTCCGCCTGGATCGAGAGGCTTTTGCCGCCTGCCCGGCCGACTCCATCGACTGCGCGGTAATGGAAAAAACCGACAAGGGTGCCATGCTGCCGCTTGATGCCGGATGGAGCGATCTGGGATCCTGGGAGGCCCTGTGGGCGGTGGGGGAGAAAGATGCCGATGCCAACGTTGTGCGGGGGGACACCCTGCTGCATGATGTGACGCGATCGGTGGTGCATGCCGGGCATCGCCTGGTGGCGGCCGTCGGCGTCGATCAGCATATTATTGTTGAAACGGCCGATGCGGTATTCGTCTGCCCGCGGGCGCGTGCGCAGGATGTTAAACATATAGTGACCCGGTTAATGCATCAGCAGCGACCGGAAACCGAGCGGCATCGCAAGGTCTATCGACCCTGGGGAACCGTCGACAGCATTATTGCTTCCGAGCGCTTTCAGGTGAAACGCCTGATCGTGCGGCCGGAAGCCCGCATCAGCCGCCAGCTGCACAATCACCGGGCCGAGCACTGGATTGTGGCCCGGGGAACAGCGCTGGTCCAGCGCGGGACGGAGGAGTTTATCCTGCGGGAGGACGCCTCAGCCTACATCCCCAGCGGCACACCACATCGCCTGACCAATCCGGGCAAGATCCCCTTGGAGATCATTGAAGTACGCACCGGCAGCTATCTCGAAGAAGATGACATCACCCGTTTAGAAGACGATTATGGGCGCTGAGGCACTTTCGGGCGAAGTAGCGTGCCTTCCGGGGAGCATGCTTCTAATTTTAACGTATAATCAGGATTTGAAAACCAGATGAAAAAAGCATTGATAACCGGCATTACCGGACAGGATGGCGCCTATCTGGCGGAGTTGCTTCTGGGCAAGGGGTATGAAGTGCATGGCATCAAGCGTCGTTCCTCCAGTTTCAACACCGGGCGTGTCGACCATTTGTACAGGGACCCCCATGAAGAGGACATTCGGTTCTCCATGCATTACGGTGATCTGACCGATGCCACCAACTTGATTCGTATTATCCAGGAAACGCGGCCGGATGAAATATACAACCTGGCGGCGCAAAGCCACGTCAAGGTTTCGTTTGAAACTCCCGAGTACACGGCCAATTCGGACGCGCTGGGGACCTTGCGCATCCTGGAGGCGATTCGCATCCTGGGGTTGGAGCAGTCGGTGCGTTTCTATCAGGCCTCTACCAGCGAGATGTACGGCAAGGTGCGCGAAACGCCCCAGACCGAGACGACACCGTTTTATCCCCGCAGCCCTTATGGCGCCGCCAAGGTTTACGCCTATTGGATTACGGTCAATTACCGGGAAGCCTACAACATGTTTGCCTGCAACGGCATCCTGTTCAACCACGAGTCGCCGATTCGCGGGGAGACCTTTGTCACGCGCAAGGTGACACGGGCTGTGGCACGGATTCATTTGGGACTCCAGACTTGCCTGTACCTGGGGAACCTCGAATCCCGTCGGGACTGGGGGCATGCCCGGGACTATGTCGAGGCCATGTGGCGCATGCTCCAGCAGGATGTGGCCGATGACTTTGTCATAGCAACTGGGCGAGCCCATTCGGTACGTGAATTCGTGGAGGCCGCATTTGCTGAAATTGGTGCCCGTCTCCGCTGGGAAGGTGAAGGCGTGGCGGAAAAGGGCATCGTGGACGCCATCGCTACCGACAGTAAAACCGCTCTGCGGCCCGGTGACACGGTCGTACGCATTGATCCCGGTTATTTTCGCCCCACCGAGGTTGATTATCTCCTGGGCGATCCGACGAAAGCCCGCGAGGTATTGGGTTGGAAACCCGAGGTTTCATTTGAAGCGCTTGTGTGCACCATGGTTCAGGAAGATTTGAAAGAGGCCGACCGGGACCGATTATGCGACATTGCCGGTTTCCCGGTGGCCCGGCACACGGAATAAACCCATCCGACAGGCGATCTGGATTATGAATAAAAATATGCGCATTTTTATTGCCGGCCATGGTGGCATGGTGGGTTCGGCCATTCAACGCTGTCTTCAGAAAGAAGGCTTTGCGCACATTCTCACCCGTCCCCATGCTGCCCTGGACCTGACCGACCAGCATGCGGTCAAGCAGTTTTTTAATGAAAACCCCGTGGATTATGTTGTGCTGGCCGCCGCCCGCGTGGGCGGCATTCATGCCAACAACGCGTTTCCCGCGGATTTCATCTATCAGAACCTGATGATCCAGACCAATGTGATTCACGCCGCCTACGCGGCCGGGGTCCAGCGCCTTCTTTTTCTGGGCAGCTCCTGCATCTATCCTAAAAACGCCCCCCAGCCCATGCGGGAAGAAGCATTGCTGGGGGGGCCGCTGGAACCCACCAACGAGCCGTATGCCATCGCCAAGATTGCCGGTATCAAGTTGTGCGAATCCTATAACCGCCAGTACGCGACGCACTTTCGCTCGGTCATGCCGACCAATCTTTACGGCCCCAACGACAATTACGATCTGGAAACCTCGCATGTCCTGCCGGCCCTGATCCGCAAATTTCATTTGGCGAAATTGGCGGAACGCCGGAACTGGCATGCCATCGAAAAGGACGAACGCCGCTGCGGGAAAATTCCCGACGATTTGCATGAGGCCTTGGGCATTCCGCCGGCGGGCGCCGCCAACAATGTTGCGGGAACGCATGCACCGAAGCTGGTGTTGTGGGGATCCGGAAAGCCCTACCGTGAATTTCTGCATGTGGACGATCTTGCGGCCGCCTGCCTTTTTATCATGGGGCAGCCGGACGACGTTATGGCCGATGTCTGCCGGGCGTCGTTGACGACTGCTGACGCTGATGCGGTGCCTAACCTGCGGCCGGAAACCTATCTGCTGAACATCGGCACGGGCGAAGATCTTACGATTCGCGAACTGGCCGGCCTGGTGCGGGACATTGTCGGTTACCGCGGCGATATCGTATGGGATCCCTCCCGACCTGATGGGACCTTTAAAAAGCAGCTCGATGTGTCGCGTCTGAACCAGCTGGGATGGCGTCCGTCCCGATCGCTGCGAGCAGGCATCGAATCCACCTACCGGGTCTATCTCCAATCCATGATTCGGTGAGGGCGTTTTTCAGACCACGGCAATAGGTTTGCGATGGAAAGATCTCCGGCAGGCCGAAGCCCATGGAGCTGAACGTTTAGCCGGTCTCCCGGTTCAAATGGCGATGGCCGGGAAGCCCTTGCGGCCAGGCAGTGTCTTTCTACACACCCTATGACAAGGATATCAGCCCATGACTGACAGAGAACGTTCCAATCAGGTTTCCATGTCCCCCAACGGAGAGGTGTTTGATCTACCCGGTGCGGAGGACTACGTCCGTGAATTCGAACGGCTGCGGCAGACCGTGGATGAACAGCGGGTTGCTGGCAAAGAAATCGTGGTGGTCATGGGGGTGGGCTTCGTGGGCGCTGTCATGGCCGGGGTGGTGGCTGATGCGGTCGATGCGGGAACCGGTAAGTCACCCTATTTCGTCATCGGGATGCAACGCCCGTCGGTACGATCGTTCTGGAAGATTCCCACCCTCAATCAAGGGCGGTCACCGGTGGAAGCCGAGGATCCTGAAGTGGCCCCGCTGATCGAACGCTGCGTCAAGGAGAAGCAGACGCTGGTGGCTACCTACACCTACGAGGCCCTCACCCTGGCGGATGTGGTTGTGGTGGATGTCCAGTGCGATTATTTCAAGGAGACCTTAGGCAATGTGCGCCAGGGGCACGCTGACATCAAGGCCCTCGAGGAGAGTTTGCAGATCATCGGGGACAAGATACCCCCGGACTGTCTGGTGCTGATCGAAACGACGGTGCCGCCCGGGACGACCGAATATGTCGCCTATCCGATCATCAAAAAGGCCTTTGAAGCACGCGGCCTAAACGATGTCGAGCCCTGCCTGGCGCACAGTTTCGAGCGTGTGATGCCGGGACGGGATTATGTGGCTTCCATCAAAGAGTTCTGGCGGGTTTGCAGCGGTATCAATGCCGTGGCCCGTGAAAAGGTCGTGCGGTTTCTTTCGCAGGTCTTGAATGTCGATCAGTTTCCGCTGACCGTTCTGGATCGCCCGATCGAGAGCGAAACCTGCAAGATTGTGGAGAATTCCTACCGGGCTACGCTGCTGGCATTTCTGGATGAATGGAGCCTATTTGCGGAACGCAATGGCGTCGACCTGACGAAAGTGGTGGATGCCATCAAGGTCCGGCCGACCCATTCGAATATTATTTTCCCCGGACCCGGTATCGGTGGCTACTGCCTGCCCAAGGACGGCGGCCTGGGGGTCTGGTCCTACAACACGCTGATGGGGTTTGAGGACGACATTTTCAAAATCACCCCGCTGGCCATCGACATCAACGACACGCGGTCTTTGCATGCCGTGCAACTGGTGCGCGATGCCTTGCGCAACATGGGTAAAATTGTGGCGGCATCGCGCATTGCCCTGCTGGGCGCTTCCTACCGACAGGATGTGGGCGACACCCGCTACAGTGGATCGGAGCTGATTGTTCGCAAACTGGCAGAAATGGGGGCGGAGGTGGTGGTGCACGACCCCTATGTCAAACGCTGGTGGGAACTGGAAAAACAGGACTCCTATCCGGCCCCGGGCCATTCGATGGCCCGTTTTTTCCGAAACCAGGAGAGTCTCAAGGATTTGGCGGTATGCGACCAACTGGAAACGGCGCTTGAAGGGATTGATGCCCTGGTGCTGGCGGTCGGCCATCGGGCGTATCGCGAACTGGAACCTGATACGGTCATTCGCATGACCGGCCGTCCGGTGGCGGTCATTGACTGCTTCAATTTGCTCGATGACGACAAAATTCGGCGTTATTTCGAACTGGGATGCGAAGTCAAAGGGCTCGGCCGGGGGCACGTCAAGCGGATCAAGGACAATGTCGCCTGTCGTTAGTTTCCGCCCAGAAATGGTCTTTTTTGCCCTGGCCTTCGTTCTCCGCAGCTTTAGAGGCTGCGACGTACTGATGTACGCCTTGCCGCAAGCCTTTGTGCGGCCTTGGCCAGGACATAAAACCCTCATTTCTGGAAGCAAACTTGTACTCGACGATAAGCAAGAAAGGGTATTTTGGGATAGACTAGCTGGTCAAGGGGCTTGTGGCGCAGTGCTGTAATCCTTGCCGGAAAACCCTTGGGCGGTCTTGATCAGAACAAAAAGTCTTCATTTCTGGTTTGGGCGCGTATTCGCTTTAAGAATGGTCGTTTTCTTTAATCGGCCGGTCGCGCCGGTTTTCCCGGCTGCAACGTGTGGTTTTTCCTCGCCGCAAACCCTGGAAAATAGATGGTCCACGAAGATCAAAAAGAAATAGGGCTGCGTTTGGCTGCTATAGCGGTTTTATTCGCTATGCTGCTAGTGTTTGCGGGCTGCGGGCTCTATATTCAGGACGCGGTGCAGAGTGACGACGTGGCCCGTGTTCAGCAGATGATCGACGACGGGGTCGACCCGATGCGAAAAGGGTTTAATGGGGGGACCCTGCTGCATGTGGCGGCCAACAGCAATGCGGTGGAGACGGCCCGCGTCTTGATTCAGGCGGGTCTGGTGGTTGATGCCCGGGACAAGGATGGACGCACTCCTCTGCATCTGGCGGTTTTCAGGGGGTATGCGGAGATGGCCGTATTGTTGATCGACCAGGGTGCCGATGTCACCCTTCCCGACCACCAGGGCCAGACACCGCTTCACCTGGCGCGGATTGGCGGTTATCCGAATCTGATCGCGGTGATGATCCCCGAAGAAGACAGGCTGGGAAGCGCCGGTGCGTCCTCTGAAGAGGACGACTGGTTTGCCTTAGGCAACAGCCTGGCACGGGCGGGGCAGCATGCTGCGGCAGTCCGGGCCTATGGATTAGCGCTGGACGTGAATGGCGAAGATGAAAACGTCTATTTCAACCTGGGGTTGTCCTATCTGGGTCTGGAACTGGTTGACGCGGCGCTGGAAGCGTTTCAATCTGCCACCCGCCTTGATCCGGACTATGCCAGGGCGTACTACAATATGGGGGTTATTTATGGCGAGCAGGCCATGTACGAAGATGCTATCATGGCTTTCCGCGAAGTATTACGGATCGACCCGGCCGACAGTGACGCCTGGTATAACCTGGGGAACAGCTATGACGGTCTGCAACGGTATGACGAAGCGCTGGCCGCCTGGACGAACGCCCTGCGTATTTCTCCGACCATGCCGGCGCCCCGGTTCAACATGGCGCTGGTCTTACATCGTCTGGGACAGCATGACCAGGCCCGCAAGCATTATGATGTGTTGAAAGGCACCCATCCGGATATGGCGGACGAGCTGGCAATGCTGCTTGACCCGCCGTGATGGCCTCAGCGCGCTGATAGATAATGCGATACAGATGGAATGCACGGGTGAGAGCGCCCATCCCTTTTGGCGGATGCGGCATGAAGTCTGGACAACGCCGCGAAGGCTGTGGTATGGACCGGTTGTCGTTTAACCCAAACCAGATCGGCTAAGGTCCCTGCGGGGGCTTTTTTCATTGGGTGGAAAAAGGATTGTCTTTATGGCCAGCTGCTTCATCCAGATGTCGGATTTTGAGTTTCCTCTCAGCGATATTGAGGAGACGGCGCGTCATAGCGGGCTGTTGTCCATGGAAATCGAGTTCAGTCTGCGCTGTAATTTTCGCTGTCCCTATTGTTATGTTCCACGCCATCCGGACCTGTCGCAAGAACTGACACGGTCCGAAATTAGGGATGTGGTCCTGCAGGCCGCCGCCTTGGGGGCACGAAAAATCATTATTCTGGGAGGGGAGCCGACCATCTATCCCCATATCCTTGAGATGATTGCATTTATCCGCAGTCACGGACTGGACGTGGAGATGTTTACCAACGGATCGGGTATTTCTGCTGATTTTGCCGAAGCGCTGGTTGCGCAGTCTGTCCGGGTCGTTCTGAAAATGAATTCTTTCGATGAAGCCATCCAGGACCGTCTGACCGGTGTTCCCGGCAGTTACCGGCAAATCCGGCAGTCTTTGACGCACCTCCGACAAGCCGGTTATCCATCCGACGATCTATTCCTGGCGGTCAGTACTGTCATCTGTCGGGAAAACCGGCACGAAATTCTGCCCATGTGGCGGTGGTTGCGTGATCAGGGCATCGCCCCCTATTTTGAAATCATCACCCCCCAGGCCAATGCCGTGGAGCACCCCGAACTGCAGGTCACCTCCGAAGATCTGGAGGGGCTTTTTCATGACATCGCCCGCCTGGATCGGGAAAAGTACGGCCACATCTGGGAGCCGCAGCCGCCGCTCGTGGGCAATAAATGCCTGCGCCATCGGTTTTCCTGCCTGGTGACGGCCCGGGGTGACGTCCTGCCCTGCGTAGGGGTTACAATTCCCGTGGGAAATATCCGCGAGACTTCCTTAGCGAACATCCTGCGAAACAGCGAGGTCATCCAGAACCTGAAACGTCATCGCGAAACCATCAAAGGACCCTGCCGGGATTGTGACCGTGCGGCGGAGTGCTATGGCTGTCGCGGGGCCGCCTTCCAGATGACCGGGGACTATCTGGCATCGGATCCCCTGTGCTGGAAAAACAATCGCGCCGCTAACTGATCCGGTTGACTTTTGATGGGAAAACGGTCAAATTAGCGTGCTTTGTGGTTTAAGTGAATGTTAAGTTGCGTGGAACGGCGATGAAGAAGGTTCTGGTTGTACACTATTCGCAGACCGGCCAGTTGACGGA
>Ga0055444_10000021_pt1 | contig 15236 bp, 18 predicted proteins | sample China_Galinas_Co_FD_57742 | JGI IMG/M metagenome (GOLD analysis project Ga0055444, IMG submission 57742) | Wetland microbial communities from San Francisco Bay, California, USA, that impact long-term carbon sequestration - China_Galinas_CordA_D2 | ecosystem: Environmental > Aquatic > Marine >...
ATGGGCTAAAGAAGATGGCGCATCACCTTGATGGGCTAAAGAAGATGGCGCATCACCTTGCAGTGCGAGGGAGGGTGGTAGAAATGCGGTTATCGCGCTAACGATCAGAGATAACATTGCTGCATTTGCACCCCTTGTTAGATTTGATAGGTCTCTCAAGACTTGACATGGTTGAGAATGCGTTATGAACATCGAGGACCAAAAGCTCGCTACACAATATCGGTGATAGACCTGTTCTATTCCCCAAAAGGCTGAATGAATGACCACAAATACGATCACTGAGAACAAGACCTTTGAAAAGATGGTCCTACTGATCTGATAACATTCCTTTGCACGTTGTCGAACTGCTGCTAGCACTTTTGGGAATCGGAGATTTCGGTGCGCACTTAGAGAAGGAAGCCTCGAGAAGTGCGGAAGTGGTAATTTCAAGAAAACAACAAAGCTTTAAGTCAAAGCAAGAACTGAAATTTTTAAAACCTTTCTAACCAACCATACTCATACAACTCTAATGAAGAAAGCTGGGTATTTACGTCCAAGTTAGTTACGCAAATAAAGAAAGCTGGGTATTTATTGGGGAACCGAATATATATATATTGTTCATTAAGTCCAATTACGTTTCCAAGGTCCTTTTTCTTTCAACAAAATCTTAAATTCCACATCACGTTCCAAGGTCCTTTTTCTTTCGACAAAAACAAGTTTTTGGATTGAGGGTTCCCGGAAAAATGTCACTTTATCATTCAAATGGTTGTTACCTCCAGATTGTGAGTGCGAACTTTGATGGCCACGATGTTCCTGTTGCCTTGTTTCGCGATGACCACCAAAAGGCGGATCTTGCCTATATCACATTGACCTCTCTGGTTGGACCCTCTGGCGTCTCTTTTAACACTTTGAAGGCTCATGCTAAGAAGTTGGACCTCACCATGGTCACCGACGAAGCTTTTGTTGATATTTGCGCCAGGCACGACGTGAAGTTCTTGAAATCTTACAACCAGCTTTACTTGAACATTCGCGAGGTCTTCGATGTGCTCAAGAGCTGCGCCAAGGCTTCTACGGCAGATGCAATCGAGGCGTCCAAAAAAGATGTCAACAAGCACCACGCCAAGTTCGACCACGCCATCGCCGAGTGCCGACACGTCATCACCAAGCAAGTTGAGGAAGATGAAGTTGAGGAAGGCGAGGAGTGTGATAATGACGTGGATCTAAGGTGCTCAATTTGCAAGTCCGCGGACTCTGCCGAGCTGTATCTCTGCGCATCCTGTTGTCAAGAATTCACACTCCAGCCTAGACCCCATAATCTTCGTCGAACCGCACAGAAAACGGAAAACCAGAAAAAGGGTGAGAAAAATAAAATTTATTCCTTTTCTTTCGCTAATAGGGCCTCGATCAAGACCCCAAAATCTTCGTCGAATACCTCGTTGTAAAACTCAACGAACCGCTTAATCAGTTGGGTATCCGTAGCCTCGTTATCCCGAAGAATGTCTTCTCTTCCTTTTTGCAATCGCGACCTTAATTTGTCCATTGCCTCTATGTCGGGATGTGGTTGAGCAATTCTTTCGCTCGCAGCTTTTACTGCGCTGGCTATGGCTGCTTCGGTCGCCTTTCGTATCGCTTTTCTTTTTGGAATATTTTGGAAATCCTCTTGAAGTTCTTTGAGGGTTGCTGTTGCCTCACTGCAATGCGCGCGTAGGAGCGAACATTTATCGAGCTCTTGTGTGGCGTAATCCAGGTCACGGTTACAAAAGGCAACATCTTCTTTGATTTCTTTTAGTTCTTTCTCTGTCGCAGTTTGTTTCAACCTCTTTTGGTTCAAATTGTCCATAAGCGTTTTGTTCTCCTTTATGTAATAATTAATCAAATCTTCGGCCTCTTGCAACTTTCCTTCAAGTTTGTCTATTTTGAACATTGCGTGTTTCAGCCTCTTTTGCGTTGTTTTTCCGATCACTTGTGTCGGTTGCGCTTTCAAAGATCTAATCGGTGCTTTCGTTGAAATTCGTGGAGCCAGTGCCTGTTGAACTTCCCGTAAATAACCCACAGGAATTGTTTTGTATTGTTTGGGACTCGCGCTCACGATCGATCTCTTAATCTCGACCACCTCTTTCTTAGACATTACACGCTTACCTGTCTCATGGTCGTATCCGTAGTCTTTCTCAGTAACCTGGTGGGGAAAGCTTTTGACATAGCTTAGAAAAGCATCTTCATCTGTTTGAAAAAGCAACCAGCGGAGGAATTGAAGGGAAAGCTTTGTGAGGGCTTCCCGCGTAGTGCATCCTTTCTTATGAGTATAACGGCAAATGTGATAGGCCGGCGTTTTCGAGTGAGGAGAGGCATGGTGCTTTTCAGCATGATGACGTCTTTCTTGGACTTTGAAACAGTCATCTTTTGATTTTTCAGCTCGACACAAGACATGATACCCAAGCGCCTTGATAATGTGCTGCTTTTCAGCTTTCATGACCTTACCGGGAGATCCATACATGCCCAACAGTTTTGGGTATCGTTCTCTGGTCAAGTTTGGTAGATAGATATGTGGCCAAAAGAGCGCCCCTTTATGTGTGCTTGTTGTTGCTTTTCTTTTACTGCTACTCATCAAGCTATTAGACTTAATCATGAAGTGAGAAAAAAATATCTCGACCACTAAATCACAACCTACCGAGATGATGAAAGTTTTTAACTGGATTAAAGCAAATCCCTGGCTCGCTCTTGCTATTGGTTTGGGGATATGGTGGCTCTGGAAAAGGTCAAATGCTGGCGCTAGTCTTTTGAATCTCAACCTGACGTTGGGAGGCAAAAAAGAAGACTTCTCAAGTTGCTATCAGCGCAAGCAGATTTATCTCAACAGCTGTGATGGCGATGAACCAACCGGGATAGGTGACGTGAATCTGGAAAAGAGATGGGGTAAGCTCTATATCAACATTCAATGCAATCTTCCTTACGCTCGCGGCGGCGTATATTTTTCGATGTTTGGAGCTTACCATGCATTCCTCGTTGACTCCCGCAACAAACGCTCAATCAATCTGGGATCGTTGGTGCGCCATGGAGATCGAATGTATAAGTTGAGCACAGAGTTATTGGGAGATTACTCGGATTATGATCGGCTGGACATTTATAGGCAGACAGAAGATTATGCCCCCAAGCGCGTTTTGACCGGATCTATCACAGGGCAGCAATGCTCATCTCTCTAAACAAGAGTGAGTGTGAAAATTTTTGTTAATCTCTTTGGTCTTTCTTTTACTACAAAAAAAACTTTAGCGTTTCTCACACTCACATGACAGAACCAGGAAAAATGGATATCGCAGGTCGACATATTAAATGGTTACCGGAAGCTTCATCGATTGACAACATTGTTGATTTGGATCGCGAGGAGCCGCTCGGCAAGGGTGCCTTTGGTCTTGTTTTGAAAGGGAAGCTCAAAGTCCCAATTGAAGCACCGAACAAAGAAGTGATACCTATCAACACGTCTGTCGCTGTGAAAATTGAAGAGAATGTTGCGTCAAATGACCTGGAACGGAGAGAGATGGAATTCACTGCATTGAAAACTGCGATGGCTGCTGGTTGTGACGATGTTGTGCAAATCTATGATGTTTTGTATGACTCACAACAGGAAACAGTTTATTTTGTCATGGAGCTTGTGAAAGGTGGTAGAATCGAGCCGCTTGCTGAGCGAGACGAAAGCAGACTCATCAATGACTATGTGTTGACAATTGCAAGAGCAGTCTCATGTTTGCATCAGGCAGATGTTGTCCATCGCGACATTAAACTTGAGAACATGGTCTGGGATGAGAAAAGAAAAAAAGCAAGGTTGATCGATCTCGGTCTGAGTTGCGTCGATCGCTGTAAAGTGGATGAAAGAGCTGGAAGCCAAATAACTATGGCGCCAGAAATCTTCCTTGATAGTTTTGATTTTTCTCTTGATTCTTGGAAACAAGCTGATCTTTGGAGTCTTGGATGCGCAATCTACCACCTCGTGACAGGTGAAATGTATCGGGAGCAGGTATGGTTCCATCACCAGCGAGGATTGGGCATGGAAAACTATGTGCAATCCATGTTCCGGAGCAGCAGCCCAGTGATATCCTTAACGAGAGGTCTGAAAGGGAAATATCCAATGATTTTGACTTTTCTTCGCTCCCTTCTTGCGGTATCACCCAGTGATCGAGAGAATGATTTAAAGCTTCTTCAGCCCCAAGAAGCGAAAAATTTTGGGGAGTTAGTGGGAAAGGTGCATTCTCGGTTTGTGGGAACAAGGTGGGCACCAAATACATCAAGGTGGAGACTAAAAATTCGTTTTAAAACACGCAATGGAAAACTCCTCGCCGCAGGCACACCAGTGGAGGTAAACATGCAGAAAAATGTTACGGTCGATGAATGGAAGGAAAAGGAAAACGCATTGAACAGGGTCATACGAGCGAATTGCAAGAATCTTGTTAATATTTATGATGTCTTCTATGAAAAAAAAGCGCAGAGAGTCCGCACGGTCACTGAGTGGCTTGGACCGAGACACATTGGCACACCAGTGCGCAAAGAACGAAGGATCTTGTTGGAACAGTTTGTGATGCCTCTTCTCAGAGCTGTTTCTTGTTTGCACGAGGCAGGAGTTGTTCATTGTAACATCAAGAGAGAAAATGTTTACTGGGACGAAAAAGAGGGTCAAGTTAAATTAACAAATCTGCGACAAATTTGTGCAACAAAAGTGTGTGAACAAAGAAACCGAGAAACCGAGCAAACGATGGCTCCTGAAGTCCGCTTGGATGACTTCGATTTTTCACTTGAGGCTTGGAAAAAAGCAGATTTGTGGAGCTTAGGGTGCGTGATCTATCGCATGATCGCTGGAAAGCCATATCCAGGACAAATCATGTTTTTTGAGGCTGCACAAAAGGGACAGGCTGCGCTTAAGTCTGCAATACGGAGCTACGGTCAACCAGTATTGAGAGGATTCACGTCTTTTCGATCAATTGCTGCACTTTTGATGAGATTTCTCCAAATCAAACCAAAAAAGAGGACCAATTTTCAATTCACAAACCCACTGGGCCGTGATGAAAAAATTCTTTTTGGGAAGTATTGAAGAAGGTGGTTTTTTCAACTCAACCGTGGTCAACCCGGAAACAAAAAAAAGCAAAGCTTTACAAAAACACTCGGTCTTGAAGGTCGCAAATTTCGTGGAGAGAGTGGGAGCTTGTGGTAAACACTTCGATGGTCAATATGTTTCTTTTCATCTTTATTGTTTTCCCGCTTGTTTGTTATCGCGCACGTTAAAGAAGACCTGAATCTGTTCATCAGCGTCATCAACGCCTTTGTGGGTGTGTGGCATATCCTCGGGCCAATAGCGCACCAACTTCCCCCCTGTCTTTGCGCTTTTGTGACACTCGTTGTATTGGCAGTTCAGTCGCCCAGCTGCAAAACTCTTGATGTCCACACACTTAAACCAGAAAGGAGGATGTTCGCCGAGATAACGCATCCAATACCAGTAGACAAACATATAGTCGAAACCACTGGGATAGGCGACCAATACCGGCCCTACACTCTGGTCACCCGTTACCTCTCGACCAAGACTGGTCATCTGGTTGACCCACTCTTTGAATCTTTCCATAACTTCCAGAGCAGGTTGTGGATTGAGCGTTATGGCCGCAAGCGTCTCGGCTTGCTCTGGTTTCAGCCAAAACTCATTCATCGTCCTTTCGTCCCGAATGCTGCCTTCAATCTCTTGAAGATTGGCATCAAAGTCTCCGAGTTTTTGTCTGTCAGCGGTGTAAGCGACAGCGCCAAGATTTACCATGCTATTTGGCCCAGGGATCGGACCGAAACTCTCGATGTCGATGCTGATATAGTAATCGGCCATGTTTGTGTTTTTTTTTGGTCGTGTGGTTAATGGAAACAACGTCTTTTTAAGTAGGCATAAACAATCAATGTCAACACTTTTTCAGAAAACAAAAATGTCTGGTGCCGATACCAAGGACGACGACAGTGAACTTGAAAGACTCGCCTATAACTTTTTGCGGATAATGCGAGGTCAAGGTGTCCTTCGATATTCTCAAGGTGATGAAGGTAAAGGTGACGGTGATGGTGATGACCCGCCCCTGGACAACCAAGATGACGGCGAAAAGCTGGGTGAAGGAGAAGAAGCCCAACAAGACCAACAAGACCAAGCTCAACCCACCTCAAAACTGATGGCTATGGCTGTAAGCTATAACGCTTTCAGAATAATATTTGGAGAACCGGGTCTCAGCTATTCACAAGGAGAGGATGATAAGCCAGTAAAAGAGGACGGCGAAAAGCCGGCTGAACGAGAAGAGACGTGCGCAAACCAGTGGTGTCCAGGTGAGCGCGAGCGGCACTACGAAACGCTACCAGAAGATAAGCGAGAATGTGTCAGGGCAATGGATGACATCTTTTTGCTAACGCGAGGAGTTGACCCCGACACCGGCTTTCCCTTGACTTGGTCAGACGAGACCAAAGCTGACAAGGAAAAGTGAAATAAAAAGGAAAAATGGAGCGTCCCTTGACTTGGTCAGATGAGACCAAAAGATGACAAGGAAAAGTGAAATAAAAAGAAAAATGGAGCGTGGTCTTTTATTTTTGCCATTCAGATGTTGCAACGCTAGATCAGCGAGAAAGGCCTTGATACGAGCAATGCGATGCAGAGGAGACACGGACCATTCAAGCTCAGGCTTGGAAGAAAATAGAATCAAATTCCTTTTTTTTTTTTCTCTGCATTATATTACACAAGCGCCAAGGAACAGATGCCAAACCACGGACCACTTCGTAAGGATATTATTGGAGGAAGTTTGCAGATCAATTCCAAGATCGTCCTCGATGAACAATGCAACTTGCGGGTTGCTAACGCCAAGATAAAAGGAGATATGAAGATAGACGGAGACAGCTTCCTGAGTGGAAACCTCAAAGTGTATGGAGCGACCACGTTGTGCGATGGATTGACACTGACCGGTGATTTCAATCTGACCGGCGATACTACATTTACCGGGAACGTGGAAATTACGGGATTTCTCAACGTTGGAGGAGACACAAACATCGGGGGAAGCCTGATCGTTACTAACAACATTACTGGAGATATGGTGTGTGGCAACTCTTTCTGCACTCCAGATTGGGTCGTATCCGAAGATGTTGACAAGAACTTGAACTTTGCCTATGGAGGAAACGTCGAAGCCCAAATCATGCCTGACGGTGTGCTTTGTGGCCGGTCCTTGGCAGTAAGTCACGAGGAAGTAGTTGCAAGCCTTGGCCTCGCCACATTGGACGGAAACGTCGGAGTCTCTTTGATCACTGGTGATCCGACCGAGGGAACAACTGACGTGACCTTGCCCGATCCGACCAACACAAAGGCAGCCAGATTGAAGCATGTCATCGCTGGAAACGTTGCCTATGGAGTGATCAATGTGTATCCCACAAGTTGGGGACCTGATACATCTGTTGGTGTTCAGTTTGATACCAATGGTGATGCTGTCTCGCTTATCTGGTTGGGCACCTCTTGGTGGTGCGTCGGAAACTGCGGCGCCACTGTTATCCTTCCACCCTAAGCTATCGATCTATTTCTTCGATAAGGCTTTCACCCACTCTATTGAACCTCGTGTTTTCCATATCTCTTTTGCTATCATTATCGCAATATCTTTGGGCAGTTTTCCGAACTCTCCTTGCTTCTTTCTTCGCAGTTCTTTCCATACCAATATGAAAGAGAGAGAGCTTCGTTTCGCCAAATCATAGGCCCTTGGGTTTCTCTTTGCTTGACCACATGTTCTGCAACATTTTCTCCATCGAAATTGCATTTCTCCGCATTGTTCACATTCCCAATCTGGTTTTATGCATCTGTAACACAAACTTCTTTGAGAAGAATAACCCATATAGTCCAAACACTTTGCGCAATCTGTATGAGTGCGCCTCGGATATGGCGTGCCTGTTCCGCATTCAAGACAATATTGCCGCCGTTTGAAGTTATGAAACCTGCATTTAGGACAATACCAGTCACCGCTTTTAAAAGGCTGGGGCGGAGGGGCTCGTAACCTAATGTCCATTTGACGCGCCGTGCTTCCAGTTGCTCCATTTGGTTTTTGTGATGTTGTCTTTCTTTCTTTAATACCGTCTGATTCTCCTCATTCCCTTCCATCGTCGCAGTTCTCGCCTGGCTTGCGCAACCTTTGATCCAAAGTGAAAAAAAAATTGCCCAAAGATGAGTGGTGCTTCAAAGAAAACAAGTATGGTTTTGCTGTCGGTGGGACTCGGTATCACCTGGGCAGTGAAGCGTGAAATGCGCAACCACGACGCAGCTTTTAACCAGATGATGTGGGAGATTTGGGAAAATCCTGAGCGTGACCCTTCTTCGCCCGTTAAGCTTGATCCGCGAGTTAAGGAGTTACAGGCTTATCTTGCAAAGGGGTTTTGGCATACTGTTTTTCGTGAGCCTCCCTTTGACGCAGTGGAGCACTTTGATGGTGTCTCTGTTGCTGAATACGACAAAAAGTGCTTGGCCATTGCAAAAAACAAGTTCAATGAGCTTTGGAAGCAGATTGAGATTGAGGACAGAGATTGAATAACCAAGTAGTGAAAATAAAGATAAATTCAGTTAAAATTTTAAATAAAGATGAGTGATTTTGTGAGTTTTGGTGCTAGCCCTTATCAAATGGGTCAAGCTTCGCAAATGAGAAATCAAGTTCCGATGTCAAAACGCGATCGGAATGTATTACATAGCATAGTGCATTCCGGAGATCGAATCGGACCATACGTAAAATTTCCCAATCAATTTCGTGATTTTAGCTCATCATATGACAGAAAGGCCGCGCAAGAGCTGAAAAGAATTCGGGAAGAATACAATTTGAAATAAAATTCCGATTTATTTTTCTCAAAACTTGGAACCACTTTTTTCTAGGCTCGAACCAAGTGTTCTTGAAAAAAAAAACGCAATCGCAAATTCATGACTAGTGAGGGGCACGCACGACACTTTAATGTCTTTAACCAAATTTACAAATCAATTTAAAAATCGGATCGGTGCAACTAACCAAATTTACAAATCAATTTAAAAATCGGATCGGTGCAAAGTAAACATTCTCTCGCTTTTTTCTCGCTTTTTTCTCGTTATCCCTCTGACATCAAGTTACTGAGCTTTGGTTTGATAGGAGAAAGTTGTGCGACGCACTCCGAAAATCCGAGACGAAACCTAAGTTTACTTCCTTCGAGCGAGCCTTGAAGCGTGAAACCTCGTTGTCGTTGCCACTACCCATGGCGCCAAGAGACGGAAAAATGGTGTTTCAAAAAAGCCCTCAAAAGCCGAAAAAGAGATCAAAGAGAATTCCAAGAAGATATCGTGGCTGAAGAAGAAACCAAAAGAGCTGTCGACATCATCGAACAGAGCCCACCTTTGAAAGACTGTAATTTGCCTTCCGGGATCAGCTTTGACGAAGGGGACTTTCTCTTTGACTGGGAGAGTTAGCATTGGAGCTTAACTGGCTTAAATGATCTATCAACAATGTAAATAAATATTGGTCAAAACCATCTCCATAACCACCAACAAACAACACTACGATACGGGCTCCATTTGGCTGCTATTTCCAGCACTTTTCTTTTTGTTGGTCTTGTTGGTAGGCCATAAAGCTTTTTGATGCGTTGATTGACGAAGACGTCGTTTGTGGGAAATACGTCTAGATCGGTCAGTGCACTCAATTTTATTACTTGTATTGTCCACGGACCAACTCCCCGCACATTGCATCTCATTTGCTCCAATCCTTCATTTGTGCTCCAAGCGGGGTGTTCCAAGCACCAACATTCTACACGACGAAGGATTTCTATCTGACGCACCTCCAAGCCTAGTCGCCCAAGTTCTGCGTTTGACAGCTTTTTTGTATGTTGTGGTCCAAAAAGTGTGCCACCAAGCTTTCGATAAATCTTTCCGCGCAACTCTCTTGCCTTTGCGAACCTAATCTTTTGTCCAATTACAGCCCCGACCAAAGCGCAGTAAGGGCTCTTATCGGAGATTTCAAAGGCTTCACGATCCACCTCATCAAAGACTCGTTGGAGCTTAGGATCAGCTGAGCGCAAAAAGCTCACTATACTCTCATCACAAACAATTGCTTTCATTTGCTTTTTCTTTATTTAAGACTCGTTTTTAAAATCAAATGGGCTGGATGAAATTTTCTGAAACATGGGACATAAAGCTAAGTTACTTTACTTTGTTAACCTCTATCAATGGAAGAGAGTATTCCAGCAAACGAGAGAAAAAGAAAGTTGGCATCCATTCAGCGCGTGACCGCCCTCCGTCCTCACCCAGACCCGGTGGTCGAACGCCTGCAGTTAGCAACCGTGTTAGGCTGGCAAGTGGTCGTTGCAAAGGGAGAAGTAGAGGTGGGACAACTCGTCGTGTATTGCGAAATAGATTCACTACTTCCCGGTAAGGCACATTGGTTGCCTCCAGCGATAAAGCGTCGCATCGAGCAGATGCCCGAACACAAGCAGGACTGGTTCAGGGTCAAAAGTATCAAACTGCGCGGACAACTTTCGCAAGGCCTTATAGTCCCCTCAATCCCGTTTGGTTGTGTTGAAAGCGAAATTGGGGCCGACGTCACCGATATACTTGAGATCAAGAAATACAAGCCCATTGCGTTCAGTGGAAAATTCGCTATGTGCCAAACAAATGGAGGCGTTCCGTTCCCATCCCACCTTCTGAAGAAGACCGATGAGCTACGCGTTCAGTCCTATCCCCATCTCTTTGAAGCCCTTCAAGGGCAACCTTTCTACGCAACTGGAAAGTTGGACGGCACTTCAGGAACCTTTATGATAGATCCAGAAACAGCGGAATTCTTAGCTTGCTCACGGAATTATGTCCGGCAAAGACCAGCGAATCTTGACGTATGTCCTTATTGGAGAGCCGCGGTCAATGCTGGTTTGGAGGAAAAGCTTCGTGCCCACCCACATCTTGCGCTTCAAGGGGAGATATGTGGTCCCGGCATCCAAAAAAATCCTCTAAAGCTGAAAGATATTGAGTTTTTCGTCTTTAACGTGGTCGATGTTAGGGGTGGTGGTCAACCACTGCCGCTCGACAAATTTCAGGCGACTTGTAAAGATCTCAAGCTGAAGACCGTTCCAATAGAAACAATTGGCGAGCGTTTCGAATGCAGGAGTATCGACGAGGTCCTGGAGATGGCGAAGGGGAAATATGCTTCTGGGAAGCTTCGAGAAGGCCTTGTTTTCCGTTCTTGGAATCAAGCTATTTCCTTCAAAGCTATTAACAATGACTACTTGGTCTAACATCATCCCCCAGCGCCCCCTGGTCCATCGATAAGCCCCCGTCTTTACTGCCAGTTGTCGCAACGCAGCCGCTTCGTCCTCTTTTGAGAAGCTCTACCCGACCGCTGCAAAAGCTCCATATTCTTATCCATCTTGTCCAGCTAGTATCTCTTGCAGGTCTTGTTGCGGTTGGCGCACGCTTCACGCTGGCAGTCCTTATCACAATAATAAACTATTTTAACTAGTGCTGATCGCAGACATACTCCATCTTTAATGAGTTCACGCTCCTTTCCGGAATCCCCCTCTCTTTGTCTTATTTTTTTATTGCGGAGGACCACAACAAATTTGGCTAGGAACCCAAATCCCGAGAATATCATATCAAGAACGGTCAGCCCCCGATAACCGACCAAGAAAAAAAATAAGAATTGAAACAAAAAGAAAAAGCGAGGCTCAGCCCAAGAATGTAATGATGAGCTTTGCTAGAGTAACCAAGGGCTAGATCGTGCACACCACTGGTTGCATTAGCGGAAGGGAGGGCCGGACCAAACATCAAAGACGTAAGCCATCACGACAGGCGGAACAATCATTGCTGCTATAGCGAAGCCAAAAAAGCTCCTAATCCGGCAGCCTTTGAAGCATCGATGTGTCGGGACGCAGCTTTCCCGTGATTGGGTATCGTTCTTGCTCATTATGGAAAAAAACGCCCTAAAATCAAGCTGCTGCTATAGGGAACTTCAAAGAGCTCCTAATCCGGCATCCAGAAAAAAACGCCCTAAAATCAAATCTTGAACCGAAGTTTTTATTGACAAGGTTGTTGGCCGATTTTACACAACTTCGGTCGAGTTTTTTTCCCGCCGGCAAAAGCGCAATTCCCTTCCATCTCTGGTCGCATTGTAGATAAAAAACGATCTGGGATCACCAGCATAACCGAAGACGAACATCCATCCGGGCAGCTTGGCAGGCGCTAGCACTTCACCCGGATTAGCACAACCAAGAGCCGTGTCCATCCACGTTCTTTCAGACCAGCTTCTGAGCGTTATATCCTTTTGGGACACATTTCCAAGTCTGCGGCGAAGATCTTCAATTGCTCGGCTTTGTGTTGCGAGTCGAAGCGGTTTTTCAGCTTCGAGCCGTGCTCTTTCACGTTTTTGACGCTCATTGGGCGTGACCGGAGGAGCCACGCTAAAACCAGGGATATCGGTTCCTTTGAACAAATAATTTTGTATGCGTTCGGCCGCTCCTGGTTCATCTGTGACTTCTGATGTTGCGGCTGCAATCTTCTGTTGATATATTTGCTGAAAGTCTATCTTGGGTGCTTTCTTCTGCCATAGACCACCAGTCACCGCCCAAATGACCATAATACCCAGGACAAAGACCGCTATCACTGGAACTAGGACAGAGGGTTTCGTTGACATTACTTTCTCTTTTTATTGAGCTTGAAGAATATTATTTACGTGGTTCTTGCCTCAACCACTGCTCTAATTGTCTTTATCTCCGGATTGTATTCGATGATATGTGAACGCTCCCACGTCACATGCACTGCTCCGTAACCTGCTAGTTTTTTGTGGTTAAAACAATAAGGTTCCGCCCGCTCATTGGTGCACTCTTCGCACGAATGCTTGGCGACACTATAACCCAGATTGAGATCCGGACGTTCAAATGGTTCGTCGGGGGCAAACCCAATAATATAGGGGGCGTGGCCTCGTTGGCATTCATAGATCAATTGCCCAATGAGGTGCGTTGCTTCTTCTCTGGTTATTTTTTCCCAACGCGCTCCTTGTGGTAATAGAATCGAATCATCAGGCTCCCGATAGATATTGTAGTAGGAGTTTCCCTCAACACCTTCGGCCTCTATGGGATACCAAAGCCAAATCAAAAGGCCAAAGTCATCTCTCATTTCTTCTGGTAGTTTCCACACAATTATCCATCTTGTGTCTTCTCCTTTTTCCTGCATCAGTTCCCTACAAAACCAGCTTGAGGCATCTCGTCCGTGGTTTTCTTGTCGCACTTGAGCTCCATGTTGTTCACAACAAAGACCTTCTATCCCCATTACATTGCTGAAATACATGGCATCAGTATCACACTCCGTGCATTTGAGATCCCTTTTCTGCTTGTCAGAGAGCCCAGCCATGAGCTGTTCTCCACTTGAGCTCGCGACCGTGACATCGACAAGTGGCATTTGCTCACCAAAAACCTTGTTGATGTGCTGTTGGAGACTGGAAAAGAGTAAACGCGTTTCCCTTTCCATTTGTTCTGGCGAAGTATGTTCCTCCATATCTTGCTCTTTAATTTTTTTGCTAACTTTGCATTCTTTAAAATACTCTCTAGAGCAAAGTTCTCTAATGTAATTTTTTCTCACTCATTCTTTAAAATACTCTCTAGGGTAAAGTTCTCTAATGTAATCTTTGGTGTAAGGGTGTATTTGCTCGTCTTTTCTCACTTGGCTCAGAGGAACCCACCGAATATTAGAGTGTTGCTCTTGAACTATTTTCTCGTTAACCCAATCTTTGTTGGCGTTGAAGACCCACGCACTAGCGATACAATGTGTTCCAAACCCTTCAGTCCCATAGAAGTTATCTTCGTAGATATGATCAAATACTCCGAGCCATCCTAGCTGGTTTTTGTCAAGGGAAATTCCTAGCTCGGCCAGACTAAGCCGTTTGATTGCTTCTTCCTGCCTTTCGTTTTTCCGTATGCGACCTCCTGGAGCAAAGTAGTAATTTTGCGCAGGCTTATTGATTCGTTTCCCTAACAGCACTTCTTTGTATTCATTGATAACCAGAAAATCGATGCAAGGTAGAGGCATCAATCTAATACCTTCTTCAAAATCGCGATTTGAAAGCATTTTTGATTTTTATCTGGTAGTTTGTCCTTAAGAAAGAAGAAGAAGAAAAGAAAGAGAACATGGCTAAAAGCAACGGCTTCTACAACTACTTGAGCAATATTCGTCCAATCGAATGGTTTGAATATGGGGTGGTCTTAGTGCTCGTGATGTTCCTGGTTACCCGTGTCTTCCGACCAACATGGATGCAAATAATAGCCTTCGTCATTGGCATTCTTTTTATATACTACAGGACAGATCGTCGCACCTCCACGACAGCTCGGGCTTATACCGAACTCAAAATGCGTCTCGAAGAACTCCATCCTAAACCAGAGAACTTCCATATGGATGTGGATATCATGAATCTTTACTACAACACAAAAGACTTTCGGAAGTTTCACAGCGAAGGCTACGATGAGAGTTTGTTTGCCGCGGATAACATGTTAAAAATTGTATCAGAAATGGAAGGCGGAGTTTACCACTGTGCGGAAAATCTTGAAATTGTCCGAGAGCAGATGAACAAGGCGCTGAATCATTATCAAACAATTGTCTTCAAGCTTCCATTCGAAGGCAGCGCTGGTCTAGTTTATCAGAGGCGGCATAAGCGCGCTCTAAACGCATTGCACATTCTCCTACGACGCCATGTCGATAACATGTCGAAGCTTTGTATCAAACAGTATGCTACAGGTCCAAAAGAAATAGATCGAGCAAAGATCGACAGCAAAGCCTCTCAATTCTACGGCGCAGACGGCTACATGGCCCCAGGAGCTTTAGAACAAAAAACCATAGATATCGACTGGCATCCTATCTACAACAAGGGCCCACGACCGAATGATCTGGAAAACCAAGAAAGTAGCGCGTGGGATTTTTACTACTGAACAAAAAAAAACTTTTCTCATCTCTCGTGTAAAATTAACGAAATGAATCCTTTGCCCCAAGATCTTGAATACATAGACTTGTGCACTCCTCAGTGCCAAGCATTTGATACGAAAGTGACCGTTGATTTGACCACGGGTAACACAGAATGGATAAAGGAAGGCGCTGATGTATATGTTGATATCGTCGATCCCGAATGGGACCTCGATTGTCAACCGTGCTTAATGATGTCATCTGCTGCTTATTCTGGGGACGTCGTAAAGCACCTCTTGGACGGGTATTCCGCCTCGCTCGTAACGATAGCCCGCATGGAAGAAGG
>Ga0055444_10000022_pt1 | contig 14856 bp, 11 predicted proteins | sample China_Galinas_Co_FD_57742 | JGI IMG/M metagenome (GOLD analysis project Ga0055444, IMG submission 57742) | Wetland microbial communities from San Francisco Bay, California, USA, that impact long-term carbon sequestration - China_Galinas_CordA_D2 | ecosystem: Environmental > Aquatic > Marine >...
TCGGAAATCAGCTGCATCAACCCGTACTCGATCCCGTTGTGGACCATCTTGACATAGTGGCCCGCCGAACCGGGCCCCAGGTAGGCCACACAGGGGGCCTGGTCCACTTGAGCGGCCGCGGCTTCCAGAATAGCGCCGACACGGTCGTAACCTTGGCGGGGGCCGCCCGGCATGAGGCTGGGGCCTTGGCGGGCGCCGCTTTCGCCGCCGGAAATCCCCATGCCCATGAAGAGCAGGCCTTTTTCCTTGAGCGCGGCCTCGCGGCGATCGGTGTCCGGGAAATGGGAGTTGCCGCTGTCGATGATCAGGTCGCCGGGGTCCAGGTGCGGCTCGAGGGATTGAATCACGTCGTCCACCGGAGCGCCCGCCGGCACCAGCAGCAGCACGGCCCGCGGAAGACGCAGCAGGTCGCAAAAGCGTCCGATGTCGTTGACGGCATGGACGGCCTGCCGCCCGCTTTTTTCTTTCTCGAGGGAACAGGTTTGCTGCGCCTCGCGGTCGTAGCCGGCCACCGCATAGTCGTGATCGGCCATGTTGAGCACAAAATTGCGTCCCATCACGCCTAAGCCGATCACGCCGATGTCGCACGTGCCGTCATGCGCCTGGTCTGACATTTTTTCTCCCTCTCTGTCGTCATGGCCCTGATCGCTGCGGGGGTGGTCTGGAACGTTTACGCCGACGGCCTGGGATCGCGAAACAACGATCGGCATGCCGGGCCGCATGATGCTTCGTGACGCCCGCTAAAACTCCCTGGCCGCATTTTCAAAGGCGCCCTGCAGTTGGTGGTAGCTCTCCAGAAAACCGGTCTTGACGTCTTCCCAGACATTGCTGGAGCTGTGCTTCAAACCACCATACCACTCCGCCGCCTTGGAGCGCTGCTTTCTCAGGGCCGTCAGGGTCTGCTGGGCGCTGCTGCGTGCGGACTGGTCCATTTGATCCCATTTCTGGCTATATTGGGTTTCCAACCGTTCGATGCGAATGTCCATGTCAGCGAGGGTCTCTTTGGCTTTCCGGACCGCCTCATCCCGTTGATCGGCCGTATATCCACCGATGGCCTTCAGCGCCTGCATGGTCTTTTCCTTGGCCGCCTGGGCCGGCGTCTCTTCCGCCGCCGTCCGGTCCCCATAGCCCAGCGACCCCGCGATAAAAATGACCATGGCAATCAAAACAAGTTTAGCCGCTGATGATATTTGGGGTTTCATGTTGTTTGGCGCCTTTCCGTTGGGTTAATCGCAGACACAGACGCTACTTTATCGATACCGGTGAAAGAGATGTTTCGTTCATGAAAACGTGTCATCTGCAGTGGTTTTTGGTACGTACCTTCCTTGTGAAGGGAGGGCCGCCATTACATTATCCGTTTATGATGCGGGTCTTGCGAAAAAAGGATTTGAGACCTTGGGATGGGGCGATACGTTGGAGCCCCCTTCCGTGAATCTCCGTCCTGGATCAGTTCGGTTTATGTCGCTAAGTGCTCAAAAGATGGATCCGAGAATCATTCTCACACGAAAACACTGAATATCAGACGCGATACCATCGGGTAAGATGTCCGATGAACAAAAAGAGCGGAACATGGTTTTAGTCAGCGTTACATTTGGAGGGAAATGAAATTTTTGGATGAAGAATAAGCATAATTATGAAGGATGACAAGTCGAAACTATGCGGCAACAGCATACTGCCGCGATGTACATTCGACGGGCAGCCGTTCGGACCCCCCCTATCCATGGCGGTCAAAATGATCAGCGGCTTGTTCTTTTACCAGCCCGTTATTGCTACCCAGGCCTGTTCCTACAGTGAATACAGATAGTCGAAAAAGCCATACATAATCTCGGTCATCTGGCGATTGCCGTCGACCGTGCCGGCCATACCATAGAGCGCTGTGGTTTCCGCTGTGGTTCCCGCCTTGGTGTGCGCATAGGCCACCCCTTCCCGCAGGTCTTTTACAAATTCTCCGGCAATACCGGGGGTGAAGGTCTGCGGCATGGTAACGCAGAAGTGCAGGGCCGGCGGCAGCTGCAGGACATTGAAGCGCCAGCCCCGCAATTTCATGAAGTCGTTGATGTGGTAGACATCCACTTCGTCGGAGTAAAAGCTGATCACGAAGGTGGGCTCCCCGATGAGGGTCAGTTCCGGTATTTCCTCGATGCCGTGCTTGATTTCATCCGCTACGGCCATGATGGCGCCGGCCGCTTTGAGGTAACCCTCTTGGCCCAGGTAGACCATGGCGGCCCAGGTGGCGGCGGTCAACCCGCCGGAGCGGCTGCCCGAGGCGGTGGGGGAGGCGTACATGCCGCCGGGCCAGTCCGGGACATTGAAATACTGGTGGCGGCGGAAGATATTTTTCCGATAGAGGACCACGGATGTGCCTTTCAGGGCGAATCCGTACTTGTGGGTGTCGGCCGACATGGAAGTGACGCCCGGCAGCCGAAAATCGAAGGGCGGGATGGCGTAGCCCAGCTTTTCGATCCAAGGCAGGATAAAGCCGCCCAGGCAGCCGTCCACGTGCATGCCGATGTCGTGTTTCAGGGCGATTTCGGAAAGCTTTTCCAGCGGATCGATCAGGCCGTAAGGGTAGTTGCCGGCGCTGCCGACGATGGCCACGGTGTTCGCGGTAATGCGTTCTTCCACCGCCCGGGGATCCACCCGGAAATCCGGTTTGCTGACCGGGACATGCACCATCTGGATGCCGAAGTATTGGCCGGCCTTGTCGAAGGCCGGGTGGGCCGTGTGGGGCATGATGATTTCGGGGGCCGAGATGCCCTTTTCCTGGCGGGCCCATTCGCGGTAGGCTTTCATGGCCATAAGGATGCTCTCGGTGCCCCCGGAGGTGACCGTGCCGCATACCTGGTCTTCAGGATTCCGGACGGTGGCCGCATCGCCATGGAGCATTCCGGCCGTCATGGCGATAATCTCGCTTTCCAGCTTGAACATGCTCGGGCACAGGTCGAATTGAATCGTGTTCTCGTGGGAGAACAGGGCGAAGACCTCGTTTAGATAGGCGCGATGGTCTTCGCCGGCGTGGTAAAAGGTGCCGGAGACTCGGCCGGTCTGCCAGCGGGCGTTTTCTTCCTCGGCCATGACGGACAGCTCGTTATAAATATCTTCCCTGTCATGTCCCTTGACGGGAATGCGGCCATGGCTCTTAAAACGCTCTTTATAGGGCTTCAGCGGATCGGCGGGTTGAAGGGCTGCTTTCTTTTCAGTCATGTTTGTTCTCGCTTTAAAAACAGTTTAAAATATCTCATTCAACAGCACAAACCAAGTCAAATGGTCATTTCTTGGAATGTTGATTAAATTTACTTCTCATTAAGGGCGGCGAAGATCTTCTTATTCTTTTTGAACAGCATACGGTACTGGCGGTACATCTTGTCGTAGACTGGACCGTTTTGGGGGTCCGGCTGGAACACCCGTCTGATCGTGACGCGTTCCGGAATATCTTCGATGGCGAGACGGCCCAGTGACAAAAGGGCCAGGAAGGCCGTGCCCCGGACGGTGGTGTTGACCGGGTCCTCCACCTGGTGGATCGGCACGTTCAGCACGTCGGCGTGTATCTGGGACCAGACATCCGACAACGCACCACCCCCGGAAAAGCGGAAGTGGTCGATGGGGCGTCCGATGAATTTTTCCGCCGGCCGCCGGGTCCAGCGATTATTGTAGGCCAGACCTTCCATGACGGCCCGCGCCATGTGTTGGCGGGTGGTCTTGAGCGAAAGATTCATGAAGCCCCCGCGGGCATGCGGCGCTTCACTGGGAACGATGGCCCCGTTCAGCCAGGGCAGAAAGATGACACCCGCGCTGCCCGCCGGTGCCGCGCAAGCCATCGTATTGAAGCGGTGATAGGCATCGTCCGGTTTGGGGCCGGTGGCGAAATCATCGTCCGGATAAATCAGGTGCTTCAGGTAGAATTCGACGCATTTGCCGCCGGCGCCCTGTTCCCCGAGGAGATAATACCGGTTTTGGAGCGGGCTGGGTAGCGCGGTCATGAAATGCGCCAGATCGGTTTTTTTGAACGGCACGTGGCAGGTCATGTAAAGGGAGGTGCCGATATAGATGATGCTTTCAAAATCATGCACCGCGCCGGATCCGATGAGGGAGGCGTTGGAGTCGCTCACCCCTGCCACAACCGGTGTCGAAGCGGGCACCCCCAGATCCTCAGCCACGGACGGTGCCAGGGGCCCCACGACGCCGTCGTTGGGGATGAGGGCGGGAAATTTCTCTTTGTCCAGGCCGGCGACTTGCAGCAGGGCATCGCTATAGCTGGTGGCGCCCCACTGACGATTGTCCGTCACCACGAAAGGCACCATGGTTTTCTGGGTGGCCGTGATCCGGCCGGTCAGCCGGCTGGTCAAAAAATCCATCGGTTCCAGAAATTTGTGGGTGCGGGCGTAAATTTCCGGGTGCGCATGTTTGATGAACAGCACGTGGCCTAAGGAATCCACCCCGGACAGGGTCGGCACCAGGCCGGTAAGGCGCAGCCATTTGAGCAGTTTAAAAAGTCCGTAGCCCTGGATGCGGGGGAAGCCATTTGCGATGGCCCGGTTGTAAGGCCCGCCGCGGGTGTCCATCCAATGGATGGCCCGCATCAGGGGCTCGCCGTGGGCATCGACCGGAACGGCCACCGACCACTGGGAGTCGCAGGCCACGGCGGCAATGTCGTATGGCGCAATGCCGGATTCGGCGATGACCTCACGGGCTGTCCGCCGGGCGCCCTGCCACCATTCATGCGGGTCCTGTTCGGCGCCACCACCGGACAGGAGGTGGGTCGTAACAGGGGCCCCCGCGCTGGTGATCACCCGGCCGGTGTCCGCCACGATGGCCGCTTTCAGACCGCCGCTGCCCAGATCGATGGCCAGGACATAGTATCGATTGCGCTGGGTGTGTTCGTTTGTATCGCGGCCCATTTTGAGAGAGGGATCCTTTGGCATTCGTGCGGGAGAGATCGCAAATATCGGCTGTTTATGAGTAACAGCCAATCTTGATCGGATTGTCAATAAAATAAAACCGCTTTGTGTTTCGGTTGAAACATCATCCATGGCGCTTTTTTGAAAATTCGCTGCCGTTGTGTTATTTTATGACGGAGTTTAATCCACCATCGCGGGCGGGGAACAGAAAACGGTTTGATCGATGACCTAACAGCGGGGAAGAAAATGGCACGCATGAACAACCTTATGGAACTGTTTCAACTGCTCGACAAATCCAATTGCCGCAAGTGTAACGAGAAAACCTGCCTGGCCTTTGCCGCGGCTGTTTTCCAGGGCCGTAAAGCCATCGAGGAGTGCCCGAAGCTCAGTCAGGAAATCATCGATCGCTTTTCTGATAAAGATCCGTCAGGCCGGCTCAAAACCGTGGAAGAGAACCGCGACGAATATCTGGAGACCTTGAAACAGGAGATCGCCGGTCTCGATCTTGCAGCCGCGGCCGAGCGGTGTGGCGGGCGGTTTAACGGTGAGCGCCTGACCCTCAAAATTCTCGGCAAGGATTTCAGCGTCGATACCCGGGGGAACCTGTTTGCGGATATTCACGTCAATCCCTGGGTGGCCCTGCCTTTTCTTTACTATCTTCTGCACGGCGAAGGTGCAAACCCCTCGGGCAACTGGGTGTCCTTCAGGGAACTCAAGGAGGGCGGGGAGCGCTACCCCTTGTTCCAGAAGCGCTGCGAAGACGCCATGAAACGCGTGGCGGACACCTACACCGACCTGTTCGACGACCTCGTGCACATCTTCAGCGGCCGCCAGGTGGCCGAACAGTTCGCTTCAGATATATCGGTGGTGCTCGATCCCCTGCCCAAGGTGCCCATCATGATCTGCTACTGGCGGCCGGAAGACGGGCTGGCCTCCACCCTGAACGTGTTCTTCGACGAGACCGCCGACCGCAACCTGGACAACGGAGCGCTCTTCTCTTTAGGGGCCGGGCTGGCCGCCATGTTTGAAAAGCTGGCCCTGCGGCACGGGTTTGCCGACCTGGCATCTTTCCGTTGATGGCGTCTGGCGGGGCTTCGAAAGGACAGTAATGGGGGCAATGACGGCCTAAACAGATTCTTTCCCGAGTTCTTTCTTGAGGGCGATCCCCAACCGCTCTATCGTCAGTGGCTTTTTCACGTATTGACCGGCACCCATCCTTTGTGCTTCCTTGACATCCCCGGTTTCGGCGAAACCACTGACGATAATGGCCTTCTGGCCTGGTTTGATCTTTTTAATTCTTTCGTAGGTTTCGCGGCCGTTGATTCCCGGATCCATGATCATATCCAGCAGCAGAAGATCAACGGGGTGCGCCTTGACATACGCAATGGCCGCCTCCCCGCTCGTCACGGAATCGGCGCGGTATCCAAGCCTGGTGAGCATTCGGCAGGCGATTTCTCCCTGAGTTACCATATCGTCCACGACTAACACGGTTTCTCCGCATCCGTTCAGCGCTTCCAACGGTTTGGGCGATTCGGTATCGACCATGCTTTCCCGTGTGATGGGAAAGTAGAGCTCAAATTCGGTGTGATTGGCGTCGCTTGTCACGTTGATATACCCTTCGTGATCCTGCAGCACGTTCCATACGACGGCCAGACCCAGCCCGGTGCCGCTTCGGCCCATGACTTTTCTGGTGTAAAAGGGTTCGAATATTCGAGATAGATCATCAGCCGCGATGCCCGAGCCGTCATCAGAGACCGATAGCACGACATATTCACCAATCTTGATATGGTCGTAGCCCTGCAGCGGCTTGTCGACATAACGATTGCGGGTTGACACCCTGACGCTGCCATGACCTTGAATGGCCTCCACGGCATTGGAGACCAGGTTCATCATCACCTTTTTGAGGTGGACGCGCGAACCGCTGATATTAAACAACTCACAGTCGAGATCGGTATCGACCGTCACGGTGGTGTGATATTGCAGCAGGTTTTCGTATTCCGGGGAATTCAGGTACTCATTCACCAGATGGTTGAGGTTCAAAGTCTCCCGGGTAATGGCAACCCCTCTGGCAATCGTCAACAAATCCTGAACGATGGCGGCCGCCCGTTGGCCGGCTTCATGAATGGTTTCGATCGGTTTTTTCAGGGGGCTGTTCTCCGGCAGATCCAACAGGATCAATTCGGGATAGCTGACGATACCGGATAAAATGTTGTTCAAATCGTGGGCGACGCCCCCGGCCAGCAACCCCAGGGATTCCATCTTTCTGGATCGGGCTGTTTTTTCCTGGCTGACACGCAGTGCTTTCTCGGCGGCTTTCCGCTCGGTGATATCCTTGGCAATGCCCGTGATACGGACTACTTGGCCGTTGTCGTTGCCGATGGGGAAGCTGCGGTCTATAATCCAGCGGACGCTGCCGTCCGGCCTCACGATACGGTATTCTCGCGAGGACCCACTGCCCTGCGCTAAATCCTGCGCGAAAGCCGCTTGTGCCTGCTTCCGGTCTTCGGGGTGGATGCTTTCCGGCCATTCCGCATACCGGCTGTAGAGATTGGCGATAGGACGCCCCCATATTTTTTCATAGGCCGGGCTGACATAGATCACATTCTGTTTCCCGACATCGAACAGCCAGATCACCTCACTGATGTTAGTGACCACCTCGCGAAATCGGGCCTCGCTTTCCTGTAGCGACGTTTCGAACCGGTTGCGATCTATTTGCGCGGCAACTTCACGGCGCTCCAGGATACCCTGGCGGACCAGCATGTAGACCATACAGAAGGTAATGAGGATCGTCAGGATGAACAGTAGATTGACATTGAATAGAAACTGACCCAATCGACGGCGCTGGTCGTCGATCATTCTCTGAGCCGTTGTCTGGGAATCACGGTTCAGCGCCCGGGCTTTTTCAAAGGCCTTGGTGATCCTGTCAAGGGCGATGCCGGTGACTTCTTCCGACTGCGGGCCGTATCCCGACACGCCTTCGGTCAGCCAGATCTTTAGGTCCGCGATGGCGGGGGCGACGACCGCGTGGAAAGTGGAGGCGTTGATCAGGTTGTCAAAAACATAAGAATCCCGGATTTCTGCAATCCGGTGGTAGACGCTTTCCACCTTTTCCCGCGTGAGGGTCAAGTTGTCTTCTGTCGGGCGCAGTCGTGCCATCTTGACTGAGGTGACGACCTCGGCAAGATCCTCAAGAATCAGATCGAGGTCGAAAAGTTCACTGATCAGTTTGTTGGGGAGATTTTCCTCGATGGTACGAAGGGTCAGATTGGTCAATAGGATGGTCGTGATGACGGCTATGATAATGATGATCATCGCGGTCCACAGCAACAAGCGTGGTTTCGGTCGGATGGTCTCCATTCCGTCTCCTACGGCAGCATATCTCGTTCGCGGTAATACTTTTCAGCGCCGGTATGCAGGGGAAGCGACAGGCCGTCCAGGGCCGTCTCCAAGGTGATGGATTGCCCTTGGCTGTGACCGCTGCGAAGCAGAGCACGGATTCGCTCGCTCCATAAGGCCTTTGTCACCCGGTAAACAAGTGTTTCCGGCATGGCGGCGCTTACCACCAGCAGGGCATGCACCTGAATGGTCGGCGTTTCGGGAACACCCTCATACACATTGGCGGGGATCGTGCCCGGCACGAGGTAGGGGTATTGAGCGCTGATGGTGCGGGCCTTATCGGGTGCGACGGGGATCAGCGCAATGCCGATGTCGGACAACTCGGTGACCGCTTTCATGGGGGCGCCCGCCATCATGGCAAACCCCTGCAGATCTCCCTTGACCATTTTGTCATACGTGAAGACGGGTTTCAGATATACGGGCTGCAGATCGTTTTCGCTGAGCCCGTGGGCGTTAAGAACTATCCGCATGACCGCCAGGGTTCCCGAGCCGATTTCGTCGATGGAAATCTTCTTGCCCCTCAGGTTTGAGATACTATGGATGTCGGCATCGCGGCGGGTGACAATCTGGAATTTTTCAGGATACAAACTCGCTACGGCGCGCAGTGCACGGGCATCCTCGTTACCGGAGAAAACCTGTTCCGCATGGAACGCCCAGGCCGCAATATCGGCCTGGACCAGACCGGCTTCAATTTCACCAGCTATCACGGTGCGCACGTTTTCAATCGATCCGGCTGAATTCTGCGCCACGCCGATGTATCCGGGAACGCCACCGGTCCCCGTGTCTGTCAGACCCTCCGCGATCAACTTTCCGATTGGGAAATAGACCCCGGTCAGTCCTCCGGTCCCGATGCGGAAAAGATTGGTTGCACCGGGCGAAGTCGGTGTCGTCGTGATCAAGGCCGCTGAAAGCATAAGAACGAACAGGAAAGCAGCGATCCGGCGTTCGTCGAAATGAAGTTTTGGGGTGTCACTTGTCAGCGTCCACCAGAGTCCCATGCGTTTCTGATGCGGTTTTTTCGTCATTTTGTCCCTCGATATTCGGGTACATGAATATTGATCCCAATGGAGAGAACTGGCCTTGATCTTGGATATGGTTTTCGATCTTGAAACCACCTGTCGGGCTTCGGGCGAGTCGCTTCAGCAAGCACAATTGAAGTAGGCGGGCCGTTTTCGCCAATAAAGAAATGCCTATGAGGCGACCGATATGCCTGTGGAATAATCTGTCAAAATTATCGATGAGTTGCAAGCCTTTTCAAAGTGATAGAGGCATACGAAATGGGTGCCCGCCTTGTCAGTGGATAAGGGCCGGCCTCCGGGGAAAATCATTTTCGGAAGAGAGAAGCATGCTTCGCACAAGTAGTGAGGACCTATAGCCGGTTTGCCGCACCGCCAGGGATCGTTAACCATTTTTTAAGATGATGTCTAATTGCTGATGTCGACAACCACACGCGTACCCTTGCTGACGACATCGTAAACGGGCGAAAGCTGGACCAGGGATCGCAGGGTTTCCAGATTTTCCTGATCCGTTTTTACCTTGAAGTTGACACGAATCTCCTTATATCCGGGTCTGACGTCTTTTGAGATCTGGAAAAAGCCTTTAAGATCCAGATCACCTTCCAGCCGTGATTCAATCTTTTCCAGTTTGATGCCGCGAACTGCGGCATGGTAGACCATTGTGGTCGTCATTCAACTGGCCAGGGCATTTAGAAGATGTTCCACGGGATTCAAGGCTTGATCTTTTCCGGCCAGAATTGGGGGTTCGTCTGCTTCGACAACAAATTCGCGGGTATGCGAAATCTCCTGGCAGGCGCTGTAGAACCCCTTGACCGTCGTTCGATTGTGACCGCCATCGACCCATTGATTGTCGACACGGAACTTCGATTCGGCCAGGTCCGGTTTTTCTTTGACGGCCTCGATCAAACTGATGACCGCACCCACATCCACACCATTGAGCATTTTTTGTTCTGACATGGTTCACCTCCTCATATCGAAATGTCGATCACGCGACCTTATGTGTTTTTATTTTCTGTTACCGCTTGCTATGCCTGGCAGCGTGTCAGAGGGAGGTTTATGAAGGACAGCTGGTGAGTGGCGTGCGTATAAGAGCGGACAGCCTGTTTCAACGTCAGGCGCATTCGCCTGATCTGACCATCGATGCCAGCGGGCACAGCATGTTCAGAATAGGACCGCTGCCAGGCTTTGCAAGGGGGGAAGGGTTTATTCCTATAGTGGGTATTGGTTTAAGCTACCCCCACAGAATACAGGACCGGCGTAACTGAATCGATTTGTGCCGGCCCGGTTATTCTCGTCAGGGCATGACAATGTTGAAATTGCCTTTGGGCCTGTCCAGCAGCATCAGAAAACGTAACAGATCCATGCGGCTGCCGGAGACTTGCAGCTGGTCTGAAAAGAGCGTTTCCTTGAGGTCGGTCCGGCCCGTGAGCATGCGTACGAACAGATCATGCGTGATTTTCAGGGTCACATCCGCCCCGGGGGCAGGCGGGGCAGCCTTGTGATGCAGGACGGCATTTTGCAGGGTGATTACATAGCTTTCCCCGATATCCGTGAAGATGATGTTCAGCATCATGGTTTTCCCCGCCGCCGCCGGGCCGTCGAGCCGTACCGCCATGCTGTCGAAAAACTTGGGCAGCGGTGTCCGCTTGAGAAGCTCGTACGCTTTGGCCATATCCAGGCCCTTGTCCGGTACGCCATAGCGTAGCTCATGGGCCGCCGTCAGATAAACACTCCGCCAGACACCGGATTCGGCCTGGTAACCGAGCTGATCGTAGGCACGGGCCAGCAGCAATTTAGCTTTTTGATTGTCCGGTTCGGCGAAGACCAGGTGGTTGAGGACTTCGGCCACCCAGCGGTAATCACCCTTATCGAAGGACTGGCGCGCCTTGACCAGTATTTCATCCGCACCGCCCATATACGCCACATAACGCTCCGCCGACGCTTCCGGGGGCAGGGGATTGAGGTGGGCGGGGTTGCCGTCGTACCAGCCGAGATAGGCCTGGTAGACCGCTTTGCTGTTGTGACTGAGGGTGCCGTAATACCCCCTGTTGGGGAAGAACGTGCCCAGCGATGCGGGCAGCTCCATCTGCTCGGCGATTTCTCGGGGGGTGTACCCGGCATTGGCCAACCGCATGGTCTGGTCGTGAATGTATTGATAAAGGTCCCGCTGTTTTTCCAGAAAATTGATAATCTTTTGATGGCCCCAGATAGGCCAGTGGTGGCAGGCAAAATAGATGTCGGCCGTGCCAAATAGATCAATGGCCTCATTGATATAGTGGCTCCACTTGAGGGCATCGCGCACTTTGGCCCCGCGCAGGGTATAGATGTTGTGCATGTTGCGCGAAACAATCTCGGCCCCGCAAAAGGCATTGAAATCCGGCAGATAAAACGTCAGTTCGGCCGGTGCTTCCGATTCGGGCGTATATTGGAAAACAAAGCGCACACCGTCGACCGTCATGGCCTGGGGCGTTCGATCCACGATCGTGTTCGGTGCCAGGATGCCGAAGTTACCGAAAGGAACCCTTTTACCAAGTCCCGTGTCGACATATCCCCGCACGGATGCCGGTAGGTTGCGGCCAAACTGGTAGGCGGCCCGACGACCCATGGCAATACCGGCAATGATGTTTTCACTGGTGGCTTCGTCCATGAAGCCCTTCGGGGCGATTATCGGGACAGACCCCTGGGTGGCCTCATCGGCCGATAAGACGCCCAACGCACCGCCGAAATGATCGATATGGCTGTGGGTGAAGATAATGGCGGTCACCGGCCGGCGCTCCAGGTGTTGGCCGGCAAACGCGAGGGCGGCGGATGCGGTCTCGAGACTGGTGAGCGGGTCGACGATAATCCAGCCACGGTTGCCTTCGATGATGGTCATGTTGGCGAGGTCGAACCCGCGCAGCTGGTAGATGCCCGGCGTTACTTCAAACAGCCCGTGGATATTGTTCAGTTGTGCCTGGCGCCACAAACTGGGGTTGACACTGGCTGGCGCCGGGCCGTCGATAAAATTGAACGACGGCATGTCCCATATCACAACGCCATCGGCATCCTTGATCTGTAGGTCCGGCGCCGACGCGATCAGCCCCCGTCGGGCTTCCTCGAAATCGTCCCGGTTGTCGAAGGGGAGTTCTTCGCGCACGCGGGCATTCATTTCGCGTGTAGCCTCTGTCGGAGCGCTGAAGCCCGAAGCATCGCTATCCTCGGCGGTTTCCGGTGTGCATGCACCGACGGCAAGGAGCATGACCATCAACAGAATGGCGGACATGTATTTCACGACAGACCTCCGTAAGAAATTATCATTCAACTACGAGCGGCGGTTTCCAATTGTCCCGGATGGTTCGGGTTTTCTTTTCGTGATTGTTCATTTACTCCCACGTAGAAGAAAACGAAACCAAAAGAAGACGTCCGTGTCCCGTGGTGCTTCGTACTTCCCTGCGCGTTGGCGTTTCGGTCGGAGCACGCGGAAACACGTCCCTTTTCGGCGGGATCAGACAGTCCACCCACTTTTTTCCGTCCGCCCCGTCGATGCTCGGCGCGGGACAATGGGAAAGAAGAAAACCGTAATCATAAAGACCGTTTTCAAGCCCCCCTCGGGGGGCTGCCTGAGGCATACTTGCGGCAACCATGCGACAACATTTGGCGAAGTGTAGACGATCGACTACAAACCGTCAAGGCATTTGTAACCTTTACGGGCGGGCGCTTCAGTTGCTGTTGCGCAGGAGATCCATGAAGGCTTGCAGAATGGCATCCTGGGCGGCTCCGGCCGGTTCGCCGTCAAGGCCGGTCGCGGGCAGGAGATAGTGTTCGAACACCAGAAGCCCCAGGACCATGGCGGTGCCCCCGGCCACCAGGAGGCGTGGATCCGTGCGCTTGTCAAAGGTGCCATCCTTCTGGGCCTTGGCAATAATGCCGGTCATCTTCTGCAAGAAAGGGAAGGCGCTCTGCACGTTGCCTTGAAACTGCCCATCCAGAAACGTGCGGGCCAATACCTTCCAGAAGGCCTCGTTCTTTCGCAGCGCGGCAACCCCGCGAATAAAGGCGTCGGCATAGTTCTCCGGCGCACCGATATCGGCGTTGATTTTTTCCATGAGATGGTTCTGAACCTGCAGGCGCAGATTTTCCTTAGAGCCGAAATGACGATGGACAAGACCGTGGTTCACATTGGCCCGGGCGGCAATATCCCTGACGGACACGCCGGCAACCCCCTTCGCGGCAAAAAGGGCCGTGGCCGCATCCAGGATGGCGGTCATGACGTCGTCCTTACCGGTGGGTCGGGTTGTCTTGCGCATTAAACGTTCCTTGTGGGGTTATTATTAACGGCAGGTTTGTGGAGCGTAGTCAATTGACTAAAAGCTGGCAAGTGATTTGTTGCCGCGCAAGGCGATGGTTTGCCGGGAAAGTGATTTTGGATAGTGCAAGCCGGTCTTGCCGCGTAAGGTCACGAACAGGCCGACTTCGGCTGGGCCGTTTGAACCCGCCGCGGTGTCGCTTAGAGTAAAATAGGCGCAGGGTGTTACCCTTTTCGACAATATACCGCTTGAAATTGGGTGGTTCATGCAATAGATTTGCATGTCTCGCATACACGGCTCTGAGCATCAGGGAGAGGGCTTCAAACGACATGTCTGTGAATCGATGGGTGATTACCCTATATATGATTGTATCAATGGTTGTTGCTATTCCCGGCGTTTCGGCCGATGACCGCCTGCCGGTTTTTGTGAGCGTTCTGCCCCAGCAATATTTCATGCAACAAATTGGCAAGGACCATGTGGACGTTCAGGTCATGGTGCCGCCCGGCGCCAGCCCGGCAACCTATGAGCCCAAGCCGCGACAGATGGCGGACCTGGCCGGGGCCCGGCTCTATTTTTCCATCGGCGTGGCGTTCGAATCCGTCTGGCTCGGGAAATTCATGGCCGCCAACCCTGCCCTGACCCTGGTGCGAACGGATGCAGGGATCCCCAAGATCCCCATGGCGACCCACCATCATGACGGGCAGGATGCCGATCTCAAAGAGCCAAGCGACCACGGCGAACCAGCGGATCACGGTATTCTGGATCCTCACATCTGGCTGTCGCCGCCCCTGGTCAAACAGCAGGCGGGTACGATCCTAAGCGCCCTGAAAGCGGCCGATCCGAAACACAGCGCCGATTATGATGACAACTATCGGGATTTTGTCATGGCAATCGAAAATCTGGATCGCGCCTTGAAAAAGACCTTTGCCGGCAAGCAGGGGCTGTCCTTCATGGTCTTTCACCCGGCCTGGGGCTATTTCGCGCAAGCCTACGGCCTGCACCAGGTGCCCATCGAGATCGAAGGCAAAAACCCGAAACCCGCGCAGCTTCAGGCGCTTATTACGCGTGCCCGAGACCGGGGGATCCGGGTGGTCTTTGTCCAGCCGCAGTTTTCGGCCAAGGGTGCTGAGCTCGTGGCGCGCGAAATCGGCGGCCAGGCCGTCTTTGCGGACCCCCTGGCGTTGAACTGGCTGGATAATCTGCGGACGGTGGCCGGCAAGTTCGATGCGGCTTTGAAATAGGATCAGACCGAAAATGAAC
>Ga0055444_10000023_pt1 | contig 14833 bp, 18 predicted proteins | sample China_Galinas_Co_FD_57742 | JGI IMG/M metagenome (GOLD analysis project Ga0055444, IMG submission 57742) | Wetland microbial communities from San Francisco Bay, California, USA, that impact long-term carbon sequestration - China_Galinas_CordA_D2 | ecosystem: Environmental > Aquatic > Marine >...
AGCTGAATAACGCAATAAAAACATCTTATGAACAAAAGCAACAATCATGAGTGAAGCTCTTACCATGAACAAAAGCAACAATCATGAGTGAAGCTCTTACCAGAGACGAAAAGAGCGAGCAATGCAACTTCATTTTGCCTCAGCTCAAGATATGACCACGTGGGTCATGCAATTTACCAAGGACAAGGGTTTCAATGGAGGTAAAGGACCAAGAGGCTACAAAACTGCTATGGCAAAATTGGACCCAACGGCGCATTGAAGGAAAAAAAGAAAACAAGAAATCAAAAAATATTTTCACTTGGACAACCCCAACGTTTTTTATTTTTATTTTTTCACTTTGACAAACATCAACTTTTGCGGTCCGTCATCCAATGGACCATTAGCTTGGCAGCATCGTTTCGCATGAGCTTCTGCATGAGCTTTTTTGCAGTCGGTTGAACAGTAGAAAGTCAGCTTGCAGTCCGCACACAAATAGAGGGGTGTATCTCCCTTCTTCAAACAATTATCACAAATTGAGTTCCGAAAGCGGAGCAGCACCAACATGTTTCCGATATCGTCTTTATTCAGGATGCGGGCGGGCTCATCCGTTTTATGTTTTTTTCCAGCCGCGCGGGCGACAGGCATTCTCTTCGTTCCTCTTAAAAGATCGACATCAGCATGAGGTAAGTTGGCTTTCGCCGCTAGAAGCACCTCTGCTATATTCGTAGACGTCACTTTGATGAGCCCCTCCATCGCTTTAATAAAAATGTCGACACAATATTTTTTTTTTTTGTGTTTTTTTTTTGGCGAGCTATTTTCAAATTGGTTTCCAAGAAAAGAAAAGACTTGAGAAAGCGAGAAGCAGGCGAGAAGCAGGCGAGAAGCAGGCGAGAAGCAGTATTGAAAGCAGTATTGACGACGAAAAAAGGAAGATTGTTGACCTCATTAGCTGTATTGCTGGGCACTTAACTTTTTGCTGTATTCATGCGAATGAAGATGGGTCGGATGAATGAAAGAGGTATTTCCTGTGGGATAGGTAAAGAGTGTTGGATACACAGTCAGACGATGCGGTCCTGTCCCGATCAGATTCAATTCTGATTGGAGTTTAGCCACATTACCCTTGAGTTTCGCTCTAAAAGTATCAATTTCAGCGGGAACGGAAAACTTTTGCAAGAGTTTTACTGCATAAGGACGACGTATTGCATAAGTAAGAGCTGAAAAATAATTGGATAGCCTTCGCACATACCTTTTTCCTTTGGATTTGAGAGTGTTCCATGCATTCTTGTTTGGGAGGGTTAACGATAGTTGGAGGATCTCCCACCCTGCAGGAGCATTATCAATTATATTTTGTAGAGAATCGGGCCACGTTGCTTCAAACTCAAAAATGGTGTCATCTTCGCATATGATACCAATTTCATCACCACCCCGAACAAAACGGTGAATCGCCTTCAAATGAGAGAGGGTAGTTGCCATTTCATATTTGTATTTATTGATATACTTTTCAGTCCACCCACTTGGAATGTAATCGGTCAGTGGTTGCATTTTACCGTCGATGGCAGCAATACGGTAGTTTCGAATGGTTCGCTCCTCAAGCTGTTTTCGAATCTGGTCTGCCCTGATCGGTGCTCTATCGAGATTTATCCAGTAGAAGGCTATTTTCTTACTCAGACTCGTCGATTTCTCGGTCGGCGGCATGTGCGGGATAATGATTTTCTTATTCGGGTCGGGTCTTGTTTGTTTGACTCCCGGTGTTGTTGTGCGATGGTTACTACCATTTGCGGACGCTGGGCGAGTGGGACGCTGGACTTGTTGTTTTATCTTTTTGGTTATTGGACTAGGTGTTGTTTTTCGCTTTTCAACGACCGGCTTTTTGCGGCCTGTAAGCTCAGCAACACGTTCCTTCCATTCATTGTCGAATGGAGTGAGAGCGATAAAGCGTTTCGGATAACGACGAGCCAATCGATCGATCTCTTGAATATGCGACATAAGTCTTGACTTGCATTTGCCACGCAGACTAAGGCCTTGATACTCAGATTTTGTCTTTGTCCCGACGAAATTATTGGGAAAGGGAAGACTCGCAAAGTTTTGGCACCATTTTTTGCAACTCAGAGAGTTCATCATCAATTTCACAACCTGGTCAATATCTCGGTCACGCGGCCGCATGGCGAGGAAAATCGAGTTTGAATACCGTTGCATCAGCTTTTCTGCCAACCAAATATTAGGATGAGCCTTATCGATAAAGGGCTTGTCTTTGTGAGCATCGTAAACATCAAAAACAGATTGTTCGGGGACTTTGCCAAGTATTGTGCAATCAACGACAACCCGAATATGACGTTCGTTCAGCCGAATATAGCTGCTACTCAGTTGGTTTGCCAGTTTATAATACAGTTTTTCCAGTTCAGTGCACCCGGTTCCGACCACAAAAAACCGGTCGCAGGGTGTGAAAGAGGATGTCATATTTTTGTTTTTTTTTTTAATGTGTTGAATGTTGGGTGAGCGAAAAAAAATGTTCTTGTTATCCACATCAAGATGGCAGGAAGAGAAAGTTTTCCTCGGCGTTATTCTCGCGATCTATATTTGAAGCCTCTCCGCGAAAGGCTAAACAAGTTCCTGAAAGATGCCATAACGCTTCCGCTATTGCGCACTAGCTGCGTTGAAGAGATAATTATGTTAGCCGAAAGCATGATGACCATGCATGACATGTTGCGCTCCGATATAAGAGAAAGGCCCACTGAGATGGCATCTGCACATTTGCTCTCATTTGACAAGAAGATTGCGGAATGGTGGGAAGCCACATTGCTCGTAGCAGATAAGCTAAACAACGAAGCCGTATTCAAGTATCTTATCTATCGATTCCTGCTCGAAGGCATGAATGCTCTATGTGCCCTTTGTTCTGTTTCAGGAAAGTCCGTTGCTAGACAGTTGTTCAAAACGACCCACAAAAGGCAAGCAATGCTAAGCCGTGTTAATCTCTTTGTCCAGGCTGTTATCGAGGCTTATTCGGAACAACACATGATCATGAGGCGAAAAGAATTGGATAAGCAGCTGAAACCACTGCACATAACCGCTGCCTGGTTGCAGCGCAGGAAAATCAGACCCACAAAAGAGACAATCAAAAATGCTTGCTGGAATTGTAATTTCCTCTTAAACAAGGTGCTAAAGGAATATTCGTGGAAAGGCATAAAACTACTGGATGAATGCAAAGTTAGCAAAGAAGCGCATCTCTAGGTTACTTTATTAACAACAGCCACATCAATTTCTTTCCATTCTTTCTGCAAAGTAAAGAGCGTTTCCCTATCCAGCACTTTCATCGTGTATTCTTTTGTGTCGTGATGTTCTGTGAACGGAACCTTAAAGCTCGTTCCGCCACACATGTATGATTCACTCCACTTTTTGGCATACACCACCTCCATAACGTAGGGCCACCTCCAATAAAAATGTGCGGGGCGCAGCACAACACGAAGGATCTTATTCCTCCGGAAAACCCAATCGAACTCTGAGATGTGAACATAGTCGCCCTTCACCAAGAGCAGCTTTCTACTGGTGCCATCGTTTGTGTGCTTTGTTTTTATACTTCAAAATTTCTTGCCACGCTAAACATAGTGGGGCCGGGCTCCCTCAATATACCAAGGGGTGTCTTCGTAATTCAGTGTTACTTCTCCGCCCTTTTCAATGGGTTCCGTCGTTACTAGATACCACGCACTAGGCTGTCCCTTTTCCGACCGCCACTCAAGCATAGCATTGGGTTTGTAAGAATGATTGATCCAAACTCCAAGATCTTTTGTAATAACTGGTAGAGGAATGATACCGCCCCACCACTCATATTCAATGGCTTGGCCCACGCTATCTCCTTTTTCCAGCTTATGGGCGGCGAGAACACCTTTTCCCTGGATTTTCGATGCTCCAACTTTGAATAAAGACATTTTTGTTTTCTTAAACGAAAGGTATTTATTTATTTGTCAGCTACACTTTCCCAGTGAATTGGTGGTCTCCCACTTTTTTCGAGTCCTTTTGAATTTCTTCTTCTAACCAAGAGCGCCACCATTCACTAATTTCATCATTCAAAACCAAGGTGTCAGGCGCCCCTTTCTCATCTACCCAACTATACTAACCTTCGCACTCCATACTTAGAAAAAAAAAGTGATATTAAAGGGGCTTGCTTACTTTAAGGTCTAAAACGGTCTAAAACATGACGCTTTATGTTTGTGCTAATGTGCAGTGCAATCGGACTGTGAAACTCGACAACAAGGATCCTATCATGTGCCCACATTGCGGAGGAAGAGTGCTCCAAAAGCCTACCACAAAGAAAGCAGTGCAGCTAGTGTCGCGTTAAAGGAAAAAAAATTTAAATAAACATTTAACGTGAAAAATGGATCAGTTTGTATTTTTTTGGAAACCAGAAGGGCCTAATGGATACTTAGGCAATTGGTTTCCTTCTTACTTTCTTTGAAACCAGAAGGGCCTAATGGATACTTAGGCAATTGGTTTCCTTCTTACTTTCTTGATGAAGTGGGCCATAATTTTCCCACAAGTGAGCACTATATGATGTGTAGGAAAGCGCTGTTGATGGGCGATGATAAAATAGCAGGCCAGGTCTTGAGGTCAAGTCATCCGAACTCCGCCAGACAATTGGGACGGAAGGTGAGAGGACCCAATGGCTGGGACAGAGCAAAGTGGATCGCAAATCGTGAAAAAATCATGATTGACAGATTAATCCCAAAGTTTCGCCAAAACGCCGAGCTTCGCGAAAAGCTATTGGCCACTGACGACAAAATATTGGTTGAGGCTTCACCGCGTGACCGGATTTGGGGTATTGGAATTAGTGCCGCGAACAAAGACGCCACGCATCCGGAAAGATGGAAGGGCCAAAATCTACTTGGCAAATGCTTGATGGAAGTGCGAGCACTCCTTAGGTCCAACCAGCAGGTTGATGAGTAAAGATGTTTGCGTTATTGATGACTTTTTCACGATTTGCGTCTGCTTCATAGAAGGATTTCAACCGCAGTGGTCACGCTTGTAAAAGTAGCAGGAAACGAAGTTTTCCTTCTGAAATGCCAGGGAGCGGACGGTCGCGCGCTCGAAGAAAAACGAGACGTAGAAGCCATCGACGATCAACACGACAACCAAGAAGAGGGAGCTCTCGACGATCAAGATCAAGAAGAAGGAGCCCTCAACACCCAAGAAGAAGGAGTTCTCGATCAAGATCAAGAAGGAGGACATCTCGACAACCAAGAAGAAGGAGCCCTCAACAACCAAGAAGAAGGAGCTCTCGACGATCAAGCTCCCGACGATCAAGGAGAAGAAGCTCCCGACGATCAAGACGATCAAGGAGAAAAAGAAAGACAAGACGATCAAGAGGATCAAGCGCTCGACGATCAAAACGACCATCAAGAGGATCAAGGAGAAAACGAAAGACGACACGAATGCGCTAATACTTTTCTCTCAAGTCATAATACTTCAACCACCCTCTCCATTCATCGGCGAAGTTCTTATGGGCCTGCTCAGCCGCTTTTTGAACTCCGTAAATGGCTTTTCGCATTTCAAGGTTTTTGGCTTCCTTTAGCTTATACATGAGGTCTGTCCTTAGTATGTATTTGTGACCAGCTTTGAGCACTTCAGCACAGTGCATCAGTCCTTCAACGAAGAACACAACTCCAAGGCCTTCCTTTGGTTGAATGCGAATACTGTGGTCAGTAAAGAAAGTTGCTCCACCACACTCTTGAGGAACATCATTCAAATAGACCATGAAAGTGGCAAATGAACGTTCATCCCATGACTTTTCGTAGTAACCATCTTCATGCAGACTAAATTCCTGAGTTGCTTCATACTTTACCAATCTGAATCTTTCGTTTACACCACAGCATTCCCACAAGTCACCTAGATCATCTCTCACTTCTCCATAGCCATTCGCCTTTACCCACGGCTTCAAATGTTTCCACAAATTCTCCGCCCACTGGTTGGAATCACTAATTAGGCGAGCTCTTGTCCTCATTTGTTCTACATCATCGTTATTGTCTATCAATGTAACAAAGTTTTGGCATTGTTCTTTAGAGAAGAGATGGGGTATGAGTGTGAAGTTCGCCGACTTTGAAACATCGCAATCGAAATTCATTTTTACCTCTTACAACAACTTTAGTTCTTTAAGCTCATCTGGTTTATCTTCGTCCGTTACCGGGCAAAAAGCCAGGGCTGTTAGAGTGTTAGGCGCAACCTGCGTTCGACCAGCATCACGCACGCACGCACACCAGGCGCCCTCATCTCTGCGTTGGTAGCGAGCGGCGATTTCCTCCATCTCGTTTTGCGTCGCCTTTAGAACAATTTTCGGATGCATCCCGGAATTCAGATAAGCCCGCCATTCGCTCTTACGATTGTAAACCATATATTCTGTCACCATTTGAACCACGTGACCTACCTGGGCGGCAATTTTTCCTGGCTTCATGCGTGCGGTCGTATTGACCAAAATATACATTCGAAGCTCGTTTCTTCTCATGTTTTAACGATATCAAGAGAATCGTTTCTTTAAGACCAAGGTTTTTTAGAATGCACTAGGATGAACTTTGGGAGCCAAAGCGAATTTAAGCTCGCCAAAGTCGCGCATTTTGTAGAGCAAAACGAGGGGAAAGTTCTGCTTGAAATAGATGACCACGTTCGGCGAAAGGTTTTGCGCCTTTGCGAACATTTGGAGAAACTTGAGAGAGAAGCGTCCCGCAATTGTATCATCTCTATCGTCAAGGTAGATTGATGTCCTATCTTTGGACGCCTTTGATTCCTCATCTGGCTCATCTTCCACTTCACAATCCTCTGAACTGGTCGTCTTGATGATTGAGGTGGAACGATCACCTTGTCCTCCCCCGTCAGCCTCGGTGCTGAGCTCAACCCTATCGCCCACGGTGATGATATCCATGACGTCACCAACCAGGGCATGAGAACGACAGTAGCTTTGAAACTTACTTGACGGCATATTGATAATGCAACTGAAACGTTCTCCCTCCAATCCTCCCTCGTCCATCTCCAAATCTAGCAATTTCATATAGAAACGCTGGCTGTCCGTGTCGCCGTCATTGACGATTTCTAAAATTAACTCGTGTGGTTTGTCAGCAGCAACCATTAGTTTCAATGTGAATTTATTGTTTTGCGAAATATGACCGAGATACTTATGCAAAGCTGTTATGCTAACGCCGAGGATGATCGGTTTTGGGCAATAATAGTAACTGAAGCACCCTTTATCTCCTGTGGGCAATCGCAGATGCACCAAGGCAACTTTGGAGTTGTCGAGGTTACAAATTTTCATTCCAGAGTCAGCAAAGTGAATGTTGCAATCAAACAACAAATCCTTGATGACCGAGAATAAATACTTGAATTTTGTGCACTGACTCGTGTGAACCTCAAGAATGTATTTCTCGTCGCTTTCAGAGTTCATTTTTGTTAAAAAAAAAAAAGAAAGTGCGTGTAACGACATTTAAGATTTTCACGTTTTAGGTCACCAGTGGACGCGCGCGTCAGCCCTCCAACTTTTTGGGCGAGACTAGCGGCGTCTTGACAACGGTCTGTCGGTCGTTTACATTGACAATTCCCCAACCTCCCAGGCCTATTCCATAGATTTGTTCAATTTGCTTCCCAGTGAAAGCAATTTCATCTCCGATCCGGAGCTTTGGTGGAAGGCCTGGCTTTCCAAATGTCAAGTCAAAACGGCGAGCTCGATAGAGATGCGCGGTTGCTTTTGCTGGAATGGGAAGTTCATCAGCCTCAAACTCATGTCTTTTGGGCAGGAACGTTGTCGTATGAAGATAACCAAAGAAGTGCGTTCTATCATCTGCCATCTGTAAAGCTGGAGATCCGCCGCGAAGTTCGGGACGTCTTTCTGTAGAATTAGAGTAAACAACCCTACAGAAACCTGTTTTCACATCGCATCTTAGAATGACCAATGGTGCGAAGTAATATATAAAGAAAAGTTCGTTGTTAAAGACAAAAGGCGTCCAATTCTTTTCCGTTTTAGAGCGGTCTGATCCATCGACACGTAGAGGGATAACGTCACGACCATGATCACCTGTGACATTGTATATGTGTATCCTGCGAAATCCGTCGGCACAGAGCATGTTGAAAACAATCCACACGTCTCCGCGAAAGATAAAGATCCTCGCGTCTTGTGGTCCCGTATCCATCTTCAGTTTGCTGTTGTCGGCTGCTGTAATGGGGAGTAAGCGAGGGGAGCTCATTGCTTTCCATTCGTCATCAAAGTGTTGAATTGCAACATGAGACTGAGCATGTTTTCCAGGTCGCATATCACGTGCTCGACAGACGTAGACTTTGCCTGTGGTCCCCGATATAAACGCGACATCGGTCGCCGCTCCATTATATACCCATGCGTGACCTTCAAAAAAGTGATCCCCAATCCACTTGTGCACCGGATAAAAGTCTTGCGTCGTCATTTTAAAGCATACTTTTGTTTTCGGGCTTTACAACACTCAACAAGCCTAACAAAACAATGGAAATGCGCACAGCTCTTGGATTCAGCGTCGGCGGTCTCGTCGTAGGTGCAACATACTTACTTTTAAGCGCGCTCGAAAAAAAAAACAGCGCAATCTATCGTGAAGAAAAGGAGAAACTTGTAGAAGAGGCCCGTCATATCCCTCAAACACCGGTGGAAGCGGGCGAAAAAGTTTCTTCTGATTTGGGCAAGAAAACTGATCAACTTGAGTCGTGGGCCGGTAGGCCCTGGATTGCTCGCGCATTTGTCAAACCAGGCGAAGTCTCGACGGAGAAGCTAGACTTCGTGCAGCAACAAGATGAGGAAAGAGAACTTGAACAGGAAGAGGAAATGCAAGTTGAAGAGGAAATGCAAGTTGAAGAGGAAATGCAAGTTGAAGAGAAAATGCAAGTTGAAGAGGATGACTTCGACGAGCCGTCAATGACAAAGAAAGACAAAGGAAGACGAGTTGTCGAGGAAATATCTAAGAGTCACTAAAGGTGTAATTGAAATAATAAATAAGCTTAGGGCAACTCTCCGCCACCAACTGAGTGGTTTCATTTGTATAATAAAGTCTGTAATCCCAATCACGATTGACAGACTTGTTGCAATGAGGTAGTTCCCTTTTACATCCTCGAAATTTGTCGGGATATTTATCGAGCAATTTCCCCCAATCTTGTTGAAGAGATTCAAAGCGCAAGATCTCGCTCACTTGAGGATCATCTCCCTGACCAAAAAGGAATTCATCAGTTGGTGTGTCGCTCGTAAGATTCCAACGCTGGCGTTCTTCCTCGAATTCTTCACAAAACCACTCCATGGGTATTTTCCCGTTAGCCGTTAACTGGAGCGTTCCCGGTAAGGCCTGGCCCTTAGCAGCAAGACCACCGCGGCGCCACCACCATTTAGACACTAAACGGTCCCACGGATTCCGGACCACGGTGAAACGGAGATAACGATTCCATTTGTAGGGAGTCGTCATTGAGCGAGCTTTCTCCACCGAATAGTGTTTCGTCAAACCACCATCATAAGTTTTGTCGGCAGAAACTGGACGTTCATGCCCCCAGATCGACCGAACTATCGACGTCCCGCCCGTCTTTTCCATATGAATAAAAATAAGTTTACGCTGTTGATCCATAATTTTTCCTTGAGGTGAACGAGTAAAAGCGAAAAAAATGTCTGCCGTATGAACACTGGAAACAAAAGAAAATGGTGCTAAACATTATTATCCCCATCCTTGTTGTGATAGGCGTGATCTATATCTTTAACCCATATATCTCGCAACGTTGGCGCACTACTCGAGAACGCTGGACAACACGCGAGCGCAGTCATGGATATCCCTTCTACTGGATGATGCGTTTCGGAGACAAGGATTCATCTTACGACTTTGACGCAGATCAGTGTGGATGTGCCTCCCCTGGTCCTTTCGCGTGCGGCGAGAAAACTTGCACGTCTATGCATCGTGATCTCTACAACCGACCAGCGAAAGCAGTATGCAACGTGAAAAATATTATTTACATCGAATGAGTGGATATTATTAACGTCGGATGAATGCGTTCAGAGTGCGTTTAAAAGGAAGCTCTTTTTTCACCACCATTCTTTAACCAAAACCCAATCTTTTCCTTCAAGCAAAAACATGGCTGAGCTCAACACCGCCTTTTGTTCTTCCTTTGGTTCCAGTCCATGCGCTCTGAATTTTGACATTGTTCCGCTCTACATCCCAGGTGGAGGAGACAATCGCTATTTACTGGGCGTTGTATCTGTTGAATCTGGAGACACACTTGATGGTTATTCCTACTCCGTTTACCCAGCTTCGAGCACGCCAATCAACCCTTTTGAAACTTTCCGCGATGGACGTATTGCTGGAGGCCATCTCCCTGGTCACCCTTTGCTGCAGTCTGGTTTCGGTGGAGACAACCGAAGACCAGTAACGAAGGGGACTTTGACTGACACAAACAACATGACATTTACTTTCCCGATCGAGTCGCTGGAGCACGACTACTTTGTTTTGGTCACACCGTCGCGCCCCGCCAAGGAAACCAGACTTCCGTCTATGAAAATACCCGGCACCCTTTTGGTCAAGGAGGACAAAGAGATGGAAACAACTCTGCGGTCGTCCACAAAAGAACAAAAACTTGAATTTGCCATCTTTTACACTTCAAAGGTCTTGAAACAGCGTAAGGGCCGCATCAAAAGCCGTAATGCTCCACTTCCAAAGTTTGTAACCGCGCGACCAGCTTGGTTGAGCGCAACAAAGGAGAATGATGTGGTTCAGGTCGGTGTCAGCGACAAGGTGGAGGGAGAGGTTGAAGCGCCAACCCCAAAATTTGAGAAGCCAACGGCAGTCTTGTTCTGTGAATCCGACAAAGGCAAAACAGCACAAGAATGGATTCATCCAATTCATTCAGAAACATCTCGAATGGCAGGAGACAGAAGACCGTTCACCAAAAGATATGAGGCGATGTTGAACGGCCGCCGGGAGGATGACTTAAAGATGAAAGCGCGCTGCGCGACTAGCGTGCCAGAGATGTTTCGAGCTTTACGCCTGAAGAATACTACACGGGATTCAGAAGAAACAGAGTTCATTCCAGCCAGCAGTGCCAGAGATGTTTTGAGCTTTACGCCTGAAGAATACTACGGGAAATCAGCAAGATCTCTCGGAGTGACTGAAGAAGATTTGCCTCAAATAAAGCAACGACGAGTAAAAAAAATGTAAGCGTGGTTACCAACGAAACGGAACCCAACCAAAAAGTAAAAAAAAACATGGCGGAATTCGAAGGTGCTATGAACGGGGCCGTGAATGGTGCCAGCAGAGTTATGTCGGACTTTGGTTCTACTATGCAAGATACAATCAAGAGTGTGACCTCTGGTTTGCAGACTGCTATACGTGGCGTTAGCTCTGCGTCTAAGGGCGTCAAGTTTGAATATATCCTTATCGGTATGTTGATTGGCCTGGTTGTGCTCAGCCTTCTATCGCGCGTCAAGGAAGCATTTGAAGACATCCGTCGCGTTGATAGTTACCTCCCGAACTACGTGGTCGAGGTGCAAAGACGTTGCCTTCCCGGTGAAAGAGAAGAGGGAAGATACTGTATCAAAGAAGGTTGCCCGAAAGGAATGCAACGCGGTGAAGGATCTGGAAGCCATCTTTGTTACCCTAAATGCATAGACGGTTATGACAACAACGGGATGTCAAGGTGTTACAAAAAGTGTCCACCAGGCTTCAAGCAGGACAAGACTACTTGCACCAACCCTGGTCACAAGTTCAAAAAAGATGAGGTTCCTTGCAAAGGTTGTCTTGGCCCTCCTCCAACCACAGACGCTGACGCCGACGCTGTGCTCCAAGCTCAGCTCCCTTATATGATCGAACCACCGAGCGCGCCTGTTATCATGACGCCGGCTTCGGAAAGTTATCCGGCCACCGTCGTAGCGCATCATCATAGCAACCTTCCAAGGCACATTCATCCTATCTACGCGGCAGGCGGTATCGTCGACGAGCCGCCCATCATCGCAAAGTTGTTTCCCACCGACTCTATGGAATATTTCGAGGACAAAGCAGCCCAGGTTGATCCCGTAACCAAGGTGACAGTGAATTTGAGCGCGCCACGCATTGATGACCCCGAACTGCCCTGTCCAAGAGGATACACACTGAGTGGTGATGTGTGCTATGAAAACTGTCCACCTCATTATCGTGATACCATGGATGGGTATTGCGCCAAGCCAGGATACACCATCGATAGGGATAGTTATGACCGTGGGCCTGGTGTTCCCTATATTACGAAACGATTGAAGTATGAACATCTCTACCACACTTAAAAATTGAAAAAAAAAAATTTGAATGCTTCCAAGTTTTAATAATTTATGCGAACTGGGTGGTTGCTTCTTTGGACGTGATATATTCTTTTTGTTTACTTTTAGCATTATGTCTCAGTGGAAAACCGTATCTCAGAAGAACTCGAGAAAAAAGAACCAAGTTTCCTCTTCGAAAAAGAAAGCTGGAAACGAAAAGAAAGAGAGAGAAGTAAAGAGAGACGAGGTTGAGCAGAGGCTCGCCACCAGAAGTGCGCGCACAGATCCAATGCCCAGGGAGTTTTGCGACCTTGTCTTGCCTTCGCAGTATCAGCTTCCCGATCGGTCTTACGAGGCGGGTGCCTACATCCCTCGCTTTGATCCCAAGACACATTACTGCTGGTGGGAATGGGGTAAGCGAAAAATTTACTATGATTCCGAGGGTGAGCCCGAACGACACAAAAATGGTGAAATCATCGACGATCTCCAAGATTTGATTGAACACTCGTATGCAACATTTCACGCCGAAAACAAACGGAGGCGAAAACTTGCGGAGGACTGGTGCAAACAACACTGCTGGTGAGAAAAAATAAGAATAAATTTTAAAGTCTTTCATACAAAATGTGCGTTTTCCCTTTTCCGCTCGTGCTCTGTATCTTTTTCACATTTTTGTAGGGAATACCGTCGATGACCTTTTTCACCTCGTCATTACTCAAATTATCAGCGATCTTGCTCTTTCCCGATGTTTCTATTGTTTGAAGCACCCAGCCGCGCGTCCCAGTTCCGGTTTTTGTGAACAATGCGGCCATGCTCTTTGTGATGATTTGGATTCCCATCAATCTTGGCACGGTCCTCACCAAGTCTTTCAAGGCGCGCTTGCGCGGACTGTTTTCCCCTTTCTTTTTAGCGGCGGCCGCGACAGGCAAAGCAGGCAAAGCAGGCAAAGCAGGCAAACCAGTATCGTAGGCCGGAACCCATCCACACTGCAACATTTTGCCATAGCGCACCATCGTATCCTTGTCGTATCCTTTTTTGTAGGCATTAAAGAGCGCAGTGCATTCGGGATGACAGTAGCATTGCATACCGTCACATTTAGGGCAAATGGGGACCGTGTGGTTGACATCAGCAAAACATTGGGGCCCACAATAGCTGAAAATCTCTCGCAATTCATCCTTTTGTGTTGGTTTGATTGTTTTCCAAGCTTGTCTTGAGCCGACCTTTCTGGAAAGTGGATGTTGAGCTGCAGATATGACGCGCTCCCTCTTCCTCTTTTTCTTTGCAGCAGAGCGCTTTTTAAAGGTTGTTGCTGGCAAAAAGCCTTTTATTTGCGCGACTGACCATTTGTATTGCGTCCCGTTCTCGTTGACCGTAACAATGGGATATGTTGGGTTGTTCTTTTTAATGTAAATTATTTTATGTTTCAAGCCCCCTGCTTTGGCCGTAAAGGACTTACCTATGAGAGCTTGTAGGTCTACTGGTTTCTTTTTCCGACGTTTTGTTTGAGGCCTTTTTTGACCTTGTGTTTGAGGCCTTTTCCTATGTTTTCCAGCCTGACGTTTCCAGTAATTATCTATGCGACGGCGAAGTTGAGCTTCTGTTCCCGTAGCAGGGAGCCCCAACAATTTTGCGCGCGCTTGTAATTTATGCAGATTCGTTTTTGCCATCGTGCGTCCCTGCGTTTAAACACTAAGTGTAACAAAAAAAAAACAAGAAGCAATATGGATGAAACCACAACAACCCAACGGTCAACGCAACCTCTAGAAATCAAAGTGAGTGATGCAGAGATTGCAGAGTTGTGCAGGTGTTATCGATGTGACTGCAAAACTTATCCCATTTGCACATGGTTTGGAGAACCTTGCGCTGAATGCTTTGACGTCGCAAAACTCAAGCATCACAAACCAAATATGAATCGCCCCGGGGAACACGCTCCGGAGATAGAGGAGGAGGAGGCAATTCGCTCCTTAGTGCGCACCTACATAGAGGAGGTGAGAACGCAACCAAGTGGAGATTGTTTGTATGAGGCCATTGCTCATGCCCTTAATCATTATGTCCGCTCGAATGTATGGATCACTACTCACGACCTTCGTGAAGCAGCTTCCCGTTATCAATCGGCCGAAACCTTTTCTGCCTATCAAGCGCTAGCAACGGATCAACCAGAATACCGTTGCATTTCGAAAGCGCGCACCGTTCGAGGGTTCAAAAACATCATGAAACGTTGCGGAGATGAGGTGGGCCCAGAGCATTGCTTGTGGGGCGATGAAAACACGTTGGAAGTATTCTCTCGACTCTTCAAAGTCAAATTTGCTGTGTTTAACGATAAAGGACAACTAGTTCAACGCGTGGCAGCATCGGTATTCCCCCGTATCAAACACACAATCCTACTGCGGTTAAATCAATCACGCCCTGGGGAAGAGCACTTTAGCTTGCTGCGATTCAATGGAGAAACCATACTTCAACCGAATGAATGGAACTGGATCCAAAATCGTCTTAATCTTACCTAAAGCAAAAATGATGACTACTAAAAAGCAGATGGAGGAGATACATGGGGATTTGTTCACCCACGATAATGAAAATTTAGTGCATTGCGTGAGCAGGGATTTGAAG
>Ga0055444_10000024_pt1 | contig 14751 bp, 15 predicted proteins | sample China_Galinas_Co_FD_57742 | JGI IMG/M metagenome (GOLD analysis project Ga0055444, IMG submission 57742) | Wetland microbial communities from San Francisco Bay, California, USA, that impact long-term carbon sequestration - China_Galinas_CordA_D2 | ecosystem: Environmental > Aquatic > Marine >...
ATTCAGAACAATACAAAAGAAAATTACAAACGGATTGTCTGCTTTTGGGTAATTGTTTTATCAAAATCTGCCACTGCAGGTTAATTTGTGCATCCCACCTTTCAGAGGTGCTTTTATAGTGTAGAAGGGTTTTGATTTTGGCCACAACCTTATTCGCTTTTCCCCAATCGCGTTCAGCGAGCTTGTTGTGCCAGCCAATCTTTTGTGTAATCAGCTTATTCAGCTCTCCTACTTCAAGAAGAAAAGCGAACCATCTATTACCTGTAACCGACTCTAGAAAAGGTAGTTTCAGTTCTTTGTTCGGCAGAATGCGAGATTTTGCAAGCTGCTTTTCCTTTATTGTTGGGGCCTCTTCAAAACCAAGCAGGTTCAATAGCATTAGTTTAATATGGAAGCGGTACTTGGAGGAAAGTAGAATGGTTTCTAGGGCTTTTATGTATCCATCATGATCTTGTTCGCGCAGAAAGCCGATAATCATTTTCAAGCTGGATCGAATGAAAAGACCTTGATGGTTTTCAAGTATGTAGCTTGTTACTGAATTTCCATTCTGAACGAATTGTTTCGCAAAGGCAAAGTCAAAAAATGTTTGATGGAAAAATTGGACTTCCTTATCCATTTCGGTTACAATCCCGCTACTTTTCAAATAGTCGAACTCGTCTGTAAACGACCCGAAAAAAGGCTTTGAGGGGGTACTAATTCGCTGCTCTCCGTGCATCTGTTCCGCGATGGCAAAAACTAGGTTTGTGCATTTTTCAGAACAAGCTGGTGATGTGGTTGGAACCTTGGCTATTTGATGAGCCCAAAGACTTTCATACAGGTCATGAAGTGTGGTTATTGATCGAAGGTTGGTTTGGGAATCGTACACCTTGCAAAACACATTTAGATGATGTGGTGTCTGCAGAAGGTTGAGCAATTGCCCAGGCACCTCATTCTTCCTTATTCCAAGCTTGGTAAGCACGTTTGTAACCTGACCTGCATCTAGTAAACCAACTTTGAAGCTTTTTTGATTTTTGTAGAACTTCAGTTCATTGTCATAATCGAGATCGTATGCTCTAACGGAAATAACCACTCGTACCCGATCAATGGCAATAAGCTTTCTAACAAGAAGGTTGTAGGCATCAAGGTATTCTCGCTTGGCTGATAAAGACTGGGAAAGTGCGTCTATCTGGTCAATAAGCACAACTACCCGTTCGCTGACCTTGCTTAGAGTTCGAATTACTTTTTCAAACGAGTCTTCGAGATCAATTTTGTTTTGTAGGTCTTTGATACTTTCAGCATAAAGCCTATCAGCTTTTAAGGCAATTGTAGGTACACTGGTTTCTTTGAGTTTCAGAAACACATCTTTCAGAATAACCGTTTTTCCAACACCAGCACCACCAACCAGCAAAACCACAGGTTGCTCATCTTTTCCCAATGGCGATTTGATCCATTGAAGCAAATCATTCGCTTCCTTTCTTTCAATGTGCGAATTATCCACCCTTTCAAAAGAGCTGTTATAATCCGTTAGGTAGTGGGAGACATGATTAAATTTTTGCAGAATAACATCGACCGGAATATTGGAAGTGGTTTGGTATTCGCCCTGCTTTTTCAGCTCTTCGGCCACCTTTTCGATTGGTTCCGATTCAATCACCATTCTAACCTCGAAAAAGGTCTTGATGATAGATTGGAAACCGTCAGCGTTTAGCAACGAGTCCAGGTCTTGTGGGATAATCTTCGCTATGGTAATTGACGCGAGTACTGCTTTAAGACCAGGCTCTATGTCGTTATATTTCAGATGTTTAAGATCTTCGTTGGCGTTTATTACAGTTTCCGTCCAATCTTTTAGTTCTGTCTGTTTTAGTATCTCGTTGCTGAAGTCGTCCAGTAAATCTTTAGCCTTTTCATTGAAACCGTAGGAGACGGCAAACCAGTACGTAAAATTCTTAGGGTCGTGAATCAACCGCTTGTCTAGAAGGTAATGCAGCACAAACTTGATGATCTCCCTTGCACATTCTGGTCTCGAAATTCTGTTACTGCTATCAATACTATGCTTGCACTGAATTAGTCCAAGTGATTTGCCATCCAAATGCAAACTACAATCTCGCCCCCGTTCCCTAACTCCTTGTAGAAGATTGATTTCGTCATACTTATTCTTCCAGTCTTTTTCAATTCGCAGCTTGCCAATTGAGTATAGCAGTTCTTCAAACCTTCGGTCATCAAGGGAGGAGTAAGGGTATCCCTTATTGGGCAAAGCCGTAGGTTTATTCGCGGCTTCTTTTATGTCTGGCTGAGTGTAAGAAAAGGTCATTGAGAAAGCGACAATTTTGAATCAGATACTTTTTTACATTGTTTTTAGTGCTCCACTCGGTGTTTCATACAATTAAGCACAATTTATAAATAAAATACCCCTCTGTTTTTCAGGTGCTGGTTTTCATGGTGTATAGAACATATATACTGTACTGCCAATAGCGGCATAAAAATAAATATACAACATATTATACAGGGTTTCAGCCAAAGCTAATTGCAGAATTGCCGACATCAAAATAAACACATCGACACTGAACACGATGAGATTGTTAATCTGTGTGGTGCGTGTTATTCTGTTTGGTGATAGCGTTTATAGACGGTGTTATAACTCCGGGAACCCGAAATAATTCTGGTGCTTGATATTTCAATTAATCGAGGTTTTGTAATGACTGGCCTTATTTCTGGATTCAGTATCCCAATATCGACAGTATCAATATCGATGTCTACAATTAGCAATAATTTGGGACTGCTGGTTCCTGACTGAGAAGCATCTTTGTTTTCCCCGAAACTCAGCCACTATCAATTACTTCTGGAGTTGTTTTCTTTGACCATGTCGATTGTTGTACTGAGCATCAACCTGATAATCCTAGATACATTTGACCTTTTGTTCTCGCTGATACTAAGCAGAGCATTGTAATCTTCATCGGTCATTCTTACCGTGATGATTCTGTCCAGTCTTTCGACTTTTAATTCGTTTGTTTTTTCCATAGAATATCCGTTCTAGATAAATACAGACAAAAATATTTCTGAAGGACCTTTTTCAAAATAATGTATTACAAGCCTCAAGATCGCAATGTGGTACTCACTTGTTAGAAGAGCGATTCGTTGACGAAATCCATTCTGAAAGAAAAAACTGCATTTTTTCCGACTCTCCTATATTCTTGTTTTTCTGCTATTTACATGCCTGCTAAGAAAATAATTGGCCCAAAGGGGGTTAATTGGAGATCGTTTTTGCGATCTGCCTTGTATTTAGAATTACATAACCTGATAAAAAATTGTAATACATGAACACAAGAATGTACAAGGAAATGAATCTGAGGGTGAAGAATACCCGCTCTAATCAGCTCGAACTAAGTGCTATTAGTCAATACATAAAGCCATCTACCTATAAAAGGCGGCTGCAACAACGAATAATAGATAATTCTACGAATACGTGTTAGATATGATCTTCCGAAAAAGGAAGTGACCAAATGACTACATGATAAATACGAAATCAATGATAAAGAAAGAATTCAGAAGAATCAACTTGAGGGTGGACGCTGCCCTATATAATCAGCTCGAGAAGAATGCTGAAGAAAAATACTTAAAGGTAGCTACCTATACACGGCAGCTAATTCAGCAGGCTATAAATAATCGTATAAATAATAATATGTCTAATGAGAAATCATGAAATAATCAGAATTGATGATTTTGAGAAGGTAGTTGTTGACTTGCTTAACTACATAGAAAAAGAAACAAATATTCGTTTTGAATATGCTAATGCATATGGAAGCAATGAATTGATAACAATTGAGTCATGCAATCCGAATACCTCTGCAGGAATGATGGCTGCAGAAGTATATTATTTGGATTCATTTAACTATAAATTAATCTTTGAAATCTACGTTTGTGAAGTTGAAGGAAGGAAAAAAATAATCGAAATAGCATTTGTCTCATTCAGTAACTCTGATGAAAAATTCATAGAGGCTACTAAAATGATTACTGAGATTTTACCCAATATTCCAACTACACACAACTTTCGGTACACAGAAGGTGAAGAAGAAGGTGATTATGCTTTGTTTTAGAATGTAAAACAAATACTGACGATAAAAATAAATGGGAATGGTTTCGAATTAGGTAAGATCTATTCCCAGTAATTAATACTATTCTAATAATACAACAATGCCAAACAATGTAAGTAACAAATTAAGAATCCAATGCGAGGATTCGGCCATAATGGCAAAGATTAAGAAGATGATTCTTAGAGAAAAGAATAATCACGAACCTGAATACACAATGGAACTATTGCTTCCCAGGTCACAGGCTTTTGCTAATTCTGAGAAGTATGATTTAGATTGGAATCGTGCTGTTTGGGGAACAAAATGGGATACCTATCATGACTCTGTCTCTGAAAGTGGTGATACATTAACAATCTATTATGCTACAGCCTCAAGCCCAAATTGTGACTGGGTCAAGGTTCTATGCGATTACATCGACAATGTTGTTGGATATAAGTGGGGTAAAGAGATAACAAAACTATCCGTTGAACACAGATACTCAGATTATGCTATGGATTTTGGTGGCATAGTAAAGTGGAAACCAAGGGATGAATTTAAGTATACGCATTATAACTCCTACACCGAATATCTTAAAGTCTGCGACAAAGAAAGTTACGATATGATTATGGAAGCAGAGGCCAGGACGAGGATTGAACAGGACAAAATCCATGGACTCAGTTTACCGATATAAGCCATCAGTTAGTTGCACCCAGTTATTGATACTAAATCAATCAGTTATTTTTTATTGTTTTTACCTGGATGCATGGAGATAGAGGTTTTTTTGTGGACAAGGTGACAGGCTGAAATCGGTTTTTCAAACATTATTAAGACAGTGACAGTCATTTTTTGGTATACTGTTTTTCCACTGTCACTGTCTCTAAAATCTTTATAGAAATGGTTTTTAGCTTGTCACCTTGTCGGATCCGGCCTGAAAAAAGAAAAAAAGACTATCAAAAGCAACTTTTTTTCCACCAAAAGCCACTTTTGCTTTTTTTCTGAGTAGGTATATACAGACGGGGCAATTTGCAACCCCAAAAGAATAACATGATTTAAACCATTAAAAATGAAAAAGCGAAACAACCAACAAACGGTGAAAATGAACCTCTCGATTGATAAAGACTTCTATGGTCTTCTTCAGGAGAATGCCAGAAAAGACTATATGCGTGTCTCAACCTGGGTAAAGCAATTCCTAATGAAAAGCCTGCTTGAAAAAAATAACAGCGAATCTAAATGTCAAACCAAAAATGGAAATCCAATGGGACTTTAATACGAGCGGCAACACTACAATTGACGGCAATGAGCTTGGCTTGTCAATAATACCAGTTAGCACAAATAAAACGCCTTTCAAACCCTGGGCACGTTACCAAAAAGAGATTGCCGGTTTTGAGGACTGGCATCAGCACTACATCAATCAAGGCGTTGTTGGAGTCATAACAGGCCGAATAAGCGGCAATTTGGAATGCCTGGATATCGATGTCAAGAACGACCCCCAAAAGACCATAATGACGGAATTCAGTGATAGGATTCCCGATGACCTTCTCAGCAGATTACTTATCCAATCAACGCCCAATAACGGCTTCCACATAATATATAGGTGTCCCGATGCCACAATCGATAAAAATCTAAAGCTTGCACTGCACCAAGATAAGGCTGTTATTATCGAGACCCGTGGTGAAGCAGGATACTTCTGTACATCCAAGACCAGTAATGATATCTTGCAAGGCGTTTTCAACCTGGAAACCCTTGATGTCGGGATTCCCGAAATAACAGCAGATGAGCGTGAGTTCCTCTTGGAGACAGCCAGAAGCCTTAGCCGTTATTTTCCCCGAAACCAGAAGAACGAGAACCAGTTTAAATATAGTGAACCCGCAATTAACGAGTTCAATCAGGAATTCAACGTATTGGAGCTATTCGAGAAGCACAACTGGTCTGTTGTCAAGCAAGACGATGAAAAGGTTTATTTGCTAAGACCTGGGTCAACTGCGCAGCACTCTGGATACTATTTCAAGGCCACCAAGACATTCTATTGCTTCTCTACCAGCACTGGGTTCAAGACAGAGAAACCCTATAATCATTTCCAGGTGCTTCAGGTTCTTGAAGGCCGAGATGACTACAAAACTGCTTTGAGACTATTGACCAAATACGGTTTCGATGTCAAGGACAAAAAAGACAGAGTTGCTGCAGATAGCATAGCGGAATACCTTAATGGAAAGGGGGTGCGATACGATTCTTTCATTCAAGACCTTACACTCAATGGAAAGATAATCGAAGAATTGGACTACAACACAGTTTTCATCGACTTGAAAAAGCATTTTGACAAGGAGATACCGAGAACGAGGTTTGAGGAAACCATTAAGTCACATTATATCAAGGCAGTGAATCCAGTTCGTGATTTCATTGCAGCTAATCAGGACAGGAATCCAGAGGGTAGCTTTGAAGCCTGGCTGGACTGCCTGGAACTCCAGAACAAGACCATTGACAAAAGCGTTGTAGTGCACTTCCTGAAGAAATGGTACGTCGGCATGATTGCCATGGCCCTCGATGGTGAGTTTCCAAATGAATTTTTCCTGACGCTAATCAGCATTGAACAGGGTATAGGCAAGACCACGTTTCTGAGAAACTACACTCTTCCCAAGGAATTGCAGGCCTATCAGAAAGAGCACGCCTTGAGCTCCGACGAGGACTTTAAAGTCCTCATGTCGCAGGCCCTTTTGATAGTCGATGACGAGATGGATAGCAGAACCTATGAATCAGATAAGACGTTCAAAACGCTGCTGAGCACCAAAGAACTCACGACCCGAAGGAAATACGACAGACGGATATCAACGATGAAACGCCGATCCAGCTTTGCTGGAAGCGGAAATAATCTAAACGTGGTTCGTGAGAGCCAGAATCGCAGGATAATACCCTTGGAAATCCAGAGCATGCACTTCGACAGGCTTGATGACCTTGACCTCGTTGATTTGTTTATGGAGGCCTATCAGCTGTTTGAAAGCGGGTTTACTTACTCCTATCAACGCCGGGATAAGGAGTTACTGGAGTCTCTATATGCTGACTACATCCAGAAGTCCGATGTTGACTTAATCCTTGATGAATATGTCATGCTGCCTGAGACCATTGGCGATATGTTCAGCATTACCAATCTGGATTTGGTGAGCACTTTGAGCACCAGGTTTCCGGCTTTCAGCAAACGCCTAAACGTGCCGACAATAGGCAAGATGATGGCAGAACGTGGCTTTGAGGCCACCAGAATAGGCAGCAGAAGACTCTCGTGCTATGTAATCAGTAAACACAGCAAAGTGCTTGAGCTCCTTGAAAACGATTCACAGACCTGGCAGCAAATGGTTGAACCATTTATTGATAGCGTCTGCAAAAATAACGATGAAATAAAATTGAATTAGAATGGCAAATTATTATGACACCTTATTGGTTTGCAAAACCGATAGCAAGCTATTGCAAAAAATTGACCCAAGAAGTCTTATTAAGGAATCCAATAGCGAATTTATAACATGTAAAAATGGTACGTATCACTTCACTACTATTAATGGAACAATGCATGAAAGCATAGTCGTTTTATCAGAGAAATTCCCAAAAGAAACTTTCAAAGCAAAAATCTGGAATGTTGATTGTTACGATTCAGAAATCCAGACCATTAAATATAAAACCGGTGTAGCGAGACGTACTAAAGTAAAGCCAAATTATGGGTATTTCATATCAGATATCGAGAAAGTAATGGGCAAAAAGCTTCTCAGGAGATTCATGAAAGTTGCTTTGAAACAAATCAAAAAGATTGATTCCATAGACGATGCTCCAACAAATAAAAAGGGTGAAAAGGAAAGAGAACGTGACATCTATTCATCAATTACTGTTAGTGTCCAGAACAGGGATTTCAAAATAGAGGCCACCAAGGAAGGACGCTCTTTTATACAAGTCAATGGCTATATCAAGGTTAAAGAAGGTTCATATTCAAGATGGCAACTAATAGAAAGGGAGAAGAACAAAATTGTAAAGGAGTCCCATCAATTGGATGAGAGTGCAGATGTATCTAAAGAAGAAATGTACGAACCCCTCCCTTTTTGACAGGTATAGAGTTGCAAAGTAATCACGGAAATGAGGTCACAATTCATGATCTCGGTTTCCAATAAAATAAAATAATCGAAATGAAAAATGAAATAGATAGAGAAACCTCAAATACTGGTACAAATAACAACTGCCAGTACGCTCCAGACTTTGATTGTCTTAGGTATTATGAGCGCGAAATCGAAAGACTTTGGACTACTTATGGAGATTGGATAGAAGATGATGATTTCATTCTATTAGAGAATGATAAAGGTGACTTTTTTTGGGACTATGATGATTATTTCACAGAGCTACTAAACGGATATCATTATGCAGTACTTGATTTAGGTGAATTTGAATGCCTTAACGAGGAAGATTTGTTCATGAATACCTGGCTTGTACAGGGCATGGAACTCCCGAATTACATTGACTATTTCTGGGAGGCAGAGGTAACTGTTCTTTGCCAAAATAAAGACGGAGACTTTTATACTATATACCAGGATGGCCTCTCGGAGCATGTAGATGACCAGTTTTCGAAATATCGCTGTATCCAAGGTGATTCCGGATTCTATTTTTGTAATAAGGAGAGTTGTGAAGATTGCAGTCATGGTTACACAAGAAAAGTTGTCAATCCACAATATATTTTATGGCTGAAGTATGTTCAGCCAATAGAATTGGATGAATAATAAGTTGGCACAAAAGCCTATTAATGTTGCCATCTAACTATGTGAGTAGATCAATACTCACCAAAAAAATAAATTTAACATAGACAATAAAAAAAATGGAAAATTATATAAATGATGAGGATATATATCTCGAGGAAGTGCTTGAATCACTGCAAATAAAATTCCCAAGCTATTTGGAAAACAAAGAGGATTTCGAAAAAAGCTATCCAGATATATTTAAACTACTTGAGAGCTATGAAACGAACCTGAGAATTCAAAAAGAAAGAGAGTTCATGCGAAATAATATGGTCGAGAACTACGACTTAAAAAGCCTCTTCGGCTTATTAACTGAAGAAGAAGCAAAAATCCAGAATGAGGTTGATAGATTAAGTTCAAAGCACATGAATATCGAGTATGAGTTATTTCTTGATATGCAAGAAAGAAATACGAAGTACTTTGATGATGTAGGAGTATTACTTACATATGATTATCCTTATTATAGTGCATACAAAATCGGAGATTCAATTGATAATTCCGAATTCATTGAGTGTAGCTTGTATATTAATGACATATTCAAAATCATCGATATTTTTCTAAAGACAGGAAAGAAAGTACATGATGTATAATCAGACTCAATAAGATAAGATGCTGACAAAAAGCACGCTTATGACTTGCATAGAGATCAGTCAAATACTTTGGCAAGTTGAAATAATTTTATAAAAACCTAATAAATATGGCAAGTTACGTAGAAAATAAATTGACAATAAAATGCAAAGACAAAAACCAAAAAGAGAAAATCAAGAAAGTGATTTTCAAGTATAATGATAAAAATGAACCAGTTTTCACAATGGCCAAATTGCTCCCCCGCCCTGAAGGATTTGATGAGAATCCAACCTATACAGAAATTGGATACCATTGGTCTTGTGCTGTTTGGGGAACCAAATGGGATGCGAAATATTCAAAATCCATTGAAAGTGGAAATACTATTGGTATAACGTATCGAACAGCATGGAATCCAAACCAACCTTGGGTATGGACACTGTGCGAATTCATTAAGGCAATTTCATTTTCATTAGACAAACAGGAATTTGACGATGTTACTGTTACTTATTTCTGCTTTGATGAGTATGAGGATTTTGGTGACCTGATGACTTGGAAATTCATTGATAACAGTTATGATATCAAAAAGGACATTAAAGTTTCTGACCAAATTCCAGAGTGGTTTTAAAACTCTTATTGTAAGACATATATAAGAGTCCCAGTAATAAAAGAATCCAAAGGCGAATAGCCGAAGGCAATATAGGTGCAAAGCTTTTTGATTGGTGGGGAAATCAACCAGGTTAAATAACGTAAGTCAAGAAAAAGAAGATGCTTACTTCGAAATTAAAGAGAAATACAAATTTTGAGAAACATCAAGAGCATTCTCAGACGAAGAAGGCATCTGCCCTTCTGATAAATAACTTTATATAAAATTTTAAAACATGGCAAACGATTGTTCGAACAGACTCCATATCTATTGCGATAATGAGCAAATATTAAAAAAAATACATAACCTATTCTATCAAGATGAAGATGGAGAAATACAATACACAATGATGAAGCTGGTTCCGATACCAGCGGACAAATATGATGAAGATGGTAATGTACTTGTTGGCTTCTTCACTCCAATGGGATATTGGGGTACCAGATCTGATTTCTGGTCGCCGAAGCCAAGGATAGGAAAGAAAGAATTTATTCTTGATTACAACACAGCAAATGGGCCAAATCATTATTGGATTGAAGCATTGATTTCTTCCATTATGGAGATGATAGACAAATTCCCAGGAGGTGTGAAGCCAAAACTTTTTGTCAAACATATATACGATGTCCTCCAACTTTTCGTAGTGGGATATATGTATTGGGAACCTGGCATGTCGATGGAATATGATTTTAGCACTGAAGAAGAGCCAAACGAAATGGTAATCAGTGAATTCAAATCAATTCTATATGAACATGAAAGAGAAAAGGAGGCTTTCGAATTTCATATCGAAGATTACCTTGATGAAGAACCCATGAAGGATGAAATAATATTGCCACGTGAACTGATTAATGAAATGAAAAATGAGTTTCATCCAATTATCTCACAACCTGATAATCCCATAAATCAGTATTACCAATCCTGCCTCGCTTATCTTGAACTTCTTGAGAGAATTTTTAGTCCAAATGAAATATTAGCGTTGTTCAGATTTAGTTATAAATTCTATCATACAAAGGATTGGGAAAATCTTATTCCAAAGGTACTAACCGCCTTGGATAGTGCTGACTTAAAGTCTTATGATATTGAAAATCTCGGAGAATTTGTCGACAAAATAAACAGTATACCTGATTACCTCCATTTTGGTGTCATTGATGTCCTATGTAATTCAGAAAGAATGCAGTGCTGCCATGATTTTAACATTCTTAATGATGTTGAGCAAGACCAATATAACATCGACGTCGAAGATATTAAGCACGAGCCATATAATCCCAGGTGGGAGAAATTCAACAAGCAGCTTGAGAAGTTCGCAAACCCAAATCCTGATAAAGACTTATTATGAAAGAAATAAAAATAGTAGAATGGACTGAGAGGTCATGGAACCCCGTAACAGGTTGTGATAAAATCTCTTCAGGGTGTGCAAATTGTTATGCTAAGGAAGCAGCAGAAGGCTATTTGAAGAGGTGGAAGAATCCCAGATATACCAATGGTTTTAACCTGACTCTGCATGAAGATTTGCTGGAATTACCAATGAAATGGAAGAAGCCAAAACAGGTATTCCCATGCTCGATGTCAGACATATTCCATGAAGATATCCCCAGCGAGTTTATCAGGAAACTGTTTGATACAATGAATAGATGCCCTCAGCATACTTTCATTGTGCTGACCAAGCGAGCAGACCGAATGCTGGAGTTGTCTCCAACAATAAATTTGTCTGATAATTTATGGTTGGGTGTCACGGTGGAAGAGGCCGGATATACTGGTAGGATTAAAAAATTGAAGCAGACAACAGCATCAAATAAGTTCGTATGTGCTGAACCACTGCTCAGTGATTTAGGTAAATTGGATTTGACAGGCATTGACTGGGTAGTTGTAGGTGGTGAGTCCGGAAAAAGTTTCAGGCCATGTAACGCAGAATGGGTGGAAAACCTTCGTGACCACTGTGAAGCACAGGGAGTACCATTTACGTTCAAACAGTGGGGTGGTAGATTTCATAAGCGTAATGGTTCAATATTACAAGGCAAGTATTACCATCAAATGCCAGTGTCCAATCAAGTAAGAATCTATAATAACGCTTGAAGATAGTTGGGTAGGTGCACAATCAATACCAATTTGTTAAGGGTAAGAATATCGTAACGTCAATCTTTAATGAATACATATAGAATATTTTATCTTTAGTATCCCAACAAGCTTGTTAATGATATGAAGACAATTCTACTTTCAATCTGCATTGTCCCTTTGCTGATCTCGTGCAACATTAATAATTCGGACAATGAATCAAGTACCTCAACTACGGACAGTATACCAGAGGTAATTGAAAAGACTCCTTTCCCTGCTCTAATTCCAGGCGAAGTCGAATTTCTTGATGAGGTATTTGGTGAAATTATTGAGCTGAACGGAACTTCACATCCACTGGAACAGATCTTCAAGATCCAGGAGACTCAATTGCTGGCAAAAAATGACACCTTATTCATTAAGAACAGAAACGGCGATTACTATTTTATGGCTTTTTCTCTTCCCTCTTTTGAGCATATCAGGACTTTTGGTCGAAGAGGTAAAGGCCCAGGGGAATTCAATGGGCCAAGTATCATACAAGGTTCGTCTTCGGACTACCTGTTTTCAGTATACAGTGTTAACGGGAAAGTATATCATGTAAACAAATCTTTTGAGATCATAGACTCCGGAATTGCATTCGATACAAAAAGGCAACTTTACGATCCTAATATGATATGTGCTGCTTCCGAAGATGAGTACTATTATGTTGGAGTAGCTCCTGTAGCGAAAGAGATTTACAAATATTCGGACAACAATTCTATTCCGGAGACCTCAGTCAAACAACTATCAGTAAAGGGATTTAAAGGGTGGGCCTCCTATACCGGTTATCTGGGAGCAAATTTCAAGAAAGACCGCCTGGTATTTGCATATAAGTATTTTAAAAAGATTGTCTTTACCGATTTATCAGGAAATGTGGAGCGCACGCTAAACTTTGAGACCAATACGAAGACTGAAAAACAGAGCAATGTCTCTATCCTTGGACCGTCGAGTGTCACCTATTATTGGGGTCTGTCTGTCCAGGATGATTACGTATATCTCCTGTATAGTGGAAGAACACCCTTGGTTGTAACCGAAGAATTGCGTGAAGGCTCCGGCTACATCTATGTTGAACAGTTCGACTGGAACGGAAATCCCATCCGGAAATTCAAACTGGACCACTGGGGGTACTTTTGTGTGGATGACAAGGAAGAATCTATTTTTTTAGCTTCCACAACAGATGAAAACCCAATTTACAGCTTTAAGCTACCTGAAAACCAGGAGATAAAATGAGGTCTTTAATTCCTTTTCCAAACCGGAGATTCGAAAGCTAAAATAGAATGATAGAAGATTACACTTTTTTCTCCAGAGAATGTGCGATACCATTCATTTTCTTAGTGACACTATTATTTTCCTGCTCAAAGAATCAAACTTACGAGAATCTGGAACCCAAGCCAGCTAAAAACGAAAGCATCGAGATAGAAATAGAAGATTTCGAAATTAAGATTGATTCCCTAACCTATCCTTCCTACTCCGTCTTCCAGAATGTTTGGTTGAGCGACTCCAGCTATCTCCTCGGATTAAACAGACGTATGAACAGCATTGATGTTTTCAACCTTACATCAAGACAGCTCAGCAAGCACATTCACATCGACAGGAAAGGGCCCGATGGCTTCGACCAAATCGGGGGTTTTTATATGTACAACTGGGATTCGATCTTTCTGTTCAATTATATCAAGCTTGCCCTACTGGATAGTAGCGGGACCATTACCGCTAAATGGGATTTGCTGGAATCGGGAGTCCAGGATTTTGAAGGGAACGCTTCACTAGGAACGGATTTGGGTTTTGATCTGTACTATTCAAAACAGAGGAATTCTGTCTTCTTAAAAAATGTTCCCCGAAATGTAGCTTTTACGAGCAAGGAATTCTATACAAAACCGTTCATAGCAGAACTGGATCTCGATAATCTTCACCTGGAAACCATCCCGTTTGAGTACTCCGCATATTTGAAAGAGAATTATGTGGCAGAAATGGATATGCCATTCCTCTCCTTTTTTGGTAACCAGATCATTTGTTGTTTTACAGGTGAATCCAATATTTATTCCTTTAATCTGGATAACGAACATACTGAAGTTTATGGCGGACAAAGCGGATACTCAATGTCCATGGCATCACCACTTTCAAGAAGTGCAAGCAGAGAAGAAAAAGATAAGCACAGGGTGGAAAGTGTATCTTATTTTAATGTCCGGAATGATCCTTTCAGAGACCTGTATTACAGACTCCATTTTGGAGATATCAAGCAAAAAGATTTTGGCGATGTGAACGAGACCTATCGCCACAAGGGCCTTTATTTAATGATTTTCAACTCTGACATGGAATTAATCAGAGAGATTGAACTGGAAAAGTATGTCTATCTTCCTGAATTCTATGGTGTAACGAAAGACGGCATCGTTTTAAGTGCCAACCATGATATGAACATGGACTATGAAGGGAAGTACTCAAAATTCAGATTGTTAAGAATGACGTATATTGAACAGAGAGGCAAATGAATCAATCCCTCCCTTAGGCTTTCTTCGGATTTATTCCTAAAAATGCAGGAAGAAAGACAAACACACCCACAAGAGAGAATACGCAGCCAGCAATCGTACCAACAGCAAAACTGTACCAGAATTCCTGGTCCTTGTTGATCAGAATAAAGGGGATCAGACCCAGAACCGTG